>Ga0310823_100073_pt1 | contig 179037 bp, 194 predicted proteins | sample P4_ome_3_FD_201316 | JGI IMG/M metagenome (GOLD analysis project Ga0310823, IMG submission 201316) | Sorghum-adapted microbial communities from Joint BioEnergy Institute, Emeryville, California, United States - P4_Day56_Rep3 | ecosystem: Engineered > Bioreactor > SSF (Solid state fermentation)...
CACGCCGGAACTGCGGCGGATACGGCCTGCGCTTCGGATTCGTCTCGGACACCATGCACATCCTTCCTGCCAGGACGGCGCCAAGCCGCCCCAACGCTCAGGTGTCCACGAAAGCGGGGGAAGTCCAACGGCCGCTCCAGCGCGCGTTCCGTCCAGGTCGCCGACCAGGCCGCTTCCGAGCGCGAACCACGCGCACACCCGACCCCGCAAGACGGCAGACCCGCCACGCCCGACACGCACCACCCAGCCTCACCAGCGGCCGTTCAGACCACACGACACCCCGCCACCACCGACCCCCGCGCGGAGCGAGCCAGACCGCCCGGAACGCCCGGGCCCGGACCACCCGCCGCAGCCCGGCAGTCACACAGGTCACACAAGCCACACAAGCCACACAAGCCGCGCCAGACCGACAACCCGCCCCGAAACCCCTACCGCGCCGCCTGCCCGACCCCCGTGAGCACCTCGCGCACCCGCAGCGGCCCGCTCGTCGCCGGGTCGAGCGGCGGCGTGTCGAGGCCAGCGCCGTCGCGCATCCCGTCGAACAGCTCCTCGAACGCGTCGATCGCCGTGTGCCGCGGCTCCCAGCCCAGCTCGCGCCGCGCGCGCGAGGTGTCCATGAGCGGGACGCCGAGCCCCATGTCCAGCCACCCCGGCTCGCTCGGCTGCAGCCGCAGCCGGAAGCTCAGCGCCGCCGCCGCCCGCGCCAGGCCGGTGTGGACCGGCACGCGCGCCGCCCCGAGGACCCGCGCCAGCGCCTCGGGGTCGAGCACCGGGTCGGCGGCGATGTTGAACGCGCCGCGCGCGTCGGCGCGCACGAGCGCGAGCCGGTAGGCCTCGGCGAGGTCGTCGGTGTGGACGGCCTGGAAGCGCAGGCGGGCGATGTCCGGGACGACCGGGACGAACCGCCGGCGGACGAGCGCGCTCGGCAGGAACGGGCCGGCGAACAGCCGCCGGATCTCGGTCGCCGCCTCCCGCTTGAACACGAGCCCCGGCCGGATCCGCACGACGCGCACGCCGGGGTGGGTCGCCTCGAACGAGTCGAGGATCCGCTCGACCGCGGCCTTGTGGCGCGAGTAGAACGAGGTGCGGATGCCCTCGGTCGGCCAGGACTCGTCGACGCGGCGGTCCTTCGGGCCGGGCGAGTAGGCGCCGACCGACGAGGCATGGACGATCGTGCCGACGCCGGCCGCGGCGGCCGCCTCGAACACCCGCCGGCTGCCCTCGACGTTGACCGCGTGGGTGGCCCGCTCGTCGCGGCCGGGCTGGATGAGCCACGCGAGGTGCACGACCGCGTCGGCGCCGGCGAGGACGTCGTGGAGCGGATCGGCCGTGACGTCCCGCGCGACCCAGCGGACCTTCGGCACGTCGAGCGCGGGCAGGCGCCGGGCGACCCCCGTGACCTGTTCGACGTCCGGGTCGCGCGCCAGGCGGCGGACGAGGCTGGACCCGTGGTTTCCGGTGGCTCCGACGACGACGACGCGCATCCTGCTGAACTACCCACCATGGACGCGGTCGCAAGCGAGGACGTCCGGCGCCGGTGAACCGGGCGCCCCGGATCCTGCTGGTCGCGCTCGCCGTCCAGATCCTGGTCGGCGCGGCGCTCGTGTTCGCCGCGTCGCGCGACTTCGACTTCGGCGGCGGCGACGACGAGCCTGCGCGCGCGAGCGCCGCCGCGCTGCGCGCCGACCGCTTCGACGAGCGGCGCGCCTGGCGGCTGCTCGTCGAGCAGGTCGAGCGCTACGGCCCGCGCCCGGCCGGCTCGGCCGCCTCCCGGCGCCTGTCGCACCGCCTGCGCCGGCTGCTGCCGCGCGGGCGGCTGGAGCCGCTCGGCGGCCGCCACCGCGGCCTGCGCAACGTCGTCGGGACGATCCCGGGGACGCGGCCGGCGGTCGTCATCGGCGCCCACTACGACACCGAGGCGCGACCGCGCGGCCACGTCGGCGCCAACGACGGCGCGGCGGGCACCGCGGCGGTCGTCGAGCTCGCCCGCGCGCTGCGCCGCGCGAAGCGGCCCGCCGGCGCGCCCGAGCTGCGGTTCGTCCTGTTCGACGGCGAGGAGGAGCCCGCCGGCTGCGAGGACTTCGCACGCTGCGGCATGCGCGGCTCGAAGGCCTACGTCCGCAGGCACGGCAGGGAGGTCGGGGCGATGATCCTCCTCGACTACATCGCCGAGAAGGGGACGCGGATCCCGCGTGAGGGCGGCTCGGACATGGAGCTGTGGCGGCGCCTGCGCGCCGCCGCCGAGCGGGTCGGCGCCGCCGCCACCTTCCCGGAGGGCGTCGGCCCGACCCTGCTCGACGACCACGTCCCGTTCCTCGATGCGGGCATCCCGGCGATCGACATCATCGACTTCGACTACCCGCACCGGGACACGGTCCGCGACACGCCCGACAAGCTCTCGGTCCGCAGCCTCGACGCGGTCGGCGAGACCGTCGCCGAGCTGGTCCTGACCGGGCTGCCGGACCTGGACGGCTGAGTCCGCGAGGGCTACGCGGACTCGCGCTGGAACGTCCGCCGCCCGGCGAGGACCGCCAGCCCGGCGAGCGCCACCGCGGCGACCGCGCCCCAGCCGGCCCGCGCCGTCCACACGTCGCCGAGGAACATCGCCCGGACGCCGTCGACGACGTGCTTGAGCGGGTTGACGTCGCTCAGCGTCTCCAGCCAGCCGGGCGCCAGCGTCATCGGCAGCAGGATCCCGGACAGCAGGAGCAGCGGCACGACCGTCCCGTTCAGGATCGGCACGAGCGCGTCCTCGCTCTTGAGCTTCAGCGCCAGCGCGTAGCTGACCGACGCGAACGCCGCGCCGAGCACCGCGACGACCGCGATCCCCGCCAGCATCGGCAGGACCGGCGCGTCGAGCCCGAACAGCACCGCGGTCAGCACGAGCAGCACGCCCTGGAAGACCAGCACCACGACGTCGCGCAGCACGCGCCCGAGGAGGAGCGCGGTGCGCGACGCGGGGCTGACCCGCTCGCGCTCGACGACGCCGTTGCGGATCTCCTCGACCAGGCCGAACCCGACGAAGGCAGCGCCGAACAGGCCGAGCTGGACGAGCAGCCCGGGCACGAACACCTGCCACGGGTCGCCCGCCGGGAAGCCGGGCGTGTCGGCGACCTTCTCCAGCAGCGGGCCGAACAGCGCCAGGTAGAGGATCGGCTGGGTGAGGCCCATCACGACCCACACCGGCTGGCGCAGGCTCAGCCGCAGCGAGCGGCGGAACACGAGCAGCGTCTGACCCAGCGACGTCGTCATACGAGCACCTCCTCGTCGCGCAGCGCGCGACCGGTCACCTGCAGGAACACGTCGTCGAGCGACGGCCGGTGGACCTCGAGCCCGGTGACCGTCACCCCGTCGAGCGCGGCGAGCGCCGCGGGCAGCTCGTCGGCGGCGCTGTGCAGCGTGAACCGCACGCGGTCGCCGTCGAGGCGCGGGTCGCCTGTCGCGTACGGGCGCAGCGCCTCGACCGCGCCGTCGCCGTCGGCGACCGACTCGAGCACGAGCTCGACCGCGTCGCCGGAGATCCGCCGCTTGAGCTCCTCGGGCGAGCCCTCGGCCACGATCTCGCCGTGGTCGATGACGAGCAGCCGGTCGCACAGCGCGTCGGCCTCGTCGAGGTAGTGGGTGGTGAGGAAGACCGTCGCGCCGCGCTCGTCGCGCAGCGACCGGATGTGCTCCCAGAGGTTCGCCCGCGCCTGCGGATCCAGGCCGGTCGACGGCTCGTCGAGGAACAGCAGCCCGGGGGCGTGGACGAGGCCGAGCGCGATGTCGAGGCGCCGGCGCTGGCCGCCGGACAGCGTGCCGATCTTGCGATCCCACGTCCCGGCGAGGTCGAGCGTCTCGAGCAGCGCCCGCCCGCGGCGCTCGGCCTCGGCGCGGTCGATGCCGAAGAGCATCGCCTGGTCGACGAGCTCCTCGCCGGGCCGCGCCTCGGGCTCGGTCATCCCGCCCTGCGCGACGTAGCCGATCCGGCGCCGCACCTCCAGCGGCTCGCGCCGCAGGTCGGCGCCGGCGACGGTCGCCTCACCGGCGGTGGGCTCCAGCAGCGTCGTGAGCATGCGCTGCGTCGTCGTCTTCCCGGCGCCGTTGGGGCCGAGGAAGCCGACGATCTCGCCGTGCTCGACGGCGAGGTCGATGCCGCGGACGGCGTCCACGTCGCCGTCCCGGCCGTGGAAGGTGCGCGAGAGGCCTCGCGCTTCGATCATGGGACTAGTCAAACTTGAACGCACGCCGCGATTCAAACTTGACTAGCGCGCCATGTCAACCCCGATCGCGCCAGATGTCAGCCCGGATCGCCGCGGGCGGCACGGGCCTCGGCGGCGTGCTCGGCCATGAGCCGCCGCTGCTCCTCCTCGAGCGCCTCCTCGCCGGCGAACGCGTACTCGCCGTCGCGCACCCGCTGCGCGAACCCCTCCAGCCACCCGATCTCGCCGTCGATGAGCGCGACGTTGAACCGGAACATCTCGCGCGACATGCCCGGCATCCCCTCGGACTCGGCGAGCCGGGCGGTCTGGGCGCGCTGGGCGCGGAGCTGGGCCAGGCGGCCGTCGAGGATCTCGATCGCCTCGTCGCGCGGGATCATCCACATGAGCGCCAGCCCGGCCATGAGCGCGTCGGGATGGAACGTGCGCACCTGCCACAGCGCCTCGCGCAGCAGCGCGTGCAGCTCGCCCTCGCCGTCGCTCGTCAGCCGGTAGCGGGTCTTGTCGCCCTTGCCGCCGGGGATCTCCTCGAGGAACGCCTCCTTCGTGAGGCTCTTCAGCGCGCCGTAGATCGACCCGGGGTTGATCGCCGCCCACTGGTCCGCGCGCCAGCTCAGCAGCTCGCGCCGGACGAAGTAGCCGTGGACCGGCTGGAACATCCGGACGACCCCGAGCACGAGCAGACGGGTGGTGGACATCGCCGCGAGTCTAGGCGCGCCCGGCATCTACACTGGCTCCGAATGCGCGTCGAGAAGCTCCTCCTCGCCCGTCCACGCGGGTACTGCGCCGGCGTCGACCGGGCCGTCCAGACCGTCGAGCGCGCGCTCGAGCTGCACGGCGCACCGGTCTACGTGCGCAAGGAGATCGTGCACAACAAGCACGTCGTCTCGACGCTGCGCGAGAAGGGCGCGATCTTCGTCGACGAGCTCGACGACACGATCCCCGAGGGCGCGGTGACCGTGTTCTCGGCCCACGGCGTCTCGCCCGCGGTCCACGCCGAGGCCGAGCGCCGGGGCCTCGAGACGATCGACGCCACCTGCCCGCTCGTGACCAAGGTCCACCGCGAGGCGATCAAGTTCGCCGAGCAGGGCTACACGATCATCCTCATCGGCCACGACGGCCACGAGGAGGTCGAGGGCACGATGGGCGAGGCGCCCGACCACATCGTGCTCGTCGAGACCGAGGAGGACGTCGACGCGCTCGAGCTCGACGATCCCGACAAGGTCGCCTACATCTCGCAGACGACGCTGTCGGTCGACGAGACGCGCGCGATCATCGCCCGGCTGCGCGAGCGCTTCCCGAACATCGTCGGTCCCCGCACCGACGACATCTGCTACGCGACGACGAACCGCCAGGCGGCGGTCAAGCAGATGGCCGCCCAGTGCGACCTCGTGCTCGTCATCGGGTCGCAGAACTCGTCGAACTCGCAGCGGCTCGTCGAGGTCGCGCGCGAGCACGGCGCCGAGGCGCACCTCGTCGACCACGCCGGCCAGGTCCGCGACGAGTGGGTCGAGGGCAAGCGCGTCGTCGGCATCTCGTCCGGCGCGTCGGCGCCCGAGGAGCTCGTCACCGCCCTCGTGGACTGGTTCTGCGAGCGCGGCGTCACCGACGTGTCCGAGCTGGAGGTCGTCCAGGAGGACGTGCGCTTCATGCTCCCCAAGAAGATCCGCCAGGCGCTCGCCGCAGCCGCGACCTGACCGGGCCTCACGCGGCGTGGGCACGCTCGTCGTCTCCGACCTGCACCTCGGCAGTCGGACCGACGCGGACGTCCTGCGGCGGGCCGACACGCGCGACGCGCTGGCCGAGGCGATCGCCGAGCGGGCGCCGGAGCGGCTCGTGCTGCTCGGCGACACGCTCGAGCTGCGTCACGGCCCGGTCGCCGCCGCGCTCGCGGCGGCCGAGCCGGTGCTCGGCATGCTCGGCGACGTGCTGCCCCGCGGCGCCGAGGTCGTCGTCGTGCCCGGCAACCACGACCACGCGCTGCTGGCGAGCTGGCACGAGCACCGCGCGCTCGCCGGCGACGGGCGCCTCGGCCTCGCCGAGACCGCCGCGCCCGAGGCGTCGCCGGCGATCGCGCAGATGGCCGAGATGGTCCGGCCCGCGCGGCTGCGCGCCGCCTACCCGGGGCTGTGGCTGCGCGAGGACGTCTACGCGATGCACGGGCACTACCTCGACCGCCACATCACCGTTCCGACGTTCGAGCGGATCGCGTCGGGCGCGATGACCCGCGTGGTCGGCCGGATGCCCGACCACGGCGTGACGCCCGACGACTACGAGGCCGCGCTCGCCCCGCTCTACGCGTGGCTGCATGTCGTCGCCCGGCACACGCGCACGAGCTTCGGCGCCGACCGCCAGCGCGGCACCCAGAACGCCTGGCGGATGCTCACGGCGAAGGGCCCGCGGCCGCTCAAGCACCGCCTCGCCGCGGCGGGCTTCCCGTGGGCGGTGCGCGCGCTCAACCGCGCCGGCGTCGGGCCGGTCGACCACGACCTCTCGCCGCACGAGCTGCGCCGCGCCGGCCTGCGCGCGATGACCGAGGTGGCCGACCGCCTGGGGATCGGCGCGCGCTGGATCCTGTTCGGCCACACCCACCGCCCCGGCCCGCTCGAGGGTGACGACCGGGCCGAGTGGGGGCGGCTCGTGAACACCGGCTCGTGGGTGCACGAGGCGACGTTCCTCGGCCCCGACCCCGAGCGCAGCCCCTACTTCCCGGGCACCGTGGTCGACGTCGACCCCGAGCCGGGGACGCCGCCACGGCTGGCGAACGTGCTCAGGGGGCGGCGACGCCGGGCGTGAACGTGACCAGGTGGCAGGTCACGCCGTCGCCGACCTCGAGGTCGAGCACGCCGGTCGTGTGGTGGGGGTGGTCGACGAGCTGGTAGGCGCCGGGATGGTCGACGCGGATCTCGGCGCCGTTCGCGCGGACGACGCCGTCGCCGGACAGGACCGCCCACACGCCGCCGGCCTGGTAGGCGCCCGACCACGCGCCGCGCTGCTCGGGGGTCGGCACGACGACGTGCGCCTCCGGGTCATCCTCGGGGCGGACCGGAGCGACCGGCTCGCGTGAGATCCCGAGCTCGGCCTGGATCGCCAGCTCGGTCTCGCGGTAGCCGCCCTCGCCGTAGTGGAACTCGCGCAGGACGTGGCCGCCGGCCTCGGTCGGCCCCCACAGGTACCGCGCCGGCCAGCCCTCGTTGTCGTAGGCCGACCACATGCGCAGGTCGCTGTCGATGAGCACCGGATGCTCGATGCCCAGCCGCTCGACCGCCGCCCGCACCGCGTCCTCGTCGCGCGAGATCTCGAACCCGGGCGTGTGGACGCCCACGACGCGCAGCCCCGCGTCCGCGTAGCGCTCGTGCCAGGCGCGGATGTAGGGGAGCGTCCGCAGCGAGCTGACGCGGCAGAAGTCCCAGAACTCGACGAGCACCGGGCGGCCCCGCTGCTGGTCCATCCGGAGCGAGGCGACGTTGACCCAGGCGGCCTTCGCCGGGAACGGAGGTGCGGTGATCGTGTCAACGGGTGGACGCATATTGGAACAGGGGCGCAACCTTTGCGGCTACGGTGTGTTTGCAGCGGGACGGTCGGAGAGCGCCGTGCGCTCTCGCCCGGAGACCGTATCCACACTGCTGTCAGTCCCACCTCTGAGGAGAACATGCGCAAGCTCGCCATCCTGGCGGTGACCGCCTTCGTGCTGTCTGTCACCGCCACTGCCTTCGCCCAGCAGACCAACACGTACGAGATCACGGGTTCTACGACCCCGAAGACCGCGGGCTCGAAGAAGAAGCCGCGGCCGATCGGCATCAACTTCGGCTTCAAGGTCGGTGAGCAGGCCGGTCTCCGACCCGCCGTCGTCCGCAGCTACGCGATCTCGTTCAGCGGTACTCGCGTGAACAAGAACGTCGCGGCCGCTTGTCGCGTCTCGGTGCTCCAGCGGACGGGCGGCACGCCGAGCGACTGCCCCAAGCGCTCGATCGTCGGCACCGGCTTCATCAAGAACGCCACCGGCGACATCAACAACCCCGCCGACAAGTCGATCACCTGCAACGTCAAGCTGACGGTCGTCAACCACGCGGGCAGCCGGGCGTCGATCTTCATCCAGGGCGACCCGAACTCGTCGGACATCCGCACGAAGTGCCAGATCCCGCTGTCGGCGCCGATCCCGGCGACGTTCAAGAACACGAGCAAGGGCACCACGCTCACGTTCGAGGTCCCGCAGAGCCTGCGTCATCCGCTTCCGACCCTGAGCAACGCGGTGACCGAGGTCACCTCGAAGATCAAGCGCCTCACCAAGCGCGGCAAGGGCTTCTACGAGGCCCGCGGCTGCACCGGCGGCAAGCGCACGGTCTCCGTGAAGTTCACCACCGAGGCCGGTCAGTCGAAGACCGCGTCGAAGAAGATCAGCTGCCGCTGATCCGGTAGCCCCGTCCAGGGGCGGTTTCGCAGGTTTTCGGAGGGCGGGCCTTGTGTCCGCCCTCAGTCTGTCTGTAGCGTGGCGACGTCCCACCCACGTCCCTCTGGAGGAGAGGTATGCGGAAGATGGTCATCGCCGTCACGGCGATGTTCGTGCTGTCCATGGCTGCGTACGCGTACGCACAGCAGGAGAACACGTACTCGGTCACGGCGAAGACGTCCCCCACGCGCGCGGGCAGCAAGAGCAAGCCGGTGCCCGTCGGCATCTCGTTCGGGTATCAGGTCGGCGAGGCCAGCGGCAACCGCCCGTCCCCGGTGAAGCGGTACTCGATCCGCTTCAAGGGCCTGCGGGTCAACCCGGGCGTGGCGGGCAAGTGCTCGCTCCGCGTGCTCGAGTCCCGCGGCGTCGACGGCTGCCCGAAGAACTCGATCGTCGGCGACGGCTTCATCAAGAACGCGACCGGCGCGACGGCGAACCCCGCCGACAAGTCGATCGAGTGCAACGCCGCGCTCTGGGTCGTCAACCTCGGCTCGATGAAGGCGGCGATCTACGTCAAGGGCAGCCCGGGCGAGTCCGACGCGCGCAAGCGCTGCGCGATCGAGCTGGCGGCGCCGATCCCGGCGACGTTCAAGAACGGCAGCGAGAGCCGCCTGGACTTCGACGTCCCGATGAGCCTGCTGCACCCCGGCAGCCCGAACATCAGCAACGCGGTGCTCAGCGTCGAGTCGAGGATCAAGCGCATCGTCAAGCGCGGGCGCGGCTTCTTCGAGTCGCGCGGCGGCTGCTCCGGCGGCAAGCGCCAGGTTCGCGTCGTCTTCACGCCCGAGCAGGGTCCGACGAAGACGGCCACGACGAACGCCCGCTGCACGCGGTAGGACACAGCAAGGTCCCGTAGCGGACCTGGGTCATGCGAAGGGCGGGCCGGCGGCCCGCCCTTCGACATGTCTGGACTAGGGTGAGGTCCCGTGAACACGGGACAGCGCATCGCCATCCTCGTCGCTGCGGTGGTCGTGCTCGCGGGCGGCTTCGTCCTCGCGCAGGGCTCCGACGACGATGGCGGGTCGGAGCAGACCCTCACGCCGGCCGAGACGGCCGCACGCCAGACCACGGACCCGACCGGCGGCGCGGAGGCGCCCGCCGAGACCACGGAGACGACCGAGACGGCCACGACCGAGGCGCCGCCGCCTCCGCGCGTCGACACCGTCCGCATCCGCGGTGGCCGGCCGTCCGGCGAGGCCCGCACGCTGAAGTGGGAGAGCGGCGACACGATCCGCCTGCGCTTCTCGTCCGACCAGGCCGCGGAGGTCCACATCCACGGCTACGACAAGACCGTGAACGTGCCGGCGGGCGGTTCGGCGCGGACCCGCTTCAAGGCCGACGCCGAGGGGATCTTCGAGATCGAGGAGCACCACACCGGGGCGCTCCTGGCCAAGCTCGAAGTGCGGCCGTGAGGCGCTGGTTCCCGCTTCTGGCCACCGCCGCGCTCGCGGCGGCGCTGGTGTCGGCGCCCGACGCGATGGCGCATGCGATCGTCGGGCGCGAGGATCTGCCGATCCCGCGGTGGCTGTTCGGCTGGGCCGCGACCGCCGTGCTCGTCGTGTCGTTCGTGGCGCTGGCGGTCCTGTGGCCCGCGCCGCGGCTCGAGCGCTCGCGCGAGCGCGACGTGCTCACCTACCCGCGCTGGCTGGAGGTGCTGTGCGGCGCCATCGGCGTCGCGCTGTTCGCGCTCGTCGTGTGGGCCGGCCTCGCCGGCTCGCAGTCGGTCAACGCGAACTTCGCGCCGCGGTTCGTGCTCGTCCTGTTCTGGGTCGGCGTGCCGGTGCTCAGCGTCCTGCTCGGCGACGTCTTCCGCCCGTTCAACCCGTGGCGCGCGATCGGGCGCGCCGCCGGCTGGGTCGCCAAGCGGATCGGCGGCGACAGCCTGCCCGAGGCGCTGCCGTACCCGGCCCGGCTGGGGCGCTGGCCGGCCGCGGCGGGCCTGTTCCTCTTCGCCACGTACGAGCTCGTCTACGCGAACTCCTCGCAGCCGGACAACGTCGCGATCGCCTCGCTGATCTATGCGGCGCTGCAGCTCGTCGGGATGGCCACCTACGGCGTCGAGGCGTGGTCGCGCAACGGCGACGGGCTCGGCGTCTACTTCGGCCTGTTCGCGGAGATCGCGCCGCTGCGCTGGCACGACGGCAAGCTCTCGGTGCGCCCGATGTTCTCCGGGCTCACGAAGATCGCGGTGCCGCACGGCACCGTGGGCCTGCTCGCCGTCGCGATCGGCACGACGACGTTCGACGGCATGAGCGAGAACGAGTTCTGGACCGATACCGCGCTCGACATCCAGGGTGTGCTGGAGGACGTCGGGATCGGCGCGACGCGAGGCCTGGAGATCGCCTACCTGCTCGGCATGGCCGGGGTCGTCCTCATCGCCGGCCTGCTGTTCATGCTCGGCGTGCGCGGGATGCGCACGGTCGACAACCGGATCTCGACGAACGACCTCGCGCGGCACTTCGTCCACTCGCTGGTGCCGATCGCGTTCGCCTACGTGCTCGCGCACTACTTCTCGCTGCTCGTCTACGAGGGCCAGGCGGGCGTGTTCCTGGCGTCCGACCCGCTCGGCCGCGGGTGGAACATCCTCGGGATGGCGCAGAACACCGTCGACTACACGGTCGTCTCGGCGAACGCGATCTGGTACGTCCAGGTCGGCGCGCTCGTGATCGGCCACGTCGCGGGCCTCGTCCTCGCCCACGACCGCGCGCTCATGGTGTTCCGCGACGTCAAACGGGCAACACGGTCCCAGTACTGGATGCTCGCGGTCATGGTGGCGTTCACGTCGCTCGGCCTGTGGCTCCTCTCGTCCTCGAACGCCTGATGCCCATCCCGCTCGCACATCCCGGCCACTGGCTCGTCGAGCTGGCGTACGTCATGCCGGTGCTCGTGGTCGTCGTGTGGATCTCGGTCCGCGCGATCATCGACCGGCGGCGCGGCGGTGCGCAGGCCGACGAGGCCGAGCCGCCGCCTCCGCCGCCGCCACCGCCGCCGGCGGGGGACTTCGAGCCGACGCGCTGAACGGCACGGCCCGCTCCGCGGCGCGCCGATCGCCCGGGCGCCGGCGCTCAGGCCTCGCCCTCGAGCAGCGCGATGTCGTGCGCGAGCGCGTCGGGCGTGACCTGGCCGGCCGGGAAGCCGACCCGCTGGCGCCCCTCGCGGTCGAGCAGGATCACGTACGCGCTGTGCTCGAGCTGATCGGTCTGCCGCTGGATGCCGTACGCCTTCCACTGGCGGCGCAGCTCCTCCTCGGGCCCGAGCAGGAACCGCATCCGGCCGGTGACGCGCTGCTCGGCGAGGAAGCGCCGCGCGCGGGCGGGCGTGTCGCGGGGCGGGTCGACGGCGATCGCGAGGACCGGCACGTCGTGGCCGAGGTCGTCGAGCGCGCCGCGGATCTGCTGGGCGGTGAGCGGGCAGGTGTCCTCGCACGTCGTGTAGAGGAACGTCACGACGACCGGCCGGCCGCGGTACTCGCGGAGCGTCGCGACCTTGCCGTCCTGGTCGCGCAGGCGGAAGTCGGCGGGCGGGATCCCGGGCGGGCGCACCGCGCCCTCGAACCGGGGCGCGCCACCGGCGGCGCGGGCGCGCTCGCCGGGCTCGTCGCCCGAGCCGAGCGTCGCGAAGAACGCGCCCGCGACCGCGAACGACGCGGCGAGCAGGATGGCGAGACGGGCTCTCAGCGGCACGCCCAGGAGGGTAGGCGGACCGGCCCGGGACCCTCCTATACTTCATGAAGCCTTGAAGCCGACCGCAATTCAGGAGTTTCCTCAGTGAGCCCGTCCGGCGCGGAGTTCATCCGCCAGATCAAGTCCCAGATCGACGAGGTCGACCCCGCCGAGGTGCACGAGGTGCTCGGCAACGGGGCGGTCATCGTCGACGTCCGCGAGACCGAGGAGGTCGCCCAGGGCAAGCTCCCCGGCGCGATCCACGTCCCGCGCGGCCACCTCGAGTCGCGCATCGAGGGCGCGGCCCCCGACCGCTCGCAGCGGGTGATCCTCTACTGCGCGTCCGGCAACCGGTCGGCGCTCGCGGCGCGCACGCTCCGCGAGGACCTCGGCTACGAGCACGTCGAGTCGATGACCGGCGGCTACACGCTGTGGAAGGACCGCGGCTACGAGATCGAGGTCCCGCGCCAGTGGAGCCCCGAGCAGCGCCAGCGCTACAGCCGCCACTTCCTGCTGCCGGAGATCGGCGAGGAGGGCCAGCAGAAGCTGCTCGACGCGAAGGTGCTGCTGCTCGGCGCCGGCGGCCTCGGCTCGCCGACCGCGCTGTACCTCGCGGCGGCGGGCGTCGGCACGCTCGGCCTGGTCGACGACGACGTCGTCGACGTCTCGAACCTGCAGCGCCAGGTCATCCACACGACCGACCGCGTCGGCGTGCCGAAGGTCGACTCGGCCGAGGAGCAGATCAAGGCGCTCAACCCGGACGTCGAGGTCGTCAAGTACCAGACGCGCCTGGACGCCTCGAACATCCTCGAGATCATCGAGGGCTACGACGTGATCGTCGACGGCGTCGACAACTTCCCGACGCGCTACCTGCTCAACGACGCGACGGTCCGCCTGAAGATCCCGGTGGTCAGCGCGTCGATCCTCGGCTTCGACGGCCAGCTCTCGGTGTTCGCGCCCTACGAGGGCCCGTGCTACCGCTGCCTGTACCCGGTGCCGCCGCCCGCCGAGCTCGCGCCGTCGTGCGGCGCGAACGGCGTCCTCGGCGTGCTGCCCGGCACGATGGGCCTGCTGCAGGCGACCGAGGTCGTCAAGCTCGTCGTCGGCGCGGGCGAGCCGCTCATCGGGCGCCTGCTGCTGTACGAGGCGCTGTCGGCGACGTTCACCGAGCTGAAGGTCCGGCGTGACCCCGACTGCCCGATCTGCTCGCGCGACCCCGAGGAGATCTCCGACGAGGAGATGGGCGTGTTCCCCGACTACGAGGCGTTCTGCGCCGCCGCCGGCTAGGCGCGGCGCCGATAGCCTGCACCGACTCATGGCAACGATCAAGATCCCACCCGTCCTGCGCCCCTCGACCGGCGGCGAGAAGGAGGTCATCGCGGCCGGCGACGACGTCGGTGCGGTGCTCAACGCGCTCGCCGAGCAGCATCCGTCGACGAGGAGCCAGCTCTTCGGCGAGGGCGGCGACCTGAACCGCTACGTGAACGTCTACCTCAACGACGAGGACGTCCGGGTCCTGCAGGGGCTCGACACGCCCGTCGGCGAGTCGGACACCCTCGTGATCCTGCCGGCGATGGCCGGCGGGGGTCGCTAGCTCAGCAGAGCGCGCGCGGGCGGCCTGAGGTGGTCGGGCCGTCCGCGCGTCAGAGCGTCACGCCCAGCTCGCCCAGCGCCCGCTCGCCGGCGCGCGTGACGAGCAGCGCGCGGTCGTCGCGGCGCCGGCGCAGCCAGCCGCGATCGAGCATCGACCCGAGCAGCGCGGCGCCGATCGCGCCGGCGACGTGCGGGCGGCGCTCGGTCCAGTCCGTACACGCGCGCACGAGCGGCCGCCGCCCGCCGCGCAGGGCGTCGACCTCGACGCCGTAGGCGCGCAGGCGACCGGCGTCGCGGACGGTGAAGGCGCCGTCGCGCAGGTCGAGCGCGCCCTGCTCGACGAGCGCGTCGGCGAGCGCGATCCCGAGCTGCCCGGCGAGGTGGTCGTAGCAGCTCCGCGCCCGCCGCAGCGCCTCCTGGCGGTTGGCGGCGCGCAGCCCGTTCGGCCGCGCCCTGCCGTCCGCCAGGCGGCTCAGCGCCTCGAGCGCCTCGGCGACCTCTGGGCCGACGAGACGCACCTCGCGCCGGCGGCCGGCCGGCTCGACGACGACGAGGCCGGCGTCGGCGAGCTTGCGCACGTGCCCGGCGCCGTCGACGGCGCCACGCCTGCCCGCGCCGCGAGCGCCCCGACCGGCAGCGGGACGCCGCCGAGCAGCTCCTCGAGGATCCGCGCGCGGGTGCGGTCGGCGAGCAGCGCGGAGACGGCGACGAGCTCCGACATGCCGCGCAGCGTAGGGCCCCGGCGTTTCGGTGACCACCGAAGCGTCGGCGCCGCCCGCGGCGGGCGCACGTTTCGGCCGGGACCGAAGTTCCGGGGACGTACCGTCGCCGCCGATGACGACCGACACGACCCGCATCCCGCTCGCCGCCGACCCCGCCCGTCTGGCGCTCGCCGCCGCGCTCGTGACCGTGACCCTGTGGGCGTCGGCCTTCGTCGGCATCCGCGCCGCCACGCCCGACCTCGGCGCCGGGCCCCTCGCGCTCGCGCGGCTGCTCGCCGGAGGTCTCGTGCTCGGGCTGATCCTGCTCGCGCGCGGCGAGCGGCTCGTGCCGCCGCGGCCTGCCTGGCGCGGGATCGCGGTCTGCGGCGTGCTGTGGTTCGCCGCCTACAACGTGCTGCTGAACGCCGGCGAGCGGCACGTCGACGCCGGCACGGCCGCGATGCTCGTCAACGTCGGCCCGGTGCTCATCGCCGTGCTCGCCGGGGTGCTGCTCGGCGAGGGGTTCCCGCGCGCGCTCGTCGCCGGCTGCGCGGTCGCGTTCGCGGGCGCGCTCGTCATCGGCGCGGCGACCCGCGACGCCGAGCCCGCGAGCGTCCCCGGCGTCGTCCTGTGCCTGCTCGCCGCGGTCGCCTACGCGGGCGGGGTCGTCGCGCAGAAGCCGGTGCTCGCGCACGCGAGCGCGCTCCAGGTGACGTTCGGCGCGTGCGCCGTCGGCGCGCTGGCGAGCCTGCCGTTCGCGCCGGCGCTCGCCGCCGACCTCGGCCGGGCGGGTGGCGCGGCGCTCGCCTGGACGCTCTACCTCGGTGTGTTCCCGACCGCGATCGGCTTCGCCACCTGGGCGTACGCGCTGCGCCACACGACGGCGGGCCGGGCGGGGGCGACGACCTACCTCGTGCCGCCGATCGCCGTGCTCGGCGGCTGGTCGGTCCTCGGCGAGCAGCCGCCGGTCCTCGCGCTGGCGGGGGGCGCCCTGTGCCTGGCGGGGGTCGCGATCGCCCGCAGGCGCTGACGGCGCATCCGCCACAGGCCCGCGCAGGTCGGCGGCGATCGTCGACGGCAGGTGCACGCGCGAGTCGAGGTCCTCGATCCACTCGGCCGGGACCTTCGCCGGTCTCGACGGACGCCTGTCCATCGTTCGTCGTGATGTCGGGTTGACCATGGACGCCGGGCGGGCACTACACTCTGTGAAGTGACTCCGGCCGAGCTGCGCAATCGCCCTTGCGGTGGCCGCTACGAGGACATCGTGGCGGCGATCGGCAACACGCCGCTCGTGGAGCTCAAGCGCCTGTCCCCGAAGCCGGGCGTCCGGATCTGGGCCAAGCTCGAGTCCCACAACCCGACCGGCTCGGTCAAGGACCGGGTCGCCCGCGCCCTCATCGAGGACGCCGAGGAGAAGGGGCTGATCCGCCCCGGCCAGACGATCCTCGAGCCGACGTCCGGCAACACCGGCATCTCGCTCGCGATGATCTGCCGGCGCAAGGGCTATCCGCTCAAGGTCGTCATGCCCGACAACGTCACGCCCGAGCGCACGCAGCTGTTGCGCATGTACGGCGCGGAGATCGTCTATTCGCCGGGCGACCAGGGCTCGAACGGCGCGGTCGCGATGGCGCTCGAGATGGCCGAGCGCGACGCGAGCTACTACATGCCCTACCAGTACGGCAACCAGGCCAACCCGGGCGCCCACTACAACGGCACCGCGGTCGAGATCCTCGAGGAGCTCGACGGCGACATCGCCGCGTTCGTCGCGGGCCTGGGCACCGGCGGGACGCTCATGGGCAACGCGCGCCGCTTCAAGGACGAGCTCGGCGACCAGGTCACGATCGTCGCCGCCGAGCCGATGCAGGGCGAGCCCGTCCAGGGCCTGCGCTCGCTCGACGACGGGTTCATCCCGCCGATCATCGACCTCAGCCTGCTCGACCGGAAGATCTTCGTCACGAACCGCGACGCGATCATGTGGACGCGCAGGCTCCTCGACGAGGAGGGCATCTTCGCCGGCGTCTCCAGCGGGGCGATCGCGAAGATCGCGGTCCGCATCGCCGAGGGCCTCGACGAGGGCAACGTCGTCTTCATCGTCTGCGACGACGGCTGGAAGTACCTCTCCAGCGGCCTGTACACGCTTCCCGTCGACGAGGTCGCGGGCCTCGACTCGACCATTTGGTGGTAGACACTCCCCATGCCCTTCAACGTCGGTCTTCCCGAGCTGCTCGTCATCCTCGTCATCGCGCTCATCGTGCTCGGGCCGAAGAAGCTGCCGGACGCCGGCCGGGCGCTCGGCAGCGGCATCCGTGAGTTCAAGGAATCACTCGGCGGCGGCGCCGGCAAGCACGACGAGGACGACGACGAGCAGTTCGCGCTGCGCTGAGCGCGCGATCGCGCCCGGTACGGTGAGCGGCGATGAGGATCGCCCGCTCCCTGCTCGACCAGATCGTCGACCACGCCCGCCGCGACGCGCCCGACGAGTGCTGCGGCCTCGTCGGGGTGACCGACGGCACGGCCACGTCCGTGCATGAGATGGAGAACACCGTCCGCAGCCCCCTGCGGTTCGAGATGGACGGCATGGCCGTGTTCCGCGCGATCGAGGACATCGAGAGGGGCGGCGGCGAGCTCGGGGCCGTCTACCACTCGCACACGCGCACCGACCCGGTCCCGTCCCAGACCGACATCAACTTCGCCTGCAACTGGCCGGGGATCGAGTGGATCATCGTCGGGCTCGCCGACGGCGAGCCGGACGTCCGGTCGTGGCGGATCGACGACGGCAGGGTCGAGCAGGTGGAGCTGGTGGTCGTGTGACGCTCGTCTGCCCGGTGTGCGGCGAGGCGCACGCCGGCACCGAGCGCTTCTGCCGCCGGTGCCGCGTGCCGCTCGTCGCCGAGGGCGGACCGGCGGAGGCGGTGCTCGACGAGCGCGGCGAGCGGCTGCGCAAGATCAAGCCGCAGCTCGCCGAGGGCCCGCTCGTGCGGGTCGCGATCGGCCGCCAGCAGCCGGAGGCCGAGCTCATCCAGAACCTGCTGCTCGAGGAGGGCGTCCCCTCGACGCTGCGCCGCACGCGCGGGTTCGACGTGCCGGAGATGCTCGCGGCCGGCCCGCGCGACGTGCTCGTGCCGCAGTCGGGCGCCGAGACCGCGCGCGAGGTGCTGCTGCAGGCCGAGCTCATCTCGGACCGCGTCGCGCCGGTCACCTCCCCGCTGCGGGTGCTCGCGTGGCTCGTGGCCGGGGTCGCGCTCGTCGCGCTCATCGCCGTGCTCATCGACCTGACGACCTGAGCGGGCCGCGGCCCGCGCGTGCGGCGGGGCTCACGCGTGGCTGGTCCAGCGCGCCAGGTGCGCCCGCCATGCCGCCTCGGTGTGCGCGAGCGAGCGGCCGCGGAACACCTCGGCGAGCGCCTCCTCGGGCGTCCCCTTCGCGTAGCGGACGAACGCGACCGCGGCGTCGCCGCCCTCCTCGCGCGCGACGAGGTCGACGACGGTGCCGCCGAGCAGCCCGGCGTCGCGCGGCGACGGCGGGAACGACGGCGGCGGCCCCTCGCGCAGGCGGCGCGCGACGATCGCCCGCGCGTGGCGGGTGCGCCCGGAGAAGTACTCGGCGGCGCCGGCGGCCAGCCACGCCCACCGCCGCGCCCGCAGGCCGCGCAGCCGCGGGTTGGCGGTGCAGACCACCAGCCGCGCGTACAGCGCCGCCGGGCCGAGGCGCAGCAGCTCCTCCGACCCGTCGACGCGCGTGCGCCGCTCGCGCAGCGCGGACGGCGCGAGGACGTGGATCGTGTCGCCGCTGACCCGGCCCACCACGTACCGCCGGGCGGCGGCGGGCTGGGCGCGGACGAGGAGCGGCAGCAGCGGCTGGGCGAGGTCGAGCTGGGCCTGCGACGGGTGCAGGACGACGTCGACCGGGTCGGGCGGCAGGACGCGGAAGCGCTCGCCGAGCAGCGCCCGCGTGTCCTCCAGGAGCCGCAGGACGTCGCGCGCCCCCGCCGCGTCGGCGCTGTCGTGCCGCGCGGTGAAGTGGTCGGACGCCGTCTCCTCCCAGGACACGGCGCATGACGCTATCCGCGCGCGGCGTCCTTCGCGGCGTCGAGCTCGTAGTCGAGCTCGCTGCGGACCCCGAGCCGGTGCAGGATCGCGTTGGCCTCGGTCAGCGACGGCGCGTCGGCGACCGCGTCGGCCAGCCGCGCGGCGCTGCCCAGCGCGGCGCCCGGGTCGACGTAGAACGTCAGCGCGCCCACCGGCGACAGCTCGACGGTGCGCCGCCCGTCGCGGATCGTCGTGCGGCCCGTGGAGCCGCGGGCGCAGCGCAGCGCCATGGCGCTCGCCTCGGTCGGGACCGCGGCGACCGCGGCCTCCAGGCGCTCGACCGCGTCGGGCGCCTGCCCGGCGGCGCCGAGCCAGCCGCCGTGCGCGGCGACCTCGGCGACCCGGTCGAGCACCTCCGCGGGCGTCAGCTCACCGTCGCAGCCGGCGCCGAACACGCCCGCGACGACCCGCCGCCCGGCCTGCTGCAGGAAGCGGCCGGCGGCGAGCATCACGGAGTCGGCGAGCGGGCTCGCCAGGCCGGGCTCGTCGCCGTGCGCGAGCGCGTCGCCGCCGACGTCGACGAGCGCGATGACGTCGCAGCCGAGCCGGTCGGCCGCCTCCGCCAGCCCGGCGGCGATCCGCGCGGGACCCGGGTTGGGGTCGACGAGCACGGTCCGCTCGCCCAGGTGACGGGCCATGTGCGACTCGGCGAACCGCAGGTCGTCGGGGCCCGAGGTCTCGGGCCCGGCGAGCGCGACGGCCTCGCTCAGCGGCTCGTGGCCGGTCAGCTCCTCCATCCGGCGCGGGCCGGGGATCGGGTCGATCGGCCGGCGCTCCCAGGTGATCCCGCCGACGACCGCCTCGGCGCCGGCGAGCCGGGCGTGCTCGGCCGTCGCGAGGGCGCCGACGACGTCTCCACCTCCGCCGATGCCGACGGAGAGGACGCGCGCGGCGCCCGCGAACAGCATGTCGCGCCCCTAGGCGAGGACGGGCTCGCGGACGAGCTCGCCGCCGCCCATGATCGCGAGGATCTCCTCCGACGCGCGCTCGAACTCGTCGTCGGAGAGCACCGGGGTGCCCTCGAACGGCAGGTCGCGCTGGATGTCGCACCACGAACGGCACCCGAGGTACTGGTCGCGGACCTTGACGGTCACCGGCCGCGGGATGCGGTAGGTGCGCAGGAGCAGGACGTGGAGCGGATGACGGCGCTTCCACGCAAGGCGCTTCTCGGCGTAGTCGGTCGTCCAGACGTAGTACGGGGAGAGGGCGTCGACGACGCGCGGATCGGTGATCGTGACGTGCGCGGCAACCTCGGCCCATGCGCGGATCCGCACACGGTCGGGCTGGGCGATGCCGCCGTCGCGGAGCAGGGCCTCCACCGGCGGCTCACCGTCCGCCCATACCCCCTCCTCGAGCGCGCGGCGCAGCTCGGGCTGGTGGGACTCGCGGACGAGGTCGTTCCGCTGGTGGTCGAACGTGGGGTAGAGGAAGAAGCGGTCGTAGTCGAGCTTGAAGTGCTTGTCCGTCTCGCCGATGCCCCCCTTGCGGAGGGTGACGAGCTGCTCGCCTTCGGCGAGCGCGCGGACGGTGACCGCCCACTCCTTGAACGCGATTGGCATAAGAGTCAGGGCCTAGCGATTGCGTACAACAGAGAATCCCGGCGCACCTGGACGGGGCCAGGCCGACGGGACTACCCCAACACTTACACAGCTAGACGCAAATCCCAAACCCCTTGGATCTAGAGTTTGCGTCCAGCAAGGCCTTCTATGACCTCGATCACACTCGCGAAGTCGTCGTCGGCGTGGCCGCGGCCCACGGCGGCCCCCAGGACCTCGCGGGCGAAGGCCGCCGCGGGGAACGGGACCCCGGCCTCCTGGCCCTCCTCGAGGCAGTGCCGGACGTCCTTGAGCATGTGCGCCGTCTTGAAGAGCGTCGTGTAGTCGTGGGCCTGCATCGGGCCGGCCTTGAGGTCGAGCATCTTCGACCCGCCCGAGCCCGCCGACATCACCTCGGTGAGCGCGCCGAGGTCGACGCCGGTCGCGCGCGCCACGACGAGCGCCTGGGCGAGCGTCACGGCGTTCGCCGCCGCGACGGCGTTGTTGATGAGCTTGAGCATCTGGCCCTGGCCGGTGTCCCCGACGTGGAACACCAGTCGGCCCATCGCCTCGAACAGCGGGCGGGCGCGTTCGAACTCAACCTCGGGCCCGCCGGCCATGATCGTGAGCGTCCCGGCCTCGGCGGCGGGCGACGATCCGGTGACCGGCGCGTCGAGGAACTGCAGGTCGCGCTCGGCCAGGCGCGCGGCGATCGAGCGCGCCGTCTTCGGGCTGATCGTCGACATGTCGACGAACAACGTCCCGGGCCGCGCGGTGGACGCCGCGCCGTCCGGGCCGAACAGGATCGCCTCGACCTGCGGGCCGTCGACGACCATCGTGACGACGGCCTCGGCCTCCGAGGCGGCCTCGGCGGGCGTCGCGGCGATCGGCTCGCCGAGCGCCTCGGCGCGGCTGCGCGTGCGGTTCCAGACGACGACGTCGTGGCCGGCGGCCCGGAGGTTCGCGGCCATGCGGGATCCCATGATCCCCAGTCCGAGGAAGGCGACGTTCATGGGCGGGGAGCCTACGAACGGACCGGTCAGGCGGCGATGCCGAGCCGGTGGGCGACCGCGGCCGCCTCGGTGCGGCTGCGGACGTCGAGCTTGGCGAGGATCCGCGAGACGTGGACGCTCGCGGTCTTCTCGGCCATGTAGAGCGCCTCGCCGATCTCGCGGTTCGTGCGGCCCTCGGCCAGCAGCGCGAGGACGTCGCGCTCGCGCGGCGTCAGGCCCAGCTCGTCGGCGGCGGGCTCGGCGGCCGGCGGCGCGGCGCCGTCGCCGTCGTCCTCGGCGACGACCCGCAGCCGCGCGCGGCGGGCGAGCAGGTCGAGCTCCTCGGTGAGCCAGCGGGCGCCGAGCCGGACCGCGACCTCACGCGCGCGGGCGGCCGCCTCCGCGGCCCGGTCGCGCTCGCCGGCGGCGGCGAGCGCCTCGGCCTCGCGCCGGCGGGCGAGCGCGGCGTCGTAGACGCGCCCGACCTCCTCCCAGCGCTCGGCGGCCGCCGCGTACATCGCCGGGTCGGGGCGGCCCTCGGCGCGCAGCAGCTCGGCCTCGGCGTCGGCGACGTGCCCGCGGGCGAGGACCATGCCGCGGATCGGCCCCTTGACGACGTCGCGGGCGATCTGGACGAGCCGTCCGGCGCGCGCGGCGGCGTCGGCCGCCTCGTCGTCGCGCCCGAGCGCCCGCGCGTGCTCGGCCCGGTCGGCCTCGACCGCGACGCCGGCGGCGGCCACGCGGGTCAGGCGCCCGACGTCCTCGGTCGCCTTGTGGATCCGCTCCAGGCCCGCGTCGATCGCGGCGCGCGCGTCGTCCCAGCGCCGCAGGCGCCGGTACGCCTGGGCGAGCAGGGCGGCGATCGGCCCGTGCCACTGCGGCTCGATCGACGTGCGGGCGCGCTCGCGGGCGTCCTCGAGCGCAGCGATCGCCGCGTCCACGTCGCCGCGGGCCAGCGCCTGCTCGCCCTGCCGGATGAGCACCATCACGCGGCCGGTGCCGAAGCGCAGCGCGCTCTCCTCGATCGCCAGGAGCTCGTCGGCGCGCGCCCAGTTGCCGAGCTGGAACTCGATCTCCGACAGCGAGACCGACAGCCAGCGGTTCGGCCGGATCCGCTCGAGCTCGGCGACGCCCGCGTTGGCGAGGTCGCGCGCCTGCTCCAGCCGCCCGGCGAGGAAGAGCGTGTCGGTCAGGTTCACGTAGCCGCGCGCGATCTCGTTGAGCCTGCCGCTGCGCCGGGCGAGGGCGAGCGACTGGCGCAGCGCCTGCTCGCCGCCGTCGATGTCGCCGACCGCCCCGAGGCACACGCCGAGCGTGTTCAGCGCCGAGATCTCGGGCTGCTCGGCGCCGACCTCGCGGGCGATCGCGATCGCCTCGCGGCAGCGCTCGATGCTGTCGGCGTAGCGCCCGCCGAGCATGAGCCCCATCGCCTTGCCGGCGAGCACGATCGCGCGCTCGACGCACGGCTCGTCGGCGGGCAGCAGGTCGAGCGCGTCGTCCAGGCGGGCCAGCGCGGCCTCGCTCTCGCCGAGGTCCCACTCGGCCTTGGCGAGCCGTTCGAGCACCCGCGCGGCGCGCGTCGGCTCGGCCTGGACGTCGAGCTCGGCGAGCGCCTTGCGCAGCAGCGTCCGCATCCGCGGGTGGTTGCTCGACAGGCCGTGGTGGATCGCGGCGCGGGTGAGCAGGTCGACGTGGTCGCCGCCGGCGAGCGGCTCGGGGTCGGCGACGCGGTCCCACAGCTCCAGCGCGCGCTCGAGCAACGCCGCCGCCTCGCCGTTGGCGTGCACGCGCTCGGCTGACCGGGCGGCGCGCACCGCGGCCTTCAGCCCGCGCTCGCGGTCGCCCGCGGCCGCCCAGTGGTGGGCGACCTCGCTCTGGAGGTCGAGCGCGTCGGTCATCCGCTCCTCGAGCGCCTCGGCCAGCCGCGTGTGCAGCTCGGTCTGCTCGCCCGGCAGCAGGTCGTCCTGGACGGCCTCGCGCAGCAGGGCGTGGCGGAAGGCGTACCGGCCGTCCTCGTCGACGACGAGCAGCCGCTGGCCGACCGCCTCGCGCAGCGCGGCGCGCAGCGTCGGCGGCTCGACCCCGCTCACCGCCTGCAGCACCTCGTGGTCGACGCGCCCGGCGGCGGCGACGATCCGCAGCACCTCCTGCGCCTGCTCGCCGAGCGCCTCGACCCGCAGCATGAGCGCGTCGCGCAGCGTCGGCGGCACCTCGCCGCGCCCGTCCTGGCCGGCGGCGAGCAGCTCCTCGGCGAACAGCGGGTTGCCCTCGCTGCGCGCCTCGAGGCGGTCGAGCAGGTCGGTGCCGGGCGGCTCGCCGAGGATGTCCTCGAGCTGGGCGGCGAGCTCGTCGCGGGTGAACGGCTCGAGCGGGATCCGCACCGCGCGCTCGGTGCGATCGAGCTCGGAGACCACCGGCAGCAGCGGGTGGCGGCGGTGCAGCTCGTCGCTGCGGTAGGTGACGAGCACGAGCACCCGCTCACGGCACATCGCGCGGCTGAGGAAGATGAGGAAGTCGCGGGTCGAGCGGTCGGCCCAGTGCACGTCCTCGACGACGAGCACGAGCGGCTGGACCTCGCCGAGCCGGTCCAGCAGCCCGAGCAGCGCCTCGAAGAGCTGCGCCTGCGTCGTCTGCTCGACCGCGCTCGCGTCGTCCGCGTCGCCGGCCGCTCCGGCCAGGAGCCGGGCGAGGACGGTGCCGGGGGCGCCGAGCTCGGCCAGGATCGGGTCGGAGGCGCGCACGAGCGGCCGCAGCGCGCTGACGATCGGCGCGTACGGCAGCTCGCCGCCCGACAGCTCGACGCAGTCGCCGCTGAGGACGCGCGCGCCGGCGTCCTTCGCGCGGCGCGCGAACTCGTCGACCAGGCGGGTCTTGCCGACGCCGGACTCGCCGGTCACGAAGGCGAGGTGCGCGCGCCCCTCGGCGGCCTCGTCGAGCAGCGCGCCGAGCTCGGCGAGCTCCGCCTGGCGGCCGACGAACCGGGTGCTGGTGACGCGTGCAGCCACCCCCGGAGTATCGCGCGCCGTGGCGCTCACGCCATGCGGATGCGGCGGCGGAGCCGGAGGAACGCGTTGCGCCGCTCCGACAGCCGCCGGAGCTCGGCGAAGTGCTCCCGGGCGATCGTGTGGTGGAGGGGATGAGGGTTCATGACCGCCAGCTTGGCCGTAAGGGGTGGGGGCGCACATCGGGCGATCGCAGCGACCTGGGCCTTACGCAGCCTTACGCGGCTCTTACGGCGCCGGATCGGCGGGCACACTGGGACCATGTCGATCAGCGACACCGCCAAGCGCGCCGCCGGCGCCGTCACCGGCCACCGGATCTCCACCCGCCCGGCGAACGCCCGCGTCCGCGTCGAGCACGCCGGGCGCGTCATCGCCGAGTCCGACCGCGCGATCGCGCTCGACGAGACCGGGCTCCCGACGCGGTACTACCTCCCGCGCGAGGACGTGACCTGCGAGCTCCTGCCGAGCGACACGCGCACGCACTGCCCGTGGAAGGGCGACGCGTCGTACCTGTCGATCGACGGCGTCCAGGACGCGTTCTGGGTCTACGAGGACCCGAGCGAGGAGGACGCGCTCCCCGTCAAGGGCCTCCTCGCGCCGTGGCCGGGCCGCGTGGAGGTGTTCGTCGACGGCGAGCCGGCCTGACGCCGGGCGTCGCGGCGCTCAGCCGATCGCCGCGACGTCCTCGTCCGTGAGCTCGAGCTCGAGCGCGGCGAGGTTCTCGCGCAGGTGGTCGAGCGACAGCGTGCCCGGGATCGGGACCACGTTCGGCGCCCGCCGCAGCAGCCAGGCGACCTTCACCGCGTTCGGCGTGACGCCGTGGCGCCGCGCGATCTCCTCGAGCGCCGGGCCGTCGCCGCCGCGCAGCGGGTAGTACGGCACGAACGGGATGCCCTCGCGGGCGCAGTGGTCGATGACGTCGTCGTGGTCGCGCTCCGCGAGGTTGTAGGCGTTCTGGACGGCGGCGATCGGGACGATCCGGCGCGCCCGCTCGAGCTGGTCGACGGTCACCGACGAGACGCCGACGTGGCGGATGTCGCCGCGGTCGACGCGCTCGCGGATCGCGCCGAGGCTCTCCTCGAGCGGCGTGTCGGGGTGGACGCGGTGCAGGTAGTAGAGCCCGATCGCGTCGGTGCGCAGCGAGCGCAGGCTCTGGTCGATCTGCGCGTGCAGGACCTCCGGGCGGCCCTCGCCCGGGTGGTAGCCGCCCTTCGTGGCGACGAGGACGTCGTCGCGGCCGCCGCCGAGCGCCTCGCCGATCGCGCGCTCGCTCTCGCCGCTCGTGTACAGGTGGGCGGTGTCGATGTGGCGCACGCCGGCCTCGACGGCGCTGCGGATGAACGCCACGTGCTGGGCGGAGGTCGTCAGGCGGTTCGTGCCGAGGCCCACGCGGGGGACCTCGACGCCGGCGAGTCGAACGGTGCTCATCGCTCCGAGACTAGGCAGGGCATACTCCGGCGCGTCCGGCGATGACCGTGAGGAGGAGCAGGCCGATGATGCGTGGGTGTGTCGCGGCGGCGGTGGCCGCCGCCGTTCTGGTGCTCGCGGGCGCGGCGGACGCGCCGGCGGCGACGACGTGGCTGTGCGGCCCGGGCGTGGCCGGCGATCCGTGCCGGCCGCCGCTGACCGTCACGCGGTACGAGGGCTGGGACCGGCAGGTCGGCCGGACGACCCTGCGCCGCGACCGCGACAGGGGCGTCGACTGCTTCTACGTCTACCCGACGGTCTCGGACCAGGAGACGCGCCTGGCGACGAAGCGGGTCGATCCCGAGCTGCGGTCGATCGCGCTCTACCAGGCCGCGCGGTTCTCGCAGGCGTGCCGGGTCTTCGCGCCGGTCTACCGGCAGGCGACGGTGCCGGCGCTGCAGACCGGCCGGACGACCGCGTCGGACTACCGCACCGCGTACGGCGACGTGGAGGAGGCCTTCACCGCGTTCCTCCGGCGGATCGGCCCGCGCCGCGGGTTCGTGCTCATCGGCCACTCGCAGGGCGGCTACCACCTGCAGCGGCTCATCCGCCGGCAGGTCGAGACGAGCGCCGCGCTGCGCCGGCGGATGGTGTCGGCGCTCGTGCTCGGCGCGAACGTGACCGTGCGCAAGGGCTCGGATCGCGGCGGCGCCTTCCGCCGCGTGCGCACGTGCCGCCGCGCGACGCAGCTCTCGTGCGTGATCGCGTTCAGCGCGTTCGGCGAGACGCCGCCGGAGAACGCCATCTTCGGCCGCGGCGCCGCGCGGATCGCGGACTTCCTCGACCTCCCCTCCGGCGGCGACCTCGAGCCGGTGTGCACGAACCCGGCGGCGCTCGGCAGCGGCCGCCGGGTGGCGCTGCGCACGACGGTCCCGACCGAGCCGTTCGCGCCGGGCACGCTCATCGCCGCCGGCATCGCGCTGACCGGCGTGCAGTGGCCGGCGCCCGCGACGACGTTCGTGGAGAGCACCGGGGCGTTCACCGGGCGCTGCTCACGCGAGGGCGGCGGGCACGTGCTGCGCATCGCCGCGGCCCCCGGCACGCCGATGCCCAAGCCCTCGCCGACGCCCGAGTGGGGCCTGCACCTGCTCGACGCGAACGTGGCGATGGGCGATCTCGTCGACGTCGTGCGCCGCCAGATCCGGGCGTACGCCGCCCGGCGGCGGTAGGGCGTCCCGGCTCAGGCCTCGCCCGGAGGCGGGCGCAGCTCGATCGTGTCGGCGCGCACGAGGAGCATGACCGCGCCGCTGCGCTCCTCGCGCGGGCTGGGGCGGTGCTCGCGCAGCACGATCGCGCTCCACGTCTCGCCGCGGTCCAGCAGCGGCGCGAGCTCGGCTGCGAGCTCGCGCGGGACGAAGCCGAGCTGCCGGCCGTCGGGCGTGTCGACGGCGATCGCGTTCGGGTCGTGCTCGTTGCCCGGGTCGCGGCGGAGCACGAGCGGCCGGCCGGGCGCGGCCGCGTCCGAGCGCAGGACGTCCTCGTGCCATCGGCTCGCGCCCGCGACGTTCGCGACCCGCAGGCCCTTGGCCCGCAGGCGCTCGGAGTCGTTGGCCAGGTAGCCGCCGGTGTCGGGATCGACGACGTACCAGCCCTCGATCCACACGATCCCGCCGTCGGACGGGTACCAGTAGCGCTCCTCGTGGCGGACGTCGACGATCACGCCGGCGTCCCGTGGCCGCCGCCGCCCGGCGTCTCGATCCGCAGCCGCGCGCCCGCCTCGAGCGTCCCGGTGACCTTCGGCCCGAGCTCGGTGCCGTCGAGGAGGTTCCGGCCGGGCGCGCCGTCCTCGCCGCCGTCGGCGCCCGGCGGCCCGTGCCGCCGGCGCTCGGTGATGAGCGAGTAGGTCATCGGCGCGAGCGCCTCGACCTCACGCACGACGCCGTCGCCGCCGCGGAAGCGCCCGGCGCCGCCCGAGCCGCGCCGCAGGCCGTACTCGACGACCCGCAGCGGATACTCGAGCTCGAGCGCCTCGACCGGCGTGTTCAGCGTGTTGCTCATCGCGACGTGGACGCCGGACGGGCCGTCGGCGTCCGGGCAGGCGCCCTGGCCGCCGCCGATCGTCTCGTAGTAGGTGAACTCGTCGGTCCCGAGCGTCACGTTGTTCATCGTGCCCTGTCCGAGCGCCCGGCCGAACGCGCGCAGGACGAGGTCGGCGACCCGCGACGACGTCTCGACGTTGCCGCCGACGACCGCGGCGGGGGCGCGGGCGTTGAGGAGCGAGCCCTCCGGTGCGAAGACGTGCAGCGGGCGCTCCGCGCCGGCCGAGGCGGGGATGTCCGGGTCGGTCAGGACACGGAGCGCGAACAGGCAGGCGCTGCGGGTCACCGCGAGCGGGCAGTTCAGGTTCCCGCCGTGCTGCGGGGCGCTGCCGGTGAAGTCCAGGTGCAGCTCGTCGCCGCGCACCTCGGCCCGCAGGCGCAGCTCGAGGTCGCCCTCGCGGGCCTCGAGGACGTCGACGGCCTCACGCACCCCGTCGTCCATCGCCGCCAGCATCGCACGCGTGCGGCGCTCGGCGTAGTCGAGCACCGCCGCGGTCGCCGCGGCGAGCCGCTCGGGCCCGAGCCGCGCGCCCAGCTCCGCCAGCCGCCGCGCCCCGGTCTGGTTCGCCGCCAGCTGCGCGCGCAGGTCCGCGCGGCGCTGGGACGGCTGGCGCATCTGCGCGACGAGCTGCTCCACGAGCTCGTGGGTGAGTGGCTGGGGCGCGATGACCACGCCCTCCTCCTCGAGCGTCGTCGAGTCGGCCGGCATCGAGCCGGGGACCCGGCCGCCGACGTCGGCGTGGTGCGCGCGCGACGCGGCGAACCCGAGCAGCGGGCCGCCGCCCGGCTCGGCGAACACCGGCGTGACGACCGTGATGTCGGGCAGGTGCGTGCCGCCGGCGAACGGGTCGTTGAGGATCCACGAGCGGCCGGGCTCGTGGTCGGCGTCGCGGACCGCCTCGACGGCGGCGGGCATCGCGCCCAGGTGCACGGGGATGTGCTCGGCCTGCATGATCATCTGCCCGGCCGGGTCGAACAGGGCGGTCGAGCAGTCGCGCCGCTCCTTGATGTTCGGCGAGTGGGCGGCGCGCACGAGCACCGCGCCCATCTCCTCGCACGCCGCGCGCAGGGCGCCGGCGGTCACCTGCAGCTCAACGGCGTCGATCGAGCACCACCGTCCCGTCGTCGTCGACCGTGCCGTGCCAGTGCGCGGGGACCGCGAGCGTCGCCTCGGGGAGCATGCACACCGCCGGCCCCTCGATCCGCATGCCGGGCGGTGGGTCGCCGTGCAGGATCGCCGTGTCCTCGCCGAGCACGGTCGGGCGCGACTCGGCGGCCGGCGCGGGCGCGCGACCCGCGGCCAGCTCGATCGGGGCGGCCGGCACGCGGGCGGTGACGCGCACGGTCACGACCTCGACCTCGCCGTCCTCGTCGCGGAAGCCGTAGCGCTCCTCGTGCGCGGCCTCGAACTGCGCCGGGTCGTCGACGGTCAGCTCGAACGACTGGCCGCGGTAGCGGCAGTCGTAGCGCACGCCGATCTCGGCGTCCGGGACGCCGAGCCGGGCGCGGGCCTCCGCGGCGAGCTCGTCGACGTCGTAGCCGCCGCCGAGCACGGTCCGCTGGACGTCGACGCGGCGCTCGGCCGCCGCGAGCCCGAGCGCGCTGAGCACGCCGCTCGCGCGCGGGCACAGGATCCGCGTGATCCCCAGCTCGTCGGCGATGCCCGCCGCGTGCAGCCCGCCGGCGCCGCCGAACGCGAGCAGCGCGAAGTCGCGCGGGTCCAGCCCGCGCTCGACGGTCATGACGCGCAGCGCGCGGACCATCTCGGCGTTCGCGACCCGGACGACGCCCACCGCGGGATCGTCGATGCCGAGCGACGCCAGCGCCCGCTCGGCCGCCTCGCGGTCGAGCGCGACGCCCGACAGCGACCCGTCGAGCAGCCCGAGCACGAGGTTCGCGTCGGTCACCGTCGGCGCGGTCCCGCCGAGCCCGTAGCACGCCGGCCCGGGGTCGGCGCCCGCCGACTGCGGCCCGACGCGCAGCGCGCCGCCCGCGTCGAGCCACGCGATCGACCCGCCGCCGGCCCCGACCGTGTGGATGTCGACCATCGGCAGCGCCAGCGGGCGGCCGCCGACCTCGCGGCCGCCGGTCTCGCGCACGCGGCCGTTCTCGACCACGCAGACGTCGCAGGACGTGCCACCCATGTCGAAGCACAGGAGGTTCGGCGTCCCCGAGCGCGCGGCGATGAGCGCCGCCGCGGCCGCGCCGCCCGCAGGGCCGCTGAGCACGGTGAACGCCGCGTGGCCGGCGGCGAGGTCGACGTCGGCGAGGCCGCCGCTCGACTGCATGATCGACGGGGTGGGCAGGCCCTCGTCCCCGGCCCGGTCGACCAGCCGGCGCAGGTAGGCGGCGAGCAGCGGCGAGAGCGCGGCGTCGACCTCGGTCGTCGCGGCGCGCTCGAACTCGCGGAACGTGCCGACGACCTCGTGCGACAGCGAGACGTGGACGCCGGGCAGCGCCGCGGCGAGCGCCTCGCCGATCGCGCGCTCGTGCTCGGGGTGGCGGTCGGCGTGCAGGAGGCAGACCGCGACGGCCTCGGGCTCGGTGGCGGCGACGGCGGCGGTGAGCTCCTCGACGCCCTCGAGCGGGCGCAGGACGCCGCCGGGGCCCATCCGCTCGCGGGCGGCGACCCGCCGCTCGGGCGGGACGAGCGGGTTCGGATGGCGCGCGCAGAGCCGGTACAGGTCGCGGCGCGCCTGGCGGCCGAGCTCGACGACGTCGGTGAAGCCCTCGGTCGCGACGAGCGCGGTGCGCGCGACCTTGCCCTCGAGCAGCGCGTTCGTCGCGACGGTCATCCCGTGCGCGAACGCGTCGACCTCGTCCGCCTGGCGACCGGCGCGGTCGAGCACGGTCCGGACGGCGCGCAGCACGCCCTCGGACTGGTCGCGCGGCGTCGTCGGCGCCTTCGCGGTGACGACGCGGCTGCCGGCGACCAGCACCGCGTCCGTGAAGGTGCCGCCGACGTCGACCCCGAGGAGCATCGGGCCCGGGTTCTACACGAACCGCGGGCCCATGACGCCCTGGACGGGCGGCCGCCTCCGGCCTGGCGCGAGCGCGCTCTCCTACGCGGCGACGAGCTGCCCGACCTCGGCCTCTTCGGTCTCGGCGAGGTGCTGGTGCGACGGGCAGTAGCCGTTGTGCGGCAGCGGATCGCGCTGGCACGGCGTGCCCTTGCGCGTCGTCGCCCGGCACTGCAGCGGGTTGCCGTTCACGTCGTAGCCGGCCTTCGGCAGCCGGTCGAGGTAGGTCTCGGCCGCGCTGATGTACGCGGTCACGACCTGCCACACCCGGAGCTGGGCCGCCATCGGGAAGCAGAACCGGATGTCGTTGAACAGCGTCCGGGCAGGACGCGCGAAGTAGTGGCGGTCGGTCGCGAGGCGCTCCATCGTGCGCTCGCAGGCCTTCAGCACGTGCTCGTGCGGCGTGCCGTCAGGCAGGTAGACGTCGTTGTCGATGTCGGGAGCGAGCTCCCGGTAGATCCCCCGGCTGAACTGGAACATGTGACCCTAGATCCCTCCTGTGAGTCCCCGGCGCGCGGGTGGTCATTCCCGCTGGTTGTCCAGTCCGGAACGCTGGGTTTGTTGAGTTGGCGTTAAGAAGACGCCGGCGTTCCGCTGAGGGTCAGGTCCAGCGTTCGAGGGTCACGTCGCCCGTGGAGCGCACGACCGTGTGGTGGAGGTCCAGTCCGGGGTCGCGCTCCGGGAAGTCCGTGCGCAGGTGCGCGCCGCGACTCTCCTCGCGCGCGAGCGCGCAGGTCGCGACCAGGCGGGCGAGCGGGTGCTCGTCGCGCGTGAGGGCGCGCAGGCCCTCCGGCGTGCGCTCCAGGCCCGCGTCGCGCCACATCGCCTCGCGCGTGGCCTCGGACGGCGCGGGGGCCGGGACCGGCGCCGGCGGCTCGCCCGCGTCGACCGCGGGCTCGTCGAGGCCGGCGTGCGCGGCGCGGGCGCCGAAGACGAAGCATTCGCTCAGCGAGTTCGAGGCCAGCCGGTTCGCGCCGTGCAGGCCGGTGCACGCCGACTCGCCGACCGCGTACAGGCCGGGCACGGTCGAGCGCCCGTGCAGATCGGTGACGATCCCGCCCATGATGTAGTGGGCGGCCGGGGCGACCGGGATGAGCTCGCTCGCCGGGTCCAGGCCCGACCGGCGCAGCGCGCTCACGACGTTCGGGAACAGGTCCGGGTCGACGTGGCGCATGTCGAGGCCGACGGCGCTCGCGCCGGTCTCGGCGAGCTTGCGGTGGATCGCGAGCGCCACCTCGTCACGCGGCGCGAGCTCGTCGACGAAGCGCTCGCCGTCCGGGCCGTGCAGGGTCGCGCCCTCGCCGCGGATCGCCTCGGTGATGAGGAAGCCCTCGCGGTGCGGCAGCCCGGTCACCGCCGTCGGGTGGAACTGCAGGAACTCGAGGTCGGCGAGGTCGGCGCCCGCCCGGTGGGCGAGCACCATGCCCGAGCCGACCGAGCCCGGCGGGTTCGTCGTGCGCTTCCACAGCGCCGCGGCGCCGCCCGCGGAGATGATCGTCGCGCGCGAGCGGATCGCACGGCCGTCCTCGGCGAGCACGCCGACGCAGCGGCCCTCGTGGATCCACAGGTCGGCCGCGCGGGCGCCCTCCAGGACCGCGATCCGGTCGTGCTCGACGACGAGCGCGGCGAGGTCGCGCACGACGCGCCGGCCGGTCGCGCTGCCGCCGGCGTGCACGACGCGGCGCTTGGAGTGGCCGCCCTCGAGCCCGAGCGCGAGGTTGCCGTGCCGGTCGGCGTCGAAGCGCACGCCGAGCTCGACGAGCGTCCGGACCGCCTGCGGCGCCTCGGCGACGAGGACCTCCGCGGCGCTCCGGCGGGTCAGCCCGCGCCCGGCCCGCTCGGTGTCGGCGAGGTGGTCGGCCGGGCTGTCGTCGACCGCGAGCGCCGCCGCGATGCCGCCTTGGGCCCAGTAGCTGGCAGTCTGGGCGAGCGGCGTGGCCGACACGAGCGCGACCGACCCGCCGGCGCGGGCGGCGGTGAGCGCGGTGAACAGGCCGGCGCCGCCGGCCCCGATCACCGCGACGTCGACGTCGACGTCGATGGCGGCCATGGCGGGGTACCGTACTCACGTGCCGCCCGGCGTCCTGCTCTCCCATCCCGCCTCGCTGCAGCACGACACGGGTGCGCATCCCGAGCGGATCCAGCGGATCGTGGCGATCGAGCGCGCGCTCGACGAGCGCGGCTGGCTCGGCTGGGAGCGCGAGGAGTCCCCGGCGGCCGAGCGCGAGGTGCTCCACACCGTCCACCCGCCCGAGTACGTCGACTCGATCGAGCGGTTCTCGTGGGCCGGCGGCGGGGCGCTCGACCCCGACACGATCGCGTCCGAGGGCACCTTCGAGGCCGCCGTCCGCGGCGCCGGCGGCGCGGTCCGGATGGTCGACCTGCTCATGACCGGCGCGCATCGCGTCGGCGCGTCGCTGCACCGCCCGCCCGGCCACCACGCCACGCGGACCGAGGCGATGGGCTTCTGCTTCTTCAACAACGTCGCGCTCGCCGCGCGGCGCGCGCTGGACGAGCACGGCGCCGAGCGGGTGCTCGTCTTCGACTGGGACGTGCACCACGGCAACGGGACGAACGACATCTTCCACGCGACCAGCGAGGTGCTGTTCGTCAGCATCCACGAGTCGCCGCTGTATCCCGGCAGCGGGCCGGCGTCCGACGTCGGCTCGGGCGCGGGGGAGGGCTACACGGTCAACCTCCCGGTGCCCGGGCGCTCGGGCGACGACGTGTGGTGCTCGCTGACCGAGCACGTCGTGGTGCCGCTCGCGCAGGCGTACGAGCCGGCGCTCATCCTCGTCTCCGCCGGCTACGACGCGCACACCGAGGACCCGCTCGCGTCGTGCCGGGTCAGCGACGACGGCTTCGCCGCGATGGCCGGCAGCGTGCGCCGGCTGGCCGACGCGCTCGGGGTGCCGTTCGGCCTCGTGCTCGAGGGCGGCTACGACGTCGTCGCGCTGTCGCGGTCGCTCGTGCGGACGCTCGAGGTGTTCGGATCCGACACCGCGCCGCCCGCCGACCCGGAGCTGGCGATGCACCCGCTCGCCGCCCAGGCCGCGAGGCGGCTGGCGGACCGCTGGCCGGCGTTCGCGTCGACGTAGGGCTGTCCGGGGCGGGGCGTCGCCTGCGGCGGGTGGCCGGCGTCCCGGGCTTGCTCAGTCCGGGTGCGGTGGAGGCGGGATGTCGCGTGGTCCGAACGGCCGCCGGTCACGGTGTGGGGGAGCGGTTTCGCGGTGAGCTCCCGTCGGGCGCCGGGCTGGAGCGCGGGCGCGCTCCGGGCGGATCTTTGGCGCTCGTGGTGTGCCTGGCGACCCATGTGTGCCAGAGATCCCGCGGGCGCGCCGGTCGCCGGTCGTCGATCACGCGGGTCGAGCGGGCCGGACGAAACGGTGTCCCGAGTGCGCGTTTCATCCAGGTCGCCGAGCCGGACCTGTGCGTGACGCTCGAGCTGGACGAAACGGTCGTCTGAGCGCGCGTTTCATCCAGGTCGCCGAGCGGAGCGCGCCCACGACGAGCGGGCCGGACGAAACGGTCGGTCGAGGGCGCGATTCGTCCGGTTCGCCGAGAGTGACGACGGCAGGCGAGCGACGTTCGGAAGCTCGCTCACCCTGCCTGACCAGCGGCCGTTCGGGCCACGCGACAGCTCGGCATCACCGGGCACGGCTGGAGCGAGCCGGCCCGCCACGACCGGCCGGGGCGCAGACCACCCGCCGCGCGCCGCCGCCCGCGATCGCCACGTCCGCGCGCGACAAACCGCTTCTCCAGAGGGCCGCCGGCCACCCCGGCGCCGCTCAGGGGAGCTCGTCCGCTGCGGGCGGGACCGTCGGGACGGTGAGCTGCGGGGCCGTCTGCGGCTCCACGGGCGCGGTGGCGCCACCGGGCGCGGCCGTCCCGCCCGGGGCCGTCGCCTGGCCCGGCGGTGCCGTCAGGCCGGGCGCGGTCTGCGGGGCGGTCGAGGGAGCCGTCGGCGCGGTGGCGCCCGGCGCCGTGGCGGGCGGCGGCGTCGCGGGAGGCGCGGTCGTCGCGGCGGTGGTCGGAGCCGTCGCGGCGGCGGGCTCGCTCTCGTCGTCGCTCGTCAGGTCGACGAACGCGACCGCCATCGCGGCGAGCGCGAGCGCGCAGAGCCCGGCGGTGATGTACACGGGCACCCGCCAGCGCGGGGTCGGCGCGATCCGGGTCCGGGCGGCCAGGCCGCACGCCAGGCACCAGTCGGCGTCGGGCGGGACCTCGGCGCCGCACCGCGCGCAACGGATGGTGCCCGGCGGGGGCGGAGCCGGGCCCTGGGCCTCGGGCGGCGTCTCGCTCACGAGCGGGTCTTGGTGGGCTGCTGCGGGTCGTCCTGCGCGGGCGCGGTGGCCTGCTCACCGGCGGCGGGCTGCTGCTCGCCGGACGCCTGCCGCGCCTCGCCGTGCTGCGTCTCGGCCTGCGCCCCGTCGGTCTGTTGCGGCGCGGCCTGCTGCGCGTCGCCCTGCTGCGCCTCGGCCTGCGGGGCGCCGGTCTCCTGCACGCTGCCTTGCTGCGTCTCGGCCTGCGCCGCCTCGGCCTGCGCCGTCTCGGCCTGCGCCGTCTCGGCCTGCGCCGCCTCGGCCTGCGCCACCTCGGCCTGCGCCGCCTCGGCCTGCGGCACGTCAGGCTGCGACGCGTCAGCCTGCTCCACCTCGGTCTGCTGCGCCGCGGACTGCGCGTCGGCCTGCTGCGGCGGGACCTCCGCCGCCGCGGCCTCCTGCGCCCCGGCCGGTTGCTGGTCGGCGTGCTGCGCGCCGCCCTGCGGCCCGGCGGCCGCCTGCTCGGCCGAGGCCTCCGGGCCGTCCGCGGGCGTGACCGTCACCGGCGCCGCGTCGCGCACGATCGCGGTGCGCAGCGACGTGCCGCAGCCCGGGCAGAAGTTCGCGTCGGTGTCGTGCAGCGTCCCGCAGCGCGGGCAGGCGGCGATCCCGGCCTCGCGCAGGTCGGTGAAGTCGCGCCGCTCGTCGAGCGCGCTCTGCAGCGTCCGCAGCTCGCGGTCGATGTTCGAGAGCGCCTCGAGCTTGGCCAGGACCAGGTCGCGGCGGTCGCGCCCGAAGCGGTGCAGGTCGAACACGAGCCCGCCGAGATCGCGGAACGCGAGCTCGCGCAGGCGCCGCAGGTACCGGAGCCGGCGGCGCATGCGCGTGCGCTGGCGAAAACCGGGCCGGGCGTCCACCGGCGCCTGCTCGGGCTGCTCGCCGGTCTCGTCCGCCGGGACGATCGCGGTGTCGCCCGTTCCGCCGGTCGCCGCGTCGCCCGTCGCGGGGGTCGCGCTCGCGGCGAGCGGGTCGCCCGGCGTGGCCGCCGCCGGCGCGGGCTGGTCCACCGCGGTCGCGGGCGTGACCTCCGTCGACGGGGTGACCGCGGTCGGTGGCGTGCCGTCGGCCGGCGGCTGGACCGGATCGAGCGGGACCGTGGGCTGGTCGACCGAGGTTCGGTCCGCGCCGGTGTCGGTCTCGGCGCCCGCCGGCGCGGCATCGCCGCCGCCCGGCTCGGCCGTTCCGCTCGCCGCGCCGCTCGCCTCGCTGCCGCCGCCCGGCTCGGCCGTGCCGCTCGCCGGCGCGGTGCCGCTCGCCTCGCCGCCGCCGCCCGGCTCGGCCGTGCCGCTCGCCGGCGCGGTGCCGCTCGCCTCGCCGCCGCCAGTCGGCTCGGCCGGTCCGCTCGCCCGGGCCGCACCGCCCGCCTCACCACCCGGCACGTCCCGCGGAGCCTTCGGCGCCGCCGCGGCCAGCGGGTCCCCGGACGTGGTGACCGGTCCCGTCGGCGCCGCGCCCGCCGGCGCTGACGGGGTCGCCAGCGGGTCGCCGCTCGACAGGGGTCTCGGGGCCTGGTCGGGCGACGGGGGCGGGCCGTCCGTGCGCTGCTCCTCCGGTGCGGGCGCGTGGTCCTCGCCCTTCGACCGGCGTGGGATGCGTGGCATCGGATCGAGTCTAGTCCCGGCTCTGGAGTGGCTGCACGGAGGTCCGCAACGCAGTTCTGCCCTGGAAGCTGCGCACTTCCGTGACGATCGCGTGTGGTTCCGGCACACGATTCCCCGGACGATCGGCCTCCACCCGTTCCCCTCAGGAGGTCCGATCCGATGCCCTACCGCCTCGCCGCAGCCGTCCACGCGGCCGCCTTCTCGATCCTCGCGACCGCTCGCGGCCAGCGTGGTCAGGGCACCGTGGAGTACGTCGCCCTGATCCTGCTCCTCGCGCTCGTGTTCGCCGCCGTCGTGAAGTTCGGCGCCGGCAAGGACTTCGACATCGGCAAGACGATCGTCACGAAGCTCAAGGACGCGATCGACGGCGTCGGCGACGCGCCGAAGGCCGGCAAGTAGACGCGTGCCGACCAGGCGAGGCCGCCCGCGAGGCTGCGAACATGACCGGCCCATGGCGCCGTCCCCGCATCCGCGCGAGCGGCCCGTCGCCGTCTTCGACTCCGGCGTCGGCGGGCTCACCGTCCTGCACGAGCTGCTCGTCCAGCTCCCGCAGGAGGACTACGTCTACCTCGGCGACACCGCGCGCTTCCCGTACGGCGAGCGCTCGGTCGCCGAGCTCGAGCAGTTCACGCTGGAGATCGCCGAGGTCCTGCTGCAGCGGCGCGCCAAGCTCCTCGTCGTCGCCTGCAACACCGCGACCGCCGCGGCGCTGCCCGCGCTGCAGCGCCGGATGATGGAGACGACGCTCGGCATCGACGTCATCGGCGTCGTCCGGCCCGAGGCGGTGCAGGCGGTCACCCGGACGGGCAGCGGCCGGATCGGCCTGCTCGCCACGCCGGCGACCGTGCGCAGCGGCGCGTACGAGCGCGCGGTGCGCGAGGTCGACCCGCACACCGAGCTCGTCAGCGTCCCCTGCCCGGACCTCGCCCCGATCATCCAGGGCGGCTTTCCGTTCGACGAGCGCGTCGTGCAGACGGTGCGCGGCTACTGCGAGCCGCTCCGCGAGGCCCGGGTCGACACCGTCATCCTCGGCTGCACGCACTATCCGCTCGTGCGGCCGATGCTCCAGCGGTTCCTCGGCCGCGGCGTGCAGATCGTCACGTCCGGCGAGGCGCTGGCGCGCCAGGTCGAGCACGCGCTGGCCACGCGCGACCTGCTCAACCCGCAGACGACCGAGGGCACGTACCGCTTCCTGTGCACGGGCGACGTCGAGTCGTTCCGCACGCTCGGGACGCGCTTCCTGCAGCTGCCGCTGGGCGACGTCGCCCACGTCGAGGTCTCGACCAGGGAGGTCCCCGCTTGAACCGCTCGTTCGACCGCGCCCCCGGCGCGATCCGGCCTACGAGGATCGAGGTCGGCTTCGTCCCCTCGGCGACCGGCAGCGCGCTCATCACGCAAGGCGAGACGCGGGTCATCTGCACCGCCTCGGTCGAGGAGTCGGTCCCGCGATGGATGGAGGGCCAGGGGACCGGCTGGGTGACCGCCGAGTACGGGATGCTCCCCGCGTCGACCGGGCAGCGCAAGCAGCGTGACGCGACCCGCGGCCGGCTCGACGGGCGCACGGTGGAGATCCAGCGGCTCATCGGGCGCTCGCTGCGCCAGGCGGTCGACCTCGGGAAGCTCGGCGAGCGGACCGTGTGGATCGACTGCGACGTGCTGACCGCCGACGGCGGCACGCGGTGCGCGTCGATCACCGGCGGCTACGTCGCGCTCGCGGTCGCCCTGCGCGTGGTCGGCGTCGACGCGCTGACCAGCCAGGTCGCCGCGATCTCGTGCGGCATCGTCGACGGCACGCCGGTGCTCGACCTCGACTACAGCGAGGACTCGACCGCCGAGGTCGACGCGAACGTGGTCATGACCGGTGACGGCGGCCTCGTCGAGGTGCAGGCGACCGGGGAGCGCACGCCGCTGCAGCGCACGCACCTGGACGAGCTGCTCGAGCTCGCAGCGGGCGGCATCGGCGAGCTGCGCGACATCCAGAACCAGGCGATCGAGTCCGCGACGTGAGGCTCGTCCTCGCCACCCGCAACGCGCACAAGGTGCGCGAGTTCGCCGCGCTCCTGCGCGGCCACGAGATCGTCGAGCTGCGGCCCGACGTCGAGCTGCCGCCCGAGACCGGAACGACCTTCGCCGAGAACGCGCTCGTCAAGGCCCGCGCTGCGGCGCGCGCCACCGGTGGGCCGGCGTTCGCCGACGACAGCGGGATCGTCGCCGAGGCGCTCGGCGGGCGTCCGGGGGTGCACAGCGCGCGGTTCGCCGGCGAGGACGCGACCGACGAGGAGAACCTCGCCAAGCTCCTGCGCGAGGCGCCCGCGGGCAGCCGCGTGGCATACGTCTGCGCGATCGCCTACGTCGACCCGGACGGCGGCGAGCACGTCGTCGAGGGGCGGTGCGAGGGCACCCTCGCGGCCGAGCCCCGCGGCACCGGCGGGTTCGGCTACGACCCGGCGTTCATCCCCGACGAGCACCCGGACCGCACGATGGCCGAGCTGTCGCCCGAGGAGAAGGACGCGATCAGCCACCGCGGCAAGGCCGCCCGCGCCCTGCTCGAGCTGCTCTGACGGCGCGCCCGGGCGCGCGTCCGCCGCTCGCGGGGACACTAGCCTCGGGACCCGTCATGAGCGAGCGCGAAGGGGCAGGAGGGCTGTCGCAGCAGCGCACGGCGCTCGTCAGCGTCGCGGCGGCGCTCTTCCTCGTCTCGATCAAGCTCGGCGCCGGCCTGGCCAGCGGCTCGCTCGCCCTCGTCGCCGAGGCCGCCCACTCGGGCACCGACCTCGTCGCCGCCCTCCTCACGCTCTTCGCGATCCGCGTCGCGGTCCGGCCGGCCGACGAGGAGCACCACTACGGCCACGGCAAGGCCGAGCACCTCGCCGCGCTCGCCGAGTCGACGTTCCTCGCCGCCGTCTCGGCGTTCCTCGGCTGGCAGGCCGTCGCCCGCCTCGCCGGCGACGCCGCCCACGACGTCGAGGCGGCGTGGTGGACGTTCCTCGTCCTCGGCATCGTGATCGTCGTCGACGCGTTCCGGGCGACCGCGAGCTGGCGCGGCTCGCGCCGCCACAGGTCGGCGGCGCTGGCGTCGAACGCCCTGCACTTCGCGTCCGACATGGCCGGCACGGCCGCGGTGCTCGCCGGGCTCATCCTCGTCCGTGCCGGCTACCCCGAGGCCGACGCGATCGCCGCGTTGCTCGTCGCCACGGTCGTCCTCGTCGCGGCCGTGCGGCTCGCCCGGCAGTCGATCGACGTGCTCATGGACCGGGCCTCGCTCGACGCCGAGCGGCACATCCGCGACGCGCTCGCCGACCAGCCCGTCGAGGTGCGCCGCGTGCGCATCCGCCACGCCGCCGGACGCGACTTCGTCGACCTCGTCGTGGGCGTCAGCGCCGACGCCGGCCTGGCCCAGGCCCACAGCACCGCCGACGACATCGAGGAGGCGGTCCGGCGCGAGCTGCCGGGAGCGGACGTCCTCGTCCACGTCGAGCCCCGCGCCGCCGAGGGCGACCTGCGCGAACGGGCGACGGTCGCGGCGCTCAGCGTGCCCGACGTGCGCGAGGTCCACAACGTCCGCGTCATGCAGGTCGCCGGCGACCACGAGCTCTCGCTCCACGTCAAGCTGCCCCGGAACCTGTCGCTCGAGGAGGCGCACGACGTCGTCGAGCAGCTCGAGGCGGCGATCCTGCGCGCGGTCCCCGAGCTCACGACCGTCCACACGCACATCGAGCCGCTCTCGCGGACCGACTGGGCCTCGCGCCCCGGCAAGGACGAGGTCGCCACCGAGGCGCAGGCGATCGGCGAGGTCGTCCGGCGCTACACCGGCCGCGACGCCGCGAACGTCCGCTTCCGCGACGCCGAGCGCGGCCGCGTGGCGCTCATCACCGTGCTCCTGCCCGCCGAGCAGCCGCTCCCGAGCGCCCACCGGCGGGCAGGGGAGATCGAGCACGCGGTCCGCGAGCGGTGCCCCGACCTCAGCGACGTGATCGTCCACACCGAGCCCGAGCCGCGCTCGGAGCCGGAGATCACCGCAGGTTGATCGCGGCCGACGCGCCGACCGCGGCGGCGAGGGCCGCGTACCCCGTGTAGTCCGACAGGAGCAGGAGGAACGCGGTGATGAGGCACGCGGCGACCGTGGTCAGCCACGCGATGCGGGAGAGCGGCACGGCCGATATTCAAGCGATCCGAGGATCATTCCGCCGTGCCGCTCGTCTAAGCTCGCCGTCGTTTCCGATAAGGGGAGGACCACGATGAACAAGACCGAACTCGCCCAGGCGGTCGCCGCGCGGGGCGGTGTGGACAGTTCGGCCGCCAAGGCCGCCGTCGACGCCGTCTTCGAGACGATCGCCGACGAGCTCGCCGGTGGAGGAGAGGTGTCTGTGTCCGGCTTCGGGAAGTTCAGCGTCGCCGACCGCGCCGCGCGGCAGGGTGTGAACCCCGCCACCGGCGAGAAGATCCAGATCGCGGCGAGCAAGGCCGCGAAGTTCTCGCCCGCCAGCGCGCTGAAGAACAAGCTCAACAGCTAGAGCCCTCTCGAGGGCTCGCGCACCCGTCAGGACGCGTGCCAGCAGGCGCCGGAGAGTCATCCGGCGCCGCTGCTAGCGTCGCCCGGCCCTATCAGTCCCATCAGGAGGAGAATCCCCTCGTGAACAAGTCCGAGTTCGTCGATCAGGTCGCTTCGCGGTCCGGACTCGCCCGCAAGGACGCGGCTGCGGCCGTCGATGCGGCGCTCGAGACCATCCAGGACGCGCTGACGCGTGGCAGCGAGGTCAACTTCACCGGCTTCGGGAAGTTCAGCGTCACCGAGCGCGCCGCCCGGCAGGGCGTCAACCCCGCGACGGGCGAGAAGATCCAGATCGCCGCGTCGAAGGCGCCGAAGTTCACCGCGGGCTCCGCGCTGAAGTCGGCCGTCAACAGCTAGGTCGACCGGTCGCCGATGGCGGGCCGCTTCGCCGACCGCCTCGCGGCGCTCGTCGCCGAACGGGAGTCGCAGGTCGTCCTCGGCCTCGACCCCGACCCGGCGCGCGTGTGGCCCGAGGCGCTCGAGGCGGCTCCGCCGGACGGCGACCCGGCGGTGCGGGCCGCGGAGGTGGTCGTCGCGCACTGCGCGGCGCTCATCTCCGCCGCCGGACCGGCCTGCGTCGCCGTCAAGCCGCAGGTGGCGTGCTTCGAGCGTCTCGGCCCGCCGGGCTGGTCGGCGCTGGAGCGCGTCGCCCAGGCAGCCCGCGCGGCGGGCCTGCTCGTGCTCGCCGACGGCAAGCGCGGCGACATCGACGTCACCGCGACCGCGTACGCGCAGGCGTTCCTCGGCCGCGTCGACACCCCGTTCGGCCCGGTCGCGTCGGTCGACGCCGACGCGATGACGGTCAACCCGTACATGGGCGCCGACACGCTCGAGCCGTTCGTCGCCGCCGGCCGCGGCCTGTTCGTGCTCGTCCGCACGTCGAACCCCGGGGCAGCCGACGTCCAGGACGCGCGCCTGCAGTCGGGCGAAGCGGTGTGGGAGCACGTCGCGCGGATCGTCCACCGCGCCGGCGGCGAGCCGGGCAGCTCCGGGCTCGCCGACGTCGGCGCCGTCGTCGGCGCCACGCGGCCCGAGCACCTGGGCCGCGCGCGCGAGCTCATGCCGCACGCGATCTTCCTCCTGCCCGGCGTGGGCGCGCAGGGCGGGCGGGTGGAGGACCTCGCGCCCGCGTTCGCCCCGGGCCGCGCCGCCGGCCTTGTCACCGCTTCCCGGTCCATCGCCCGCGCGCACGAGCAGCACGGCGGCGCGCCCGCCGACGCCGCCCGCGCCGAGGCCGAGCGCCTGCGCGAGCAGGCCTGGCGCCTGTCGTGAAGACGCCCTGCAAAGCCCTATCCTCCTGCCGCGATGGCTCACCGATCCCCGGCGCGCTGGATGGCGCCCCTCGCCCTGCTGGCCGCCGTCGTCGCGGTCGGGTTGGTCGTCAGCTCGACGACGGGCGACGGGGAGGGCGCCTCGTCGACCACGAACCGCTCCGGCGAGCGGCAGACGACGACGGCCGAGCGCCGGACGCGGACCGGCCGCACGCGCGAGCGGTCCGAGCCGCGGACGTACCGCGTGCGGTCCGGCGACACGCTCGGGATGATCGCCGAGAAGACCGGCATCCCCGTGCAGCAGCTCATCGAGCTCAACCCGGAGATCGACCCGCAGAGCCTCAACGTCGGCGACCGCGTCCGCCTGCGGCGATGATCCGTGCCGCGCTCGTGCTCGTGGCCGCCCTGGTCGCGGCGGCCCTGTCCGCACCCGCGCCCGCGTCCGCGCAGGACGGTGGCCGGCCGGACATCCGCGCGCCCTCGGCGATCGTCGTCGAGACGAGCACCGGCGACGTCGTCTACGAGCGCAACGCCGACCAGCGCCGCTCGATCGCCTCGACGACGAAGCTCATGACCGCGCTGCTGACGGTCGAGAGCGTCGCGCTCGACGACGTCCTCACCGCCGCGCCCTACAACGCCGCGCCGGCCGAGTCCCAGGCCGGCCTGCGCGCGGGCGAGCGCCTGACGACGAAGGACCTGCTGCGCGCGTTGATGCTCGAGAGCGCCAACGACGCGGCGGTCACGCTCGCCGTGGCGGTGAGCGGCTCGGTCTCGGCGTTCGTCGAGGAGATGAACGACCGCGCCCGCGAGCTCGGCATGAAGGACACGACCTTCACGAACCCGGTCGGGCTCGACGTGGGGCGCAACCGCTCGACGGCGCGCGACCTCGCGCGCCTCGGCGTGGTGCTGCGCCGCAACGAGTTCCTGCGCCGGACCGCGAACCTGCCGCAGGCCACGCTCACGAGCGGCGCGCGCCGGCGGACGTTCGAGAACCGCAACCGGCTGGTGCGCCAGGTCGACTGGGTCAACGGCCTGAAGACCGGCCGCACGAACCAGGCCGGCTACGTCCTCGTCGGCTCGGGCACGCGGAACGGCGTGACCGTCGTCAGCGTCGTGCTCGGCGAGCCGACCGAGTCTGCGCGCGACGCCGACACGCTGGCGCTCCTGCGCTACGGGCTCAGCCGCTACCAGCGGCGGACGCTCGTGAGGCGCGGCGCCACGTTCGCGCGTGCCGACCTGAAGTACCGGACCGAGCAGGTGCGGCTCGTCGCCGGCCGCGGGACCGAGCGCGTCATGCGCCGCGGCGAGCGCGCGCAGGTCCGCGTCGTCGGCGCGCCGCGCGAGCTCGACGGGCCGCTGACCGCCGGCGCGCGGGTGGGCACGATCGAGGTCCGCGTGCGCGGTGACGTGGTCGCCCGGCTGCCGCTCGTCACGGCCACCGCCGTCGAGGAGGCGGGCCTGTCGACGCGGGTCGGCGCGCTGCTGCGCGAGTCACGCACCATCCTCCTGATCGCCGGCGTCGTGATCTGTACCTTGTCCCTCGTGCTGCTGCGCCGGCGCGTCGTCCGCAGGGGGGTACGAGCGTGATCATCACGGTCACCCTCAACGCAGCGATCGACAAGACGCTGTCGGTTCCCAACTTCCGGCTCGGGCGCCGCCACCGCACCGTCGAGCAGACGACGATGGCGGGCGGCAAGGGCGTGAACATCGCCCGCTCGCTCAAGTCGCTCGGCCAGCCCGTGATCGCGACCGGCCTGGCCGGCGGGCCGACCGGCACGCGCATCGTCGAGCAGCTCACCGACGAGGGGATCCTCAACGACTTCGTGCGGATCCGCGAGGAGTCGCGGACCAACACCGCGGTCCTCGACCCGACGACCGGCGAGCAGACCGAGATCAACGAGCGCGGGCCCGCGATCGCGCCGCGCGAGATGGAGATCTTCCTCGACAAGCTCGTCTACCTCGCGCGCGGGGCGGAGATCGTCGTGTTCGCCGGCTCGCTGCCGCGCGGCGTCGAGCCCGACGCCTACGCGGGGCTCATCCGCGAGCTGCGCAAGCTCGGCGTGCAGACGATCGTCGACACCGACGGCGAGCCGCTGCGCCAGTCGGTGCGGGCCGAGCCGACGCTGATCTCCCCGAACGTCAACGAGGCCGAGGAGCTCGTCGGCCACGAGTTCAACGACGAGGAGGACATGGTCCTCGCGATCCGCGAGCTCAGCCAGCTCGGGCCGCGCGAGGCGATCATGACGACGCCCGACGGGTGCTTCGCGTGCCTGCAGGGCGAGCTGGGCCCGGTCTTCTACCGAGCCCGCATCGAGCCGCGCGAGCCGGTCGCCACGGTCGGCTCGGGTGACGCGTTCCTCGCGGGCTTCGTCGCCGCCCGGTACGAGGGGCGGCCGGTGGAGGACTGCCTGCGCTTCGCCGTGGCGTGCGGGGCGGAGTCGATCCAGCGTCTCGGAGCGGGGCTCATCGACCCGCGCGAGGTCGACCGGCTGGTGCCCGAGGTGGAGGTCGAGCGGGTCGCCGAGGCGGCCGCCGCATAGGTCCGCGCGTGGGCCCGCGCACACTGGCCCAAATTGCGAGATTCGGCGTACTACGCTGGATTCCTCCGTCCGCCCCCTCGCCTAGGATCGTGCAATGGAAGTTGAGATCGGTCGCGGGAAGAAGGCCCGCCGCGCCTATGGATTCGACGACATCGCGATCGTGCCGTCCCGCCGGACGCGCGACCCCGACGACGTCGACATCACCTGGAAGCTGGGCGACTACCGCTTCGATCTACCGCTCATGGCTTCCGCCATGGACGGCGTCGTGTCGCCCAAGACTGCCGGCATCATCGGCAAGCTCGGCGGCGTAGCCGTCCTGAACCTCGAGGGCATCTGGTCCCGCTACGAGGACGCCGACGCCCAGCTCGAGCGCATCGCGCAGCTCCCCAAGGAGACCGCGACGCGCGAGATGCAGGAGATCTACAAGCAGCCGATCGACCCGGATCTGATGGCCCAGCGGATCCGCGAGATCAAGGAGCAGGGCGTCGTGGTGTGCGCGTCGCTGACGCCGCAGCGCGTGCGCGACTACTACGAGCTCGCGCTCGACGCCGGTCTCGACATCCTCGTCATCCAGGGCACCGTCGTCTCGGCCGAGCATGTCTCCCAGACGTCCGAGCCGCTGAACCTCAAGGAGTTCATCCGCGAGGTCGACGTGCCGGTGGTCGTCGGGGGCTGCGCCTCGTACCACACGGGTCTCCACCTCATGCGCACCGGCGCCGCCGGCGTGCTCGTCGGCGTCGGCCCCGGCGCGGCGTGTACGACCCGCGGCGTGCTCGGCATCGGCGTCCCGCAGGCGACGGCGATCGCCGACGTCGCGGCCGCCCGCTCGCAGCACATGCTCGAGACCGGCGAGTACTGCCAGGTCATCGCCGACGGCGGCATGCGCAACGGCGGCGACGTCTCGAAGGCGATCGCGTGCGGCGCGGACGCGGTCATGATCGGGTCCCCGCTCGCGCGCGCGTACGAGGCGCCCGGGCGCGGGTTCCACTGGGGCATGGCGACGTTCCACCCGACGCTCCCGCGCGGCGCGCGCGTGCAGACGGTGCAGAACGGCACGCTCCAGGAGATCCTCGTCGGCCCCGCCCGCGAGAACGACGGCACCTTCAACCTCTTCGGCGGGCTGCGCACCTCGATGGCCACGTGCGGCTACGCGGACATCGCCGAGTTCAACCGGGCCGAGCTGATGGTCGCCCCCGCGCTGCAGACCGAGGGCAAGCAGCTCCAGTCGGCCCAGGGGATCGGCATGGGCTCGCGCGGCGCGGCGGCCGCGGCCCCGCGCGGCGGCAACGGCGGCTCGGCGTCGCCCGACCCGGCAACCCCGGCGATGGTCAGCTCCGCGAACTAGGGAGACGAAGGCCAGCACATGACCCCCGACGTTGTGACGGCCGCCAACGCGGCCCCCGAGGTCGTCCCCGAGGACACCGTCGACGTCCGCGCCCCGCGGGCCGTCGACGAGGTCGTGGTGCTCGACTACGGCGGCCAGTACTCGCAGCTCATCGCGCGCCGCGTGCGCGAGTGCGGCGTGTTCAGCGAGCTGCTGCCGTATCACGTCGGGGTCGAGGAGGTCCGGCGCCGCAACCCGAAGGGGCTCATCCTCTCGGGCGGGCCGGCGTCGGTGTACGCCGAGGGCGCGCCGCGCCTGGAGCGCGAGCTGCTCGAGCTCGGGATCCCGGTGCTGGGCATCTGCTACGGCATGCAGCTCCTGGCCGTGTCGCTCGGGGGGCGCGTCGAGGGCGCCGAGGTCGGCGAGTTCGGCCGCTCGGAGCTGACGGTCCGCGAGCCCGGGACGCTGTTCCGCGGGCTGCCGCGCGAGCAGACGTGCTGGATGTCGCACCGCGACACGGTGTTCTCCGCGCCGGAGGGCTTCACCGAGCTCGCGTCGTCGACCCAGTCGCCGGTCGCGGCGTTCGAGGCGCCCGACCGCAAGCTCTACGGGATCCAGTTCCACCCCGAGGTCGTCCACACCCCGTACGGGCAGGACGTCCTCAAGCGCTTTTTGGCCGACGTCTGCGGCGCCGACATGACCTGGTCGGCGGCGTCCATCGTCGAGGACCAGGTCCGGCGCATCCGCGAGCAGGTCGGGAACGGCCAGGTCATCTGCGGCCTGTCCGGCGGCGTCGACTCGTCGGTCGCGGCGCTGCTCGTCCACAAGGCGGTCGGCGACCAGCTCACGTGCGTGTTCGTCGATCACGGCCTCATGCGCAAGAACGAGGGCGAGCAGGTCGTCAAGACGTTCCGCGACCAGTTCCACATCCCGCTCGTGCACGTGAACGCCGAGGAGCGCTTCCTGGAGAAGCTCGCCGGCATCACCGACCCGGAGACCAAGCGCAAGACGATCGGCGCCGAGTTCATCCGGGTGTTCGAGGAGGAGGCGGCGCGCCTGTCGGGCGCCCGCTACCTCGTGCAGGGCACGCTGTACTCGGACGTCATCGAGTCCGGCGGCGGCACCGGCGCGGCGACGATCAAGTCCCACCACAACGTCGGCGGCCTGCCCGACGACCTGCAGTTCGAGCTCGTCGAGCCGCTGCGGACGCTGTTCAAGGACGAGGTCCGCGCGGTCGGCGCCGAGCTCGGCCTGCCCGAGCGCCTCGTCTGGCGCCAGCCGTTCCCCGGCCCGGGCCTGGCGATCCGCATCGTCGGGGGCGAGGCGACGAAGGAGCGCCTGGACCTCCTGCGCGACGCGGACTACATCCTCCAGGACGAGATCCGCAAGGCCGGCCTGTACCGCGAGCTCTGGCAGTCGTTCTGCGTCCTGCCCGACATCCGCACGGTCGGCGTCCAGGGCGACGAGCGCACCTACGGCTCGGTCATCGTCATCCGCGCGGTCACGTCCGACGACGCGATGACGGCCGACTGGGCGAGGCTGCCGTACGACCTCCTCGAGCAGATCGCCTCCCGCATGATCAACGAGCTCCGCGAGGTCAACCGCGTGGTGCTCGACATCACCTCGAAGCCTCCCGGCACGATCGAGTGGGAGTAGGGGCCTTCGCGTCCCGGGCCGTGTAGGGCTCTTCGGAGTCGCGGCGTGGTCGGCTGACTTCTCGCTGGGCCCGGGCTGGTTGTTTCTCGAGGCCCGGGGCGTGGCTGTGTGCCGCGGGGGCGACGGCAGCCATCACGCGGACAACGGCGATGTGGAGCGTCCTCGTGATGGCTGCCGTCGACCCCGTGCCAGACAGCCCACGCCCGAGCCCGACCGAGCCCGAACGCCGAGCCCGAGCCCGGCCAAGCCCGAAACCAACCATCGAGCTGCGCGAACACGAGACGATTTCTCCGCACACAGCAGGGCAGAACAACGCCGACACGGTGTCGCCACCCCTTTCACCTAGACTCCCCGCCCCGTGAGCCGCCTCTCCCAGGTCTTCGTTCCGAAGGACCGTGAGTTCTTCGATCTCTTCGAGGAGGCCGCCGGCAACATCGTGCGTGCCGCCGAGCAGCTCGAGGAGATGGTCAAGGGCTTCCCCGACACCAGCCAGCTCGGTCGCGAGGTCCTGCTCTGCGAGCAGGAGGGCGACCGGATCACCCACGACATCATCCACCGGCTGAACCAGACGTTCGTCACGCCGATCGACCGCGAGGACATCCTCGAGCTCACCTCGGCGCTCGACGACGTCGTCGACCTCACCGAGGAGGTCGCGGACTTCCTCGTCCTCTACAAGGTCGAGGCGCCGATGGATCCGGCGGAGCGGCTCACGACGATCCTCAAGGACGCCTGCCACCAGATCGCCAAGGCGATGCCGCGGCTGCGCAGCTTCGACGACATCTCCCACTACGTGGTCGAGATCCACAGGCTGGAGAACGACGGCGACCGGGCGGTGCGCGAGGGGATCGCGTCCCTGTTCGACAAGGGCGTCGATCCGATGGTCGTGATCCGGTGGAAGGACATCTTCGAGCGCCTCGAGGAGGCGATCGACGCGGCCGAGCACGTCGCCGACGTCCTCGAGAGCATCGTCATCAAGAACTCGTAGTGGTTCTCCGGTACCGGCAGTAGCCGCATGGACAGCGACGTCATCCTCGTCATCGTCGTCGCGACGGCGCTCGCGTTCGACTTCACGAACGGCTTCCACGACACCGCGAACGCGGTCGCCACGTCGATCTCGACGAAGGCGATGTCGCCGCGCGCGGCGGTCGCGCTCGCCGCGATCCTGAACTTCGCCGGCGCGTTCATCTCGCTCGAGGTCGCCGCGACCGTGGCGAGCGGGATCGTGGAGGGCGAGTTCATCACGACGACGATCGTGTTCGCGGGCCTGATCGGCGCGATCGCGTGGAACCTGGCGACCTGGTACTTCGGGCTGCCGTCGAGCTCGTCGCACGCGCTGATCGGCGGCGTGGTCGGCGCGGCGTTCGTCGCGTCCGGGCCGGACGCGGTGATCGGCATCGGCCTGATCGACAAGGTCATCGTGCCGGCGCTCGTGGCTCCGCTCGTCGCGTTCGTGTCGGCGGGACTCGCGATCCTGTTCGCCTACCGGATCGTCGGCCGCCTGCGACCGGGGCCGGTGAACCGCGGGTTCCGGCTGGGGCAGATCGCGTCGGGCGGGATCCTGGCGCTCGCGCACGGCACGAACGACGCCCAGAAGACGATGGGCATCATCACGCTCGCGCTCGTCGCGAACGGCAACCTCGACGCGGCCGACTTCCACGTGCCGTTCTGGGTGATCGTCTCGTCGGCGGCGGCGATCGCGCTTGGCACCTACTCGGGCGGCTGGCGGATCATCCGGACGATGGGCAGCCGGATCATCAAGATGGACCCGGCCCAGGGCTTCAGCGCGCAGGGCGCGGGCGCGACGGTGATCCTGGCGGCGTCGCATCTCGGCTACCCGCTGTCGACGACGCACGTGATCTCCGGCTCGGTGATGGGCGCGGGCGCCGCGAGGCGGCTGTCGGCGGTCCGCTGGGGCGTCGCCGGGAACATGGCGATGGCGTGGGTGCTGACGCTGCCGGCCGCCGCGGCGATCGGGGCGCTCGCCTACGGGTTCAGCCGGATCTTCGGCGAGGGCGCGCTCGGCCCGGTCATCACGTCGGTGTGCGTCATCGCGCTGATCGCCGCCACGCTCGGCCGCCGCCTGCAGCGCGGCCCCGCGATCACCGCCGCGCAGACATGAGGACGCTCGCGGTCGACATCGGGGGGCTCGTCGAGCTGGTGTGGTTCGCCCCGCTGGCGGCGGTGCTCGTGACCGCGACGTTCTCGGCGTGCGTGGCGGGCGCGACGAAGTCGACCGACTCCCGCCGCGCGGGCGCCGTGGGGGAGGGGTTCGCGTGGCTGGCGGTGGCGGTCGCCGCGGGCGCGGCGACGATCGCGATGGTCGTCGTCGGGATCCTCGTGATCGTCACCGGCTGACGGCCGCGGTCGCGGCGCCGTCCCAGGCCCGCAGGTAGGAGAGCGGGTCGATCGGCCTGCCGCCCTCGTACCACCCGGGAGCGGTCCAGAGCTCGAAGTGCAGGTGGCACCCGGACGCCCGGCCGGTGTCGCCGACCGCGCCGATGCGCTGCCCGGCGGCGACGTGCTCGCCGCGGCGGGCGAGCGCCGGTTCGCGCAGGTGCATGTAGACGGAGTCGGCGCCGGTCCGCTCGCCCGCGATCACGACGTAGTTGCCGGCGCGGGCGTGGAACGCCCGGAAGCGCACGAGGCCGCCGTGCGCCGCGACGACCGGCGTGCCGCAGGCGGCGGGGATGTCCTGGCCCTGGTGGGCGTGGCCGGAGCGCCCGGCGCCGAACCGCGCCGCCTCGCCGCCGTAGCCGTGCGGGCCGGCGACGGGGAAGACGTGGTCGGAGGTGTCGCCGAGCGGCGGCCCGGAGCCCGCGGCGGCGGCGCGGTCGCCGACTGCGATCGTGGCGCGGCTCGGCGGCGACAGCACGCCGTCGGCGTCCCGCACGCGCAGGCGGCCGGAGCGCGCGCCGGCCGGGACGCGGACGACGACCGAGCGCGGCGTGGCCTGTGCGACCGGCGCGGCGGCGTCGTCGCGCGGCCCGCGGCCGCCGATGAACACGACCGTCCGCACCCGGCGCATCGCGCGGCCCTTGACCCGCAGGTAGGACCCCGGTCGCGCGGTCCGGGCGTCCACGCAGTCGACGCGGCAGGCGATCGAGGCGATCGCCGGGGTCGGGAACGCCGGCGCGCCACCACCGGTCCCCGCTCCGTACGCGGCGGCGGGGGCGACGGCCAGCAGGCCGCCGGCGATCGCGATCGTCAGCCTTCCCATCACGGACCCTGGTGCGGGGTTCCACGCCCGCGGCGCCGGCCCTCCCGTGGCAAGCGGCTATGCTGCTTCGTCCGACCGCGCCAGTCGCGCGGTGATTCGCACGCCTATGAAGACCTACGTCGCCAAGCCAACCGACCGCGAGCGCAACTGGCTCCTCGTCGACGCGACCGGGCAGACGCTCGGCCGCCTCGCGACCCAGATCGCCGATGCGCTCCGCGGGAAGCGCAAGCCGGAGTACACGCCTCACATCGACACCGGCGACTTCGTCGTCGTCGTCAACGCCGAGAAGATCGCCGTCACCGGCGACAAGCGGCACGCCAAGAAGTACTACCGGCACTCCGGCTACCCCGGCGGCCTGAAGGTCCGCACCTTCGAAGAGATGATCGAGCGCCGGCCGGAGGAGGTCATCCGGCTCGCGGTGAAGGGCATGCTGCCGCGCAACCGGCTCGCCCGCAAGCAGCTCACGAAGCTCAAGATCTACGCGGGTCCGGACCATCCGCACCAGGCGCAGAAGCCGCAACCGATGGAGATCAAGTCGTAGTGAGCGGAGAGACCCCGCCCCCCGAGGACCAGCAGGGCGCCGACGAGCGCACGCCCGAGGCCGACGCGCCGACCGAGCCCGGCCTCGAGGCCGGCGAGACCCCCGGCGCCCAGGAGAGCGAGACCTCCGAGCAGCCGGTCGAGGCGACCGCCGAGGCCGAGCCCGAGGCCGCCGAGGTCGAGGACGATGCCGAGGAGGAGCCCGCGCCGCGCGAGAAGCCGGCGATCCCGGGCATGGACCTCGAGGTCGACATCGTCATGGAGGGCGAGGAGCCGCGCAGCCCGTACGGCGACGAGGAGGACCTCGACGCCGCGGGCGACGAGCAGCTCGCGGCGGCCGACGAGGAGGTCGAGGAGCAGCCGATCACCTCGGTCGCGATCGACCTCACCGCCGACGCCCGCTACACCGCGACCGGCAAGCGCAAGACCGCGATCGCCCGCGTCATCCTCAAGCCGGGCACCGGGAACTACACGATCAACGGCAAGACGCTCGACGAGTACTTCCCGCGCGCGACGCTCCAGCGCAACATCCGGCAGCCGCTCGAGGCCGTCGGCTACGAGGAGCGCATGGACGTCATCGCCCGCATGGAGGGCGGCGGCGTGTCCGCGCAGGCCGGCGCGCTGCGCCACGGCATCTCGCGGGCGCTCCTGGAGGCCGACCCGAACCTTCGCGGCGAGCTCAAGCGCCGTGGCTTCCTCACGCGCGACGCGCGCGCGAAGGAGCGCAAGAAGGCCGGCCTCAAGAAGGCGCGCAAGCGGCCGCAGTTCAGCAAGCGCTAGCGCGGCGGGACGCCGGTCCCCGCCGCTCGTACAGGCATGCCCCGGAAGCTCTTCGGGACCGACGGTGTCCGCGGCGTCGCGGGCGAGGTCCTCACCGCGGACCTCGCACTGTCGCTCGGCCGCGCCGCCACGGCGGAGATCGCGGGCGAGCACCCGCGCGTGCTCGTCATCCGCGACACGCGCGAGTCGGGCGACATGCTCGAGGCCGCCCTGGCCGCCGGGATCGCCTCGGCGGGCGGCGAGGTGCTGCTCGGCGGCGTCCTGCCGACGCCTGCCGCGCCGCTGCTCGTCCGCCGGTACGGGCTCGACCTCGGCGTGGTGATCTCCGCCTCGCACAACCCGTACCGCGACAACGGCATCAAGTTCTTCGGCGGCGACGGGTTCAAGCTCTCCGACGACACCGAGGCGGCGATCGAGCGCCGCCTGGAGGGTCCGCCGGCCGCCGCGTCGACGATGGGGCGCATCCGCACGCTCCACGGGACGCAGGAGGACTACCTGCGCGAGCTGCACACGCGCTTCGAGAGCCTCGACCTCAGCGGCCGCAAGGTCCTGCTCGACTGCGCGAACGGCGCCACCTACCGGGTCGCGCCGGAGATCTTCCGGCGCCTGGGCGCCGAGGTGACGGTCCTCGCGGACGAGCCGGACGGGCGGAACATCAACGACGGGGTCGGCTCGACGCACGTCGAGACGCTCGCCGGCCGGATCGACGGCCACGACCTCGGGTTCGCGTTCGACGGCGACGGCGACCGCGTCCTGGCCGTCGACCGCGCGGGCGCGGTCGTCGACGGCGACGAGCTGCTCGCCCTCGCCGCGCTGCACCGCAAGCTCGACGGGGTGGTCGTGACGGTCATGACGAACTACGGCTTCCACCGCGCGATGCGCGAGGCGGGCGTGGAGGTCGCGGTCACGAAGGTCGGCGACCGCTACGTGCTCGAGGAGCTGCGCGCCCGCGGCTGGACGCTCGGCGGCGAGCAGTCCGGCCACATCATCGACATGGGCTTCGCGCCGAGCGGCGACGGGATCGCGGCCGCGCTGCTGACGCTCGAGGCGCTCGAAGGCGGCGACCTGGCGTCCCGTGCGGCGATGGAGAAGCTGCCGCAGAAGCTCGTCAACGTGCGCGTCGCCGACCGCGACGCGGCGATGGCCGACCCGGCGCTCACGGAGGCGATCGAGCGCGAGTCGTCGGCGCTGGAGGGCCGCGGACGCGTGCTCGTGCGCCCGAGCGGCACCGAACAGCTCGTCCGCGTGATGGCCGAGGCCCCGACCGCCGAGGAGGCCGAGGCGGTGTGCGCCCGGCTCGTGGCGATCGTCGAGCAGACGGCCGCCGCCGTCTAGCCCGGCCCCGGCCGGCGGGCAGGACCCCCGCCGCTATCCTCGAACGCCTGTCTGGGGGGCCGTGCGGCCCCTTCTCGTTTGCGTTGACGGAAAGGAACAGCGCCCATGTGCGGGATCGTCGGCTATGTCGGTGACCGCCCCGTGCAGGACCTGCTCCTGCAGGGGCTGAAGAAGCTCGAGTACCGCGGTTACGACTCAGCGGGCCTGTCCCTCCTGTCCGGCGGCGAGGTCGAGACCGTCCGCGCGGTCGGCAACCTGCAGAACCTCGTCGCGGCGGTCGCCGAGCGCGAGGAGGTCGCCGCGCCGGCCGGCGCCACCGCGACGGTGCCCGAGCCCGCGACGATCGGCATCGGGCACACGCGCTGGGCGACGCACGGCCGCGTCACCGAGGCCAACGCCCACCCGCACACCGACAACGCCGACGACGTCCACGTCGTCGTGAACGGGATCGTCGAGAACTTCCTGCCGATCAAGCAGCGGCTGACCGACCTGGGCGCGAACTTCACGAGCGACACCGACGCCGAGGTGATCGCGCACCTCGTCGCCCACCACATGACCGGCGGCGACCTGGTCGACGCGGTGCTCAGGACGTACGCCGAGCTCGAGGGCCACTTCGCGTTCGTCGTGCTCCACCGCGCCGACCCGGACACGCTCGTCGGCGTCCGCCACGAGTGCCCGCTGGTCGTCGGCGTGGGGGACGGCGAGAACTTCCTCGCCTCCGACGTGTCGGCGTTCCTCTCCGAGACGCGCCGCGTGCAGTGGATGGAGAACGGCGAGGTCGCCGTCATCCGCCGCGGCGGCACCCGGATCCTGAAGGGCGACGGGACCCCCGTCGACCGCGAGGTCGTCGAGCTCGACTGGGACCGCGAGACGGCCCAGAAGGAGGGCTACGAGACCTTCATGCTCAAGGAGATCCACGAGCAGGCCGAGGCCGTCGCCGAGACGATCGGCGACCGGACGCTCAGCGGGACCGGCGTGGACTTCTCGAACGAGTTCGACGAGGCGATCCTGCGCAACGCGCAGCGCATCGTCATCGTCGCCTGCGGCACGAGCTACCACGCGGGGCTCATCGGCCGCTACGCGATGACCGAGTGGGCGCGGATCCCGGTCGCGATCGACATCGCCTCCGAGTACCGGTACGCGAACCCGGTCGTCGGCCCGGGCGATCTCGTCATCGGCATCACGCAGTCCGGCGAGACCGCCGACACGCTCGCCGCGATGCGCCTGGCACGCGAGCGCGGCGCGACGGTCCTGGCGGTGACGAACGTCATGGGCTCGCAGGCGACCCGCGACGCCGACGCGGTCGCCTACACCCGCGCCGGCTCGGAGATCGGCGTCGCCGCCACGAAGACGTTCGTCTGCCAGGTCGCGGTGATGTACCTGCTGGCGATCCGCCTGGCCGAGCTGCGCGGCACGCTGGAGCCCGAGCGGGTCGCCGAGCTCGTCGGCCACATCCGCCGGCTGCCCGAGCAGATCGACCGGCTCGTCGCCGACCTCGACGACAGCGGCCAGATCCGCGAGATCGCCGCCCGCCACGGCCACTCGCCGTTCTTCCTGTACCTCGGCCGGCACGCCGGGCTCCCGGTCGCGCTCGAGGGCGCCCTGAAGCTCAAGGAGATCTCGTACATCCCGACCGACGCGTACGCGGCCGGCGAGATGAAGCACGGCCCGATCGCGCTGCTCGACGAGTCGACCCCGGTGATCGTCGCGGCGACCGACATGCCGATCCTCGACAAGGTCGTCTCGAACATGCAGGAGGTCCGCGCCCGCGGCGCGCACGTCATCGCGGTCGCGACCGAGGGGAACGTCGACATCGGCGAGCACGCCGAGGAGGTCATCCGCGTCCCCGTGTCGGACTGGCTCGTCCAGCCGCTGCTCGCGATCATCCCGCTCCAGCTCATCGCCTACCGGATCGCCCGCGCGCGCGGCCTGAACGTCGACCAGCCGCGCAACCTCGCGAAGACCGTCACCGTCGAGTAGGCCGGCTCGGCCCGGCTGCGGCGGGTGGTCTGCGCCCGGGTTCGGCGGTGCCGGGCCGGGCTCCCTCCGGCCGGCCCGGCGGTGCCGGGGTGGGCTCGCTTCGGCCGGCCCGGTGGTGCCGGGGTGGGGCGCGACCAGAACGGCCGCGGCGACGGAGTGGTCGGTGCGCGCGGCGTGACCGGTCTGCGGTCTTCCGGGGGTCGGGTCTCCACGTCTTCCGCGCTCGGGAGCGGCCTGTCGGCGACCTCGACGGAACGCGCACCGGGCCGGCCGTTTCGACCGCGGGGCCGCCGCGGGGTGGGTCGGGCCCGAGACCGCGGCTGTGCGGCCGAAGCGCGGGGCCACACCCGCCGGGCAGATCCGAGCGGGTACGCGCCGGCGCCGCGCGGGTGTGTCGACTCATGACGGTCATACCGGGACGAGTCGACACACCCATCCCGGGCCCGGCCGGGTGTGTCGGCTCATGACGGCTGTGCCGGGACGAGTCGACACACCCGACGGAGGTGGCGCGCCGCCGCTCGTCCCGGCGCGCGGCCCGGACGAGTGACCGGCGCGCCGGGCGCGGCCGCCCAGGGCCATCGGCGTCTGACCCCGGTCGGGGCCGCGGTCGACGGAGGGCGCGGCGCGAACCGCTCCCACACCGCTTCACCAGCGGCCGTTCAGACCACGCCGAGCCCGCCGTCACCGACCCCGCGCGGAGCTCGCCGGCCCACCGGAGACGCCCCGGCGCGGACCACCCGCCGCGGGCGACGACGACCGCCCACCGACCCCGCCCGATCGGGTATGCCGGGGGCATGACGACGACTGCATCACGCGCCGGGACGTTCCGGCTCGGCGGAGACCTCGAGATCACGCGCCTGGGCTTCGGCGCCATGCGCATCACCGGCGACGGGATCTGGGGGCCGCCACGCGACCGCGCCGAGGCGCTGCGCGTGCTGCGCCGCCTGCCCGAGCTCGGCGTCGACTTCATCGACACCGCCGACTCCTACGGCCCCTACGTGTCGGAGGAGCTCATCGCCGAGGCGCTCGCGCCCTACGACGGGATCGTCGTCGCCACGAAGGCCGGGCTCGTCCGCACCGGGCCGAACCAGTGGCACGCGGTCGGCCGGCCCGAGTACCTGCGTCAGGAGTGCGAGATGAGCCTGCGCCGGCTGCGGCTCGACGCGATCCCGCTCTGGCAGCTGCACCGCATCGACCGCAAGGTGCCGCGCGCCGAGCAGTTCGGGGTCATGAAGGAGCTGCAGGACGAGGGCAAGGTCGTCCACCTCGGGTTGTCGGAGGTCACGGTCGACGACATCCGCGAGGCGCGCGGGTACGTCGAGATCGCGACCGTCCAGAACCGCTACAACCTCACCGACCTCGGGTCGGAGGACGTCCTGCGCTACTGCGAGGAGGAGGGGATCGGGTTCATCCCGTGGTTCCCGCTCGCGGCCGGCAGGCTCGCCGAGCCGGGCGGTGTGGTCGCGGAGATCGCCGCGGCGCACGGGGCGACGCCCGGGCAGGTCGCGCTGGCGTGGCTGCTGCAGCACTCGCCGGTGATGCTGCCGATCCCCGGCACGGGGTCGGTCGCGCACCTCGAGGAGAACGTGGCGGCGGCGGAGCTGGAGCTGTCGCAGGAGGAGATGGCGGCGCTGGACCGCGCGCCGGCCGCGTAGCCGGTCAGGGCAGGCCCAGCGCCTCGCGCGCCTCGACGTTCGTCATCTCCGCGCCGTAGATCGGCGATCCCGGCTGCTGCAGCCGCCCGCCCTCGGCGAGCGAGCCCGTGTCGACCGGGTCGAACCCGATCTCGTCGATGAGGTCCATCACGGTCCGCTTGGCGGCCGGGTCGTCACCCGCGACGAACAGCACGAGCCGGCTGTGGTCGCCGGCGGGCCGCCCGGACTCGTCCTCGAGCGTCGCCGCGCGCAGCGTGTTGAACGCCTTGACCAGGCGCGACCCGTACAGGTGCCGGCCGATGAGCTCGGTCGAGGTCACGACGTCCTCGTCGAGCTCGGCGAACTGCCCGTCCCGGCCCGGGTAGTAGTTCGTCGCGTCGATGACGATCCGGTCGGCCAGCTCGTCGGCCGGCAGCGACGGGTAGGCGCCGAACGGCAGCGCGAGGAGCACGATCTCACCGTGCTCGGCCGCCTCGGCGACGGTGCCGGGCCGGATGTCGTCGGCCTCGAACTCGGCGAGCGTCGACGGACCGCGCGAGTTGCTGATGACGACGTCGTGCCCGGCGCCGGCGAAGAGCCGCGCGGCGGTGCCGCCGATGAGCCCTGAGCCGATCACTCCGATGCGCATGGACCGAACCTAGCGGTACCTTCCCGCCTCGTGAGCGGCGTGGGGATCGACCTGCTGGAGATCGAGCGGCTCGAGCGCGCGCTCGAGCGCCGGCCGAAGCTCGGCGAGCGGCTGTTCACCGCCCGCGAGCGCGCGTACGCGGAGGGCAAGGGCCGCCCCGCCCAGCACCTGGCGGCGCGGTTCTGCGCGAAGGAGGCGGTCGCCAAGGCGCTGCGGCTCCAGGCCTGGTCGTGGCACGACATCGAGGTCCTCGAGGGCCCCGAGCTCGTCCTGCACGGCCCGCTCGCCGGCCACCGGGTCGACATCTCGCTCACGCATTCGAAGGGCATGGCGGGCGCGGTGGCGGTGGTGCGATGACCGGCTGGCTCGACCCGCTCCCGTCGGCGCCGGAGATGCGCGCCACCGACACGTGGGCGATCGAGGAGCGAGGGATCCCCGGCCTCGATCTCATGGAGGCCGCCGGCACCGGCCTGGCGGACCTCGTCACCGAGGTCGCCCCGTCCGGGCGCGTCGTGGTCGTGTGCGGCGGCGGCAACAACGGCGGCGACGGGTTCGTCGCGGCGCGGGTGCTACGCGAGGCCGGCCGCGAGGTGACGGTCGCGGTGACGACCGCGCTCGACCGCTTCAAGGGGGACGCGAAGGTCAACCTCGCCCGGCTGCCGGGCGACGCGCCGGTCCCGTTCGAGCCGGGCCTGCTCGACGGCGCCGCCGCCGCGGTCGACGCGATCCTCGGCACCGGGTTCAGCGGCGCGCCGCGCGAGCCGGTGCGCGGCGCGATCCAGGCGCTCTCGGAGGCGGACGCGCCGGTCGTCGCGTGCGACGTGCCGAGCGGCGTCGACGCGAGCACTGGCGAGATCGCCGACGTGGCGGTCCGCGCGGCCGCGACCGCCACGTTCCACCGCGCCAAGCCCGGCCTGTGGATCAACCCCGGCAAGGAGCACGCGGGCCTCGTCCGCGTCGTCGAGATCGGCATCCCGCCCGGCGAGCCGGTCGCGCCCTCCACCGGGCTCCTCACCCCGGCGATCGCCGCGGATATCCCCCGCCGCGGCGCCGCGTCGACGAAGTTCACCAGCGGCCACGTCCTCGTCGTCGGCGGCTCGACCGGCCTGACCGGCGCGCCGTGCCTGGCCGCCGAGGGCGCGATGCGCGCCGGCGCCGGCTACGTGACGTGCTGCGTGCCCGAGCGCCTGAACCCGGTCTTCGAGCAGCGCCTGCTCGAGGTCATGACGATCCCGCTCCCCGACGAGGACGGGCACCTCGCCGAGACGGGCGTCGACCGGGTCGTCGCGGAGGCCGAGCGGCGTGGCGGCGCGCTCGTCTGCGGGCCCGGGTTCGGCCGCACCGACGCGGCGACCGCCACCGCGCGGGCGCTGGCGCAGCGCGCGCCGGTCCCGCTCGTCCTCGACGCCGACGGCCTGAACGCGCACGCGGGCCGGCTCGCCGACCTCGCGCGGCGCGCCGCGCCGACCGTCGTCACCCCGCACGCCGGCGAGCTCGCGCGCCTGCTCGGCACCGACTCGGCGGCGATCGGGGCGCGGCGCCTGCACCACGCCCGGGAGGCGGCCGAGCGCGCCGGCGCGATCGTCGTGCTCAAGGGCGACGACACGCTCGTCGCCGAGCCGGGCGGGCGCGTCGCGGTCAGCCCCGGCGGGGCGCCGGCGCTCGCCACCGCCGGGACCGGCGACGTGCTGAGCGGCGTGCTCGGCGCGATGCTCGCCAAGGGACTCGACCCGTTCACGGCCGCCTGCGCCGCGGTCCGCCTGCATCTCGACGCCGGCCGCCGCGCCGCGCGCGACCGCAGCGCCGACAGCGTCATCGCCTCGGACGTGATCGACGCCCTCGGGAGATAGGCTCCCCCTCCGCATGCCGAAGGTTCGGGACATCATGGACGACGAGCTGCCCACGGTCGGGCCGCACGACAGCGTCGAGCACGTGATCCACCTGCTCCGCGAGTACGACGTGCCCGGCGTGGCTGTCGTGAACGAGGGCGGCCGCTGCATCGGCGTGGTGACCGAGGACGACCTCGTCATCCCCGACGAGGAGGGCGACCTGCACCTGCCGCACATGATCAGCCTGTTCGGCGGGGTCGTGTTCCTCGAGCCGCTCAGCCGCTTCGAGGACCGCCTGCGCCGGGCGATCGCCGCCGACGTCGAGCACATGATGACCCCCGACCCGATCACGGTCGACGCGGACGCGGAGGTCCGGCAGGCCGCGCGGATCATGAGCGAGAAGCGCAAGAACCGGCTCCCGGTCGTCGAGCACGGCCGCTACGTCGGCATGGTCAGCCGCGCGGACGTCCTCGAGGCGCTGTCCGAGGGCTGATGGCGCCGCGGGCGCTCGCGCGGGTCGATCTCGCGGCGATCGAGCGCAACTGCCGCGTGCTCGACCGCGCGGCGGGCGACGCGCTGCTGTGCGCGGTCGTCAAGTGCGACGGCTACGGCCACGGCGCGGTCGCCGCCGCCCGCGCCGCGCTCGCCGGCGGCGCCGTCTGGCTCGGTGTCGCGACCGCGAACGAGGCGGCCGAGCTGCGCGACGCCGGGCTCGCCGGCCCGCGCATCATCGTGCTCGGCGCGCTGAGCCCCGAGGAGCTCGACGTCGCGCTCGAGGCGCGCGCCGACGTCGTCGCGTGGTCGGAGGAGTTCGTCGCTGGCGTCGAGGCGCGCGGCGGTGCGCCCGGGCGGGTGCACGTCAAGCTCGACACCGGCATGGGCCGGCTCGGCACGCGCGACCCCGCCGAGGCCGACGCGATCCTCGCGCGGCTCGACCGGCCGGCGGGCCTCATGACCCACTTCGCCACCGCCGACGACCGCTCCGACCCGTTCATGGCCGAGCAGCTCGAGCGCTTCCGCGCCTGGGCGCTGCCGCACAAGGAGCGCGACCCCGCGCTCGTCCTGCACGCCGCCAACAGCGCCGCGACGCTGCGCGACGCCGGCACCCACTTCGACCTCGTCCGCTGCGGGGTGGCGATCTACGGGCTCGACCCGTTCGGCGGCGACCCGCTCGAGCACGACCTCACCCCGGCCCTGCGCTGGCAGTCGTACGTCGCGGCGGTCAAGCCGATCGAGCCCGGGCAGAGCGCCGGGTACGGGCGCCGCTTCGTCGCCGAGCGCCGCACGACGATCGCGACGATCCCGGTCGGCTACGGCGACGGCTACCGCCGCGCGCTGACCGACAACGCCGACGTGCTCATCGGCGGGCGCCGGTACCCGGTCGTCGGGACGGTGAGCATGGACAACATCACCGTCGACCTCGGCCCGGAGACCGACGTGCGCGTCGGCGACGAGGTGGTGCTCATCGGCGACGAGCTCACCGCCGAGGAGATGGCGCGCCGGCTCGACACGATCAACTACGAGATCACGTGCGGCATCGGGCCGCGCGTGCCGCGGGAGCACCTGGGATGAGCGACCCGCTCGAGCTCGCGCGGCAGGCGCTCGCGGGCGCCGACGTGTGGCTCGTCGGCGGGGCGATCCGCGACCGCGTGCTGGCGGCCGCGGGCGTGGACGTCACGCCCCACCGGGACCTCGACCTCATCGTCGACGGCGACGTGCGCGCCGCCGCCAAGGCGCTCGCGCGCGCCGCCCGCGGCCCGGCGTTCGAGCTCTCCGACGCGTTCGGGGCCTGGCGGGTCATCGCGCACGACCGGAGCTGGCAGGCCGACCTGACCCCGCTGCGCGGCGGCAGCCTCGACGCCGACCTCTCCCTGCGTGATTTCACGGTCAACGCGATCGCCGAGCCGCTCGAGGGCGGTGACCCGGTCGACCCGTTCGGCGGGCTGGAGGATCTCGCCGCGCGCCGCCTGCGCCCGGTCGGGCCCAGCAGCTTCGCCGACGACCCGCTGCGGGTCCTGCGCCTCGCGCGGCTGGCGTGCGAGCTGGGGCTGCACGCCGACGAGGAGGCGATCGCCGCCGCGCGCGAGCACGCCGCCGGGCTCGCGGACATCGCGCAGGAGCGCGTGTTCGGCGAGCTCAAGCGGATCATCACCGCCGACGCCGCCGTCGCGGGGCTGCAGCTCGCCGAGCGCGCCGGCGCGCTCGCCGTCGTGCTCCCCGAGCTCACCGACCTGCACGGGGTCGAGCAGACCGTCTACCACCACCGCGACGCCCACGGCCACACGCTCGAGGTGCTCGAGCGGGCGATCGACATCGACCGCGACCCGGTCGCCGCGCTCGGCCCGGAGCACGGCCCCCGCGTCCGCGCGGTCCTCGACGAGCCGCTCGCCGACGAGCTGACCCGTTCGGGCGGCCTGCGGCTCGGCGCGCTGCTGCACGACATCGCGAAGGCGCGCACCGCGGTCCCCAGCCCCAAGGGCGGCTTCGGCTTCCCCGGCCACGACCGCGAGGGCGCGGTGATGGTCCGCGAGATCCTCACCCGCCTGCGGGCCTCCGAGCACCTCAAGCGGCACGTCGCCGACCTCACCCGTCACCATCTGCGCGCCGGCTTCCTCGTCCACCGGCGGGTGGGCGGCGAGCCGCTCTCGCGGCGCGACGTCTTCGAGTACCTGAAGGCGACGGGCGACGTGTGCGTCGACGTCACGCTGCTGTCGCTCGCCGACCGGCTCGCCACCCGGGGGCGCAAGCACGGCGAGGCGATCGCCAAGCACGAGGAGGTCATCGGCGACCTGCTCGGCCCGGCGCTCGACTGGCACGAGCACGGCCCGCCGCCGCCGCTCGTCCGCGGCGACGAGCTCGCGCGCGAGCTCGGCCGCCCGGAGGGGCCGTGGCTCGGCGAGATGCTCGACGAGATCGCCGCCGCGCGCTACGCGGGCGAGATCGCCACGCGCGAGGACGCGATCAGGTACGCGCGAGACGCCGCACCGTCGCCTCGGTGACCTTCGCGGCGTCCGCGACCGTCTCGTAGTCGATCCGGTCGGCGGTGTCGGTGTGCTGGTGGTAGTTCGCCGGCAGCTTGTGCTCGTCGAACGAGGCGATGAGCGCGGTCCGGTAGCCCTTGCGCAGCGCCAGCAGCGCGTCGCTGCCGAACGACAGCCAGTGCTCGCGCAGGATCTCGACGCCCGCGTCGCGCGCGGCGGCCTCGACCGTGTCCTTCAGGCCGTCGTCGTAGGGCCGGCGGACGAGCATGCCCTCGCCCTCCAGGAGGATGAGCCGCGGCGAGCCGACCGTGTCGAGGACGAGGATGTCGGTCCTGTCGCGCGGCAGCTCGTCCTCGTGGCGGGCCAGGAACCCGGCCATGCCCTCCTCGAACGACTCCTCCGAGCCGGTCGAGACGAACAGCACGCGCAGCCCGCTCACCGGCTCGTCGCGCAGGCGCCGCGCGACCTCGAGCATCGCGGCGACCGCGCTGAGGTTGTCGTTGGCGCCCGGCACGACGCCGCGCAGCCCGATGTCGGCCATCGAGAGGACCGAGCCGGCCGACAGGAACGTGCCGGCGCGGCGGACCGGGCGCAGTCCCAGCAGCGAGCCGAGCGCGACGAGCACCGGGCCGAGGAAGACGAGCCACATCGTCCCCGGCCAGACGCGCCCGTTCTCGACCCGCTCGGGCCACGTGCGGGCGTACCAGCGCACCGCGGTGAAGTCGAACGCCAGGCCGGTGTGGGCGGCGTCGTGGTGGGAGACGACGACGAGCGTGCGGTCGGCGTCCGGGTCGCCGCCGCGGCCGACGACGTTCCACGTCGGGCGCTTGGGCAGCAGGCGACGCGTCCAGTGCCCGCGCCACAGCCCGCACTCCTCCCAGACGCCGAACGCCGCGAACGCGCCGAGCAGCGCCCCGGCGACGCGGCGGCGCAGCAGCCCGGCGATCGTGCCGAGCGCGGCGAAGATCCCGATCGGCCACCAGTAGCCGCCGTGGGCGCGCTCCTCCTCGACCTGCGCGTCGTAGCCGAGCTCGCGCAGCTCACCCGCGATCCACTCGGCGGCGCGCCGCTCGCCCTCGCTCGCCGATGGCCGCTCCCAGCTCGTCAGGTGCTCGATCGTGTGTCGCAGATCCGTCGCCATGGAGCGAGCACCGTACTTGGTTAGGCTGCCCCGCCATGGCCCGGGATCCAGAGTGCATCTTCTGCAAGATCGTCGCCGGGGAGCTGCCGGCCACGATCGTCGACGAGGACGAGGACACCGTCGCGTTCATGGACATCAACCCCGCGACGCGGGGCCACGCGCTGGTGATCCCTCGCGAGCACGCCACCGACCTGATGTCGGTGCCGGTCGAGCACCTCGAGGCGTGCATGCGCACCGCGCAGCGCCTGGCGCAGCGGATGCCGTCCGCGCTCGGCGCCGACGGCGTGAACCTCCTCAACTCGTGCGGCCCGGCGGCGTGGCAGACGGTCTTCCACTTCCACGTCCACGTGATCCCCCGCTACGAGAACGACCCGCTGCGGCTCCCGTGGGTCCCCGGCCCGGGCGACGCGGACGAGATCCGCGCCGCGGCCGAGGAGCTGCGGGCATGAGGCCCCTCGGACCCTGGAAGCTCGAGCAGGACGGGCCGCTCGCCGTCCTGACGATCTCCAAGCCGCCGCTGAACCTCTTCGACCAGCCGGTGTTCGACGGGCTCGTGAACGCGATCGAGCAGGTCCGCACCGACCGGCCGCGCGGCCTGCTCATCCGCGCCGAGGGGCGCGTGTGGACCGGCGGCGTCGACGTCCACATGTTCCAGGGCCTGACCCCGGAGACCGGCGGCGAGGTCTGGCGGCGGGGGCTGGAGATGATCCAGGCGGTCGAGGACCTCCCGTTCCCGGTCGTGTTCGCCGCGCACGCGCTCACGCTGACCTGGGGGTTCGAGCTGGCGCTGGCCTGCGACCTCATCGTGGCCGCCGAGGGCGCCCAGTTCGGGCTCGTGGAGATCGTCGTCGGGCTGACGCCGTCGATGGGCGGCCCGCAGCGGCTGGCCGAGAAGGCGGGCGCCAACCGCGCCCGCGAGCTCGTGTTCACCGGCGAGCTGTTCGACGCCGCGACGCTGAAGGAGTGGGGGGTCGTCAACCGGATCTGGCCGGCCGGCGAGTTCGAGGCCGAGTCGCGCAAGCTCGCGCTGCGGCTGGCGAACGGGCCGACGCTCGCGCACGCCGCGACGAAGGAGCTCGTCAAGGCGCAGAAGGAGGGCGGCGCCCGCGCGGCCGACGCGCTCGTGCCCGACGTCGCCGGGAGGCTGTTCGCGACCGAGGACCTCCAGAACGCGGTCGAGTCGTTCCTGCGCGACGGCCCCGGGAAGGCGACGTACCAGGGACGCTGACGCCCGCGCTCAGCGCCCGACGCGGCGCATGAGCGCGGTCGCCCCCGTGCCGAGCACCGCGACGACCAGCAGCGCGGCCGTGTAGGCCTGCCAGGTCGTCTGCCATTCGACGCCGCCGACCGTCGTCTGGCGCACGCCCTCGAGGATGAACGTCACCGGGTTGACGTCGGCGACGGCGCGCAGCCAGCCGGCGAGCAGCGGCTTGGGCGCGTAGGCGGTGGTCAGCAGGATCGACGCGAACGCGAGGCTCTGCATGAGCGGCGCGGCCTGCTGGGTGCCGAAGCGCAGGGCGACGATCGTGCCCCAGCACGCCATCGCGGCGGCGAACGCCATGACGAGCGGGACCGCGAGGGCGAGGCCGCCGAGGCTGGCGACGTCGGTGCCGAGCGCGAGCGCGACGAGGACGAGGAACGTCGCCGGGAGCAGCGCGCGCAGGCACGCCGAGCCGACGATCCCGGCCAGGAGCACGGTCCGCGGCGCCGGGCCGGTCAGCAGCCGGTCGAACCAACCGCGCTCGATGTCGCGCGCGAGGTTGACTCCGGTCGCCGCGCCGGTGAAGCCCGCGCCCTGGAGCATCCCGACCGGGACGATGAACGTGCGGAAGTCGGTGGCCTCGAAGCCCGGCAGCCGCGCCGCCTCGCCGAACACGCCCGACAGGCCGACCATGAAGATCGTCGGCGCGAGCACGCCGGGGATCGCCGCGCCGGGGACGCGGAGGATCTCGTTCAGGCCGCGGCGGCTGAGCGCGAGGATCACGCGGGCGTTCTGCGCGACGGTCATGCCCGGCCGAGCCTCCTGCGGAGCGCGGCGAGCGCCAGCGCGACCGCGACGACCGTGATCCCGATCGCGGCCGCGAACCCCTGCGCGACCGGCTCGAGCGACACGCCCGAGATGATCGGGTCGCGCAGCCCCTCGGCGATGTAGCTCAGCGGGTTGTAGGCGGCCAGCCAGTCGGCGGGCGCGTGCAGCAGCGCCCGCGGGAAGAACGCGCTGCTGACGAAGAGGATCACGAAGACGAGCGGGAAGATGCCCTGCACGGTGCTGGCGTTGCGCGCGCGGAAGGCGATGAGCATCCCGATCGCCCCGAACCCGATCCCGGCCGTCACCCCGAGCGCGACGACGACGAGCGCGCCCGGCACGCCGCCCTTGATCTCGGCGCCGAACACGAGGCCGAGCGCGAGGAACCACAGCACCTGCAGCACCGACAGCGCGCCGGTCGCCAGCAGCCGCCCGGCGACGAGCGCGGCGCGGGGGATGGGGGAGGCGACGAGCCGGTCGAAGAACCCGCCCTCGATCTCCAGCGCGGTCGCGATGCCCGCGCCGACGCCGCCGATGAGCATCGACTGGCAGATCGCGGCGGCGAGCTGGAAGTCCAGGAAGCCGTCGACCTCGCGGAAGCCGGGCAGCTCGGTCGTCCGCTCCAGCCCGCCGACGTTCACGGCCAGGAACAGGCTGGGGAAGACGTAGAGCGGGAACAGGAACTGGGGGCGGCGCAGGCTCGTCACGAGCGCGCGCCGCCCGAGCGCGAGGCTCGCCCGGATCAAGCGGCCTCCGCGCCCTCGAGATGCCGGCCGGTCTTCTCGACGAACACGTCGTCGAGCGTGGGCTGGAGCAGGTCCAGCTCGGCGACCTCGAAGCCCGCCTCGTCCAGGGCGCGCAGGACCGCCGCGACCCCGGCGGCGCCGTCGCGCAGGCCGACGCTGAGCTCGCGGTCGTCCGTCGCGGGCCGCAGCTCGCCGAACCGCGCGATGACCTCGCGCGCACGGGCGAGGTCGGCGCCGTTCTCGGCGAGCGTGATGTCGAGGTGGGGGACGCCGACCTCCGCCTTGAGCCGGGCGGGCGTGCCCTCGGCGACGATCCGCCCGCCGCTGATGATCCCGACGCGGTCGGCGAGCTGGTCGGCCTCCTCGAGGTACTGCGTGGTGAGGAAGACCGTCGTGCCCTCCGCCTTCAGGCGGCGGACCTCGTCCCACAGCGTCAGGCGGCTCACCGGGTCCAGGCCGGTCGTCGGCTCGTCGAGGAAGAGCACCTCGGGCTCGTGGATGAGCGCCATCGCGAGGTCCAGGCGGCGCCGCATCCCGCCGCTGTAGGTGCCGACGCGGCGCTCGGCCGCCTGCTCGAGCCCGACGCGGCGGATGAGCTCGGCGGCGCGGTCGCGCACGCGCGACGGCGCGATCCCGTGCAAGGTCGCTTGCAGCTCCATGAGCTCGCGGCCGGTCATGAGCAGGTCGAGCGAGGCCTCCTGGAGCGCCACGCCGATGCGCCGGCGGACCTCGTGCGGAGCCTCGGCGACGTCGTGGCCGGCGACCCGGGCGCGGCCGCCGGTCGGGCGCAGAAGCGTGACCAGCATGCGGACCGTGGTGGTCTTCCCGGCCCCGTTCGGGCCCAGGAAGCCGTAGACTTCGCCCGGCTCGACGCGCAGATCGATGCCGTCGACGGCCTTCACGCCGCCCTTGAACTCGCGTTCCAGCCCGATCGCCTCGATGGCCGCCATGCCGCCGGTGCAGAGTAGCCACGCGCAACTCCGGCCGCCCGATCGTGTTGAATCGCGCGTGATGAAGATGTTCCCGACGGCCCTGCTGGCGCTGTGCATCGTGCTGCTCGCGCCTGCGGCCGCCCCCGCGAAGATCATCGAGATCGGTCGTGCGAACGAGGCCGAGGAGCTGCCGCAGCCGAGCTGCCCGAACAGCCCCTGCTTCGCCGTCAGCCGCACGACCGGCTATCAGGCGAAGGTCGGCACGAACCGAGGCCTGATGAAGGTTCCCGAGAACGGCCGCATCGTGGCGTGGACCATCCGGCTGTCCAAGCCCGGCCCGCGCCAGATCTCGTTCTTCTCCGAGCGCCTGGGCGGCAAGCCGTCGGCCGGCATCTCGGTGCTCCGCAACGGCAAGCGGCTGTACGGCCGCGTCGTGGCCCAGAGCCCGGTGGTCGATCTCGAGCCGTTCCTCGGCCAGACCGTGCAGTTCCCGCTCGAGACGACGATCCCGGTGAAGAAGGGCTCGACGATCGCGCTGACCGTCCCGACGTGGGCGCCGGCGCTCGCGACCGGCCTGGGCGCCGACACCTCGTGGCGCGCGTCGCGCCGCGCCGGCGACTGCGACGACACGTCGACGCAGACCGCCCAGACCGACATCCGCGACCTCGCGCAGTACCGCTGCCTGTACCAGCGGGTGCGGCTGTCGTACTCGGTGACGATGATCACCGACCCGAAGCCCAACCGCGAGAGCACGTCCACGTCGACGTCGACCACGCCGACGACGACGTCCACGACGACGACCGGGACCTGACCCCGGCGTTCAGCCCTGCCGCCGCTCCGGCTCGCCTGCTGCGGGCCGGTGCGGCTCGGGACGCTCGGGAACGGGGAAGTGCCGCACGCGCGTGCGGCCCTCCATCGTGGGCGACCACACCGGCGGGTCGCCGTCGTGCACGACCGCCAGGCGCCGCTTGTCGAGCGCCCGCAGCACGAGCACGACCGACCCGAGCCTGAGCCCGGCGGCCTCGGCGACCGCGCGGGCGTCGGTCTCCGCGCCGGCCTCCGGGCAGAGCGACACGAGAGCGGCGAGGACGCGCTGCTGCGGCTGGGTGAGCGGGGGCCCGAGGAAGTCCTCGCGCGGCGTGACGCGGAACAGGTTCTCCGGGCGGCGGTCCACGACTCGCAGTCAGGTGCCCCGGGTCGCGTTGCTCAAACGCTCTGACCGACGGTCGTCAGCCACCGGACAGGTCGCCGCCGGCGCGTCAGCAGGCGCCGGGGTTGTTGTTGCAGAAGTCGGCGGAGGCGCCGCCGGCCTCCGCGCCCCCGGTCTCCTCGGGCTGGTCCTGCTGCTGTTGCTGCTGGTCGGGGGCGGCCTGGCCGCCGGCGTCCTGCTGGGGCTGGGCGGGCTGCTGTTGCTGCTGCTGGGGCTGGGCGGGCGCCGACGAGCCGCCGCTCGCGTCGGGCGTCGCGCCACCGCTGCCGCCGCCGGTGCCCGTGCCGCCGCCCGCGTCCTCGGGCGTCGTCGAGGTGGTCGAGGTCGTCGACGAGCCGCCGTCCCCGCCGCCATCGCCGCCGCCCTCGTCGTCGGGCGTCGTCGGGATCGTGAGGTCCGGCGTCGTCGCCGGGCTCTCGCTGCTCAGGTCGTCGCCGCCGCCGCACGCCGCGAGCCCGAGGGCGAGTGCGACGAGCGCGGCGAGGAGGACCCGATGCATGAGCGGTGCCGGGATCAGGGGGCGAGCGGCGCCATGCGGCGCCCGCACGTGGGGCAGTCGTTCAGGTCGCGCTGGGCGAGCTGATCGCACCACGTGCAGAAGCGAAGGTTCTCGACAGCCCACGGCAGACTGCTCTTCGACGGGGCCAGGGGCAGGACCTTCCCGACGACCTCGAGTTCCTCGCCGGTCTCGCGGTCGACGTAGGGCCGGCCGGGCTCGGCCTCCTGGATGATCTCGCGCCCCGTCGAGGGCGTCCGGAAGCGGTAGCGCTGCATAGGGGTCACAGGCTATCGGTCACCGGCGATCGGGCGTCACCAGACCGCGGTGGAGATCCGCTCGCGGGGCGGCTGCCCGACGTCCAGGCCGCCGGCCGCCTCGAGGTCGATGTCGCCGCTGCGGACGCCGTCGGTGAGCGCGTCGACGACGTCGGGGTCGAACTGGTGCCCGGCCTCGAGGCGGACGCGCTCGAACGCGACGCTCGGCGGGAGCGGCCCGCGGTACGGCCGCGTGGCGGTCATCGCCTCCAGCGCGTCGCAGACGCTGAACACGCGGGCGCAGAGGGGGATCTCGTCGCCCGCCAGGCCCTCCGGGTACCCGCCGCCGTCCCAGCGCTCGTGGTGGTAGAGGACGACCTGCGAGACGGTCTCGCCGAGGCCGAGCGGCCCGACCACGCGCGCGCCGGTCTGCGGGTGGCGGCGCATGACCTCCCACTCGTCGGCGGTCAGCGGCCCGGGCTTGGTGAGGATCCGCTCGGGCACGCCGATCTTGCCTACGTCGTGCAGCAGGCAGCCGAACACGAAGTCGTCGGTGGCCGTCAGCGACGGGTCGACCGCGTCGGCGAGCTGGGCGGCCAGGCGGCTGACCGCCCGCAGGTGCCGGCTCGTGACGGTGTCCTTGGCCTCGACGGCGGCGGCGAGGCTCTCGATGACGGCGCGGTCGCGGCGGCGGACCTCGGCGTGCAGCGTCGCGTAGAGGTCGATGACCGGGCGGACGATGTCGAGGTCGATGATCCCGTGGCGCTCGGAGGCCGCCTCGAGCGTCGAGCGCAGCTCGCGGTCGCTCGTCTCCGACGCGACGATCGACGTGGCGCCGGCGTCGAGCAGGGCGCGGACGACGGAGGGGCCGGCGTCGTCGTGGACGACGACGACGGCCGCGTCCGGCCAGGCGGCGCCGATGAGCGCGATCCCTGCGATCACGTGGTCGACGGTGGCGGTGGGGGTGTCGAGGAGGACGACGTCGGGCCCGCGGCCGCCGAGCGTCAGCGCATCGCCGGCGGTGGCGATGACCGTCTCGGCCGTGATCCCGGTCCCCCGGAGCACCGCGCGCACGCGCTCCAGACGGGCCGGGTCGGTGCCGACGTAGCCCAGGTCCTTCCCGCTCACGACATGTCCCCTCGCGTCCAGGCGCCACCCTACAGGCAGGCTGCGTGCCGATTGAAGTGCGTCGTCGGGTCGCGTCCGTGCCACCACCCCGCATGATTTGCGCACCGTGTCCAAGATCCTCCTGTTCCACGGCTACCTCCTGCGGGGGACCGGCTCGAACGTCTACACCGCCCAGCTCGCGCAGGCGCTCGCGCGGCTGGGCCACGAGGTCCACGTCCTCAGCCAGGAACGCCGTCCCGACGGGCTTCCGTGGGTCGACGCGGCAGGCGACTGGGACACGGGGGAGCTGCGCGTGCGCCGCCTGCACGATTCCGTGCAGATCACCGCGTACCGGCCGGACATCGGCCGCGTGCTGCCGGTCTACGTGCATGACCGCTACGAGGGCTTCGACGCGCGGACGTTCCTCGAGTGCACCGACGCGGAGGTCGAGGCGTACGTCGCCCGCAACGTCGCCGCGGTGGGCGAGGTGGCGGAGCGGGTGCGCCCTGACGTGGCGCTCGCGGGCCACCTGGTGATGGGACCGGCGATCGTGCGGCGGGCGCTCGGCGGCCTCGGCGTCCCGTACGCGGTGAAGATCCACGGCAGCGCGCTCGAGTACGTCGTCAAGCGCGACCCGGAGCGGTTCGGTCCGTGGGCGCGCGAGGGGCTCGAGGCGGCCCGCGGCGTGCTCGTCGGCTCGCGCCACACCGCCGAGAGCCTGTGGGAGGCGATGGGCGATCCGGACCTGCCGGCGCGCACCCGCCTGGGGCCGCCCGGCGTGGACGTACGGGAGTTCGCGCCGCGGTCTGCCGAGGAGGCGGCCCGCGGCGTCCGCGCGCTGGCGGCTGCGCTGCGGGCGGCCGGGCCAGAGCATCATCCGCCCGGCTCGGCGCTCGAGCGCGACCTCGGCGCGGCCGCGGACGCGCTCGACCGCCTGCGGCCGGGCAGGGACCGGCTGGTCGCCTACGTCGGCAAGCTCATCGTGTCCAAGGGCGTCGACCTGCTGGCGGCGGCCTGGCCGCTGGTGCTGGCCGCCGAGCCGCGCGCCCGGCTGGTCGTCGTCGGCTTCGGCGCCTACCGGGAGGGGTTCGAGCGGCTCGTCGCCGCGCTGTCGGCCGGCGATCGCGACGCGGCGCTCGCGCTCGCCGACGCCGGCCGGGAGGTCGAGGGCGGCCCGCGCGCGCCGCTGCGCCATCTTCGCGACGTCCTCTCGGGGGGCGGCGACGACTACTGGCGCGCCGCGGCGGGCCTCGCCGACCGCGTCGTGGTCGTGGGGCGGCTGGAGCACGCCGAGCTCGCCGAGCTGCTTCCCGCGTGCGAGGCGCAGGTCGTCCCGAGCACGTTCCCGGAGGCGTTCGGCATGGTCGCCGCGGAGGCCGCCGCGTGCGGCGTCCTGCCCGTCAGCGCCGGGCATTCCGGGCTCCGGGAGGTCAGCGCGCAGCTCGCGTCCGCGCTGCCCGCGCCCGTGCGGCCGTGGCTGTCGTTCCCGCTCGACGACGACCCGGTGCGCGGGCTGGCCGAGCGCGTCGTCGCCTGGCTGCGCGCGCCCGGCGACGTGCGGGCCGCGGCGCGGGACGCGCTCGTGGGCGTCGCCCGCGAGCGGTTCTCGTGGGAGGGCGTCGCGAACGGCGTGCTCGCCGCGGCCCGCGGCGACCTGACAGGACTTGCACAACCGTCCCCCCTCTGACATAGGATGCACCGCCGTGGGTCTGAGGAGGCCGATCGCCACGCTGCTGGGAGGAGCCCTGCTGGCCGTCCTCGGGACGGGCTGTGGGCTCGCCGAGCGCGAGCCGGACCTCGTCGCCGGCAAGCGCCACTTCGCCGAGAAGTGCGGCGCCTGCCACAAGCTGCAACGGGCCGGGACGCAGGGCACGCAGGGCCCTGACCTGGACGAGGCGTTCCGCCAGGCGCTCGCCGACGGGATGGGGCGCAGCGGCATCGAGGGCGCCGTGAAGGACCAGATCGACACGCCCGCCGACGTGCCGCGCGACAGCCGGGCGTACATGCCGCCCGACCTCGTCACCGGCGACGACCGCGACGACGTGGCGGCCTACGTCGCCCAGTCGGTGGCCCGCCCGGGCGAGGACCAGGGCCTCCTCGCCGACGCGGTCCCGAAGGCCGGGGGCGGCGAGCCCGCGGTGGCCGAGAACGGCGTGCTCACGATCCCGGCGACCGCGCAGCTCGCCTACGAGACGAACCGCGCCGAGGCCGAGGCCGGGCGGCTGACGATCCGCTCGCCCAACCCGTCGAGCACCCCGCACGACATCGCGCTCGAGGGCAACGGCGTCAACGGCAAGGGCGACGTCGTCCAGGACGGCGGCGTCTCGGAGTTCGAGGTCACGGTCAAGCCCGGCGAGTACACGTTCTTCTGCACCGTCCCCGGCCACCGCCAGGGCGGCATGGAAGGCAAGCTCACCGTCAAGTAGAGGTTGAGCCGCCGGGCCTGTGCGGCGGCGCCGCGCGAGCGCCGGCGCGCCACCGGCGGATCTCCGGGCCGCGCACCGCGAGCGAGCCGGACGAAACGGCGGGCTCAGTGCGCGTTTCGTCCCGTTCGCCGACCGGAGCCGGCGGACAACGAGCGAGCCGGACGAAACGGCCGGCTGAGTGCGCGTGTCATCCGGTTCGCCGACGGGACGCCGCCACGCTCGAACGAGCCGGACGAACCGGTCGTCTGGGCGCGCGTTTCGTCCGGTTCGCGGACGACGGCACGCCGGCCCGCGTCAGCGCTCGCCGGCGCGCCGCGCCGCCGCCTGCTCGAGCCGCGCCAGGCGCGCGTCCCACTGCCCGCCGACCTCGACCATCCACGAGATCGCGTCGCTGAACGGGGCGGGGGTGGGGCGGTAGCGGGTCTCGCGGCCCTGACGCCGCGCCTCGACGAGCCCGGCCTCGGCCAGCACCGCGAGGTGCTTGGCGACCGCCTGGCGCGACACGGGCGCGGAGGCGGCGAGCTCGGTCGGCGTGGTCTCGCCGCGCCGGGCGATCTCCTCGAACACCGAGCGGCGCGTGCCGTCGGCGAGCGCGGCGAAGACCTGGTCGACGCTCACGCCGCGGCGAGCACCGCCGCGCGGTGACGGACGGCGGCCGTCCGCAGCCGGAACGCCAGCAGGGGCGCGACCGCGCCGAACGAGGCCGTGAAGTCCGCGAACGCGACCGGGCCGACCAGGGCGCCGCTCTCGACCACGACGACCCGCGTGCCGCTGACCGCGGGCGCGAGCGTCAGCTCGACGAATGTCGCCGGCTCACCCTCGCCCCACCACCAGAAGGCGAGCCGCTCGCCAGGCTCGACCTCCTCGACGACCGCGCGGCGCTCCTCGCCGCCCTCCAGCACGACGGTGCCCTCGGCGCCGGGCTCGAGCTCCAGGTCGGCGTCCTCGACGAGCCAGTCCTCCAGCTCGGTCACGGTCTCCCACGCCGCGTCGGGATCGACCGGCAGCGTCACCTCGCGTGTCACAGAATCGCAACTCATCAGTTGCGCATGCTACCGTGCTCGCGAAATATGCAACCGATTGGTTGCGCGAAAGGAGCCCGGAACATGCCACTCGTCCCCATGGTCATCGAGCGCGACGGGCGCGGGGAGCGCTCGTTCGACATCTACTCGCGGCTGCTCAACGAGCGGATCGTCTTCGTCGGGCAGGCGATCGACGACGACATCGCCAACCTCGTCGTCGCCCAGCTCCTGCACCTCGAGGCGGAGGACCCCGACCGCGACATCGCGATGTACATCAACTCGCCCGGCGGGATCGTCTACTCGGGCCTGGCGATCTACGACACGATGCAGTTCATCAAGCCCGACGTCGCGACCGTGTGCTGCGGGGTGGCGATGTCGATGGGCGCGGTCCTGCTCGCCGGTGGCGCCCCCGGCAAGCGCGCCGCGCTGCCGAACTCGCGGATCCTCACCCACCAGCCGCACGGCGGCTTCCAGGGCCAGGCGACCGACATCGAGATCCACGCCCGCGAGGCGCTGTACCTGCGCGAGAAGATCGAGGACATCTTCGTCGAGCGCACCGGCCAGTCGAAGGAGCGCATCCACGAGGACATGGAGCGCGACCGGTTCTTCACGCCCGACGAGGCCGTCGAGTACGGGCTCATCGACCACGTGCAGGCCGGCCGGTCGGACCGCGAGCGGCGGACCGCGGGCTTCAGCCCGCGGGTGTGACCACGTCCGCGCCGGCGCGCTCGGGCAGCCGCCGGAGCAGCAGCAGCGCGGGCAGGAGGGCGGCGCCGGCGACCACGAGCGCCGGCGACGTCCCCGTCGCCCCGTCCAGCGCGGCGGCGGCGACGAGCCCGAGCGAGCCGGCCGCGATCTGCGCGCCGAACACGAACGCGGTCAGCGTCGCCCGGACCTCGGTCGGGAACAGCTCGGCCACGTAGGCCAGCACGACCGCCTGCAGGCACGCGTACGACGCCGCGAGGGCGAACCAGCCGGGCGCGAACAGGGCCGGCACCTCCGTGAACGTCAGCAGCGCCGCCGCCGAGGTCAGCAGCAGCCCGCCCGCCAGGCCGGCCCGCCGCCCGAGCCGGTCGCTCGCGCGGCCGCCGAGCCAGAATCCGGCCGCCGTCGCCACCCCCGACGCGAGGACGATGACCGTGAAGATCGCCTCCCAGTCGTAGCGGTCCTGCGCGAGCTCGCCGGCGTACAGGAAGGCCGGCGTCTGCAGCGCGCCGCACGCCGCGGCGAACGCGGTGATCCGCGCGAGGTTGCCGTGGTGCTCGCGCCCGACCCGGGGCCAGAACGCGATCTGGATCCGCTCGCGCTCGGCCGCGACGCGGAAGGCGGCGGTCTCGCGCAGCCGGCGGCGCAGCCACGCGACGACGACGAGCGGCACGAGCGCGAACACGTAGAAGAGCCGCCAGCCGAGCGGCGTCAGCGGCACGAGCAGGAGCAGCAGCGCGACCGCGCCCGGCCCCGTCGTCGACAGCCACCCGAGCACGGACAGCGCCGCGCCGCGCCGGTCGGCGCGGACCTCCTCGGCGATGACGAGGCTCGCGAGGTTGTGCTCGGCGGCCAGGAAGATCCGCGCGAGCGTCTGCAGTACGACGAACGCGGCGAGCGACCAGGCCAGCGCGGTCAGCCCGGTCAGCAGGGTGAACCCGGCGAGCGAGACGATGAGGACGTTGCGCCGCCCGACCCGGTCGGCGAGGCGCAGCACCGGCACGCCGCCGAGCGAGCCGAGGCGGATGATCGCCACGCCGACGCCGAACGTGGCGACGCTCACCCCGAGCCCGTCGGACAGCGCGGGCGCCGCCAGCGTCAGCAGCGCGATGTCGTACTGCTCGAAGAACCCCGCCGCCACGAGTGGCAGCAGCAGCTTCCACTCGGCCGCCGAGAAGTCGAAGGCCGCGCGCAGGCCGCGCGCGGGCGCTACCGCAGGAGCAGCGCCAGCACGGTGATCAGGGCCACCAGGAAGACGATCAGCAGCAGCCATCGGAACGCGGCCGCCTCCGACCGCAGCGGGTTGCCCAGGCGGTCGATCAGAGCAGGTACACCGTCGAGAAGACGATCACCCACATCACGTCGACGAAGTGCCAGTAGATCCCCGGCACCTCGAGACCCTGGTGGTGCTCGGGCGAGTAGTGCCCGCGGAACGAGCGCACGGTGACCATCGTCAGCAGGACGAGGCCGATGAACACGTGCGCGCCGTGCAGGCCGGTGAGGCTGTAGAAGATCGTCCCCTGCGCGAGGGCCTGGGGCGTCATGCCCTCGTGCGTGAGCACCCGGTACTCGTTGATCTGGATGCCCAGGAACGTCGCGCCGAGCAGCGTCGTCAGGAGCATCCACCACTTCGTCGCGTTCCGGTTGCCCCTGCGGATCGACAGCAGCGCGAAGTGGAGCGTCACCGAGGACGAGAGGAGGATCGCGGTGTTGATGCCCGCGACCCCCTTCGGCAGATGGAACTCCTCGACCGGGAACCACTGCTCCCCCTGCACGACCCGGATGAAGAAGTAGGCCGTGAAGAAGGCCCCGAAGACCATGATCTCCGAGATGATGAACAGCAGCATCCCGAGGGTGGACGGCTCCACCCGGGAGCTGCGGTTCGCCGGGGGCGGCCCGTGGTGGTCGTGGTGACCGGCGTGGGCGATCGAGGCGGCTTCCATCGGCGGTGCGCCGTCAGGCGACGGCGGGCTCCAGCGAGACCTCGACGTGGTCGACGCGGGCGGCGGTCGCGTTGCGGACGCGCTCGACGAGGTCGGCGCGCAGCCAGCCCGACTTCGTCTGCGGCAGCGTCGAGATGACGACGTGGTCGACGGTGAACAGGTCCAGCGCGTTGCACACCGCGTCGTACGGATCGGGATCGCCGATCATGCCGCTCGCCACGATCCCGTTCTCGCGCAGCTTCTCCAGGAAGCGACCGAGGCGCTCGCGCGCAACCTTCGCCGCCTGCCCGTCGCCGCCCTCCTGCGGCACGACCGCGATGAAGATGCGATCGCCCTGCTCGGCGTCCTTGCGCAGCAGCTCCATGAGCTCCTCGCCGCCCGCGGTGCGGTTCGCCAGGACGAGCGTGGCGCCGACCGCCATGCTCTCGGGCGACAGGTCGGTCACGACGTGCTCGACCGGCTTGCCGGCGGCGTCGCGAATGCGTTCGACGAGGTCGCGGCGCAGCCAGCCCGACCGCGTCTGGGGGAGGGTGGAGACGATGATCTCGTCGGCGGGGAACGTCGCCAGGGCGTCCATCGTCGCCTGGAACGGGTCCTCATCGCCGATCTCGCCCGTCAGCTCGATGCCCTCGCGCCGCAGGTACTCCCTGGCGAGGTCGATGCGGAGCTGCGCGGCGTCCCGCTCGGCCTCGTCGTAGATCACGTTGCCGTGCTGCGGCCGCGCGAGCGGCACGACGAGGTGGAACTCGTAGCCGCCACGCTGGTGGCGCTCACGCACCGCCTCGAGCAGCTTGCGACCGGCGACTGTGCGGTTGGCGACGACCAGGACTCTGGGCATGCCTTACTCCCTCGCTGGTTCTGCGGCGGCACCGACGGGCTGTTCGACCCGCGCCCCGCCCTTGAACATCCCATGGACCGCGCCCGGCACGCCGTACTCGTACGGACCCCCCACGACGGTGGGCACGGTGTCGAAGTTGAAGATCGGCGGCGGCGAGGAGACCTGCCACTCGAGCGTGAGCGCCCGCCACGGGTTGGCCGCCGCGCGCGGGCCGCCTCGCCAGCTCGCGACGATGTTGTAGGCGAAGACGAGCGTGCTGAGGCCGAGGATGAAGCTCGAGATCGAGATGAAGAGGTTCAGCCCGGCGAACTCCTCGGCGTAGTCGTAGACGCGGCGCGGCATCCCCTCGACGCCGAGCAGGTGCATCGGGGCGAACGTGAGGTTGAAGAAGATGAACGTCACCCAGAAGTGCAGCCTGCCGAGCTTCTCGTCGTACATCCGCCCGGTCATCTTCGGGAACCAGTAGTAGACGCCGGCGAAGATCGTGAACAGCGAGCCGCCGAACAGCACGTAGTGGATGTGGGCGACGATGAAGTAGGTGTCGCTGACGTGGATGGTCAGCGGGATCATCGCCAGCATCACGCCGCTGATCCCGCCGAGCGTGAACATCGTCAGGAAGCCGAGCGCGAACAGCATCGGCGTGTCGAGGTGCAGGACGCCGCGCCAGAGCGTCGCCAGCCACGAGAAGATCTTGATGCCGGTCGGGACCGCGATGACGGCGGTGGTGACCATCATCGGGATCCGGATCCACTCCTGCATGCCGGACACGAACATGTGGTGCGCCCAGACGGTGAAGCCGAGCACCACGATCGCCAGCAGCGAGAAGGCCATCATGCGGTAGCCGAAGATCGGCTTGCGCGCCTTCACCGCCAGGATCTCCGACACGATCCCGAAGCCCGGCAGCATCATGATGTAGACCGCCGGGTGCGAGTAGAACCAGAAGACGTGCTGGTACATCAGCACGTCGCCGCCGTTGGCCGCGTTGAAGAAGTTGAAGCCCAGGCCGCGGTCGAGCAGGATGAAGAACTGCGACGCGGCGATGAACGGCGTGGCGATCACGACGAGCAGCGACGTCGAGAAGTTCGCCCACACCAGCAGCGGCATCCGGAAGAAGCTCATCCCCGGCGCGCGCATGGTGATGATCGTGACCAGGAAGTTCAGCGCGGTCGCGATCGACGAGGCGCCGGCGAACTGCACGCCGATCGTGAAGAAGTCCTGGCCGACCGGCGCGGTCGTCGACAGCGGCGCGTAGGCCGTCCAGCCGGTCGCGAACGAGCCGCCGGGGGCGAAGAAGCTCGCCAGCATCATGATCCCCGCGATCGGCAGCAGCCAGAACGACAGCGCGTTCAGCCGCGGGAACGCCATGTCCGGCGCGCCGATCATGAGCGGCAGGACGTAGTTCGCCAGCCCGGCGAAGACCGGGATGATGAACAGGAAGATCAGGATCGACGCGTGGACGCTGAACAGGCCGTTGAACGCGTTCGCGTCGACGAACTGCCGCCCGGGCTGCGCGAGCTCGGCGCGCATGAGCATCGCGAGCAGGCCACCGACGAACAGGAAGAAGAACGAGGTCACGACGTACTGGATGCCGATGACCTTGTGGTCGGTGTTGACGCGGAAGTAGTCCTTCCACGACCGCGCGCCATGGCCCGAGTGGTCCTCGGGCCGCGTCGGGCGCCCGGCGGCCCAGTAGAACCAGTAGTCGAACGCGCCGAGGCCGACGAGCGCGAACAGCGGCGACGCGATCATCGCGACGCGCAGGTAGCCCTCCCACTGCACCTGGTCGCCGCTGAAGCCGTTGGCCACCCACAGGAGCAGCCACGAGAACCCGGCGCCGATGAGCAGGAACAGGCCGGCGCGGGGGAGCCCGGGTGCGCGCAGGGTGGTCGTCATCGGCTGACCTCCTCCAGGTAGGAGACGAGCGCGTCGAGCTGGTCGGGCGGGATGGTGTCGCCATAGTTGCCCGGCATGATGTTCGGCCCGAAGCCCTCCGCGATCTCGGCGTTCGGATCGACGATCGCCTCGCGGATCTGGTCGGCGTCCATGTCACGCAGCACCTGGTCGAGGTCCGGGCCGGTCGTGCCCGCCGCGCCCGCGTCGGCCAGCGCGTGGCAGCCGCCGCAGCCCTGGCTCGTGAAGACCTGCTTGCCGGCGGCGGCGCTCTCGCCCTCCTCGCCGGTGCCGCCGCCCTGGCCGGCCTGGCCCGGCGCCTCGCTCGCGCCGCCGCCGCCCTCGGCCAGCTCGCGCATCTTGGCCTCGTAGTCCTCGCTCGACAGGACGTGCGCCGTCTGGCGCATGTACGCGTGGCCGATGCCGCACAGCTCGGCGCACACGACCGGGTAGGTCCCGACCTTCGTCGGCGTCACGCGGTACTCGGTCGTGATCCCGGGCACCGCGTCGAGCTTCATGCGGAACGCCGGGACCCAGAAGTCGTGGATGACGTCCTCGGAGCGCAGGAAGAACCGCACCGGCTTGCCCTCCTCGAGGTAGAGCTGCGTGGAGCGGATCGGCTCGCCGTCGGGGCGCGGGTACTCGAACGTCCAGGTGAACTGCTGGCCGACGACGTTGATGCGGCGCTCGCCGGCCTGCGCCTCCTCGATGTCGTTCAGCACCGAGTAGGCGTACACGCAGAGGCCGAGGATGAGGATCGCCGGGATGACGGTCCAGACGACCTCCAGGCGCGTGTTGCCGTGGATCGGCGGCCCGTCCTGCAGCTCCTCGCCCGGCCGCATGCGGAACTTCCACACGCAGTACAGGACGACGGACTGCACGAGCACGAAGATCGGCACCGACGCGATGAGCAGGACGTCCCAGAGCGTGTCGATGGGATCGGCCTGCGTGGAGGCCGGCGTCGGGAACCAGTCGATGAGCAGTCCGAGCGCGACGCCGAGCGCCGCCGCGATCGCGCCGAGAAGCACGAGCGGCACGATCGACCCACGACCGCGCCGGCGCTCTCGCACCCCGTCGGTGTCCTCCCCAGGACCCATGAGGAACGCGATCCTAGACACAAAGTCCGACGGACGCCAAGACCCCCGTCCCGAGCCCGACGCACACCCGCTCATCGCACCGGGTGACATGCCCTCCGCGAATGAGCTAAGTTCGAGGCAATCGTGACGAACTTCGTCAGGGGGCTGGACTAGGCATGCAGGTTCGGGATGGGATGAGCGACGTGGTCCTGACGATCGGGCCGGAGCACACGCTGCGCGAGGCGGCGCGCCAGATGGCCAGGCGGCGGGTCGGCGCGGCGGTCGTGCTCGACCCCGACGGCGAGGGCCCCGCGATCATCACCGAGCGCGACATCCTCGCCTCGATCGGCGCGGGTCAGGACCCCGACACGGAGAAGGTGAGCGCGCACCTGACGTCCGACGTCGTCTACGCGGCGCCGGACTGGTCGCTCGAGCAGGCGGCGATCGAGATGGTGCGCGGCGGCTTCCGCCACCTCATCGTCCTCGAGGGGGCGGAGGTCGTCGGCATCCTGTCGGTGCGCGACGTCGTCCGCTGCTGGACCGGCGACGGCGCGACCTGCGAGGTCCCCGAGGACCAGCAGGCCGCGGCGTGACGGCCGGACGGCGCCTCACGGCGCCCTGAGAGGGCCGGGAGCCGGTGCGGCTACTCGGCGGCGGTCTGCGGCCGGTCCTCCGGCCGCGCCGTCTCCTGCACGGGCGTGGCGTGCTCGAGCGGCAGGTGGTCGTACTCGCGCTTGGCGTCGCGGATCCACGCGGCGAGCACGACGACGGTGAGGATCACGCCGGGCACCCAGAGCAGCCACGACGTGGTGACCCCGAGCAGCGCGACCGTGATGCCGATGGTCAGCAGCAGCGGCTGGGCGCTGGGCCCGGGGATGTGGATCTCTTCGCCGGCAGGCGGGACGGGACGGTCGAGCGGGCTCATCAGAGGTTGTAGAGCCAGGCGGCGACGAACGACATCCCGAACATGAACACCACGACCCCGGTCGTGATGAAGGCGGTGCGGAGGTTCTTGCGTGCGAGCTTGCGATCCATGGACGTGGCGGAAGGTAGCAATGAGGGTCAGATGCGCGCGTCCAGGAGCATGCTCCCGAACAGCAGCGCGAGGTACAGCAGCGAGAAGAGGTAGAGCCGCAGCGCGTTGCGGCGCTCCGGGCGCCGGTACAGCCGCACCGCGTAGCCGATGAGCACCGCGTTCAGCGCGAGCGAGGAGGCGAGGTAGATCACGCCGAACCCGCCCGCCGAGAACGGGAGCTGCGTGACCATGTACAGCAGCACCGAGTAGAGCAGGATCTGCCGGCGCGTCTCGGCCTCGCCGCGCACGACCGGCAGCATCGGCACGCCCACGCGCGCGTACTCGTTCTTCATGAGCAGCGACAGCGCCCAGAAGTGGGGCGGCGTCCAGAAGAACACGATGGCGAACAGGTAGAACGCCAGCCCGCTGAGCTCGCCGGTCGTCGCCGCCCACGCCACGAGCGGGGGCATCGCGCCCGCCGCGCCGCCGATGACGATGTTCTGCGGCGTGCGGCGCTTGAGCCACACCGTGTAGACGAGGACGTAGCCCGCGAACCCGGCGAACGACAGCGCCGCGGCGAGCGGGTTGGCCCCGATCGCCAGGACGACGATCGACAGCGCGCCGAGCGCGAGCCCGAACGTCAGGGCGTGGGCGGGGGCCACACGGCCGCTCGCCACCGGGCGGTCGGCCGTGCGCTCCATCTGGACGTCGATGTCGCGGTCGTACCAGTGGTTGACCGCGCCCGCGCCGCCGGCCGACAGCGACCCGCCGAGCAGCGTCACGAGCACCAGGCCGAGCGACGGGTCGCCGGCGATGTACATCGTGGTCACGGTCGTCAGCAGCAGCAGCGACTGGACCTTCGGCTTGGTCAGCGCGACGTAGTCGCGGACGACCTGCCGCGCGCGGGGGCGCGCGACGGCGATGCTGGTGGCGGGCATGCGGACCGGACCCTACCGGTCGGCTCAGCCGCCGGTCACGGTGTGGGCGGGCGCGACCTCGCCGCGGGACGACGCGTCACGGGTCTGACGCTCGACCTGGCGGCGGATGTCCTTCATCGGCTCGACCGACCGCACGCGCGGGACCACGTCGAAGTTGTTCACCGGCGGCGGCGACGGCGTGAACCACTCGAGCGTGTTGCCCTTCCACGGGTCCGGTCCGGCGACCGCGCCGCGCTTGAGCGAGCGGGCGACGTTGATGATCGTCAGCAGGATGCCGAGGCCGAAGATGAACGATCCGATCGTCGACAGGAGGTTCATCCAGCCGAGCCCGTTGATGTCCGCGTACTCGTAGATGCGCCGCGGCATGCCCTCCAGGCCGATCGCGTGCTGGATGGCGAACGTGAGGTTGAAGCCGATGAACATCACGATGAACGACGCGATGCCCAGGCCCTCGTTCATCCGGCGGCCGGTCATCTTCGGGAACCAGTAGTAGATCCCGGCGAAGATCGAGAAGATCGCGCCGCCCACGAGCGTGTAGTGGAAGTGCGCGATGACGAAGTACGTGTCGTGGAGCTGCCAGTCCACGGGGAACGTGGCGAGCGTGATGCCGGTGATGCCGCCCATGAGGAACACCGACAGGAAGCCGACGGCGAACAGCAGCGGCGTCTTGAACTCGATCGTGCCCCGCCACAGCGTCGCGACCCAGTTGAAGATCTTGATGCCGGTCGGGATGCCGATCAGGAACGAGCTCAGCATGAAGAAGACGAGCACGACCGCCGGCTGGGGCACCGTGAACATGTGGTGCGCCCACACGATGAGCGACAGGAACGCGATGACCGCCGACGAGGCCGCGATCGCCTTGTAGCCGAAGATCGGCTTGCGGGCGAACACCGGCAGGACCTCGGAGATGATCCCGAAGCCCGGCAGGATCATGATGTAGACCTCGGGGTGGCCGAAGAACCAGAACAGGTGCTGCCACAGCACCGGGTCGCCGCCGTTGGCCGGGTCGTAGAAGTGCGTCCCGAAGTGGCGGTCGGTCAGCAGCATCGTCACGCCGCCCGCGACCGGCGGGAGCGCGAGGATGAGCAGGATCGCGTAGACGAGGATCGTCCAGCCGAACAGCGGCAGGCGGCCCCAGCCCATGCCGGGCGCGCGCATGTTCGCGATCGTCGCGTAGAAGTTGATCGCGCCGACGAGCGACGAGATGCCGGTGAGGTGGATGAGGAAGATCCACGCGTCGACGCCGCCGTTCTCGGAGAACGCCTCGGACGACAGCGGCGTGTACATCGTCCAGCCGGCCTCCGGCGGCGTGAAGAACACCGAGGCGTAGAAGACGATGCCGCCGGCCAGCAGCAGCCAGTACGACAGCGCGTTGAGCTTCGGGAACGCCATGTCCCGGGCGCCGATCATCAGCGGGATGAAGTAGTTGCCGAAGCCGGCCATGATCGGCACGACGAAGAGGAAGACCATCGTCGTGCCGTGCATCGTGAACAGCTGGTTGTAGGTCTCCGGCGTCAGCAGCGTGTTGTCCGGAGCGCCCAGCTGCAGGCGGATGAGCAGCGCCTCGACCCCGCCCAGCAGGAAGAAGACGAAGGTCGTGACCAGGTACATGATCCCGAGCTTCTTGTGGTCCGTGGTGAGGACCCAAGCGCGCCAGCCGCGAGGCTCGGATTCGACGCGGTGGGCGGTGATCTGGGGGACCGGTGCGAGCCCGGTGCTGACGGTGGTGGCGGCCATGGGAGTCTGGGTGCGGGTTCTCGGGTTGGGTGAGGCCGGTGTTACTGGCCCTCGATCTCGCGCCGCTGCTCAGCGGCCGAACGGTTGGCGGCCTGGATCTCGTTCCGGCGCCGCTCCATGTAAGCCTCGTACTCGTCGGGCGTCACCGCGCGGACGTGGCCGAACATGTTCGCGTGGTTGCGCCCGCAGAGCTCGGCGCACTGGCCGCGGAACGTGCGGCCGGCGTGCTTGCCCGGGATCTTGAACCACGTGTAGTTCGTGTGGCCGGGGACGGCGTCGAACTTGCCGCCGAGCTCCGGCACCCACCACGAGTGCGCGACGTCCTGCGCGGTGATCTCGAGCGTCACCGTCGTGTCGGTCGGGACGACCATCGTCTCGTAGTCGAAGACGTCGTTGCGCGGGTTGTCGTCGCCGTCGGCGTACGTGTAGCGCCACAGGTACTGCTGGCCGTTGACCTTGATCCGCAGGCCGCGGCCGTCCTTGGGGAACGCCGCGTCGTCGGGCGTGCTGCCCTCGCCGGGGCGCTCGCCCTGCGGGAGCTGCAGGCCGGCGGCCTGGTCGGTGTTGGGCGCGTTCCGGATGTCGCCGAGCTGGGTGAACGTGACGACGGCGATGACGACGAGGATCAGCGCGGCGCCGACGGTCCAGCCGATCTCCAGCCGCGTGTTGCCGCGGATCTGGGCGGGGACCGCGCCCTTGCGCGCGCGGAACTTGACGAGCGAGTAGATGAGCGCGCCCTCGACGCCGATGAAGACGACGACGCCGAGGAGGAACAGGACCCAGTACAGGCGGTCGATCGCGTCGGCGTTGGGCGATCCCCCGGACTCCGGGGAGAGGAAGTCGGCCGAGGCGACGGGCGTGAGCGAGAGCAGGCCCAGCGCCGCGATCAGCAGCGCCGGCAGGAGGAATCGAACGGACGTGCGCAAAGCGGCCGGGATGATAGTGCTCGTGCGGTCGTCAGCGCGCTGCGGTCGGTTCACCGGCCGGTGAACCGCGCTTCGCGCTTCTCGACGAACGCCATCACGCCCTCCCGGAAATCGCCGGAGGCCGCCATCTCCTGCTGGATGTCCGCTTCCAACGCGAGCTGCTCCTCCATGCGGCCGAAGAGCCAGGCGTTGAGCTGGCGCTTGGTCCCGGCGTACGAGCGGGTGGGGCCGGCGGCCAGGCGGGCGGCGAGCGCCTCGACCTCCTCGTCGAACGCGTCGTCGGCGACCACGCGGTTGACGAGGTTCCACTCCATCGCCCTGGCGGCCGGGATCCGCTCGCCCAGGAGCGCCATCTCGGCGGCCCGCGTGAATCCCGCGCGCGCGGGGATGAAGAGCGACGAGCCGCCGTCGGACACCAGCCCGATGTTCACGAACGCGAGCAGCAGGTAGGCCGACTCCTTGGCGACGAGGAGGTCGCAGGCGAGCGCGAGCGAGCAGCCGATGCCGACCGCCGGGCCGTTCACGGCCGCGACCACCGGCTTGGGCATCTGCCGGATCGCGACCATGATCGGGTGGTAGAGCTCGGTGAGCGGCGTGTGGACGTCCGGGTGGCCCTCGGGCGTCGGCTCGAAGCCGCCCTTGAGGTCGGCGCCCGACGAGAAGGCGCGACCCGCGCCGGTGACGACGACCGCGCGCACCTCGTCGTCCTCCGCGGCGCCCCGGACGGCGGCGAGCAGGTCGACCCCGAGCTGCTTGTTCCAGGCGTTCAGGGCGTCGGGGCGGTTCAGCGTGATCCAGGCGACGCCGTCGCGCCGCTCGAGGTTGACGGTCTCGTACATGCGACGATCCTTCCATGCGACCGCTGATCGGGATCTGCACGTACTTCGACGAGATCCGCTGGGGCGCGTGGCAGGACCGCGCGGCGATGGTGCCGGCCGGGTACGTCGGCGCGGTCCAGCGGGCGGGCGGGATCGCCCTCCTGCTGCCGCCCGACCGGGAGGCGGTCGACGACCCTGATCCGCTGCTCGACCCGCTCGACGGGCTCATCCTCGCCGGCGGCGTCGACGTCGGGCCGGCGACGTACGGCGCCGATCCGCATCCCGAGACCGACCCGCCGAACGAGCTGCGCGACGCGTTCGAGCTGGCGATGGCCCGGCGCGCGCTCGAGCGCGAGATCCCGCTGCTCGGCATCTGCCGCGGGATGCAGGTCATGAACGTCGCCGCGGGCGGGACGCTGCACCAGCACCTGCCGGACATCGTCGGGCACGACGAGCACCGGGTGGAGCTCGGCACGTTCAACGAGCACGCGGTGCGGCTCGCCGACGGGTCGCTCGCCGCGCGCGCGGCGGGCGAGCGCGTCCACCGCACCAAGTCGCACCACCACCAGGGCATCGACGCCGTCGGCGAAGGGTTCGTCGTCACCGGGTGGTCGGAGCTCGACGAGCTGCCCGAGGCGATCGAGGACCCGGGCCGGCGGTTCGCGCTCGGGGTCCAGTGGCATCCGGAGGCCGACGAGACGAGCCGGCTGATCGCGGCGCTCGTGGAGGATGCGCGCTCCGCGGCCCGATGAGTACCCGTTCGGCCGCGCGGACGGCTCGTTCTTCCTCGGGGGCGCCGAGGCCGGGCCGCTGCCGTCCGGCCCGCCGCTGCTGGCCTACGGCGCGAACGCGTCGCCGGCCCGGCTGGCGGCCAAGCTCGGGCCGGGCGCGCGCGCCGCGGCGCTGGCGGCGCGGCTGCACGACTTCGAGGTCGTCCACTCCGCGCACGTCTCGCCCTACGGCGCGGTCCCGGCGACGATCGTGCCGGCGCCCGGGCGCGTGGCCGACGTGCACGTGCTGCTGGTCGACGGCGACGGCCGCGGGGCGCTCGACGCGACCGAGCCCAACTACGACCGCGTGCTGCTCGACGGCGTGCGCCTGGAGGCCGAGCGGCTCGGCGCCGTCGACGCGGTCGAGGCGTACGTCTCCAGGTGGGGCGCGCTGCGGATCGGCGGGCGGACGGTGCCGCTGGGATCCCTGCCGCAGCGGGCGCTGCTCGCCCGCTTGCGGCGCGAAGACGCCAGGGGTGGCGTCTAGCATCCCCGCTGTGTCCTCGATCCAAAGCGACCACGATGTCGTCGTCGAGGACGACCTGCGCGACGAGGAGGAGATGCCGCGGCTCCGGGTCACGGGCCGCATGCTCGTCCTCGGTGTGGTCTTCATCATCGCCGCGCTGGCCTTCCTCTACTTCGGGCTCCCGCAGATCGCGGGCCTGGAGGACACGTGGCACCGGATCGAGGAGGGGGACCCGTGGTGGCTGCTGCTGGCGTTCGCGTTCACGGTCGCGTCGTTCGCCGGCTACGTCGTGCTCTTCCAGTACGTCTACGTCCAGGCGGGGTCGCGGATCGACTACCGGGCCAGCTACCAGATCACGATGGCGAGCCTCGCCGCGACCCGGCTGTTCGCCGCGGGCGGCGCGGGCGGGATCGCGCTGACCGCGTGGGCGCTGCGGCGCTCGGGGATGGGCCGGCGCGAGGTCGCCGACTCGACGGTCGTGTTCCTCGTGCTCACGTACTTCGTGTACATGGCCGCGCTCGTGGTCGTCGGCCTCGGGCTGCGGCTCGGGCTCTTCGAGGGGCCGGACCCGTTCGCGATGACGGTGGTGCCGGCGATCCTCGGCGCCGTCGCGATCGCGGTGTTCGCGGCGATGGCGCTCGTCCCGACCGATCTCGAGCGCCGCTTCCGCGCGTGGGCGGGCGACAAGGACCACCCGCGGCTGGAGAAGCTGGGCTCGCGGCTGGCGACCGTGCCCGCGAGCGTGTCGGCCGGCGTGCGCACCGCGATCGCGCACATCCGCGAGCGCAACCCGTCGCTGCTCGGGTCGGTCGCCTACTGGGGGTTCAACATCGCGGTGCTGTGGGCGTGCTTCCGCGCGTTCGGGCAGGCGCCGCCGTGGGCCGTCATCGTCATGGGGTACTACGTCGGGATGCTCGGCAACCTGCTGCCGCTCCCCGGCGGCGTCGGCGGGGTCGACGGCGGCATGATCGGCAGCTTCGCGGCGTTCGGCGTGGACTTCGGCCTGGCGACCGTCGCGGTGCTCACGTACCGCGGCTTCGCGTTCTGGCTGCCCACGATCCCCGGCGCGATCGCGTACTTCCAGCTGCGCCGGACCGTGCGTCATTGGCGTCGGGTACCCGTACTACACTAAATGAAGTGAGGACCGTGAGCGAGCGCATCGAGAACGTCATCATCATCGGGAGCGGGCCGGCCGGCTACACGGCCGCGCTGTACACGGCCCGCGCGAACCTCGAGCCGCTCGTGATCGAGGGCTTCTTCTGGGGCGGCCTGCTCCAGCAGACGACCGAGGTGGAGAACTACCCCGGGTTCGTCGACGGGATCATGGGGCCGCAGCTCATGCAGACGATGCGCGACCAGGCCGAGCGCTTCGGCACGCGCTTCCTCACCGACCAGGCGACCGGGGTCGAGCTCGCCGACGAGCCCGGCGGCATCCACAAGGTCTTCGTCGGCGACGACGTCTACCTCACGCGCACGGTGATCCTCGCGATGGGCGCCGAGCACAAGAAGCTCGGGGTCCCCGGGGAGGACGAGCTCTCCGGCCGCGGCGTGTCGTACTGCGCGACGTGCGACGCGGCGTTCTTCAAGAGCAAGCGGACGATCATCGTCGGCGGCGGCGACTCGGCGATGGAGGAGGCGATCTTCCTCGCGAAGTTCGCCGAGAAGGTGACGATCGTGCACCGCCGCACCGAGTTCCGCGCGTCGAAGATCATGCTCGACCGCGCGAGGAGCATCGAGAACATCGAGTGGAAGACCCCGTACGTCGTCGAGGCGTTCCACCCCGGCGAGCACGGCGGCCTGGGCCACGCGACGCTGCGCGACGTCGAGACCGGCGAGACCGAGGACCTGCCGATGGACGGCGCGTTCATCGCGATCGGGCACGAGCCGCAGTCGGAGATCGTCCGCGGCCAGGTCGACACCGACGACGAGGGCTACGTCATCGTCCAGGGCCGCTCGACCCGCACGAACCGCCCGGGCGTCTTCGCGGCGGGCGACCTCGTCGACCACACCTACCGGCAGGCGATCACCGCCGCGGGGTCGGGCTGCATGGCCGCCCTCGACGCCGAGCGGTACCTGCGCGACACGCCGGAGGTCCCGACGCCGGCCGGGCTGCCGGAGGGCGACCTGGCCGAGGCCCAGTGGGCCCCGGTGAAGGACTAGCCGCAGGTCGCGACGTTCGCCGACGGTCGGCGCCGGCGTTCGCGTGGTGTGCCGCGGTGCCGCGGGTGCCGGCCTGCGGCGGGTGGTCTGCGCCCCGGCCGTCGGTGCAGGTCCGGCTCGCTCCGCTCGTCTTCGGTGGTGCCGAGGCCGGCGTGGTCTGAAGGGCCGCTGGTGAGGAGGCCGAGGGGCGGGTTCGTGGTGCGCTCCTGCGGGCGCCGTGCCGGCGTGCGTCGCTCCGGGCGTGCGTCGCTTCGGGCGTGCGTCGCTTCCGGCCGATCTTTGGCGTCCGAGGTGCGCCAGGCGACCCATGGATGCCAAAGATCGCGTCCCTGCGCCGGACGTCACGGTCTCCGATCGCCCCGGCCAGGCGAGCCGGGCGAAAGCGTCGTCTGAGTGCGCGTTTCGTCCGGTTCGCCGAGCGGAGCTCGGCCACGGCGAACGAACCGGATGAAACGGTCGACCGCGAGCGCGTTTCGTCCGGCTCGCGAGCGGCGGCGCCGCCCACCGGCGATGACGGCAGCCCTGCACGCGCCGGGCGCTCGCTCACCCACCCTGACCAGCGGCCGTTCGGGTCCGGCCGCGCCCCTGCACCACCGGGCCGGCTGGAGCGAGCCGGGCCGGCACCATCGAACAGGGCGCGGACCACCCGCCGCGGACCACCCGCCGCGGACCCCGCGACGACCGCGGACGCCCTACGCCGACGCCCGCGCCACCTCGAGCCGGCCGCACGCCAGCACGTCGTCGACGAGCCGCGCGGCGCTCTCGGGCGTCATCCGCTCGGACTCGACGAGGTGCGCCGCGACGGTCTCGATCGTCGACACCGCCTCGCCGGCCGCGTCGTCCTCGCCGCCGAACAGCAGCGTGTCCGCGGTCTCGCGGATGAGGTCCTCCTCGGCCGGGAGGAGCCGCGACGGGCCCAGGTCGCGCAGGGTCTGGACGACTCGCCCGTAGGCCTGGCTCCGTTCGCGCGTCGACATCGGGGTCACCTCCGCTGTTGCGTTGCACCTGACCCGATGCGGGGGATGGTGAGCGGCGGGCCGGACGGACCGGGCCGGCGACGAGCGGTGCCGTCAGCGCACGCTCATCCGCGCCCGCGGCCCGAGGCCGCGCCCGACGCCGCCGCCGCGGCACGCCGCCGGCGCTCCCGCGCGCGCTGCTGGGTACGCGTGGCGTGCGGCTTGCGGCGCGCGAGCGGGCCGCCGCGGGCGAGCGTGACGAGCTCCGCGATCGCCTGCTCGAGGCCGTCGGTCAGGACGTCGAGGTCCGGCAGCGCGTCGAAGTCGGCCAGCAGGCCGAAGTTCATGCCGCCGTCGTACGACATGACCGCGACCGCGAGCGCCCGGTCACCGGCCAGGAACGGCACCGGGAAGACCGCCTCGAGCCGGCGGCCGAGCGCGTACACCGGCACCTGCGGGCCCGGCACGTTCGTGACCAGGACGTTGTAGAAGCGCGTCGCGAAGTTCAGCCGCGACGCCTGCGCGAGGATCGTCGGCGGCGCGAAGTCCTCGGCGCGCGCGATGACCTCCGCGCCGAGCGCCTGCTTGGACTCCTTGACGTCCTTCATCTCGGCGCTGACGAACCGCAGCCGGTCGATCGGATCGGAGATGTACACCGGCAGCGGGCACAGCACCTGGACGATCTTGTTGCCGAGCGTGCCGCGCTCGTCGTCGGCGCGCACCGACACCGGGACGCCCGCGCGCAGCTCGAGCCCCTCGGTGCGCAGCCCGCGCGAGTGCAGCCACGTCCGCAGCGCGCCCGTGACCACCGCGAGGACGACGTCGTTGACCGTCCCGCCGAACGCGTTCTTGACGAGCTTGAAGTCGTCGAGGCGGGCCGGCACGACCGAGTACCGCCGGTGCGGGCCGACCCGCACGTTCAGCGGCGTCTCGGGTGGCGGGTGGAGCGCCGCCCACGCGACCTCGCCGAGCCCCTCGAGCACCTCGCGCGCACGGTCGAGCGCGTCCGCGGGCTGCGCGGCCTCGGCCGCGGCGCGCAGCGGCAGCTCGGCCAGGCGGCGGACCGTGTCGCTCACCGACGTGGCGGTGAGCTGGGCGGGCGTCGGCTCGGGCCGCGGATGCCACGGCTCCGCCCCGCCGACGTCGCGGACCTCGGGCGTGAGGTCGAAGAGCATCGTCATGAGGTCGACGCCGGAGATCCCGTCGACGAGCGCATGGTGGGTCTTGTTGACGAGCGCCCACCGGCCGTCATCCAGGCCCTCGACGAGCCACAGCTCCCACAGCGGCTTGGTCCGGTCGAGCTGCTGCGAGAAGACCCGCGCGGTCAGCGTGTGGAGCTGCTCGTCGTCGCCCGGCGACGGGAGCGCCGTGTGGCGCACGTGGTACTCGAGGTTGAACGACGGGTCGTCGACCCAGCGCCACCGGCCGAGCCCCAGCGGCGGCGCCGCGATCTTCTGCCGGTAGCGCGGCACGAGGTGCAGCCGCGACCGGATGTGGGCGAGCAGTTCGTCGTACGGCGGGGGAGGGCCCTCGAGCAGCGCGACGCCCCCGATGTGCATGTGCGTGTTCGGACCCTCCTGGTGCAGGAACCCCGCGTCGACGGCGCTGAGCGTGTCCAGATGGTCCTGTGCCATGCGACGGTCAGGCTATAGCGTTGTCTCATGACCGGCAGCGTCTCGCGCGCGGTGCTCGTCACCGGCTGCTCCTCGGGCATCGGGCGTGCCACCGCGGAGCGCCTGGCGGCCGCCGGACTGCCCGTCTACGCGACCGCGCGGCGGCCCGAGACGCTCGGCGACCTGCGCGCCGCCGGATGCCGGACGCTCGCCCTCGACGTGACCGACGAGGAGACGATGCGCGCGGCGGTCGAGACCGTCGGGAATGAGCACGGCGCGGTCGGCGTCCTCGTCAACAACGCCGGCTACAGCCAGAGCGGCCCGGTCGAGGAGGTGCCGCTCGACGCCGCCCGGCGCCAGTTCGAGACGAACGTCTTCGGCGCGGTCCGCCTCACCCAGCTCGTCCTGCCGGGCATGCGCGAGCAGCGCTGGGGGCGGATCGTGAACGTCAGCTCGATGGGCGCGAACCTCACGTTCCCCGGCGGCGGCTGGTACCACGCGACCAAGTACGCGCTGAACGCGCTGTCGGACGCGCTGCGGTTCGAGGTCGCGGGGTTCGGCGTGCGCGTCGTGACGGTCGAGCCGGGCCTGATCCGCACGCGCTTCGGGGAGACCGCCGCCGGGTCGGTCGACGACGTCACCGCCGGCGGCCCGTACGCGGCCTTCAACGCCGCCCTGGCCCGCTCGACGCGCGGGATCTACGAGAACAAGCTCGTCGCGCCGCTCGGCGGCGGGCCCGAGGCGGTCGCCGCGGTGATCGAGAAGGCGATCGCCGCGAAACGGCCGCGGGCCCGCTACCGGGTGACGCCGTCGGCGGCGCTGCTGATCGGCCAGCGCCGGCTCATGACCGACCGGATGTGGGACGCGCTCATGCGCACCCAGTTCCGGCAGCCGCGCTGACGTCAGCCGCCCTGCAGGACGCCCTCGAGCGTGAGCAGCCGCTGCTTGCGCTCCACCCCGCCCGTGTAGCCGCCCAGCCCGCCGCCGGTCCGCAGCACGCGGTGGCACGGGACGACGATCGGGACCGGGTTGGCGCCGCAGGCGTTGCCCGCCGCGCGGGTCGCGCGGGGATTGCCCGCCTTCGCGGCGATCTCGCGGTAGTTCGACGTCTGGCCGAACGGGATCTCGTGGATCGCCCGGAGGATGCGCTGTGTGAACCCGCGGGCCAGCGACAGGTCGACCGGGACGTCGAACCCGCGCCGGCGTCCCTCGAAGTACTCGTCGAGCTGGCGGCGCACGTCGTCGAGCCGGTCGGGGGCCTCGACGATCCGCGGCGACAGGCGCGCCGCGAGGTCCTCGAGGACGAGATCCAGGCCGCCGTTGAAGTCCTCGTAGGCGAGCCGCACGAGCCCGCGCCCGGTCGTCGCCGCGACGAGCGTGCCGAGCGGCGAGTCGACCTCGGCGTAGGTCACGTCGACGGCCCCCTCGGAGCGGGCGCGCTCGATCGCGCGGCGGACGGCGCCGGCGACGTCGATGCCCTCGGGGCCGGTCTTGAGCAGGTCCTCGATCATGCGGTGGTCCATTCCTTGCGGAGCTTGGCGAGCCCGTCGGCCAGCGACCGGCGGGCGGCGTCCTCGGACGAGCCGAGCGCGGCGGCGATCTCACGGTGCGACAGGTCGCCGACGAACCGCAGCAGCACCGCCCCGCGCTGCTTGGGCGGCAGCGCGTGGACGGCGCTCCACAGCGCGTCGTCGCGCGGCTCGGCGCCGTTCACCGCGCCCGCGGCGGGCTCGAGATCGTCGGCGGGTATCGCCCGCCGGGCCCGCGCGCGATGGTGGTCGAGCGCCTTGCGGTGGGCGATCGTCAGCAGCCAGCCCTTCAGGTTGTCGGCGTGGCGCAGCCGCGGGTAGGCGCGGAGCGCGGCGACGACGGTCTCCTGGAAGACGTCGTCGCCGTCGACCGGCCCGACCGCGGCGACGCAGAACCTGAGCAGGTCGCCGGCGTGCTCGTCGAGGAGGCGCTGGAAGGGAGGCCGTTGCACGTCAGTCCAACGACGGCTCCCCGCCGAGCGTGAGGTCGAGCGCGTGCGCGCGGCGCAGGGCGGGCGCGATCCGGTAGCGCTCCTCGCCGGTCTCCTCGTGCAGCGCGCCGAGGACCGAGCAGACGTGGTCGAGGCCGATCAGGTCGGCCCACGCCAGCGGCCCGCGCGGGTGGTTGAGCCCCAGCACCATCCCCGCGTCGATGTCATCCGCGCTGCCGACGCCCTCGCCGAGCGCGAACGCCGCCTCGTTGACGAGCTGGCAGACGATCCGCCCGAGCACGAGCCCGGGCGCGTCGCCGACCCACGCCACGTGCTTGCCGAGCGAGGCGAAGAAGCGCTCGGCGGCCGTGCAGGCCGCCTGGGACGTGTGCGGGCCGCGGGTCAGCTCGACCAGCCGCGAGGCGTCGAGCGGCGGCAGGGCGTGGAAGCCGACCGCCGGGCCGTGGCCGTCGAGCCGCGCGAGCGACCCGCGGTGGCAGAGCAGCGCGACCGGCCCGCCCTCGATCGGCGGGGACGGGTCGTACGGGTCGGCGCCGCAGTCGAGCCCGAGGAACGGGACCTCGCCGCCCGCGTCCTCCGGGCTCGCGACCTCCCAGCCGGCCTCGGCGGCGGCGGTCGCGAGCTCGCCCGCCAGCGGCGTGTCACCGGCGATGACGACCAGCCCGTCGCCGCCGCCGGGCTCGGGCGCCGGCGGATCGGCGGGCGGGCCGCCGTCGTCGGTCGTGTAGTCGTACCAGCCGCGCCCGGTCTTGCGCCCGTGCCGCCCGCTCGCCGCCATCTGCGCCATGAGCGGCGAAGGGCGCCAGCGCGGCTCGCCGAACGACAGCTCGTGGAACGAGCGCGACACCTCGAAGCCGGTGTCGATCCCGACGAGATCCTGGAGCTCGAACGGCCCCATCCGGAACCCGCCGCCGAGCCGCACGATCCGGTCGATCGTCGCGACGTCGGCCAGGCCGTCCTGCAGGCACCGCAGCGCCTCGAGGCCGAACGGCCGGTTGCAGCGGTTCACGAGGAAGCCGGGGCCGTCGGCGGCGGCGATCACCCGCTTGCCCATCGCCTCGCCGAGCGCGGTGACGCGCGCCGCCGCCTCGTCGGACGTCTCGACCCCGCGGATCACCTCGACGAGCCGCATCACCGGCGCGGGGTTGAAGAAGTGCATCCCGACGACCCGCTCGGGGACCGGGACGCCCGCGGCGACCTGGGTCACCGGGATCGACGACGTGTTCGTCGCCAGGACGCAGGTGTCGCCGACCACCTCGGCGATCCCGGTGAGCACGCGGTGCTTGAGCGCGAGCTCCTCCGGGATCGCCTCCACGACGACCGTGCACCCGGCGAGCCCGGCCGGCGACGCGACGAGCTGCAGCCGGTCGGCGGCGTTCGCGTCGGCGCGGCCCTTCGCCGCCGCCTTCGCGACGCCGGCGGCGATCCGCTGTGCGGCGCGCTCCAGCGCGGCCGGGTCGGCGTCGAGCAGGCGGGTCTCGCAGCCGGCCTGGCAGCCGAGCTGGGCGATCCCGGCGCCCATCGTTCCGGCGCCGACGACACCGAGGATCTCGCTCACGACGGGACGAGCGCGTTGATCCCGGTCAGCGACCGGCCGATGATCAGCTGCTGGATCTGCGACGTGCCCTCGTAGAGCGTCGTCACGCGCACGTCGCGGAACCACCGCTCGACCGGGTGGTCGTCGACGTAGCCGGCGCCGCCGTGCACCTGGATCGCGGTGTTCGCGCACCACTGGGCGGCCTCGGTCGCGTAGAGCTTGGCGATCGACGTCTCGGTCGTGTTCGGCAGGCCCTGGTCCTTCATCCAGCCGGCGCGCCAGGTGAGCATCCTGGCCGCGTCGGTCTTCACCTTCATCTCGGCGAGCATCGACTGGACGAGCTGGAACGCGGCGATCGGGCGCCCGAACTGCTCGCGCTCGGTCGCGTAGCGCACGGACTCGTCGACGCAGCCCTGGCAGATCCCGACGCAGCCCGACGCGACGCTGAACCGGCCGCTGTCGAGCGCGGTCATCGCGACCTTGAACCCGTCGCCGACCTCGCCGAGCATCTCGGTCGCCTCGACGTCGACGAGCGAGATCGCGGCGGTGTCCGAGGCGTGCAGGCCCATCTTCCCGTGGATCTCGGTGGGCTGGAAGCCGTCCTGCGCGGTGTCGACGAGGAAGCAGGCGACGCCGCGGTGGCGCTTGTCCGGGTCGGTCTGGGCGAACACGAGCGCGACGTCCGCGTGGTTGCCCATCGAGATCCACATCTTCGACCCGTTGATGATCCAGCGGTCGCCGTCCCGCCGCGCGCGCGTCTTCTGGTTCGCGGCGTCCGAGCCGGTGTCGGGCTCGGTCAGCCCGAAGCACCCCAGCCACTCGCCGGAGCACAGCTTCGGCAGGTACGCGCGCTTCTGCTCCTCGGTGCCCCACCTGAGGATCGCGCTGCATACGAGCGACGTCTGCACCGAGACGACGGTGCGCATCGCGCTGTCGGCGCGGCCGATCTCCTCGACGATGAGCCCGTAGGTCGTGTAGCCGAGGCCCGGGCCGCCGTACTCGCGCGGCACGATCGCGCCGAGGTAGCCCTGGGCGGCGATCTTCGCGACGAGCTCGGTGTCGAAGTGCGCGCGCCGCGCGTTCTCGCGGGCGCGTGGCGCGATCTCCCGCTCGGCGAACGCGCGGGCGGTCTCTCGCACGAGCTGCTGCTCGTCGGTGAGGGCGAAGTCCATGTGGGGATCCTCGCAAGCGGCGCGCGCCCAGGTTGAGACCGACGTGACACTGCCCTCGGCGCGGGCCCGGACGTAGGTTCGCCCTGCACCTGCACAGCGGGGCGCCGCCGGACTGGGACCAGGAGTCACAGGAGCATCCGGTGGCGCCCCGGCAGCGCCACTCCTCACCTCAGCGACACCACCTGGAACGACATGCGAACCACCGTCCTCGCCCTCGCGGCTGCGGGCGCTGGCCTGCGCGCTCGCGCCGGCCGCCTGCGGCGGCACCTACGACGGCCCGTTCGCCGACAACGACCCCGAGCCGCTGACCCTCTGGGGCGCCGGGCCGGACGAGACCGTCATCGAGCACACATCGCGGCATTCAAGCGACGGCCGGAGGCGGGACGATCACCGACGTCCGGATCAGCGGCCCCCACACCGGCCTCGGGGGCTCGAGCGCGCCGACCACGGCGACGGTCACGCGCGCGCACGTCGAGGACGCGTTCCGGGCCGTCAACGCCGGGTTCAGCAGCACGATCATCGTCCGCGACTCGCTGCGGCGCACGGCCGCGGACCCGGGGGCGTCGGGCCTGTTCGCCGACGACTCGGGCAACAGCGCGGCGCACACGTCCGAGATCGTCGCCGAGCGCGTCACGGTCGTCGGGTCGGGCTCGGCCAGCTACGGGGCGCAGACGATGGCGCTGAGCGCCGACGAGGCCGGCGGGGGAAACCCGGCCGGGACGGGCGGCACGCAGGGAGGCGGAGGACCTGCGGGCGGCACGGCGGCCCCGGGCGCGGCGGCGCCCGGGGCACCGGTCCCGGACACGACCGGCCACGGCCCGGGCGACGCGGAGTCGAGGGCGGCGTGGCCGACCGCACCGCGCCGGTCCTGCGCGGCCTGAGGGTCGGGCGCCGCACGCGGCGTGGTCTGGAGCTGCGGTTCACGTCCAGCGAGGCGGCGACGGTGACTGTCACCGTCGAGCGCCGCACGGGGCGGCGCTGGCGCCGGGTCCGCACCCTGCGGGTGCGGGTCGGGGCGGGCGTGCGGACGGTGCGCATCCGCGGCCTCGGCCCGGGCCGGCACGGGTTCACGCTCGTCGCGACCCCGATCGGGCGGGCAACCGGGGGCGAGCCGTGCGGCGGACGGTGCGGTTGCGGTAGGCGGGGCGGGTCCGGGCGCGGGGGCGCTGCCTCGTCGTGGTTTCGGAGCGGTTGTCGCCTGCGGCGGGTGGTCCGTGCCCGGGGCCGGTGGTGGCGGTCTGGCTCGCTCCGCGCGGGGTCGGTGACGGCGGGCTTGTGCGTGGTCTGAACGGCCGCTGGTCAGGGACTGTGGGAGCGGGTTCGCGGTGCGCTCCTTCCGGCCGGCGGGTGTGCCCGCGCGGCTCGCCCCGGCGCTTCGGCCGCGCGACCGCCGTCTCGAGCCGGGTCCCGTCCCGACCGGACGAAACGGCCGACTGGGTGCGCGTTTCATCCAGGTCGCTCCCGGCAGGGCCGGCCGGCGCGCCCCTCACGGAACGACCCGGGCGAGACGCCGGTCCGGCGCGCGTTTCATCCAGGTCGCCCGCGCCGCCCCGCAAGACGTCAGACCCGTCACGTTCCGGGCGCTCGCTCACCCAGCATTCCCAGCGGGCGTTCAGACCACCGAACGGCCCGGCGCCACCGAAACCCGCGCGGACCGAGTCAGGCCGGCACCACCGGCCAGGGCGCGGACCACCCGCCGCGGGCGACCACCGCGACGACACCCGCAGCACCACCGAGCCGACGACCTACCGCACCGCGCCGCGCTCGCTCAGCAGCCCGTCCAGGATCGCCCGCGCCGTGGCCTCGTCGCCGTCTCCGGCGGCGAGGCCGAGCACCTCCAGGCAGCGGGCGCGCAGCCGCCAGGGCTCGTTGGAGCACGCGGTGGACAGCAGCAGCGAGCGATCGTGGTGGGCGTCCGGCTCGCGCAGGTGCGCCGCGAGCGCGCGCCGGGTCTGCGGCGATCCGTAGAGCAACAGGCGCGACAGGCTGCGGGGATCGAGAGGGGAGGCGGCCACGGCGGGACCCTCTCGCCCGGCGGTGTCGCAGGTCAATATCGCTCCTGTCTCAGGCTGCGGCCGCGGCGGGGATCGCGTCGGCGAGCAGATCGACCCCGGCGTGCAGCCGGCGGTAGAACGTCGCGCGTGAGACGTGCAGCGTCTCGGCGGCGCGCTCGTGCGACGCGGCGCGGTCGAGGTAGGCCAGCTCGACCGCCCGCAGCGCCGCCTCGTGCGCCGGCGGGCACGTGGCGCGCGCGTGCTCGAGCGCCGCGGCGACGAGGTCGCGCACCGGCTCGGCGCGCGGCTCGCCGACGTGGCCGGTGAGGCTCCGCAGCGGCGACGACGCGACGCGCCGGTCGTCGTGCCAGGCGGCGAGCACATCGCGCAGCTCCTCGGCGAGCTCGCCCGGGCCGGTCGGCGGCGGCGGGCCGCCCGCCAGCAGCGCGCGCAGCCACACCTCGAGGCCGATGCGGCGCAGGTCGAGCACGTGGCCGAGGTACTCGCCGTCGCGGAAGCGCGCCTGCGAGCCCGGGAGCGGCCGGAAGCCCAGCGCCTGGGCGAGGCGGCGGTACTCGTCGTCCTCGAGCGAGCAGAGCACGACACCGCCGCGCGCCAGGACCGACAGCAGGTCGCGGACGAGCGCGGCGTGCGTCGCCTCGGGCTGCAGGCCGCTCATGCCCAGGTGGGCGAGGAACCGCACGTCGCTCGAGCGGGCGTCGGGGGCGAGCGGGGCGGCGTGCTCGGTGGCCAGGTAGGCCTCGATCGCCGTCCCGATCACGGCGTGCCGGCTCGCGACCGGCATCGTCTCCTCGCAGACCGGTAGCACCACGTCGTAGCCGAGGATCCGGTCGCTGCGGTCGCGCGCGACGTGCACGCGCGCCGACGGCGTCGCGACGAGGTCGGCGAACCAGGCGCTGTGCGCGTCGGGATCCCACTCGGCGTCCCCGCGCACCCGGCCGAGCGCGGGACGCACGTGCTCCTGCCAGCGCCGGTGCAGCTCGACGAGCGGCGCGCGGTCGGCCGGGCCGGCCGGCTCGATCCACACCTCGCCGGGCTCCGAGCCCGCGTAGAGCACCTGCTGGGCGACCTCGTTGCCCCACAGGAACAGGCGCTCCTCGAGCAGGTGCTCGCGCTCCTCGTCGGGGGCGCCTGCCGCGCGGCGGCGCAGGTGCTCGAGCGCGCGGAGGCGCAGCTCGGCATGGCGCGCGGGGCGGCGCCAGCGCAGGTCGTCGGCGACGAGCCGGCGCACGTCGTCGTGCAGGGCCAGGCCGCGCGGGGTGGGGCGGACGACCGACAGCCGGCAGAGCGCGGCGAACGCCCCCGGGCTCTCGGAGCCGGTGAGCGCGGCAAGCAGCTCCTCGTCGAACTGGCGCACGACCGCGCAGGCCTCGAGCATCTCGCGCAGCGCGGGGTCGGCCGCCTCGCCGAGGAGCTGCTCGACGAGCTCGCGCATCGCCAGCCGCCACTCCGGCGCGGCTGTCAGGCGGCGGACGCCGAACTGCTCGACGAGGTCGGCGGCGAGCGACAGCGCCAGCGGCCAGCCGCCGCACGCCGCGACGATCTGGTCGGTCAGGTCGGAGGACGTCAGGCCGCGGCGGGCCAGGTACGTGCGGCTCGCCTCGCGGGTCAGCCGCTCGAGCGGCACGGCGCGCAGCGCGAGCGGCCACCGGTCGGCCGGACGCCCGGGCGGCGCCGGCGGGTGCCGGCCGGCGATCACCACCCGGACCGCGGGCGCCAGGCGCGGCAGCAGCTCGTCGCGCAGCCAGATGCGCACCGGCCCGAGCGCCTCGAACGCGTCGACGACGAGCAGCGCCGCATCCGCGCCGAGCGCCTCGGCGGCCTCCTCGACCGTCTGGTGACCGAGCGCCGCGAGCGCCGCGGACGGCGTCGGCGGGATCGCCGCGCCGTCGATCCCGGCGACCGGCCGCCCCGCGTCCAGTGCGGCGCGCTGGAAGGCGGCGAGCAGCTCGGACTTGCCGACGCCGCCCGGGCCGGTGACGCTCAACGCCGAGCGCTCCCGCGAGCCCAGCCAGCGCTCGAACAGGGCGAGCTCCTGCGCGCGACCGACGAAGACGCGGCGGTCCTGCTCGCGTACGGCCTGCTCGATCCCGGCCACCATCCGTAACGACCCCGGCCGATCGTACCCGGAAGGAGGCGCATCGCCGCCCCGGCGACCCCGCCGCACCGTACGCTTGCGGACATGGGAGGCGGGGCCTTCGCGTGGATCATGGTCGGCGTCTTCGCCTTCCTGATCGTCTTCGTGATCCTGCTCGGGCTGTTCTATCCGGGCTCCGGCGCCGAGCAGCTCGGGTGGCGGCCCACGCGCTCGCCCGAGCTCGAGGCGCAGAACGAGCTCGACGACCTCGACCAGATGTTCGAGGCGACGAACGCCAAGCGCCGCGCCCGCGGCGTCCACGAACTCGACGAGGCGGCGATCCACGCGCGGCTGGCCGAGGACGAGGCGATCCGCCGGCGGCTGCGACGGGGGGCCGGCGCCGGCGACGAGTAGCCGCGCGATGCACGGCGCGCACCGTGCATCACCGGCTCAGGCCGAGACGTGCGGCGTCCGGGTCGACGGCGGTCCCTCGACCGGCCGACGGTGCCGCCCGCACCTGCAGTCCAGCGATCCGGGTCGCCGCCCGACGACCAGGGCCACGAGGGCTCGGCCGGCGTGGACGTGGACGTCGCCGGCGAGCCCGCCACGCCGCTCGCGCCCACGACCTCTGGCGGGCCGTCCGCGCCCACGACCGGCGGGCCGCCCGCGCCCTCGCCGCAGGCTCCTGGTGGAGGGCCCGAGTGCGCCGGCCGCGCCGCGCCGGCGGCGGTGGCGCACGGTCCGCGGCTCGGCGCGGGTGGTCGCGGGGCCGGGACGCGCGACCGCGCGGCTGCGCCTGAGCGCCGGGCCGGCCCGCGGGCGCCACCGCGTGACGCTCGTCGCGATCGACGCCGCCGGGAACCGCTCGCGGCCGGTGCGCGCTACGTTCTCCGTCCCGTGGCGCGCTTCCTCATCCTCGGCGGCTCGAGCTGCCGCGCGCTCGAGCTGACCCGCGACCTGACCGCAGAGGGGCATGCCGTGCGCGCGGTGACCCGCTCGGAGGCCGCCCGCGAGCGGATCGAGGCGGCCGGCGCCGAGTGCTGGATCGGCGACCCCGACGTCGTCGGGACGCTGCGCTACGCGCTCGACAACGTGACGCTGCTCGTGCATCTGCTCGGCGGCGCCGACGACGAGGACCTGCACGGCTCGCGGCTCCACATGCTGCTCGAGCGGACGATCGACACGACGGTCCGCGGGGTGGTCTACGAGGCCGGCCGCGGCCGCGACCTCGTCGAGCGCATGGCGACGTTCAACGAGATCCCGTACCGGATCGTCGAGCACGGCTCGCCGACGTGGGCGGCCGACGTGCGAGCCGCCATCGAGCAGCTCCTGGCGCGATAGCATCGGGAAAAGCCTCCAATCCCGATAGGAGATCTGCCTATGGCCGACTACGCGAAGGACGTGCTCGTCGAGACCGACTGGGTCGCCGACCACCTGGACGACCCCGGCATCCGGATCGTCGAGGTCGACGAGAACCCGGCGCTGTACGCCGAGGCGCACATCCCCGGCGCGATCGGGTTCGACTGGAAGAACGACCTCCAGGATCAGGTCAAGCGTGACTTCCTCGGTCCCGAGGAGTTCGGCAAGCTCTTCGGCTCGCGCGGCATCTCCAACGACCACACGATCGTGCTCTACGGCGACCGCAACAACTGGTTCGCCGCCTACACCTACTGGTACCTGAAGTACTACGGGCACGACAAGGTCAAGCTCGTCAACGGCCCGCGCGAGAAGTGGATCGCCGAGGGCCGGCCGACCACCAGCGAGGTCCCGTCCTACGAGCCGACGACGTTCATCGCCAAGCCCGGTGACGACTCGATCCGCGCCCGCCGCGACGAGGTCCTCGCGTCGCTCGACAACGGCAAGCGCCTCGTCGACGTGCGCTCGCCGCAGGAGTTCTCCGGCGAGCTCATCGCGATGGCCGGCTACGAGCAGGAGGGCGCCCAGCGCGGCGGCCACATCCCCGGCGCCGCGTCGATCCCGTGGGCGCAGGCGGTTCGCGAGGACGGCACGTTCAAGTCCCGCGAGGAGCTCGAGGAGCTCTACGGGAGCAAGGGCGTGCTGAGCGGCGAGCCGATCATCGCCTACTGCCGCATCGGCGAGCGCTCGGCGCACACGTGGTTCGTGCTCCACGAGCTGCTCGGCCGCGACGACGTCAAGAACTACGACGGCTCGTGGACCGAGTGGGGCAACCTCGTCGACGTGCCGATCGAGAAGGGCGCCTGAAGCGACCCTCGCTGCGCCTGACGACGGCGGGCGGCGGCCGCGGGGCTGCCGCCCGTCCTGTCTGTCCGGCGTGCTGTCCGGTGGCGCGGATGGTCCGCGCCTTCTTTCGTGGGTGGTTGTCGTTGCCTGCGGCGGGTGGGCTGCGCCCCGGCGTTTGCTGGCGGTCTGGCTCGCTCCGCGCGGGTTCGATGGGTGGCGGGCTAGGTGTGGCCTGAACGGCCGCTGGTGAGGGGGTGTGGGAGCGGGTTCGCTCCGCGCTTCTGGTCACCCGCGTCCTCGGCCGCGGCGGACCGGGAGGTCGACCGGGGGTCGGGCGCCGCGTGGGCGAGCGGCGGCGCGCCACGGCGGTCGGGTGTGTCGACTCGTCCCGGCGTAGCCGTCATGAGTCGACACACCCGGCCGGGGACGGGGTGGGTGTGTCGTTTCGTTCCGGCATGACCGTGATGAGTCGACACACCCGCGCGGCCGGTGCGCGGTTCATCCGGCTCGCTCCCGCGGGGTGTCCCGGCGCGCCCGTCGCCCTCCCACGACCCGGAAGACGGCAGGCCCGTCACGCCGGGGCGCTCGCCCACCCTGCCTGACCAGCGGCCGTTCGGGCACGCCGTACCCCGGCGCCACCGAACCCGCGCGGAGCGAGCCGGCCCGGCACCATCGACGCCGGGCCCGGACCACCCGCCGCAGGCCGCCACCAGCCGCGACGACCCCGGCGGAAGACCTGACGGGCCGGCCGCCACCGCCGGCCACGACGACGGCGGCTCAGGACGTGGCCGTCGGGAGGTCGTCCGGGAGGGGCACCTCCTGGGGCGCGCGCCCCGGGCCGTCCTCCTCCCACGACGTCCACGCGCGGGCGTCGCGGCTGAAGTGCTCGCCCGCGCCGCCGAGCGCCAGCAGGACGACCTTCGAGCCGGTCGCGTTCACGAGCTGGCGGCGCGTCGACGGCCCGACCCGCACGATCGCGTCCGGGCCGAGCCTGTGCTCGGTCCCCTCGACGATCAGCGTCAGCTCGCCCTCGAGCACGAGGTAGACCTCCTCCTGGCGCTCGTGGACGTGGACCCGGCTGCGCTGGCCGGGCTGCAGGACGAGCAGGTTGATGCCGAACGCGGTCACGCCCAGCGCGCGCCGCAGGAGCTGGAACCGGTCGGGTGCGTCGCGGTCGAGCGTCGCGAAGGTGACGTCGGGGTCGGGCATGGGCAGCATTGTCGGTCATGAGCGACTTCCGGATCGTCCACGCCGACGAGGTGGAGGACTACTACGCGGGCACGACCGTGCCCGGCGAGTTCCGGCGCCTGACCGACGCGCTCGAGGCAGAGCAGCTCTCGATCACGCTGATCCGCGTCCCGCCGCACTCGGACTTCGAGCAGGGCACCGGCCACTACCACGACGAGGTCGAGGAGCTCTACGTCGTCACGTCGGGCACGTTGACGATGCGCTTCGGCGACACCGTCGTGAAGGTCCCGGCGGGCTCGGTGGCGCGGGTCGCGCCGCGGACGCCGCGCTCGCATCGCAACGAGGGCGACGAGCCCGTCGAGATGTGGGCGATCTCCCGGAAGATCGAGCGTCAGGACGCCACGAAGATCGACGACTTCTGGGAGGCCTCGCCGCTGGCGAAGCAGCAACGCGACGCTTGACGGCCGCGCGGCGGATGTGATCTGGTGCCGTGCCTTGCCGCATGTCGACCGGGTGCAGGGCCCGGGGCAGGGGAGCGGCATCAGTCCCACAACGCAAGTCCTTGGGAGGGGAGTTGCTGAAGATCTCAGCGGCGGCCGTCACGGCCGCCGGCGCGCTGCTCATCGGCGGCGCGACCACTGCCGCGGCGGGACCGGCCACGGCCGGCGCCGGAGACGACCGCGTGCAGCTCGTCGAGGTGGAGACGCCCGACCGCGCCGCCAAGCAGCGGCTGCAGGCGCTCGGCCTCGACCTCACCGAGCACGGCGACGCCGACAGCCTCGACGTCGTCCTCCACGGCGCCGACGACGCGCGGCGGCTGCGCGGCGCCGGCTTCCGCTACCGGGTGCGGGTCAAGGACCTGCGCGCCCAGGCACGCCGCCACCGCGAGGCCGACCGGCGGTTCCGCAAGCGCCACCCGAAGGGCTCGGACCTGCCGAGCGGCTCGACCGGCTACCGCACGCTCGCCGGCTTCGAGCAGGAGATGCGGCGCCTCGCGCAGCGCTACCCGTCGCTCGTCCGGCCGCTCACGCTGCCGTACCCGACGCACGAGGGCCGGCTCATCCAGGGCATCGAGATCACGCGCCGCGCGCACGACCTCGACGACGGCAAGCCGATCTTCCTCAACATGGGCGCCCACCACGCCCGCGAGTGGCCGAGCGCCGAGCACTCGCTCGAGTTCGCCTACGACCTGCTGACCCGGTACGGCCGCGACCGCCGCGTCACGCGCCTGGTCGACCAGACGCGGACGATCGTCATCCCGGTCGTCAACCCGGACGGGTTCCACATCTCGCGCAGCGCCGACCCCGGCGACCCCGAGGACGACTTCTCGCTGTTCGACTACGAGATGAAGCGCAAGAACTGCGAGCCGGACCCGAACGGGCCGTGCGGCGACAACCCTGCGCTCGGCCGGCTGCAGGGCGTCGACCTGAACCGCAACTACGGCGGCCTGTGGGGCGGCCCGGGCGCGGCGGTCGACGAGTTCCCGCAGGACACCTACCGCGGGGCCGCGCCGTTCTCCGAGCCCGAGACGCAGAACATCCGCTGGCTGCAGTCGACGCGGACGATCACGAACCTCATCACGAACCACACGTACTCGAACCTCGTCCTGCGCCCGCCCGGGACGATCGACCAGGGCACGCCGGTCGACGAGCCGATCATGCGTGAGCTCGGCGCGACGATGGCGTCCCGCAACAACTACGCGAACATCCCGTCGTACGGGCTGTACGACACGACCGGCGCCACCGAGGACTGGACGTACTGGACGGCCGGCTCGCTCGGCTACACGTTCGAGATCGGCGACGTCGGCTTCCACCCGCCCTACGAGATCGCGGTGGTCGGCGAGTACCTCGGCCGCGAGCCGGCCGCCGGCGCGGGCCGGGGCGGCAACCAGGCGGCGTACTTCGACATGCTCGAGGCGACCGCCGACGCGTCGAAGCACTCGGTGATCGAGGGCCGCGCGCCCGCCGGGCACAAGCTCACGCTCGCCAAGTCGTTCACGACCCGCACGCACGACCCGCGGTGGCTGAACAACTTCGGCACCCAGCTCGGCGACCCGTTCGAGATCGGCGACTCGCTGCGCTACGAGCTGAACCCGAAGGGCCGGTTCGAGTGGCACGTCAACCCGTCGACACGGCCGATCGTGGCCGGGCGGCTCGGGCGTGACCCGCAGGCTCCGCCGCAGCCGGACGAGCCGCTGGCGAACCCGCCGGGGATCCCCGCCGAGAACCCGTACGTGGCCTCGTACGAGGAGGGGGAGTACGAGTCGATCCCGTTCACGGTCCGCGGCATGCCCGAGGTCGACAACGGCCGGCTGACCGTCCACATCGAGTGGAGCGACGCGAACGTCGACTGGGACCTGTACGTGCTCGGGCCCGACGGGCAGGTCGTCTCGCAGTCGGCGTCGTTCGGCGACGCGGACGAGGACGCGGTGCTGCTCGACCCGCCGCCCGGGGAGTACACGGCGATCGTCGTCAACTACGACCAGGCGGGGCGGCCCGAGGCCGAGTGGGACGACTGGACCGGCGAGGTGCGGTTCCGCAGCCCGGATCCCACCACCGAGGGGATCACGGAGGCCTGGACGCTGACGTGCGAGCGCGGCGGCGCGCTGAAGGCCACGCGCCAGGTCGTCGTCGACCGCGGCGGGCGCGTCGACGTCGGCGACGCGTGCCGCACGCCGAGGACGCGGGCGCGGTGAGCTGACGACCGGGCCGGCCGGCGCCCGCCGAGGGCGCCGGCCGGCGGGTCCGCGCCCGATCGGCCGGCCTGTCCGCGCCCCGCCGCCCGGCTCAGCGGGCCGGGAGGGTGAGCGGCGCGGAGACGACGGTGCGGGCGCCGATCCTCGCGACGATCCGCGCCTGCCGCGCGTCGCCCGCCCGCACGGTGACGGCGAGCCGGCCGCGGCGGACGGCGACCGTCCGGACGGTCGTCCAGCCGCCGGTGCATTCGCGCACCTGCACCCGCGCCCGGGCGGCGCGGCCCGTCAGGCGCCCGCTCAGCCGGAGCTGCCCGGCCCGCCGGGCGACCTGCAGGCGGCCGACCTGTCGCGCCACAGGGACGGGGTCGCCCAGCCGGCGGCCGTCGACGACCGCCACGAGCCGGCCGGAGGCGGGCCGGCGCACCCGCGCCGACAGCCGGCCGGCGCTGCGCACCGTCGCGGTCCCGAGCAGCCGGCCGGTGCGGCTGCTGTCGCGCAGCTGCACGGTCCTGCCGGCCGGCGCGCCCGGCACGTGGCCGGCGATCCGCACGTCGCGGCCGGTGACGACGAGCGTCGTGAGCTGCAGCTGCCGGTCGGCGCGGCACGCCGGGGCGGGCTCGGGCTGCCGGTCGGGGACGGCCCGCGGACCGGTGTGCGGCGCGGGCGGCCCGCTCGGATCGGCCTGCTGCGGCCGGGGCTGTGCCGCGGGCGCGACGCGCCGGACGGTGTGCTGCGCGACCGGACCGGTGTTGCCGGCCGCGTCGGTGGCCCGCACCTGCACCGTGCTGTCGCCGGGCGCGAGCGCGACCGTGTGCGGCGTCGAGCACGCCGCCCAGTCGCCGCTCGCGGTCCGGCACGCGAACGTCACGTCCGGCTCGGAGGCGGTGAAGGTGAGCTGCGCCGTCTCGGCGGTCGTCTGCGCCGGGCCGGAGATGGTGACCGTCGGCGCGATCGTGTCGACGGTGAACCGGCGGGTCTGGACCGTCTCGTCGCCGTGCTGGTCGGTGAGCCGGACCTGCAGCTCGTAGTCGCCGTCGGCCAGGCCGGTGAGCGCGTGCGGGCTGGTGCAGGCCTGCCACGCGGCGGTGCCGAGCCGGCACTCGACGACCGGGGGATCGGCCTGGGGATGGTCGGCGGTGAACGTGTAGGTCACGTCCGGCGACGACACGGGGCCGGTCGGGCCGTCGACGGTCAGGTCGCCCGCCCAGCCGGCCGGGCGAAGGGTGGCGGGGTCGCAGCCGGTCGCCGTCTCGCCGGTGTCGTGGTCGGCGCGGCCGCCGTCGGCGCCGCAGTCGAGCGTGTCGAGGCTGTCCTTGTCGGCCGCGTTGAGCACGTCGGTGCCGGCGCCGCCGTCCAGCTCGTCGGCGGCCCCGTCGGCCTCCAGGTCGACGAGCACGTCGTCGCCGCCGTCGCCGCGCAGCCGGTCCGCGCCGCCGCGCCCGTCGAGCAGGTCGTCCCCGGCGCCGCCGTCGAGCCGGTTGGCCTGCCCGTCGCCGAGCAGCCGGTCGTTCCCGTCGCCGCCCGCGGCGTGCTCGATGCCGGTGAGCGCGACGGCGTCGCCGCCGCCGATCCGCGCGTCGCCGGCGGCCAGGTCGATGGTCGCCGGGGCGGTCTGCCCCGCATAGCTCACGGTGTCCTCGCCGTCGCCGCCGTCGGCGGTCCCGCCGCCCTGGCCGGGCCGCAGGAGGTCGGAGCCGGAGCCGCCGGACAGCAGGTCCGCCCCGTCTCCCCCGTCGAGCGCGTCGTCCCCGGCACCGCCGCCGAGGGTGTCGTCCCCGTCGCGGCCGTCGAGCGTGTCGTTGCCGTCGCCGCCGTCGAGCGTGTCGTTGCCGGCGCCGCCGTCGAGCGCGTCGTTGCCGGTGCCACCGTGGAGGACGTCGTTCCCGTCGCCGCCGAGCAGCGTGTCGTCCCCGGCGCTGCCGATGAGCGTGTCGTCGCCCGCGCCGCCGTCCAGGTGCCGGACGGTGGCCGAGCCGGTCAGCGTGTCGTCGTAGTCGGTGCCGACGACCCGCTCGATCGAGCCGCCGGACGCGGCCAGGTTCACGCCGCTGTCGAGGTCGCCGAGGTCGAGCGTGTCGGTGCCGTTGCCGCCGTCGATCGCGTCGGTCAGCCCGCCGGGCCGGAGGGTGTCGTCGCCCGCCCCGCCGGTGAGCGTGTCGGTGCCGCCGGCGCCGACGAGGGTGTCGTTGCCGTTGCCGCCCGCCAGGGCGTTGGCCTCGTCGTCGCCGACGAGGGTGTCGGGGCCCGAGCCGCCCGTGACGTTCCGGATCCGGCTGACCGCGGTCAGCGTGGCGCTGCCGACCTTGCCGGTGCCGGCCGCGAGGTCGACGGTGACGGCCTGTGTGACCCCGGTGAAGTCGAGATGGTCGATGCCGCCGCCGCCGTCGACGCTGCCGCTGTCCGGGCCGGGGAGGAGCGCGTCGTTCCCGGGGCCGCCGTCGAGGGCGTCGACGCCGGCGCCGCCGAGGAGGGTGTCGTCGCCGGCACCGCCGAGGAGGGTGTCGTTGCCGTTGCCTGCGTCGAGGGAGTCGCTGCCGTCGCCGCCGTCGAGGGTGTCGTTGCCCGAGCCGCCCACGAGGGTGTCATCGCCGTTGCCGCCCTGGAGGGTGTCGTTGCCCGTGCCGCCCTCCAGCCGGTCGTCGCCGTCGCCGCCGATCAGGGTCGTGGCGGGGCCGCCTGTCGAGACGAACAGCCGGTCGTCGTGGCTGCTGCCGACGACGGTCTCCACGTCCGTCGGCGTGAAGAACGCGTCGGCGCCCGCGGTCAGCTCCGACAGGTCGACGGTGTCGTCGCCGGGACCGCCCTGGATGTCGACGTTGAACAGGTCGCGCGGCCTGATCGTGTCGTTGCCGTCGCCGCCGCGGTACCGGTCGTCCATGCCGCCGCTCACGACGTCGTCCCCGTCGCCGCCCTGCACGGTGTCGCCGTGGCCGCTGCCGGTGACCACGTCGCTGCCGGGCCCGCCGTCGAGGGTGTCGCCGATGCCGGCGTCGTCGGTGATCGTGTCGTCGCCCGGGCCGCCGAGCATCGTGTCGGTGCCCTGCCCGCCGGTCAGGGTGTCGTTGCCGTCGCCGCCGTCGAGCGTGTCGCGGCTGTCGTTGCCGTGGATGACGTCGTCGCCGCCCTCTCCGTGGACGGTGTCCTGCGTCCCGGCGCCGTCGAACGTGTCGTCGCCGTCGCCCAGCCACACGACGAGGCGGAACGAGATCGCGCCGGGGAGCGTGGTGACGTCGATCGCGTCGGCCTCGTCGGTGGCCCGGACGGTGACGTCGCCGGACACCATCGTGCAGGTGACCTCGTGGTCGCCGTTCGCGGCGCATCCGGTGGCGGTGGAGGAGACCGTCGTGTCGGCGGAGCTGATCGTGAGCTGCCCGCCGTTGGCGAGCAGGGCCATCTGGCCGCCCGCGCCGGTGCGCTGCACCTCCAGCGCGTCGCCGGAGCCGGTCACCGTGATGTCCGCGTGCGCGGCCGCGGGAAAGGCGATCGTCAGCAGGAAGACGAGCGCGATGATCCATTCGCTCGGGCGGTGTCGGCCGCCGAGCATCGTCCGTGCGTTCAGCATCGCGCGTGGTACTCGGCAGGCGCGCCGGACCGTCGCAGCCCGGCGGGCGGGTGTGGCGCTCCCGCGCTCGCCGCCGGGCGCCGCCGGGCGCCGCCGGGCGGCGGGATCAGTCGAGCCGGTCGAGCAGGTCGCCGAGGATGCGGGCGGTCGCGCCCCAGATGAGGTGGTCGCCGACGACGTAGACGTCGGTGCGGAACGGCACCCCGCGGCGCAGCAGCCGCTCGCGCCGGTACCCCGCGCGCAGGTCGCGCAGGCTCAGCTCCAGCACGTGGTCGACCTCGCGCGCCGACAGCGTCCACTCCAGGCCCGGCTCGATGAGCCCGACGAACGGGTACACCGCGTAGCCGGTCGCGATCGTCGGGGTCGGCTGTAGCGCGCCGACGATCTCCACGCCGGCCGGGTCGAGCCCGATCTCCTCCTCGGCCTCGCGCAGCGCGGTGTGGACGAGGTCGCGGTCGGTGTCGTCCTCGCGTCCGCCGGGGAACGAGATCTCGCCGGCGTGGCGGCGCAGGTCGTCGCGGCGCTTGGTGAACACCGCGTGGGGCTCGCCGTCCACGACGAACAGCGGCACGAGCACGGCGGCGTCGGTGCCGCCCGCCACCTCGAGCGACGCCGCCGCCTCCGGGTCGAGCAGCGCGCGGCGCAGCGCCGCGGCGAGCTCAGCCCGAGGCGAGCTGGAGCCGTTCGACGCGCTCGTGGAACATCACCTCACCGTCGAGCGTCCGGTGCACCGGGCACTTGGCGGCGATGATCTTCAGGCGTTCGACCTGTTCGTCGGTCGCGTCCGACGGGAGCCGGAGCACCAGGTCGAACCGGGTCGGGCAGCCGCGCTCCGCCGGGGTGTACGAGCACTCGACCTCGACGTGCCCGAGGTCCCATCCCTTGCGGCTGGCGTACATCTCCATCGTGATGGCGGTGCACGACGCCAGGCTCGCGGCGAGCAGCTCCTGCGGGCTGGGGGCGCTGTCCTCGCCGCCGGCCTCGACCGGCTCGTCGACCGCGAGCTGGTGGCCGCGGATGTCGATCGTGTGGCGGTACTTCCCGGTGCGACGCGCGACGGCCTTCATGGCCCTCACGATACTCCGCGTCAGGCGAGCGGATTGATGACCAGTCCGGTCGGGACCTTGGGGTAGAAGTAGGTCGACTTCGGCGGCATCGACTGGCCCGCCGCGGCGACGTCCCGGACCTGCTCGACGGGCGCCGGGCGCATGAGGAACGCGACGTCGTACTCGCCGCGCTCGACGAGCGCGAGCGCCTCCTCGCGGTCGCGCGCGTACCCGAAGTCGCGCAGGTGCGAGATGTCGTCGTCGGTGAGCTCGAGCGCGCCCTTGAGCAGCAGCGCCTCGAGCACCGCGGTGTCGAGCGTCGCGAGCGGGCCCTCGAGCTCGGCCGGCGGGTCGCCGGTGAACGTCAGCCGGAACGGCTGCTTGAAGTGGCTGTCGATGTAGCCGAGCTGCATCGGCCCGTCGGTGAGCGGCGGCGCGACGTCCTCCGGGGTCGCCGGCGAGATCTGGAAGTTCGCCTTCAGCGTCTCGGCGAGGCGCTCGTAGCGCTCCTGGCCGCGGCCGCGCACGAGCCGGTGCGTGGGGAAGACGCTCAGGCCCGGGTCCTCGAGCGCGACGAGGCACATGAGCACCCAGCCGGCCTCCTCGGTGCCCTGCTCCTGCGCGTAGACGCGCGCGGTCTCGTAGCGGTGGTGGCCGTCGGCGATGAGCAGCTCGGCGTCCTTCAGCGCGTCGGTGACCGTCGCGATCACGTCCGGGTCGCCGACGCGCCACAGGCGGTTGACGGTCCCGTCGCCGTCCTGGGTGGTGCCGAACGGCGGCTCCCCGGTCACCGGCGCGAGCGCCTCCCACGCCTTCGTCCCGGCGTAGAGGCTGAAGATGGGGCTGAGGTTCGCCTGCGTGGCGCGGGTGAGACGCAGGCGGTCCTCCTTCGGCCCCGGGTGCGTGCGCTCGTGGGGGCGGATCCGGCCGGGGCCGTAGTCCTCGACGCGGACGGCGGCGAAGAAGCCCGACCGGGTCCGCCGGTTGCCGTCCGGGTCGGTGTAGTCCTGGGTGAGCACCCACAGCGCGGGGCGGGGGTCCCGGACGAGGATCCCGGCGCGCAGCCACGCGCGGAACGTCTCGCCGGCCTGCTCGTACGGGTCGCCGTCGGACTTCGGGAGGTCGACCTCGACGATGTTGTGGGGCGAGGCCTGCAGGAGCGCCTGCCGCTGGGCGTCGTCGATGACGTCGTACGGGGGCGCGACGACGTCGTCCAGTGGGACGCCGTGGGCGTAGTGGATCGCTCGCAGGGGCCGGATCTCCGCCATAGGGGGCGGAGATTACGGTTCATCGGCCGGCGATGAGCTAGAGCCGCGCGCCGAACGTCGTCGTGTAGGTCGCGCCGTCCTCGGACTCGGGCGTCCCGAGGGCGATCCCGATGCCGATCTCGCGGAAGCGGGCGTTGAGGATGTTCGCGCGGTGGCCGGGCGAGCGCATCCAGCGGCGGACCGTGTCGGCCGCGCCGGCGTGGTCGCCGGAGCCCCAGGCGAGGTTCTCGCCGATCGTCCAGCCGCGCGCGCCGCGCAGCCAGCCGGTGCGCAGGATGCGGTGGCGGACGGTCTGGCCGCCGGGCGAGACGTGGTCGAAGTACGAGCGGCGGACCATGTCGCGCGAGTGCTTCGTCGCCGCGCGCGACAGGCGGCGGTCGAGGCTGAGCCGCGGCAGGCCGCGGCGCGTGCGCTCGCGGTTGACCAGGCAGAGCACGGCGCTCCTGACCTGGCGGACGTTCTGCTGCGAGGGCTCGAGCGACGCGGCGCTCGAGCACGCCGAGACGGCGGCCTCCGCGGGGCTCCCGACGGCGGCGAACGCGGCGACGGCGAGCAGGTTCGCGGAGAGGATCTTGCAGCGGTAACGCATGTCCACTGAAGGTCTCGGCCCGCCTGCCGATGACCGTGTGTCGCTGCTCTCCGATCTGGACGCCTGTTGGGGGTGGCGCGCGTGCGCTCGTGCACGGACGCGCCCGGGATGCGGCGCGCGCCGCCCGGGCCGTCAGGGGTGCGGCGGCGGTCCGGCATACTGGACGGATCGGGGCGTGGCGCAGCCTGGTAGCGCGCCGCCTTTGGGTGGCGGAGGTCCCCGGTTCAAATCCGGGCGCCCCGATTCACGCCGGGTGGGAGGTCCCGGCGCCGCAGCGCGCGGACCTGCTCAGATCAGATCGCCCGGCGGGTGCTCGGGCACGTCGACCGCGTGCTCCTGCAGCGCCTCGAGCGGCACGACGTCCAGCGCCCGTTCGCTCGTCGCGGCGAGCACGACGAACGAGGCCGCGCCGTCCTCGTAGGCGCGGCGCCAGTTGTGGACGGTCACGCACCAGCGGTCGCCGGGCTTCAGGCCCGGGAAGCCGTAGGCGGGCACCGGCGTGACGAGGTCGTTGCCGATGCTCACCTGGTGCTCGAGGAACTCGGCGGTCACGACCGCGCAGACGAGGTGCGTCCCGACGCCGGCCGGGTCCGGCCGGCAGCAGCCGTCGCGGAAGAACCCGGTCACCGGATCGGTGCCGCACGGCTCCAGCGGGCCGCCGAGGACGTTGCGCTCGGTCATCGGCCACATGATGCGGATAGAAAAGTGAATAGCCCATTCGCTATTGTTGCCGGCCATGATCACGGCAGCGGAGTACGAGCGCTGGAGCGCGCTCGAGATGGCGGACCTCGTCCGCACCGGGCAGGTGCCGGCGGCCGAGCTGCGGGAGGCGTGCCTCGCGCTGATCGCAGAGCGCGACCCGCTCGTCCACGCGGTCGCCGAGCTCGGCGGGCCCCAGCCCGCAGGCCCGTCCGGCGGCGCGCCGTTCCCCGGGGTGCCGTTCGCCGTGAAGGACCACCTCCCGATGCCCGGCCTGCGCTGGACGATGGGCTCGCGGCTCATGGCCGCGACGCCGCCCCCGGACCCGCTGCCGCCCTACAGCGAGCGGTTGCTCGCCGCCGGGCTGCAGGTCGTCGCCTCGACCCGCAGCTCGGAGTTCGGCCTCCTCGGCTCGGCCGAGGGCCTGCTCCACGGCGAGCCCACCCGCAACCCGTGGGGCGCCGGCCTGTCGCCGGCCGGGTCGTCCGGCGGCTCGGCCGCGCTCGTCGCCGCCGGCGTGGTGCCGATGGCGCACGCCTCCGACGGCGGCGGCTCGATCCGCGTGCCCGCCTCGGTCACCGGCCTGTTCGGCTTCAAGCCGTCGAACGGGCGCACCGCCGTCGCCGGCCCGGCCGAGGGACTCGCCGCGCTCGTGGCCGACCACTGCGTGAGCCGCTCGGTCGCCGACAGCGCCGCGCTCCTGGCCGCCACCGAGCGCACCGGCCCCGGCGCGCCCTGGCCCGCGGTCGGCCGGATCGAGGGCCCGAGCGGCCGCCGGCTGTGGATCGGGGTCGTCGAGCGCACGCTGCTCGGCGCGCTGCCCGACCCCGCGGTACGCGACGAGCTCACGCGCGCGCGTGAGTTGTGCGAGGACCTCGGCCACCACACGGTCGCGCTCGACGCCGTGCCCGTCGACGGCAAGGCGCTCTCGGACGCGTTCTTCACGATCGCGGCGCTGACGATGGCCGCGGTGGGGCAGAGCGCGGCGGCGGCGCTCGGCCGCCCGCCCGGACCGGATGAGCTCGAGCCGTTCACGCTCGAGCTCATCGACCTCGCCGCGACGCTGCCGCCCGACGCCGCGGCACGGTGCGACGCGACGCTGCGCGCGGGCGCCGCCGCGTACGTGCGGCTCTTCGACGACGTCGACGCGATCCTCACGCCGACGCTCGCCCGGCCCCCGTGGGAGATCGGCCACCTCCAGCCGGGCGCGGGGCGCGAGACGCTCGTGCGCCGCACCGAGGAGATCGTCGGCTACACGCCGATCCACAACATGAGCGCGAGCCCCGCGATGTCGGTGCCGCTCGGCACGGCCGGCGGGCTCCCGGTCGGGATGCAGTTCGCCGCCGCCCCCGGCGAGGACGCGCTGCTGCTCGACCTCGCGTTCGCGCTGGAGGAGGCCGCGCCCTGGCGCGAGCGCCGCCCGGACCTCCAGGCCCTCGCCGCGCCGGCCTGATGGCGCAGGTCCTCAAGCCGGAGGTGCGTGAGCGGATCGCCGCCGCGGCGCTCGCCACGTTCGCCGAGCGCGGCTACGCGGCGGCCTCGATGGCGGCGATCGCGCGCAGGGCGGGCACGGCGACCGCGAACGTCTACCGCTACTTCCCCGACAAGGCCGCGCTGTTCGCGGCCGTCGTGCCGCGCGAGCTCGCCGACCGCCACGACGCGCTCCTCGACGCGCGCGTCGCCGCGCTCGCCGGCGCGGCGCCCGGCGCGGACGGCACGGACGGCGCGGCCGAGGAGCTGCTCGAGTTCTGGACGGCGCACCGGCTCGAGGTCGCGATCCTGCTCGACCGCGCCGCCGGCACGCCGTACGAGGACTACCCCGAGCGCTTCGTCCGCCGCCTGGCCGGTCACGTCGAGCGGCACGTCGCGGCGCCGCTCGCCGACCACCACCGGCGCCTCGTGGAGCTCGTCTTCGACAACACCCGCCGCGCGGTCGCGCGCATCCTCCGCGACCACGCCGAGCCCGGCGCGATCCGCACCGCGATCGCCGGCTTCTGGAGCTACCAGGTCCCGGGCCTCGACGGCCTCGTCGCCTGGATCGCCCGGGACGCGTCGTAGGTCCGGGACCGGCGCCTCGGCCGGCCCGCGTGAATCCCCGCCGTCGGGGTAGGGGAGAGGCTCGTGCGGGCACGCGACGTGGTCATCGGCGTCGACATCGGCACGACGAGCGTCAAGGCGGTCGTCTTCGGCCTCGACGCGTCCGCGCACGGCGAGGGCCACCACGGCTTCGAGCTGCGCAGCCCCGCGCCCGGCCGCGAGGAGCTCGACCCGGCCGCGGTCGTCGACGGGACGATCGCGGCGATCCGCGAGGCGGCCGACGCGGCCCGGGCGGCGGACCTGCGCGTCGCCGGGATCGCGCTGAGCTGCGCCATGCACAGCCTGCTCGCGCTCGACGCGCGGGGCGAGCCGATCACGCAGGCGCTGACCTGGGCCGACAGCCGCGCGTCCGAGCAGGCCCGGCGCCTGCGCGTCGGCCCGCGCGGCCTGGCGCTCCACCGGCGCACCGGCACGCCGGTCCACCCGATGTCGCCGCTGCTGAAGCTGCGCTGGTTCCACGACCGCGAGCCCGAGACGTTCGAGCGCGCCGCCACCTGGGTCGGGGTCAAGGAGCTCGTCCTGCGGCGGCTGACCGGCGAGCTCGTCGTCGACCACGGGATCGCCTCGGCGACCGGCCTGTTCAACCTCGGCGACGCCGACTGGGACGGCGAGGCGCTCGCCTACGCCGGCATCTCGCCCGAGCAGCTCGCGCGGCTCGTGCCGACGACCGAGGTCCTGCAGCTCGACACCGGCGGCGCCGACGCCACCGGCCTGCCGTCCGGCACCCCGGTCGTCGCCGGCGCGGCCGACGGGCCGCTCGCCAACCTCGGGCTCGGCGCGATCGAGCACGGCACCGTCGCCTGCTCGATCGGCACGAGCGGCGCGCTGCGCGTCGCCTCCGACCGCCCGCGCGTCGACGAGCGCGGGCGCGTCTTCTGCTACGTCCTGACCCCCGACCGGTGGGTGCTCGGCGGGGCGATCAACAACGGCGGGATCGTCCTGGACTGGCTCGGCTCGGCGCTCGCGCCCGACATCGGCCGCGACCCCGCGGCGCTGCTCGCGCTCGCCGAGGAAGCGGTGCCGGGCAGCGGCGGGCTGCTGTTCCTGCCGTACCTGCTCGGCGAGCGCGCGCCGCGCTGGCGGACCGGCGCGCGCGGCGTCTTCGTCGGCCTGACCCGCGAGCACCGCCGCGAGCACCTGCTGCGCGCCGCGGTCGAGGGCGTGTGCCTGCAGCTCGCGCTCGTGCTCGAGGCGCTCGGCGAGGCGGGCATCGACGTGCAGCGCATCCGCGCGACCGGCGGCTTCAGCCGCAGCGCGCTGTGGCGGCGCATCCTCGCGTCGGCGTTCGGCCGCCCGATCGGCTTCGCCGCCTCGCCCGAGGGCTCGGCGCTCGGCGCGGCGCTGCTCGGCATGACCGCGCTGGGGATGCTCGACTCGCTCGACCGCGCCGCCGAGCTCGTCCAGGTCACCGAGACCCAGCAGCCCGACCGGCGCGCGACCGAGATCTACGCCCAGCTCCTGCCGATCTTCGACCAGGCCTTCGAGTCGCTGGCCGGCGCGTTCGACGCGCTCGCGGCGATCGAGGGCATGGCGCCGGTCAGCCGACCCGACGCGTCCTGAGGGGGAGGACCCATGTCAGAAGAGACCATCGAACCCGCACTGTCGACCGGCGCGCTGCTGCTCGTCGCGCTCGCCGCGGTCCTGCTGCTGCTGGTACTGATCATCAAGGTCCGCCTGCACGCGTTCATCGCGCTCGTGCTGGTGAGCCTGCTCACGGCGCTGGTGACGCGGATCCCGCTCGAGGAGGTCGCCGACACCCTGACCGACGGGCTCGGCGGGACGCTCGGCACGGTCGCCCTGCTCGTCGGGTTCGGCGCGATGCTCGGCCGGCTGCTGGAGGTCAGCGGGGGAGCGAAGGTGCTCGCCGACGCGCTCCTGCGCCGGTTCGGGGAGGACCGCGCGCCGCTGGCGCTCGGCGTCGCCGCGCTGTTCTTCGGCTTCCCGATCTTCTTCGACGCCGGCCTGATCGTCTTCCTGCCGCTCGTGTTCAGCGTCGCGCGGCGCCTCGGCGGGTCGCTGCTCGTCTACGCGCTGCCGGTCGCGGCCTCGTTCAGCGTCATGCACGCGCTCGTGCCGCCGCACCCCGGCCCGGTCGCGGCCGCCGGCCTCATCGGCGCGGACGTCGGGCTGGTGCTGGTCTTCGGCCTGCTCATCGGCCTGCCGACGTGGTTCGTCTCCGGCTACCTGTACGGCATGTGGGCGGGCCGGCGGTTCGAGCTGCCGGTGCCCACAATCCTCGGCGGCGACGACGAGAGCGACGAGCACCGCAGCGCGCTCAGCTCCGCCGGCGACGCGCCCTCGATCGGGACCGTGTTCCTGCTCCTTTTGCTGCCGCTGGTGCTGATCTTCCTGAACACCGGCCTGACGACGCTCGCCGACGAGGACATCGTCGACGGCGACACCGGGATCGTGAAGTTCCTCGTGCTGCTCGGCGAGACGCCGATCGCACTGCTCATCTCGGTCGTCGTGGCGATGATCCTGCTCGGCTGGCGCCGCGGCGCGAGCGGCGACACGATCGAGCGGGTCGCCGACTCGGCGCTCGGCCCGGTCGCGAGCATCATCCTCATCACCGGCGCCGGCGGCATGTTCGGCGGGGTCCTGCGCGCGAGCGGCATCGGTGAGGCCCTCTCCTCGTCGCTGGAGGACATCGGCCTGCCGGTGATCATCGCGTCGTTCGTGATCGCGGCGACGCTGCGCGTCGCGCAGGGGTCGGCGACGGTGGCGCTGACGACGACCGGCGGGCTCATGGCGCCGGTGATCGAGGAGCGCACCGACCTGTCGAACCCCGACCTCGCGCTCATCGTCATCGCGATCGCCGGCGGCTCGATCGTGCTCTCGCACTTCAACGACTCGGGCTTCTGGCTCGTCGGCCGGTTCTTCGAGATGGACGAGGCGACGACGCTGAGGACCTGGACGGTGATGGAGACGCTGCTCGGCGTGACCGCGTTCGTGCTCGCCGCGGTGCTGAGCGTCGTGGTTTAGGAACCCTTCAGGCTGGGCTCTACACTCTCCCGCGAGGGGAAGTATCCCGTAGGCCGGATCCCGTCAGCACGGTGCGCCAGACGCGCACCCGGGACCGGCGCCTCGGCAAGGCCGCCGGGACGGAGAAACCTTCGACTGATCACCACGACCAGCCGGAGGCAGTTCTCCCTTGACCACCATCGTCGACGCCGCACCGCTCGCCTGGGCGGGCCTGCTGGCGTTCCTCGCCGCCATGATCGTCGTCGACCTGAAGGTCGGGTCGGCGCAGCGCCACATGACCGTGCGCACCGCGGCGACCTGGAGCGGCGTGTGGGTCGCGCTCGCGGTGCTGTTCGGCGCCGGCCTGTGGCTCGTCGCGGGCGGCGACGCCGGTGGCGCGTACTTCTCCGGCTACGTGATGGAGAAGGCGCTGTCGCTCGACAACGTCTTCGTCTTCACGCTCATCTTCGCCGCGCTCGCGGTGCCGCGCGACGAGCAGCCGCGGGTCCTCTTGTGGGGCATCCTCATCGCGCTCGCCCTGCGGACCGCCTTCATCTTCGCCGGCGCCCAGGCGCTCGAGACGTACTCGTGGGTCGCCTGGCCGTTCGCCGCGCTGCTGGCGTGGACCGGCTGGCGGATCCTGCGCTCGGGCGGCGACGAGGACGAGGGCGTGAAGATCGTCGACCGCGTGCGGCGGCGCTGGCCGGGCATGAAGCCCGCGGTCGCCGCGCTGCTCGCGGTCGCGATGGCCGACGTGCTGTTCGCCGTCGACTCGGTGCCGGCGATCCTCGCGATCACCACCGACACGTTCGTCGTCTTCGCCGCGAACGCGTTCGCGCTGCTCGGCCTGCGGGCGCTGTTCTTCCTCGTCGCCGGCGCGGTCGCCCGGTTCGCGTACCTGCAGCTCGGGCTCGGCGTCCTGCTCGTCGGCATCGCCGGGAAGCTCGTCTACGGCGAGCTGAGCGGCGAGAAGGTCCCCACAGCGCTGACCCTCGGGGCCATCGCCGGGGTCCTGTCCCTGTCCATCGGAGCGTCGGTGCTCAAGGAGCGCCGGCAGCTCGCAACCGCAACCACGTGACCACCACCCACACGAAGATCAGGTGAGCTCCGCCATGTCGAACATGGGCATCTTCCTCGTCTGCGCCGTCGTCCCGCTCCTGTTCGGGCTGTGGGCGCAGATGCGGGTCAAGTCGACGTTCAGCAAGTACTCGCAGATCCGGCCGCGCAACGGGATGACCGGCGCGCAGGCCGCGGCCGCGGTGCTGCAGGCCTCCGGGCTGCCGGACCTGCAGATCAAGCCGGTCGCCGGCCGGCTGACCGACCACTACGACCCGCGCAACCGCACGCTGAACCTGTCGGCCGACGTCGGCCAGGCGTCGTCGCTGGCGGCGCTCGGCGTCGCCGCGCACGAGGCCGGCCACGCGATCCAGGACGCGAACGGGTACGCGCCGATGCGCGTGCGCCAGGCGCTCGTCCCGGCCGCGATGGTCGGCCAGTCGCTGTGGATCATCCCGGTGTTCCTGGGCCTGATCCTGAACCTCGCCGGCCTGACGATGATCGGCCTGGCGCTGTTCGCGGCGATCGTCGTGTTCCAGCTCGTGACGCTGCCGGTCGAGTTCGACGCGTCGAGGCGCGCGCTCGTGGCGCTGAACAACGGCGGCCTGCTCGAGGCCGACGAGCTCGCGGGCGCGAAGAAGGTCCTGAACGCGGCCGCGCTGACCTACGTCGCGGGGTTCGTCGCGGCGCTCGGCCAGCTCATCTACTTCTTCCTCATCTCGAGGGAGTAGCGACACCCGGCCGCCCCTTCCGGCGGCCGGATCGGCGCGGAGCCGCGGCGCGGTGGCCGGCGAGAGCCCGCCACGGACGCGCCGCGGCCCACCGCCCGCACGCGATACTTGCGACCGAGCCCCCGTAGCTCAGCTGGATAGAGCAGCCGCCTTCTAAGCGGCGGGTCGCAGGTTCGAGTCCTGCCGGGGGCGTTCGACGTTCGCGGCTCGTGGGCCGCGCGTCACGATCGCCGAACAGCGCGCGTCGTCGCGCGCCGCGCGCGTCAGAGTGGCCGGATGACGATCGACACCGGCGCCGGCCGGGGCGCCGTGCGGCTCCGCCCCGGCGAGCTCGAGACGCTCGACGTGCTCGGGGCGCGCATCGAGTTCCTGCAGCCGCAGCCGGCGAGCGACGGCGTCCCGCTCGCCCTGCGCGGGACGCTGCCGCCGGGCGCGGTCGTCCCGCTCCACAGCCACCCCGAGCCCGAGACGTTCCTCCTGCTCGAGGGGGCCGTGCAGGCGTTCGGCGAGGACGAGGCCGGGCGCGTCCGCCGGACGACCGTCCGGCCCGGCGAGGTCTTCCACGTCCCCGGCGACGTGCGGCACGGCTGGCGCAACGCGGGCCCCGCGCCCGCGGTCCAGCTCGTCGTGACCACCGCGCGGCTCGGCCGGTTCTTCCGCGACGTCGCCGCGGCGCCGGGACCCGACCAGTTCCGGGACATCGCGCGGCGCTACGGCCACTGGTCGCCACGCCCGAGGAGAGCGCGGAGGCGGGCCTGCCGCTCTGACGGACCCCCGGGTCCTCAGGCGATGACGTCGACGGCGGCGTCGACGATCGACTCGGGATCGAGCCCGAAGTGGCGGTACAGGTCGTCGACGTCGCCGGACTGGCCGAAGTCCGTCACGCCGAGCGCCGCCTGCGGCACCCCGCGCACCGACCCGAGGAACGAGAGCGCGTGCGGATGGCCGTCGAGGACCGACACGATCGGTAGCGGCCGGTCGGCCGGCAGCAGCTCGCCGAGGATCCAGCGGTCCTCGTCGGTCGCGCCGGTCTCGGCGCGGTACGCGCGGAAGACGAGGTCGGGGCTCGTGAGGCAGAGCACCTCGCACGGCACGCCGCCGGCGTCGAGGATGCCGGCGGCCGCGAGGACCTCCGGCATCACCGCGCCGACGCCGGCGAGGGTGACGACCGGGTCCGGGGCCGAGCGCAGCCGGTAGCCGCCCGCGACCGCGGCGCGACGGCGGGCCTCGCGCGCCCGGCCGTCCGCCGGCACCGCCGCGAGCGACTGGTCGACCGGGCGCGTGCTCAGCCGGAAGTACGCCGACTCGCCGTCCGGGCGGCCGAGCCGCCCGAGCGCGTGCAGGAAGCACCACTCGAAGTCCTGGCCGAACGCCGGCTCCCACGCGACGCATCCCGGCTGGCCGATGCCGATCGACGGTGTCGAGACCGACTGGTGCGCGCCGCCCTCGGGCGCGAGCGTCACGCCCGACGGCGTCCCCACGAGGATCGACTGCCCGCCCGCGTAGATCCCGAACGACCACGGCTCGAGCGCGCGGGCGACGAACGGGTCGTAGAGCGTCCCGACCGGCAGGAGCGGGCGCCCGTCCTGGCGCCAGGTCGCGCCGAGCTCGCCCAGCAGCCCGGCGAGGTTCACCTCGGCGATTCCGAGCTCGATGTGCTGCCCGTGGTCGCTCTCGCGCCAGCGCACGAGCGTGTCGGTGTCGTCGGCGAACCAGTCGATCCGCTCGCCGATGCTCCATACCCCGACCTTGTTGATCCAGCCGCCGAGGTTCGTCGAGGAGGCGACGTCGGGGCTCGCGGTGACGACGTGCCTGGCGAGCTCGAGGCTGTCGTGCGCGAGGTCGACGAAGAACCGGCCGAGGGCCTGCTGCGTGGACTCGGTCCCGGTGTGGGTGCGGCCGAGCTCGGGCGGCGGCTGCGGCGGCTCGTGGCGCTCGGGCTCCGGCCGCGCCATCCTCTCGCCCGCCGTGCGGCACAGCCGCTCCTCGGCGCTGCCTTCGGGGAACCGCTCCCACGGCCGGTCGGGGTCGGCGCCGAGCGTCACCGCGAGCTCGCGCATCTGCGTGGGCGTGAGCAGCGCCGAGTGGTTCGCCGGGTGCCCCTGCGTCGGCAGCCGCCAGCCCTTGATCGTGTAGGCGAACAGCACCGACGGCCGGTCGGTGACGTCCTGGCTGGCGCGCAGCGCCGAGCGCAGGTCCTCGAGGTCGTGGCCGGCGAGGTCGCGGATCGCGCGCAGGAGCAGGTCGTCGTCGAGCTCGGAGACGAGCGCGCGGAGCTTGCGCGCCCCGCGGCCCTCGCCGGGCAGCCGCTCGCGCAGCTCCGCTGCGTCCGAGCGCAGCATCCGCTGGTACTCCTCGTTGGGCATCTGGTCGATGCGCCGCCGCAGCTCCGGCCCGCCGGGCTGCTCGAACAGCTCGCGCAGCAGGCGCCCGTACTTGACGGTCTGCACGTGCCAGCCGGCCGCGGCGAACATGCCCTCGAGCCGGTGGACGTGCAGCTCGGGGACGACCCGGTCGAGCGACTGGCGGTTGAGGTCGACGATCCAGAGCAGCTCGCCGAGCCGCGGGGTCAGCGGGTCGACGACCGCCTCCCACACCGCGCCCTCGTCGAGCTCGGCGTCGCCGACGAGCGCGATCTGCCGGCCGCCGACCGGCACCTCGAAGTGCCCGGCCAGGTAGCGGTGCGCGACCGCCGACCAGATCGTCGCGGTCGCGCCGATCCCGACCGAGCCGGTCGAGAAGTCGACGCGGTCGGGGTCCTTGACCCGGCTCGGGTAGCTCTGCAGCCCGCCGAACTCGCGCAGCGTCGTCAGGTACCGCTCGTCGAGCGCGCCCTGCAGGTAGTGGATCGCGTGGAGCACCGGCGACGCGTGCGGCTTGACCGACACCCGGTCGGGCCCGCGCAGGAAGTCGAACCACAGCGCGGTCATGATCGAGACCATCGACGCGCTCGACGCCTGGTGGCCGCCGACCTTCACGCCGCTGCGCGCCGGGCGGACCTTGTTGGCGTGGTGGACGATCGACATCGCCAGCCACAGGACGCGATCCTCGATCGCGCGCAGCGTCGCGGTGTCGGCGGCCGGCTCGGCCGAGGCCGGAGCCGAGGCGGGGGCGGATGCGCGGGCCACGACGCCCATTCTCCCCGCTGCGCGGACGCGCTGCCGGACGGGAGGTCCGGCACGGTCAGGCGCCGAGCCGTTCCGCCCGCCCGTCGCCGCGTGGCGCAGGGCGCTCTCGGCGTTCGGCGCGAAGCCGAGCCGCTTCCCGTCGTCGGTCGAGGCGCTGCTGAGGCGCGTGGCCCGCGGCGGACGCGCCGCCGCGGATCAACCGGATCGTCGACGCCTACAACGGGGTCAGCCTCCGCCACGTCCTGCCCGCGGGCGGGGAGGACCTCGACCGGCTGGCCGGCCAGGACCGGCTGCGCTTCGCGGACGGGACCGAGCCGTTCGACGTCCTGGGCGGCGACCTGCAGGCGGCGCTCGTGCGGCTGTGCCCGGGCGCCGAGGTCACCACCGCTCGGATCGGCCCCGCCTGGGGCTGACCGCGGGCCTCAGCGCCGTCCCGGCGCCGGGGTGCCCGTCGCGACGAGCCCCGCGACGAGGCGCTCGAGCAGCGGGCGCAGGCCGGCGGCGCCGGCCGGCTCGTCACGGCCGAGCTCGGCGAGCATCAGCCCGTCGATCGCGGCGACGAGCAGCCTCGCGGCGTCGGCGGGCTCGGGAGCGCCGGCGTTCGCCAGCACCCCGGCGAGGATCTCGACGTAGCCCTCCTCCCACGCCTGCTCGATCGGGCGCAGGTCGGGCCGGCGGGCGGACTCGAGCCACAGTGCGTACGAGGTGACGAGCGCGGCGCGGTGCTCGCGCAGCTCGCCCGCCAGCAGGTCGGCGAGTGCCGGGCCGACCTCCTCGGGCGCGAGGTCCTCGCACGCGGCGGCGAGCTCGCGCACGCGGGCCAGGTCGCGCTCGGCCGCCAGGTGGTAGGCCTCGTGGAGGATCTCGTCCTTCGAGCGGAACCAGTACGTCGTCGCGGCGAGCGGCAGCCCGGCCTCGGCGGCGACCCGGCGGTGGGTCAGGGCGCCGGGCCCCTCGGCGCCGATGATGCGCAGGGCGGCCTCGAGGATGAGCCCGCGGCGGGCCTCGCCGCGCAGTGGGCGCTCGGCGTCGCTCAATGCGCCCCGGTGAGGTTCAGGCCGACCACGCCGGCGATGATGAGCGCGATCGAGCCGAGCTTCAGCGCCGTCGCCGGCTCGCCGAGCAGCGCGACGCCGAACAGCGCGACGAGCGCGGTGCCGGCGCCCGCCCAGACGGCGTAGGCGACCGACACCTCGAGGTGCTTGACGACGATCGCGAGCAGCGCGATCGAGAGCAGGTAGCCGACGACGACGGCCACGAGCGCGGGCCGGCTGCCCTCTCCGGCGGCACGAAGCGAGAGCGTCGCGGTGACCTCGGTGAGGATCGCGGCGGTGAGGAGGAGCCAGCCCATGGTCGGTACAAGAGTACCAGTACCGGTACATGCGTACCGATCCGGTCGCTCGTGTACGGTCGCCCGCCATGCGCGCCGCGGTCATCTCTGCCGTGGGGGACGCGCCCGCGATCCGCGACGTCCCCGAACCCGAGCCGGCCGACGGGCAGGTCCTCGTCGACGTCGGTCTCGCCACGCTGAACCCGGTCGAGCTGCACATCTCGCGCGGGCGGTTCCGCGACGGCCCGCCGCACGTCCCGTACGTCCCGGGGATCGAGGGCGTCGGGACGGTCGTCTCCGGCGGCGACCACGCGCCCGGGACCCGCGTGCGGTTCGAGGTCGCCGGCCTGCACCCCGGCTACGGTCACGACGGCGCGCTGGCCGAGCGCGCGATCGCGCCGGCCGAGGCGGTCACGCCGCTGCCCGGCGACGTCGACGAGGGCCTGGCCGCGGCGCTGGGCGCGACCGGCATCACGGCGCTGCGCGTGCTCGAGGTCGCGCGCGTGACGCTCGGCGACACCGTCCTCGTGCTCGGCGCGACCGGCCAGGTCGGCCGCGCGGCGGTCCAGCTCGCCAAGGCGCTCGGGGCGGTGCACGTCGTCGCGGCCGGGCGGAACGAGGCGGCGCTCGAGCGCGCCGCGCAGCTCGGCGCCGACGCGACCGTCCGGCTGGAGGGCGGCGTCGACGCGATGGCCGGCGCGATCCGCGCGGCCGGCGGGGACGGCATCAACGTCGTGGTCGACCCGCTGTGGGGCGAGCCCGCGCTCGCCGCGCTGCAGGCGGCCGAGCTGGACGTCGTCCACGTGAACATCGGCCGCGCCGCGGGCGATCCGCTGCCGCTGCCGCACGGGCTGCTGCTCGGGCGCCGCGCGACGATCCGCGGGCTGTCGACCGCGATGGAGCCGCCGGCCGAGCGGGCGGCCGCCTACCGGCGCCTGCTCGACCACGTGCAGGCCGGCCGGCTGACGATCGACCACGAGGTCGTGCCGTTCGACGAGATCGGCGCGGCGTGGGAGCGCCTGGCGGCGGGCGCGGGCCGCAAGCTCGTCGTCCGGGTGCGCTGACGCCGGCGCGCGTGGCGCCCCCTCGTGCGGGCGCCACGCGCGGAGGAGGGTCCGGCGCCGGAGGTCAGGCGCGGGCGCGGCGCCGCCGCCCGCGCCACACGGTGAGCGCGACGAGGTCGAGGACCACGACCGCGACGATGATCAGGGCGAGCGTCGTGCTCATGCCGCCTTCGCCTCCTCGGCGACCGGCGGCAGCTCACCGAAGAAGCCGGTGATGCGCCGCAGGCGCCCGTCCGCGTCCAGGTCGGCCACGTCGATCCCGGCGACGGCGACGCTGCCGTCCGGGCCGACGAGCTCCCAGGCGAAGCGGGCCTGGTCGTGGTGGACGTCGATGCCGCTCGTGCGGCGGAAGCGGTGGCCGGGGTAGTGCTCGTGCACGCCGGCGACCATCGCGCCCAGCTCCTCGTGGCCGGTGGCCTGGAGCGCGGGGTCGAGGTACGCGCCGTCCGGCGCCCACGCCTGCGCGATGAGCTCGGCGCGGCGCTCGGCCTCGGGCTCGTTCCACATCGCGAGGTAGGTCTCGACGGTGTCGGTGATGTCTGCCATGGCCGGCAGCGTCGCGGCGCGGGGGAGGGACGGCAATTACCCGTCGGGTAGGTGCCTCGCGGGCGCGGGCGGGCTACGGTCCGGCTCTGATGACCGCCGCCACGTCCACCACCCCCGGTGTCGGGGCGCTGCTGCGCGACTGGCGCCGGCGCCGGCGCCTGAGCCAGCTCGAGCTCTCGCTCGAGGCCGCCGTCTCGGCGCGCCACCTGAGCTTCGTCGAGACCGGGCGCTCCAAGCCCAGCCGCGAGTTGCTGCTGCACCTCGCCGAGCATCTGGAGGTCCCCTTGCGCGAGCGCAACACGCTGCTGCTCGCGGGCGGCTACGCGCCCGTGTACCCCGAGACGCCGCTCGACGACCCGGAGATGACGCCGGTCCGCGCGGCGCTCGACAAGATCCTCGCCGGCCACATGCCCTACCCGGCGGTGATCGTCGACCGCCGCTGGGACCTCGTCGCCCACAACGAGGCGGCCGCGGGGGTGATGGCGGGCGCGGCGCAGCACCTGCTCGAGCCCCCGGTGAACGTCCTGCGGCTGAGCCTGCACCCCGAGGGCCTGGCGCCGCGGATCGCGAACTTCGCCGCGTGGAGCGAGCACCTGCTCACCCGGCTGCACCGCCAGCTCGCGCTCGCTCCCGACCCCGAGGTGTCCGTGCTCTACGACGAGCTCAAGGGCTATCCGGGCGTCGTCGAGCCGCCGGCGACCGAGGCCCATCCTGCCGAGATGCTCTTCGTGCCGCTCGAGCTGCGCGCCGAGGGCGATGCGGTGCTGCGGTTCTTCAGCACGATCGCGACGTTCGGCACCGCGCTGGACGTCACGCTCGCTGAGCTGTCGATCGAGTCGTTCTTCCCGGCGGACGAAGCCACCGCGGCGGCGTTGCGCCGAGCGCGCTGACCGCCAGCCCGGCCACGAGCCCCCAGAACGCCGAGCCGACGCCGAGCATCGTCGTCCCCGACGCCGCGACGAGCAGCGCGATGACCGCGGGCTCGCGAGGCTCGGCGGTCAGCGCGGAGCCGAGCGACGAGGCGAGCACGCCGAGCAGGCCCAGGCCCGCGAGGGCGGCGATGAGCTCGCCGGGCAGCGCGAGGAGCAGCGTCGCCGCGGCGCCCGCGAAGGCGGCGACGACGAGGTACCAGCCGCCTGCCGCGACGCCCGCCTTCCAGCGCCGGGCCGGGTCGCGGCCGCCCTCGGGCCCGGCGGCGAACGCGGCGGTCAGCGCGGCGAGGTTGAGCGCGTGGCAGCCGAGCGGCGCGAGCACGACCGTGCCGAGCCCGACGGCGACGAGGATCGGGTCGATCGCCGGCTCGTAGCCGTGGGTGCGCAGCACCGCGACGCCGGTGACGTTCTGGGCGGTCATCGTCAGGGCGAAGAGCGGCAGGCCGAGCGTCAGCAGCGGCTCGAGCTCGAAGCGCGGCCAGGTCCACACCGCGGTCGCCAGGTCGGCCTGGACCGCGCCGCCCGCGACGTCGCCCCGCAGGAGCGCGACACCCAGGCCGACACCGAGCGCTCCGAGCACCGGGGCGCGCACGCCCGCGCGCGAGGACGAGGTAGGTGGCGACCATCGCGAGCACGAGCAGCGGCGCGGCCGGGATCGCCTCCACGAGCCCGATCCCGAACGGGAGCAGCACGCCGGCCAGGACCGCCATCGTCACCGGCGGCGGGATGCGGTGCATGAGCGCGCGGAACGCGCCGGTCACCCCGACGAGCGCGGTCGCCGCGCCGGCGGCGACGAACGCGCCCAGCGCGGACGCGTAGTCGTAGCCGACGATCGTCGTGACGAGCAGCGCCGCGCCCGGCGTCGACCATGCGATGACGATCGGCTGGCGGTAGCGGAGGCTCAGCGCCGTGCCGATCACGCCGCACCCGAGCGTCGTCGCGAACAGCCACGACTCGAACCCGGCACGGCCGATGCCGGCGGCCTCGGAGGCCTGGAGGAGGAGCACGACGGTCCCGCCGATGCCGACGAGCACGCCGACGAGACCGGCGCCGGCCGGCTGGAGGCGGGCGAGCATGGGGTGTCGTTATACCAGCAGGTCTGTCTGGTAAAAAGACATCCATGTCGGCAGGCGAGACGATCGCGGCGGTCGGGCGGCGCGTGCGCGCGCGGCGGGAGGCGGCCGGGCTGTCGGTCGCGGCGCTGGCGCGCACGTCAGGGGTCGCGCGCGCGACGCTCACCCAGCTCGAGGCGGGGGAGGGCAACCCCACGCTCGAGACCGTGTATGCGCTGGCCAACGCGCTCGGCGTCCCGATCAGCGACCTGCTCGGCGACCCCGCGCCGGCGGGCGTGCATGTCGTGCGCGCCGAGGAGGTCCCGGCGCTGCACGGCGACGTGGTCGAGGGCCGGCTCATGGAGCGCTTCGAGCTCGGGACGCACGTGTTCGAGCTGTTCGCGCTCACGCTCCACCCCCAGGCGGTGCAGACGTCCGGCGCGCATCCGCCGGGCGTGCGCGAGCACCTGCTGGTCACCCGCGGGCGCGCGCGCGTCGGGCCCGCCGGCGCCCCGGTCGAGCTCGGCCCGGGCGACCTGGCGGTCTACGACGCGAGCCGGCCGCACGTGTTCGCGGCCATCGGCCGCGGCGCCGCGGCGGCGACGCTGCTCACCGTCTCGCCTCGGCCCTGACGGCGTCGTGTGAGCCTGCGCACGCCCGGCCTCCCCCGATCGGCCAGACCCCTCAAGCCGGCCGGCGGCGGGCCCGACACCTGGACGGTGATCGCCCGCGCCGCCGATCGCCGCGACCTCCTCGTGCGGATCCTCGTCCGGATGCTGGCCGTGGCCGTCGCGGGGGTCGTGATCGGCGAGGCGGCCGGCGTCGAGCTCCTCGTCGAGACGGTGGTCCCGCTCGTGGGCGCGGGCGTCCTGCTCCTCGCGGTCGTCCTGTGCGTCCTGCGCGCGATCTGCGATCGGTCCGACCGGCTTGCGTGGATCGCGTTCGCGGCGGCGATCGCCGCGTGGACGCTCGGCGAGCAGATCCGGACGGCGTTCTACGCGGACGCCGAGCCGTCGTTCCCGGACGTCTGGGACGCCGGGTATCTGCTGTTCTTCCTGCTCGCCGGCGGGGGCGCGGTGACGCTCGTCAGGTCACGGCTGCGCACGTTCAGCGGCAGCGTCGTCCTCGACGGCGCGATCGCCGTCGCCGCGGTCGCGTCGGTCGTCGCCGCGCTCGTCATCCCGATCGCGGAGGCGGCGCCGGATCCGCAGGCGGCGGTCGGCAACCTCGTCTACCCGGTCGGCGACGTCGCGCTCGTGTCGCTCGTCCTGACCGGCTTCGCCGCCCACGGCTGGCGGCCGACGCCGGAGATCAAGGTCCTCGGCGCGGCGCTCGTCGTCTACGCGGTCGCCGACGTGCTGTGGGCGGTGGCGGCGAGCCAGGGCGCGACCGAGTCGCTGTGGGTCGGCATCGTGTGGGTCGGTGCGATGACGCTGGTCGCGGTCGCGTCGACCCTCGAGGGTCGGGAGACGCCGCCCGTCCGGGCCGGGCTCGACCTGTTCGTCGTCCCGGTGCTGTCGGCGCTGGCGGCGATCGCGGTGCTCGTCGCGGGCAACGTCGGCGACGTGCCGCTCGGCAGCGTCGCCCTGGCGGTCCTCGCGCTCGTCCTCGTGATGGTGCGCACCGGCGTGACGTTCCACGAGAACGCGCGGCTCGCGCTGAGCCGCCGGCAGGCGGTCACCGACGACCTCACCGGGCTGGCGAACCGGCGGCGGCTCACCGAGCGGATGGAGGCCGCGTTCGCCGACCCGCTCGACGCGGAGAGCGCGGTCGGGCTGCTGCTCGTCGACCTCGACCGCTTCAAGGAGCTCAACGACACGCTCGGCCACCACGTCGGCGACCGGATGCTCGCGATGCTCGGCCCGCGCCTGCAGGCCGCCGTCCCGGAGGCCGACCTCGTCGCGCGGCTGGGCGGCGACGAGTTCGCGGTCCTGCTGACCGGCGGGGCGGACCGCGTCGCGCTCGCCGGCGCGGCCGGCCGGATCGCCGCGGCGATCGACGAGCCGTTCGCGCTCGACGGGCTCGAGCTTCGCACGCGCGGCAGCATCGGCGGCGCGCTGGCGCCCGAGCACGCCGAGGACGCCGTCACGCTGCTGCAGCGCGCGGACGTGGCGATGTACGAGGCCAAGCGGGCGGGGCTCGTCTACGCCCCCTACGAGCCCGACCGGGACGGCCACTCACGCGACCGGCTCGCGCTGTCGGAGGAGCTGCGGCGGGGGATCGACGCGGGCGAGCTCGAGGTCCACTACCAGCCGAAGGCCGACCTGCGCACCGGCGAGGTCGCGGGCGTCGAGGCGCTCGTCCGCTGGCGCCACCCCCGGCGCGGGCTGCTGTTCCCCGACGAGTTCGTCGGGCTCGCGGAGGAGGCGGGGCTCATGCGCGGCCTCACCCGCGCGGTGCTCGGCCAGGCGATCGGCCAGGTCGCCGACTGGCGGGCGCGCGGCCTGGACCTGTCGGTCGCGGTGAACCTCGCCATGCCCGACCTGCTCGACCCGCTCCTGCCCGGCGACGTCGCGGCGATGCTCGACCGCGCCGGCCTGCCCGCGAACGCGCTCGTCCTCGAGATCACCGAGCACATCGTCATGGCCGACCCCGAGCGGGTCCTGGCGGTCCTCGCCGGCCTGCGCGACCACGGGATCGCGCTGTCGCTCGACGACTTCGGCACCGGCTACTCGTCGCTGTCGTACCTCAAGCGCCTGCCGGTCCAGGAGCTGAAGGTCGACCGCTCGTTCGTCATGCGGATGCTCGACGAGCCCGAGGACGAGGCGATCGTCCGCGCGATCGCCGACCTCGGCCGCTCGCTCGGCCTGCGCGTCGTCGCCGAGGGCATCGAGGACCGCGCGGTGTGGGACGCGCTCGCCGCCCACGGCTGCACGCACGGCCAGGGCTACCATCTGTCGAGGCCGCTCCCGGCGGCCGACCTCGAGCCGCTCCTGTTCGCGCCGGTCCCGGCGTGGACGGCGTGACGCCCCGGCGTCGCGCGGGCGCGCTAGCCTTTCCTCTCGCTTGGTGGGCGTAGCTCAGCTGGTAGAGCTCCTGGTTGTGGTCCAGGCGGTCGGGGGTTCGAGTCCCCTCGCTCACCCTCACGAGGCGGCCCCGGAAATCCATTCGGGAAATAGGTCCCTGGATAGGACCTCTCCCCGACGGCGGTTTCCGGGCCGCCTCGTTCGTTCGGGATAACCCCGGGCTGATTTGCGCGTTTGGTTCCACCCCTGAGCTCAGGCTTCGGATAACCGCTCCGAAACCTGGCGCGTTGACGCTCGTGAACTATGGGGTCAGCGCCCGGTCGGAGCGCCGCCCGCGCGGGGTTCAGGCACGCAAAAAGCCCCTGGGTTCCTGCGAACCCAGGGGCTTCGGTTGTCGGCGGTTGCCGGCGGGCGCCGGCAGCCTCAGGGGCGGCTAACTGCAAGCCGTGTAGTCGCAGCCGCTCGGACTGGGGCGGCCGCAGCTGTCAGCCGCTATTCGCTGTTGTCGGTCTCGTCCTCGTCGGGCGCGGCCTGAGACGCGGCAGCGTCCGCCTCCGCGGGCTGCTCGTCCTGGTCGGTGCCGTCCAAGGTCAGCGGGTTGTTGAGGTCCTCGGTCAGGCTGAGGTCATCGACCTGCCTGACGGCCACGTACTTGTTCTTGATGCCGAAGTTCTTCTTCACGGAGAGTCCGAACTGGGCGATGAGCTTGTCCACGTCGACGTCGCGGAAGCGCTCGACGTACTTCTTTTCGTCCTCCTCCTCGTCGGCATCCGGCTCCAGCGGCCGCTCGGTCCAGTGCGGCTGCGTGGCGGCCCCGGCGTCCTCGTCGATGCCGCTGTCGCTGACGCTGATGACGTCGTCGTCGGCGATGCTCGGCGTCGCCACGTCGTCCCAGGCCGCCTCGCCCGCGTCGTTGTCCTTGTCGGCGTCGAGGATGTCCTGCATGTCGACGGAGAGCTCGAACTCGAACTCGCCTTCGTCGAGCAGGGCCCGCCGCGCGGTCTCGTCCACGAAGGCGGTGCCGTCGGGCTGGCGCTGCCCGCGCCCGTCGACCGGCGGCCGGTCACGCCCGGTCTCCTGCGCGACCCGCTCCTGCGCCGCGGCGGCCTCGTACGCGGCCTCGCGCCGGCGCACGTATTCGCGCCAGGAGACCGGCTCAGCGACGATGGTCTCGTCGAGCAGCGACTGAAGCACCGACTGGTCGACGTGCGCGCGGCGGACGGTGCGCGGGCGGGTGCGCTTGCGCCGCGGCACCCGTCCGGTGCCGGCGACGCCCTCGTGGGTCGTGCCGCGGGTGCGGCGCCCGGTGGGCCCGGGACCGCCAACGCCGGCCTGCGGCAGGGTGACGCCGTGCTCATCCTCACCTTCGACGGGTTCGGCGGGCCACGGCGAGTCGGTGCCCCAGCTGGGGCGGTCGAGCATGCCCTTGGCGATGGCCTGTTCGTAGGCGAGGGTGTACAGCCCCGTCTCGTGTGCGAGCCGGCGGCCGGTCATGAACAGACACGCGAGGGCAAGGACCCACTCCATCTCCAGGTCGCCGCCCCACTTCATCCGGCGCTGGGCCTTGTCGCCGAGGCCGAAGTAGCCGAGAACGCTGAAGACGTTTTCGACGGCGCCGCGACGCAACAGGAACGCTTGCCGGAACGACGCCATCTTGGAGTCCCCATCTCTGGGGGCGAACGAGTGAGCGCGGATGTCCTCGCGCATCCGCGTCGTGACTGTCTCGCACTGGCCGCGCTTGCAGGTCCACACGATGTAGGCCTTGTCGGTCGCGCGCTTGGCCCCGTCCATGACGCGGCCGCTGTTGAGCGGCGCTGACAGCGGCTGGCCGTGGCGCAGGCGCCACGGAGTGTCGTAGACGAAGCGGGGCTTCTCGCGGTGCATCCAGCCGTGGCGGCACTTCGGCACGCCCTTCGTCTTGTGGTAGGGGTTCTGCTTGGAGAAGACGTTGTAGGTCTGCGCCACGGGATGGATGCCGTGCACGAACTCCATCTCGTAGTGGAAGCGCTTGCTGCGGTCGTACAGGCCGTCTCCGCCGAACCAGGTGACGGGCGCCTGCGGCCAGATGGCGCGCAGCTCGGCGACGAGCTCCAGGACCGCCTGGCGCTCGTCGTAGGTGGCGGGAAACAAGCCGCCGATGACAACGAGCGTCGATTTCAGGTCGACGAGGCAGATGAACTTGTAGCCCCTGACCGCGGTCGTGACCTCGCCCTCGGAGTTGACGTAGGTGACGAACGTGACGCGGGCGCGGCGCTTGCCGTTGATGGCGCGGCGGTGGTGGCCGCCCTTGTAGGGGCGCTGCGGCAGGTCGGACTCGATGAGCTTGCCGTCGCCGTAGACGTACACGGCGATGTCGGGGTGCAGCTTGCGGCCGCGCTCGTCGGTCAGGCTCGCCAGCCGCCGCAGCAGCGCGACGTTGACGTGCCAGACGGCGCGGGGGTCGCGCCGGCCGGTGAGCGACAGCATTGCGTCGTAGACGCTCTTGACCTTCGGCAGCCGGTAGTCGCCGAGCGCCCAGCGCTTGATGCGTCCGGGTGACTCCAGCTCCTCGTGCAGGGCGAAGAGGTCCTTGTTCTGGCGCCCGCAGACGAGCAGCCAGAGCATCACCCACAGGTAGCGGATGTCGGCCGGGCGGCCCGGGCGGCGGCCCGTCGGGGCGGCCGGCTGGGCGAGGTCGGTGCCCAGCATGTAGTGCTTGAGCCAGGCGACCTCGGGGAGCGCGAGCACCGCGCGCACCTCGACCCAGCGCTTGACCTTGTGCGCGACCGGCGTGCGCGACGTCGGGGCGAGCCGCTTGTAGTCGCTCAGGAGGCCTCGGAACTTGGACTGCAGGACCTCCAGCTGCGCGGCGGCCAGCAGCATCAGCTGGCGGGCGGAGAGCTTGCGCGGGCGCTTGTGGTTGCGGCGCAGCTCCAGGATGTACAGGTCGTGCAGCGCCTCGCGGACGCGGTGCGGCCGGGCGGTGTTGCCCGGCAGCGGACGACGGTGGTCGCGCCTGATTTCGCCGTTGGCGCGGGCGGTGTCCCGCCCGCGCGCAGCGGCCTCTTCCCCGCCGCGGCGGCGGGTACGGTTCGTGTTGGGCACTGAACCTCCTATCCAGGTTCGTGTCTTGCGGCGCGGGCCTGCACGCCCGCGCCGCACCTATGAGATGCGGTGGCCGCCCTGCACAGCGGCCGGGGTGGGGTCGTCTCCTTCGAGTCGAGGTGTCTGCCGGCCGACGCCGGCGGCGTCCGCGCACCGAGCGCGCGCACGTCGCCCGCGTCGACGTCGGTCGCGGCGGCGCCTGGACGGCCGCCGCCGCGACGGAGGGTCGCTACGCGCCCGGGGGCTTGGGGTAGCCGCGCATCCGGCACGCGGCGTCGAACGCCGCGTAGGTGGCGTCTTCGACCTGCCGGACGGTCATCCCGGCCCGCAGCAGCGGCGCGTCGACCTGAGCGTGGTGGCCGGGCGCGTCGCTCGGCACCCACCACCAGCTGGCGTCGACCGCGTCGCCTGCCTGGTCGCCGTCCAGGACGCCCTCGTCGAAGTACAGCACTCCGGCGATGCGCCCATCGACGTCGGCGAGGTAGGTCATCGCGCCGGCGGTGCGCCAGTACAGCGTCGGGGCGAGGTCGGCGGACCGCTCGCGCGTGGGGTGCTCCTTGAGGTGCATGTAAGTCCTTTCGTTGAGGTGGTGGGCCGGGCGCTCGGGAGAGCGCCTGGCCCGGGGTCGTGCTCCGTCGCTACGGCGTGCGCCGGTCCTGGCGCGCGGGCGGGGTCAGCCGCGGGCTGCGGCGGCGGTTCGGCCGGCGGGCGGGGAACTGCGTCGCCAGCAGCTCCGCCGGCTTGCCGGCGTCGCCGTCGTCGATGACCACGCGTCGGAAGCGCGGCTTGCGCGGCTCCGAAGGCGCCCCGTCGCGCGCGCCGCCCGTCTCGGACGGCTGCTGGTTGGCAGCGCCGCCGACCTCTTCCGCGCGCCGCTGGACGTAGGCCAGGTCGAACCCGACCGGGCCGCGGTCGTTCTGCATGAGAAACCTCCTGTTGATGCCGTGGGTGCGTTCGCGGCCGACGGCGCCGGCTCATGACCGGCGCCGTCGGTCCCGCGGTTGCGGCTAGGCCGGCAGCTGCCGGGCCTGACCCCGCGTCGAGCCGCTCTTTCGGGCCCGCGCCATCAGCCGCCGCTGGCGGTGCAGCAGCCGCTCCAGCTCACGCCCGCTGGCCGGGCGCGTCCGCTTGCGCGGGCGCCCGGGAGCGCGCACGCAGCGGCCGAGCTCCGCGCACGAGGCGCGGCGGCCCTGCGCGGCGCTCAGGCGGAGCAGCGTGTAGCCGAGCAGCTCCGTCGGCTCTTCGCCGTCGAGCTGCTTGTGCACCGTCCCGGCCGCGACGCGGCCGGCGGAGCTGGCGTTGGCGGTCGGAGAGTGCCGGACGGCACGCCGCGACTCGGAGGTGTGCTCGCGCACGTAGACCTCCCTTCATAGCTGGTGTTCAGTTCGCCTCCCGCTCGGACGAGCCTGGAACAGCTCTCGCGGACGGCGCCGAAATGACTGCCCGCATTCGCGGGACCACAAACCCGAGTTTTCCTCGGTCCTAGCCGCGCGCCTCGCCAGGCGTGCGTTTTGCGCCCGGCGCGGAGTTGGTTGCTCTCCGCGTCGACCGCGGACGCACGCCGTCCGTGGCCGACGCGCCCGCCGGGCGTCTCCCTGCCCACAGAACAGGAGGTGCCCGATGGCATCGAAGAAGTCGTGCGGAGGAAGCGGATGCGCTAGCGCCGCCGACCCCACGCTCGGCCCAATGGGTCGAGGCAGCAACCAGAACCACATCGCTTCCGCGTCGCCACGGAGGGGACGACCGCAGGTCTGGACGCCGGCGCGCATCGAGCACGACCTGCGCGCGCTCCACCGTGACCGAGAAACGTTCATCTCCAAGACGGAGTTGGAGCGCCTCGGGCGTCTCGACCTGCTCGGTGCGATACGCCGGACGGGGGGACTTCGAGCCTGGGCCGAGCGGCTTGACATCCCGCTCAAGCCGGCGTCCCGGCCGGGCGGCTACTCGCTTGAAGACGCGCGCCACGACACCGATGCCGCGATTGCGCGCTTCGGCTTCATGCCAGGCACCGGGCGGCTTAAGGCCGCCGGTTTCGTCTCGCTGGCCAGCTACATCTCGAATCGCTGCGGCAACCGGCGCAAGCTGCTGACAGCGCTGGGATACGACGACGCCGCCATCGCGGCGCTCACCGACGAACGCAAGTCGCGCAGGCCGTACCGCTGGAACGACGAGCTCATCGAGGCTGAGCTGCGGTCGCTTCTGGCAGGGTTCGACCAATGGCCGCCGGACTCGTTTTTTCGGGGGGTCGGGCGCGTCGACGTGCTCTCCGCTGCCAGGTACCACGGGGGCAAGGCGCGCTGGGCCGACCGTCTGGGCTTGCAGCTGCCAGCTCGTCGTCGCCCGCCGAAGCGCTGACAGCAGAGGACTGCACGCTGCGGGCGTATCGGACCTGGCAGGGAACCGGCTCGTGTTTTCCTGCGGCGCTCCCTGGGCAGATACGATGTCGACGCACGGAGCCTTATAGCTGGTGTTCGTGCAGCGGCGCGGGTCTGGAACCCCGCGCCGCAAGTCTTTAAGCGCGAGGACAGCGGCTTGCTCGACCGGTCGCTCCCCTCGCGAGCGTCGCGACCTGTCAGTTGTGAGCTGACAGCTGGCAGGCGGGTCGGTGCAAACGGCCCGGCGGCGTGCCGGTCGCCACGAGCTTGGCGTTCGCTTTCGCCAAAGACGACGGCCGCGAAGCGAAGACGCCGCTGCCGCCGCGGCGGCGGTCCTACGGTCGCCCTCGACCGAACGAGAGGACCGAAGACCGTGGCTGAACTGTGGTGGGCAGAAGCCGTCATCCCCGTTGAGCGTGAGCCCGACTGGGCCGCCGCTTACGACGCTATTCGCGCGCTGAGCGTCGAGCAGCTGGACTGCAAGTTGGAGGAGTACGCCGCGCAGCTCAACGGGCACGCGGTCGCGGCGGCCGACCCTCACTCCGCCACGGCGCTGCTGGGAGCTGACGGCCCGGAGCGCGACGAACTGCTGCTCCCACACGTGCGCATGGTTGTGCGCGAGGAGCTCGACATGGTCGTCGACGCGCTCTCGCGCGGGCGGCCGTACGTGTGTGCGTTCGAGGCGGCCGGTTTGCGGGTGTACGTGCACTGCAGCGGTTACGCCTCGGACCCTGACCAGCTGTGCGACGCGTGGCTCAACGTGGACGGTCTCGGCCTGCTGCAAGCCGCAGGGTTCGTCGGCACGCGCGTGTTGGACGGCGGCGTGTGAGACCGGTGCTGTCAGCAGGGTCACCACACTCGCCGTCGCCGCAGTAAGTCCCGCCGTCGTTCCGCGCCGTTTCGTCGGCCGGCCAAGCACTGTCACGTCCGCGCGGGGCCGCGGGGGGCAGGACGGCGAAATGACCGCGCGCAGCGTCGCGCTGAAGCCCAGCCCGGCGCCGAGCAGCGCCACTGCCACGCCCCACCGCTTGCCAGCGCTGACCGCCGTCGCGCGCAGAACTCCGGCGGCAAGCGCCCCCAGCCTGCTCACGCTGACGTGGACGGCGTCGCGCTTAGGCATCGGTTGCGTCCTCCTGTCGGCTGGCGATGAACTGTTCGGTGTCGGGGTGCATCCGGCCCGGCGGCGGCCAGCCACGGTGCTGGTAGTGCTCGGCGTCGTCCTCGCAACGCACGCGCAGCGTCCAGCCAGCAGGCGTGTCGGTGTCGGTCTCCAGGGTGCGCGCGGAGCCGGGCACGTCGAGCTTGTGCACGAGCGCCAAAAGGTTGCGCCGTGACAGGACCACGTCGGCGACCGGCCGCGGACCGGTCAGCTGGAAGCTCAGGCGCACAGGGCCCCCTCCGGTCCGTCGTCGCCGGGGCGTCGACGCAGCCACGCGGCCCCGCTGGTGAGGACGACCTGAGGTGCAGCGTCGCCCGGCAGGCCCGCCTCAACCTGTACGAGAACCGCGTCGTCGAGTTCGCGCACGCGTTCGACCGTCTTCCACGCGGCTGCCTGCGCGCTCGGCGCGGTGCAGAGCACCTGGCAGATGAGCTCGTCGTCGCGCAGCTCGCTCTCGGTCGGGACGAGCTCCTGCAGCTGGCAATACAGCCGGCCGAGCGCGCGGTCGGTCAGCTCCCGCCCCGCGCGGAGGCTCACGAAGACCACGTAGAGCTGCGTCGGCTCATCCAGCGCGCCGAGCCAGTACTCGACCGGCGGCCCGCCGGACGCCAGCCCAGCCGCCTCGACCTCGCTGCACGCGCCGAGTGCGGTCCGAGCGTGCTGGCAGGGCCGTCGACGGCTGAAGCTAGAACGCGATGTCATCGTCGACCTCCAGCTCGTCGAGCTCGACGCGTCCGGCATCGGGGCAGACGTGCGCGAACGGGCAACGCCCGCAGTGCTCGCCGGGCCGCGCCTCGAACTGCGCGTCGGTGTACATCTCCCACGTGACGGCCAGCAGCTCCTCGCGGGCCCCCTCGACGTCCTCGCGCTCGGGCTCCCAGCGCGACTCGACGCCGTGGGTCAGGTACACGTACCGGACCCGCCGAACCTCGCGGCCGTACTCGTCTTCGGCCGCCAGAAGGTAGGTCTGCGCGGCCGGCTCGTCGCGCAGGTCCTCACCGTCGACGACGAAACGGCCGGTCTTGTAGTCGACGACGTCGACGACGCCGGGCTCGCCGGCCTGCACGGTGCCGTCGATGCGGTCCGCGCGACCGAACAGCTCCACGCCGTTGGGCAGTCGCGTGCTCAGCCAGCGCTCGCGCGCGAGCGGGACGATGGTGGTGTCGAACTGCTCGGCGAAGCTGGTGAGCATGCGCAGGCCCTGCTCGCCGTAGTCGCGCTCCTCCTCGACCGTCGCGAACGTGTCAGCGCGGCGATGGGTCTTCCAGACCGAGCGCAGGCAGCGGTGCAGAACCTCGACAGGCGGCTGGCGGTCCTCGGTGCGCAGGCCGAAGAACTTGTCCAGCGCGCCGTGCACAGCGTTGCCGAGCATCAGCTGCGGGCTGGGGCGCTCGCGCCGCGGGACCTTCGCGACGTACTGGAAGTAGACCGCGCGCGGGCACTGGCGGTAGCGCGCGATGGCGGCGGGTGAGATGCGTCGCGGCAACAGCGGCCGCGACGAGGACGTGGTGGCCGGTGCGGCCAAGACGGACCTCCTCGCTGTCAAGTGGGCGAAGAGGCGGCCGGCGACGGTTAGAGGCGTCTGCGGTGGTCATCTACCGTGACCGGCCACCCTTACAAGTATGAGGAGCGCGGCGGCAAACGTCCGAAAACGTGCTGCCGCGCCCCGGTCGAGCTACGCGGCGTCGGGCAGGTCGTACATGCCACGCAGCCGCTGCAGCGCGCGCTGCTCGATGTCGGAGACGGTGCTGCGGCTGAGGCCGAGCCGGGCGCTCACCTGCCGGCAGCTGAGCGGCTCGCCGGTCAGGCCGTAGCGCGCGGCGATGACCTTGCGCTCCAGCATCGGGAGCGCGCGCACGAAGCGGCGCACGCGCGCGGCCTCGATGTTGATGACGGCGGCGTCGTGGACGTCAGCGTCGGGGTCGGGCAGCTGCTGCACCAGCTGACCGGTCGTGAGCTGTGCGGCATCGGGCGTGGTGTCCGTCGTGTGTCGCCCGAAGGCGACCAGGGGGTTCTGAGGGCGCAACGAGAGTCTCCTATCCAGCTCTGTCGCGAGGCGTCAGCACGGAGCTCGTCCGTGCCCTTGCACCAGTGATACACCCCAGGCAGGACCAACTACTACAGTGCATAGTAGATGTGCGCGGTGGCGCCCTCTCAAGTGCTGCCCGCCGCTTCATCGACTGCTGTCAGCGCGACGGCTCGACGCCGTTTTGGGTGTTCGGAGCCCGGAGAACGTCCGCTGTCGCGCGCAGGCGACCGTGGCGACAGCAGCGCCGTGGCGGTGAGGGCGACCGCGGCAATCATCGTCCGCAGGCGCGTTGACGGCCTACGCCGGGTCGAGCTGCTGCGGTTCTACGACCGCCGCGCGACGCCAAGCAGGCGAGGTGTGACAGGCAGTTCGACTACCGACGGCCGGAAGTTGAACCGCCGTTGGCGCTCGATGCTGAAGCCCGCTTGCTCGATGGCGCGCGCGGTGTCGCGGTTTGGATGGCAGCCGCCGCCAACCACGCGCCAGAGGGGCACGATGATGTCCTGCAAGCGCGCAAGAGGCCCGTCGTCGGCGCGGACGTGCTCGTAGAAGCGCAGCTCGCCGCCGGGGCGAATGACGCGATGTAGCGCCGCGAGCGCGCGCCCTGGGCTGGGGACGGTGCACAGCACCAGCGATGTGACCCCGGCGTCGAAACTCGCGTCGTCGAACGGCAGTTGGTCGGCGACGCCGTCGATGACGTCGATGCGCGCCAGGGCGCGGGCGGCCTCCTCGGTCGCGCGCCGGCGGAGGTAGTCCTCGGGCTCGACCGCTACGACGTTGCTCACGGTGGCGGGGTAGTGCTTGAAGTTCAAGCCGTTTCCGGCGCCGAGCTCGACGACCCGGCCGTGAAGACCGGCGACCAGCTCGTGCCGATGGGCGGCCTGGCCGGCCTCCTCGGCTTTGGCGGCCAGGCGGTCGTACACCCGGGCGAAGATGGGGTGCCGGACCTCGTCGCCCATCAGCGTGCGGCCTTGATGGCCTCCTCGAACGCGCGCACGCCGAACGAACCCTCAAGGCGCCCGCGAACCGTCATGGCGTCGCCCTCACGGCCCACGACCTGCCGCCGTCGGTCGAGCGCTTGACGGACCCGTCTGTCAGTGCGACGTAGAGGTCGCGGCCGGCGGCGATGAACGCGGCGGGCTCGCCGCCGATGCTGCCCACCGGCTGCCATCGCCCTCCGCCGTCGGCGCTCAGCTGGACCTCGCCCTGGCCGTCGACGAGATACAGCCGGTCACTAGCGGGCCAGGCGAGAAGCCCCGCCCGCTGCTCGCGCAGTTCCAGGGGGCGCATCGTCTTGCCGGCGTTGGTGGACAGGAACAGTCCCCGCTCGGTCGATGTGATGAAGGTCTCGGGCGACGCGGGGTCGATGGCGAGGCTGAAGATGCCCGCCGGCGGCGTGCGCTGCTGCCACGAGCGCCCGCCATCGGCGGAGACCATCAGGCGCCCCTGCGTGCCGTCGAAGCCGTAGATACGCGCACCGGAGGACTCCAGGACGTGAAAGTCCGCCTCGCCCAGCAGCGAGATGTTCTTCCAGGTCCTGCCGCCGTCGCGGGACTCGATGAGCCCGAGGTTCGGCGGCAGGTCCGTCTGCGACGGGTGCGGGTGGCCGGAGCCGATGAAGCGGTCCCTGCTGACGACGGAGAAGCCCATGATGTCCTGCTGGGACTCGCCGACGCGCTCGGCCTGCGTCTGCCCCGCGGGCGCCATCCACAGGCCGCCGTGGGTGGCGATATAGAGCGTGCCGCCACGAACGCCGAGTCCGTGGATGTGCTGCATGCCGGTCTCGGTGGCATCGTGCGCGGGTGAGGCGTCCTGGACGGGTTCGCCGTCGGAGGTGGGATTGTCGGTACCTCCGCAGGCGGCCAAAAGAAGAGCGCCGGCCGCGAGGGCGGCGGCGAAAGCGGGCCGGAGTGCGCGCATCGGCGGGCAGGCTACTACTTGCCCTAGTAGGCGTGCGCACCGTCGCCCCCTCGTCGCCAGCCCTCGCCGCGGCACGACGCGCTTTGCGATGACTGCGGCTCGACCCCGCCCGCAGCCCACTACTACCCTTCGTAGTTGTTGCCCGTCATCGTCCGTAGGTTCCCCCTGCTCGTATTCGCTGTGGCCGCCGTGGCCGGAGCCGCGCTCGCGGTGCCTCAGGCCGCCTGGGCCCACGCCGCGTTCGTCGGTGCCTCCCCGGAGCCCGGGGCCCGTACGGAAGTGGCTCCGGCCGAGGTCGCATTGAGCTTCACCGAGCCGCTGAACCGGCGGCTGACCTCGGTCAAGCTCGTAGCGGTGGCCTCGGGGAAGCGCGTGGCGGCCACCATGCGCACCGCCGGGGCGTCGCGTGTGCTGCTCAGGCCGGAGCGGACGCTCGGCACGGGCGCCTATCGGGTGGACTGGCACACGGTTTCAACCGAGGACGGCCATGCGCTGGAAGGCAGTTTCTCGTTCGGTGTCCGGGCGGCGGCCGTCGGCGGCGAGCACGCGGTCGAGCAGAGCCCGCTCGCGCGGGGCGGCTGGCTGCGCGTGGTGCTGCGCGGCGTGCTGTACGTCTCGGCGTTGTTGTTCGTGGCGGCGCTGCTGCTGCCGCGGCTCGGCGGGCGCAGCCCGTCGTGGCTGAGCCCACCCGAGCTCGGGGACCGTGCGGTCGCCGCGACCGCGCGTCGGCGCGAGGCCGGGCTCGTCGAGGGCCTCGGGTGGCTGGCGGCCGCCGCTGCCGTCGGGGTGACGCTGGCCGAGGCCGCCGACGCGGCCGGCTCGCTGTCGCCCAGCGGTCTGCGCGACTACTTGCTGTCGAACGAGGCGGGCGTGGCGCGCGTGGCGGTGGTCGTGCTGCTCGTCGCGGCGGCCGCGGCGTGGCGGCGGCTGCCCCGTATCGCCGCCGCGGCGGGCGCGCTCGCCCTCGCCGCGATTGCGGCCTCCGGGCACGCCAGCTCGGCCTCCCCGCGCGTGCCCAGCGTCGTCAACGACTGGCTGCATCTGCTCAGCGCGGCCGCGTGGCTGGGCGGCATCGGGCTGCTGGCGCTCGTGTGGGCGCGGCCGCTGCGGCGCGGTGACCGGTCGCTGCGGCTGGACGTCGCGCGCCACGTGCTCGTGCCGTTCGGCCGGGTGGCGCTGCCGGCGTTCGTGCTCGTCACCGTTACCGGGCTGGTCAGCCTCGTCACCCAGCTCGGGCACCTCTCCGCACTGTGGCAGACCGACTACGGCCGGCTCCTGGCCCTCAAGGTCTTCGTCGTGGGGCTTATCGCGGTCGCGAGCGCGGTTCACGCGCTGCGGCTGCGCCCGCGGCTGCTCGCCCACTCCGGTGCCGGCTTCGAGCGCGAGGACCGCCGCCACTGGCAGCTGGTCCGCGCCGAGCCGGTGCTCGGGCTCGGCGTCGTGGCCGTCGTCGCGTTTCTGGTCGCGTTTCCGCTGCCCCCGCGGCAGCTCGGCGAGGCGGACGAGGCCCGCGCGTCGGCGCCGGCCTGCGACCCGTGCCCGTTGGCCAAACCCGCCGCCGACGAGCTGCCGGTCGCGGCCCGTGCGGGCTCGCATCTGGTCGCCGCATGGGTGCGGCGCACGCCGACGGCGGTCACCGGGACGGTCCGCGTGCGCGACATCCAGGGCCGCCCGGCGCGGGTCCCGCTCCGCATCGCGCAGGCGACCCAATCGGCCTGTGGCCCCGGCTGCTGGCGTTTCCGCGCGCCGCCGACGCGCGAGGCACTGCGCGTGGCGCTGCGCGAGCGCGGCCGCAGCTACACCGCGGCCCTGCCGACCCGCTGGCAGGCCAGCGGTAATGCGCGGGCAAGGCGACTGCTGCTTGCCGCCGAGCGGTCGATGCGCCGCCTGCACAGCGTCCGGGAGGTCGAGGAGGTCACCAGCGGGCCGGGGTCGTACGCACGCACCGACTACCGGTTGCTGGCGCCTGACCGCATGGCCTACCGCACAAGTAGCGGGAATAGAAGCGTCATCGCCGGCAAGCGGCAGTGGTTCCGCGCCGGCGCGGAGCCCTGGGAGACGAGCGAGTACGGCTCCGGCCTGGCGTTCCGCACGCGCAGCTGGTTCCGCTGGTCGACCTATGGCCGGTCGGTGCGGCTGCTCGACGTCGACCGCCGCGGCGAGCGCCGCATCGCGACGCTGGCGCTGTTCGACGAAGGCACGCCGGTGTGGTACCGGCTCAGCATCGACCTCGCGACCAAACGCGTACTGGCCGACCAGATGACCACCGAAGGGCATTTCATGAACGCGCGCTACTACGCCTTCAACAAGCCGCTGACCATCGGCGTGCCGGAGGCCCGCGATGGCGGCTGAGCCCCGTCTGAAGCTCAGTCCGGGCGGGGCGATGCGCGCGCTGGGCTTGCTGGCGGTCGCGGCGTTCATCGGGCTGCTCGTCTACGGCGTGCTGGCGCAGTCGCCGGACACGACCATCGACGATGCCCTCGCTCGCAAGGAGCCCGTAGCCGCTCCCGGCTTCACGCTCGACGTGCTCACGTCCGGCAAGCCGGGGCCGCTGGCCGGAGCGTGGAACCGCGCGGCAGACGACGGGCGGGTCGACCTCAAGGAGCTGCGTGGCACGCCCGTGGTCATCAACTTCTGGGCCTCGTGGTGTGACCCCTGTCGCCAGGAGGCCCCCGTGCTGGAGCGAGGTTGGCAGAAGGCACGCGGGCGCGGCGTGCTGTTCGTCGGGCTCAACATGCAGGACACCCGCGAGGACGCGCTGGACTTCGTGCGCGGCCTGCGGCAGCACTACCCGAACGTCAAAGACCCCACCAACGAGACGGCGCGGCGCTGGGGGGCGACCGGCATCCCGGAGACGTTCTTCATCAGCCGCCGCGGCGACGTCGTCGGCCACGTCATCGGCACGGTGACCGACCGACAGCTCGCCGGCGGCGTCGCGGCCGCGCTGAATGGCCGGCCGCGCGACGCCGACGAGGGCGGCGAGCAGCGCCCGACGCGCTAGAGGCGTCTCAGCGGGTGCGGCGTGCCGCGAGCAGCCGGCGGCCGCCGAGCAGCGCGCCGGCGCCGAGCACGAGCGGGAGAACCGCCATCGTGACCATGCACAGGTCGGCGACGAACATCGGCACGCTCAGCGGTGACGCCCCCTGCGCAGCTTCGAGACGCAGCGCCACGACAGCCACCGCGGTCAGCACGACCACGGCCCAAGCGAGGAGGGCGAGCGGTAGCTGCCACGCGGGGCGGTCGCCGAGCAGGTGGTCGACGCGCTCGGGCGCGATGCCCACCACCACGGGGTCGGCGGCCTCGAACACCAGGAGCGCCGACGCCAGCGGCTGGGTGCCCCGGGCGCGCACGGCCGCACCGTCGGCCGCGAGCTCTGCCAGCGCGCTGTAGCGCTCGCCCAGCCGGCGGACCGCTGGCAAGAAGAACAGCGCATCGCCCAGCACACGCGCGATGAGAACCCGCAGCGGGTCGCGCAGCCGCGCGTGATGGGCCTCGTGCGCCAGCACCGCGTCGAGCTCATCGGTGTTCAGGGAGCACACGGCACCGGTCGAGACGTAGATGCGCGGGCGGAGCAATCCCGCGCAGAACGCCTGCGGGCGAGCGTCCGCGAACAGCACGGCGCCGCGCGGGCCAGAACCGGTGACCGTGAGGCCTCGCACGAACCGCCGCGAAGCTCGCAGCTGGCGGACCGCCGAGCGCAGGGCGAGCATGACCACGGCGACGGCGAGGCTGCCAAGACCGAGCCCGGCAACGGACGTCACGCTCGCGTCGGGAAGCGTGAAGCTCCGGCAGGCGTCCGCGAGGGCGGCAGCCGACGGCGCGTCGAAAGTCACGCTGGTCAGCCCCACGAGCAGGGCCAGCGCCAAGACCGCGGCCGCCGCGAGGGCGAGCGCTGACTGCAGCGCCCAGATGCCCTTAGCTCGGTTCACGGCGCGCGAGGCGGCGCAGCTGCTCACGCCGCTTGGGGTCGAGCTCGTTCATGTGGCGTGCGAAATGCACGAGCGCGGCTTCGCCGTGCTCTTCGACCAGCGCGCGGACGTCGGCCTGTGCGCGCGCTTCGCGGTATTGCTCGCGGGTGAGGCGAGGCTGATAGAGGTCCGTCCGGCCGTCGCGTCGTCGCGTCAGCAGCCCCTTCGCGTCCAGCCGGGCCATGACGGTCATGACCGTCGTGTACTTGCGTTCCTTGTCCGAGCGTCGGTTGAGCTCGTCGAGAACCGTGCGCACGTTGCTCTCACCGAGGTTCCACATGAGCTCCATGACCTCCGACTCCAGCTCGTGGAGCGCCGGCGGCACATTGTTCTCGGGTTCTGCCACGCGACCAGCCTAACCCGGCGTCGCTCCGACTCGATGGTCGCTATCAGGCCCGCCGTCGGCGGCGGTGCGACGCGCCAGTTCTTCGCCGAGCGCGCGCTGCCGTCCAGCCAGCTCGCCGAGCTCATCGCGACGCGTCGGCCCGCAGCACGAGGCCTGCTTGCCGCGGCGCATCTGCCACAGCATGTGCGCGGGACAGACCAGCGCCGCGACCAGCACGACGAGCGTCAGCAACGTGATGCTCATGGCCGCGGCCCGGAGACGCGCTCGCGCGTGCCTTCGAGCCGCGAGATTTCGTCACCGAGGCGCCGGTGCTCCTCGCGCAGGGTCTCCAGCGACGCTGGCGCGCTCTCCTGCGGCTTGTTCTTCATGCCGCGGGCCATGAACCACATCATCAGCCCCATCCCGACCGGGCAGGCGAGCACCGCAGCGCCCAGAAGTATCGCCTCCATCGTCCGTTCCTTTCGGCCGAAGCCTCGCGTACTACGACGGAGCATAGTAGTACGCCGCGCCGGGCGACGATGAATCTCGGGCTGTGCGCTCGCGGGCGGGAAAGCCGCCGCGCGGCAACGGGGCTCGCTGCGCCCCGGCGGCCCTGGCTCGCGCTGTGAGGGGCGGCAGACCTCGCGCGCCGGTAGCCCCCGACTGTGGGCAAGCCCGATGCGGCCCAGGACGTGCGCGCCTTGGCAGAGAAGCGCGTGCCCCCGGCGCCGGGCTACTATGGGGTGTAGTAGTAGGTGGCATTCGGCCTTGAAACCAGGAAGCGAGCGCCCGAACGGGGCTTTGGGAACCATGAGCACGCACCCGACGTCCGCGCAGCAGACCTCCGATGGTGGCGGCGCCTTGCTCGGCGCGTCGTTCGGCATCCCGCCCGCTTCGGGCATCCTCATCGATGGCGGGTCTGTTCCGACGCGAACTCCGCAAAGCACTGGTCGACCGCCAGGTCCACACAGCGGCGCGGGAGGTGGCGGGCGATGAGCGCGCAGACGACTGAGCTGCGCTTTCGCGTTGGCGGCATGCGCTGCGCGACCGCGACGACCGACGATGTCGTCCGGGTGTCCGGGGTCGACGACGTCGCCGTGGACATCGCTACCGAGCTCGTTCGTGTACGCGGCACGCAGCTGGACGACGCGGCCCTCCTCGCGGCCATCAATGACGCCGGCTACGAGGCGGAGACCGCATGAGCGGGACAGCGAGCGTCGCTGGTTTCGTGCTCGTGCTCGCAGCCGAGGGTCTCCATCCCGCCGCGTCCGCCCAGAAGGTCGCCCGATGAGCGCCATCAGCACCGAGCACGTCGAGCTGCCTATCGCCGGCATGACCTGCGCCTCGTGCGCGAACCGCATCGAGCGAAAGCTCAACAGGCTCGACGGCGTGACCGCCACGGTCAACTTCGCGACTGAACGGGCCGCCGTCGAGTTCGACCCCACCGCTGTCGCCCCACAGCAGCTCGTCGACGCGGTGCAGGCCGTCGGCTACCGCGCGCAGCTGCCGACGACACGGCCCCAGCCAGCGGACGAGCCCAAAGAGACCGATGAGACCGACTCGCTGCGCCGGCGCCTCGTTCTGTCGGCCGTCCTGTCGCTACCGGTGCTGCTCATGGCGATGGTGCCGGCGCTGCAGTTCGACAACTGGCAGTGGCTGTCGCTCAACCTCGCCACGCCGGTCGTGCTGTGGGGCGGCTGGCCGTTCCACAAGGCGGCGTGGGCGAACCTGAAGCATGGTGCCGCGACGATGGACACGCTCATCAGCATCGGGACGCTCGCTGCCTGGCTGTGGTCGCTGTTCGCGCTGTTTTTGGGCGATGCCGGGACGACCGGGATGCGGATGCCTTTTGACCTCGTTCCCGAGCGCGGCGACGGCGCCGACCACATCTATCTCGAAGCGGCGGCGGTCATCACCACCCTCATCCTGCTGGGTCGCTATTTCGAGGCGCGAGCCAAGCGGCGTGCGGGTGCGGCCATCGAGGCGCTGCTGGAGCTCGGCGCCAAGGACGTCGCCATGCTGGACCCCGACGGCACCGAACGCCGCGTGCCGGTCGAGCAGCTTGCGGTCGGCGACCGGTTCGTTGTGCGCCCGGGCGAGAAGGTCGCCACCGACGGTCTCGTCGAGGAGGGGTCCTCGGCCGTCGACATGAGCATGCTCACGGGTGAGTCGGTGCCGGCCGAGGTCGGCCCCGGGTCCGAGGTCGCGGGTGCGACCGTCAATGCTGGTGGGCGATTGGTGGTCCGCGCCACGAAGGTCGGCGGCGACACCGCGCTCGCGCAGATTTCGCGGCTTGTCACCTCGGCGCAGAACGGCAAGGCGCCGGTCCAGCGTCTGGCCGACCGCGTCTCCGGCGTGTTCGTGCCCGTCGTCATCGGTCTGGCCGTCGCGACGCTCGGCTTCTGGCTGGGCACCGGCGAAAGCGCATCGTTCGCGTTCACGGCGGCGGTGGCTGTGCTCATCATCGCCTGCCCGTGCGCGCTCGGGCTCGCGACGCCGACGGCGCTCATGGTCGGAACCGGGCGCGGCGCGCAGCTCGGCCTGCTCATCAAGGGGCCGGAGGTGCTGGAGTCAACGCGGAAGGTCGACACCGTCGTCCTCGACAAGACCGGCACGGTCACTACCGGCAAGATGAGCCTCGTCGAGGTCGCGACCGCCGACGGCGTCGACCTCGGCGAGGCGCTGCGGCTCGTCGGCGCGTTGGAGGATGGGTCCGAGCACCCCATCGCCCAGGCCATCGCCAGGGCGGCTGCCAGTGGGGGTCCGCTGCCCGTCGTCGAGAGCTTCACGAACCGTGAGGGTCTCGGTGTGGAGGGTGTCGTCGACGGCCACGCGCTCATCGTCGGGCGTCCGACGCTGCTCGCCGACTGGGCGATGTGCCTGCCCGCCGAGCTGGACGCTGCCCGCCGCGACGCCGAACAGCGCGGCCAGACGGCGATTGCCGCCGGCTGGGACGGAACGGCCACGGCCGTGTTCGTTGTCGCCGACACCGTCAAGGAGACATCTGCGGAAGCCATTGCCTCTCTGAAGGCGCTTGGGTTGTGCCCGGTGCTGCTGACCGGCGACAACAAGACGACCGCCAAGGCCGTCGCCGCCGACGTCGGCATCGACGAGGTCATCGCCGAGGTCCTGCCGTCCGACAAGGCCGACGTCATCCGCCGTCTGCAGGCCGACGGCCGGGTGGTGGCCATGGTCGGCGACGGCGTCAACGACGCGCCCGCGCTCGCCCAAGCCGACCTCGGGCTGAGTATCGGCACCGGCACCGACGTCGCCATCGAGGCCAGCGACCTCACGCTCGTCTCCGGCGACCTGCGTGCCGCGGCGGATGCCATCCGGCTGTCTCGCGCGACGCTGCGGACCATCAAGCAGAACCTCGGCTGGGCGTTCGGCTACAACATCGCCGCCATCCCGCTCGCGGCGGTTGGCCTGCTCAACCCTGTCATCGCCGGCGCGGCCATGGCGTTCTCCAGCGTGAGCGTCGTCGGCAACGCGCTGCGCCTGCGCCGCTTCCAGACGCAGCGCAGCGCGGCGCCCGCCGTCCCATCCGCGGCGCCCCCCGCTGCACCGGTGAGGGCCGTGGTTTAGCCACGAAGGCCCAGACCAACCGGTGGGGTGAGCGCGACGTTGGACCGAGAGCGAAGATGAGCTGTTGGCCGCCATATATGTCGGCGACGCGGCGATGCGCGACATCGCCGCGGCCGTCGGCCGCAGCCATGATGCGTGCAGCGGCCGGCGCGCACAGCTTGGAATAGCGTCGCGCCGACGGGCGCGGGTGCCCGGCCCCGCGGCTGATGCGCTCATCCGGCCGCAGCGGCTGCGAACGTGCCGTGCACGGTGCTGCGCGCCAGGTCGGACTAACCGTGGACCACGTCCGCGCACGGCGTTGCGAACTCGGACTCGCCGCACCAGCCCTGCGGCGCTACACCGCTCGCGAAGACCGGCTCGTCTGCGAGGCCTATCGCGCGCCGGTCGACCCCGGACTGAGCTCGCCGCGCAGCTCGGACGTTCCCCCGGCGCGCTCCGTGTTCGCGCCGCGGTTCTCGGTGAGGTCGCGCCCGGGTCTTAGCCGCACTCGTCACGGCGCGGGGACGACCTAGTGCGCGAGGGCTACGCCCGTCGCTTGCGCTGACTGGCCATCAGCGACGAGCTTCTGCCATGCCGCAGCACGGAGGCGATTAGTGCTCCGGCCCGCAAGCTCGGACTGGCGAACTACGCACGCACGTGGACGGAAGCCTGCGGGTACGCGGCCGGCGGCCTGAGGACGGACGCCTCGTAGCCGCCGCCCGCTCGCCTGGTCAGACCGACTTGAAGAAGTTGAGGCCGTAGCGGTCTAGGAACTGCTGGACCTCGATGTTGAGCCGGAAGAGCTCGCCAGTGAGGACCAGGACGCCCATCGCGATGAGGACGACGCCCGCGCCGGACTGGATGGCGGCGTAGTGGCGCTTGAAGAACCCGAACGCCCGCGTGGCGGCGTTGAAGGCGATGGCGGTGCCCAGGAACGGCAGCGCCAGCCCGGCGGAGTAGACAGCGAGCAGCAGGCCGCCCTGCGTCGTCCCCGAGCTCGTCGATGCGAGGCCGAGGATTGCGCCGAGCGTAGGTCCGACACAGGGCGTCCAGGCGATGGCGAAGGCGGCGCCCGCCACGATGGGGCCACCGCGGCCCGCCCGCTCGATGAGGCCGTCGGGTCGCCACTCCCGGTTCAGGCGCGGCACGAACACCGAGCCGACGAAGAGCACGCCCATGGCGATGATGGCGACGCCGGCGACCTTGTTGAGCGTCGGCTGGTTGTCGAACAGAAACGAGCCGGCGGCGGTCGCTCCGAGCCCGAGCAGGATGAAGATGAGCGAGAAGGTGCCGACGAACACCGCGCTGCGGGCGAGCACGCGGGGGTCGAAGCGGCGCCCTAACTCCTGCGGCTGAGTGCCGGACACGGTCGCCAGGTAGCCGGGTACGAGCGGCAGGCAGCACGGCGACAGGAACGACACGAGCCCGGCCGCGAAGGCGAGGGCGATGCTCGGGGCCTCAACCATTGAGCGCGTACCGCCTGATGTCTTCGTCGAGCTTGGCCTCGGCGGCGCCGGCTGTGGCCGCAACCAGGAGGCGTCGGAAGGGCGGCCACATCACTACTACGAACGATAGTACGGGGCGCCTAGCGACCGGCCGCTAGGCCACCGTGGGCGCCGCCCTGTCGCCGGCGGGAGCGCCTCGGCGGTCACCGACGAGCAGGGCGATGCCCCCGAGCGCCATCGCGGCGGCCCACAGCTGCGGCTGGGTCAGTCCTGCCATGACCTCATCGTTGCGGCGGATGAACTCCACGAGGAACCGCTCGACGCCGGCGAGCACGAGGTAGACGCCGAAGAGCCGAGGACCGGACAGGCGGTGGCGCAGCCGCCACAACGCCCAGAAGATGAACAGGCCCGCCAGCGTCTCGTACACGGGCGTGGGATGGACGCGCTCGGTCGTCGGGACTTCCCCGTGGGGGTAGGCCATCGCCCACGGCAGGTCGCTGGTCGCTCCGTAGGTGCCGTCGCCGGCGAACTGGCAGGCGATGCGTCCGAGCGCGTAGCCCAGTGCCAGCGCCGGGGCGGCGGCGCCCAACACGTCTGCCAGGGCCAACCGCTGCCAGCGCGCGGTGACGAGCACTGCCGCTGCCCCGCCGACCACGCCGCCGTACCACGTGAAGCCCGCGGCGGAGAGCAGGTCTCCGGGGTGCGCGGAGCCGCTGTGCTCGACGTACCAGTACAGCCGCGCGCCGAGCAGGCCGCCGAGCGCCGCGCCGAGGATGAGGCTGCTCGCGGCGTCCGGCCGGTCGGTCCTGCGCCCGAGCTCGTGACGCAGGACCAGCCACGCGCCGACGAACGCCAGCGCGACGAAGACGCCGTAGCTCTTGACCTCGATGGGCCCGAGCTCGAACAGAACCGGGCGCATCAGCTGACCGGCGGGCGGCCGGCGGGCCTGCCAAAGCTGACGACGATGCGCTGCTTGTCGCGGAGCTTCAGCGCGCGGAAGGCGCGCGAGGGTTGGCCGTCGACCCACATCTGCACGGCCCTGCCGCCGCTGGCGCGATACGGCCCGAGTCGGTCGCGGCTGAACGGCACACCCCAGACGGCGAAGAACTGGCCGAGCGTGGCGTTGCCCTGGCCCTCGTCGTGGATGACGCCGTCGGGCGTGTGGGTGTGCAGGCTTGCCATGTCGCCGGGCGGGCGGCGTGGGTCGATGCCGATGTTCGCCGGCACACCGACGCGCTTTCCGTCGACCCACACGCTGAGCTGTGGGTGGATGTGGAGGCTCGCCGTCGGCGAGGACATGGTCGAGACGCCGGCCCGCGTGCGGCGCTGCTCCAGCCCCGCGTAGTGCGCGCCGAAGGCCCCCTCAGAGCCCTTGGGAACCTCGCCGCCTCCGCCGCCGCGCGTGCTTGCCAGCGCCGCGACGGCGGCGACGGCGACGACGGCGAGCGCGGCAGTGCCCGCGGCGCGGAGCCGTCGAGAGCGTCGCTCGCGTGCGGCCACCTCCCGCTCGCGCGCTTCGCGCTCGGCGCGGCGCCGCTGCTTCTCGGATACTCGACTGCTCACGCGAACCTTCTCCTGCACGACGGGCGAAGCATCTACGACGCAGCATAGTAGGAACGCGGAATCCGGCCCGGCGCTCGACTGGTTGGCCGGCGTGCGCTACAGCAGCGCGTACAGCGCGAGGGCCGTCAAGCCGCCGCTTGCGGCCGAGAACGACAGCACGGTGACCGCGCGGTAAGCGGCGTGGCGGCTGACCTGCGGGCCCCATGCCAGCGGGATGAACAGCAGGGGGTTGACGACGAGGCCGACGGCGAGCGTGGCGGTCAGCAAGGCGGGTCGTTCCGGGACGACGAGGTCGACCGCGAGGAGGATGAGGCCCATCATCACCCAGTCGAGGTGTAGGGACAGGAACCGGCGCGGCGCGACGATGCCGCGGCGGTGAAACCACGGAGCTTGCTGGGTGGCCGCGAGCACCAGCCAGCCCGACAGCCCGCCGAGCGCCAGCGAGATGAGGCCGAGCGACGTGAGGAGCGGCATCAGCGCGACCTCGCGTACTGGCGGCGGCCGAGGACGCGCTGCCAGTTCCAAGCGAACGTCGGCAGCGGCCCGCGTCGGTGTAGCCAGAACCGGTCCGGGACGGCGTCGGCCGGTTCGACGGCGCCGGCCTCGACGTCACTGATGACGACCCCAGAACCGGCTGCGGCAGGGCGCTCCGCGAGCGCGCCGCCGTCGGCGGCGTAGACGCCGGTCGGCCCCTCGTAGTGGCCGGCGTAGCGCACCGGCAGGCCGAGCCCCGGACAGCGAACCTCGCCGCAATGCGAAGCGTGGATGACGGGCGCGCCGACCAGCCGCGCGAACGCGGGCGCCGCTCCGGCCGCCGTCTGTCGGTTGGCCGCCTCCCAGCGGCGCGTCACCGCGGTCGGGCGCCATGCCGGGATGCTCCACCACGCCGAGCCGCCGAGCACGAGGTCGACCCGACCGCGCAGGCGGCGCGCGGTCTGCGAACGCATGAGCTCCCAGCACAGCGCGACGCCGACGCGCAGCCCATCGCGCAGCTCGATGACGCCGTCGTCGCTCCCGCCGACGTAGAACGCGTTCTCCCACATCGTGGGCAGGTCCTTGTCGTGGCGGCCGACGACGCCACCGGCATCGGCGAGCACGAACGCGTTGCGGGCCTCGCCGTCGTCATCGCGGCACAGAAACGACCCGCCGAGCGCGATGTCATGGCGGGCGGCCTGCTCGACGAGCCAGTGGGTCACCGGCCCGTCGAAGCTGACCGTCCCGGTCCGCATCGACGGCAGGTACGCCATGCCGGTCGTAAAGAACTCGGGCAGCACGACAAGCTGTGCGCCGTCGGCCGCCGCCTGGGCGACGAACACGGCGCACGCCGCGAGGTTGGCGTCAACGACGCCGAGCTGCGGCTGCAGTTGAACGGCGGCGACGCGCAGCCCGCGGGCGCTCACCTGTCGCTCCTGCCGGCGCGCCGGCGGTCGCGCAGGGTCAGGACGCCGAGCACGAGCAGCATGGCCGCGACGGGTCCGAGGAACAGCAAGGACACCCCGAACGACCCGTGGTCGGCGAGCACGACGACCAAGCCGGCGGGCACGGTCATGCGGTCACCGCGGGCGCAGCGGCGAGCGCGCGCTGACGCCGGCTGGCGCGGATGAGGACGAAGGTCGCGTACAGCAACGCGAGCATCCCGCCGTAGAGGACGACGCCGCCGATGACCTTGACCGGGCTGTCTGAGCGCTCGGGCGGAAAGTAGGCGTAGCGGTCCGCCTCGGCGGCTCGTCCGCTCCCCTCGCGGACCGAGACCGGCAGCCAGCTCTCGACGGCGCGGCCGCCGCGGCGCATCTCCGCATACACGAACCAGCGCCCGCGCTCGGGAAGCGCCAGCGCGCCCTGTATCCGGCACCCCCGCTTGGTCAGCGCCGCGCGAAGGGTTTCGCCGCCGCGGCGAGCCACGACGGCAGTCGGCTGCGTGGCGGCGCACACGTCCTGCGGCAGCTCGGCGGTGAGCGTCGCGCGGCCTTCGGCGACGGCGACACGCATCGCGACGCTGCCGGCGTCCTCGCCCTGGCCGGGGTCATGTGCCAGAGCCACCGGCGCCAGGAGCAACACCAGCGGGACGCTGGCGACAGCGGCGGTCGCCGGGGCAGCACGCCATCGACGCGTCGGCGTCAAGCGCGCTCCTGCGGCCACGGCGAACACGACGACGGTGACGAGCCACGTCAGCACTGCCCCGACGAGCACGTCGGCGGCGTCGAAGCGCACGCCGTCGCCGAGCAGGTTGCGGACCGGCACATACGCCACGTGCAACGCCAGCGTGTAGATGGTCGCGGTCAGCGCCGGATGCCAGCGGCGGCGCGCGGCGGCGTCGACCGCGACGGCGGGGAGCACGAGAAGCGGCAGCGCCGGCGGCGGGAAGTCCACGACCGCGAGGAATGCGCCGACCGCGGCGATGAACACGGTGTAGACCGCGGCCGACAGCGTCGCGGCCCAGCGCCCGTCGCAGGCGACGCGCACGAGCATGAGGCCGACGCTGGCCCCGAAGCCGAGGACCGGTAGGTAGAAGACCTCATCGAACTGCGGCACGTCGGTGTCGTACTCGACGGTGGCGAAGCCGGCGGAGGCCAGCACCAGCGCCCCCGCGATGACGGTCAGCGGTCGAGCCCAGCGCTCCGGTCGCCCCGCGAGCTCCGCGAGGATGGCGGCGCCCAAGGCGAGCGTGCCGGCGATGCCGAGCATGTGCGGCGGGCTCCAGATGACGGCATCACGGCCGAACGCAAGGTGCCAGGCGTTGTCGATAGGCCCCGACGCGAGCGTGACGGCCACGCTCAGCAGCGCGAGCGCCAGCGGCTTGTGGCGCCAGACCGCCGCCGTGCCCTGCGCGCGGGCGACCAGCAGCGCCCACAGCGTCAGCGCTGCCCCGGCGGTCGCGATGCCCGCGTAGATGGCGATGTGGGGGGCGATGAAGAAGTCGTCGCGGCCGCGCTCGGTGTGCCAGGCGTCGTCCCAGTAGCCGCCAGCGAGCGCCGACATCGCGCCGGCAAACGCGACGGCGACGACCCACAGCGGGACGGCGAGACGGTGCTCGGCGATGGGCGGCGTGGACGGGTGAGCGGTCATGACAGTCGGACTCCGAGGCGAGGTTCCATACATCTGTACTAGAGCGTTGCACACAATGCAACGTAGCGTTACAGTGGTCGCATGGTAAAGGCGCTCACTCCACACGCGGAGGTGCTTCAAGCCGCGCAGCGGGTCTTCGAACAGCACGGCTATGCCGGGGCGACTATCGAGCGCATCGCCGCCGAGGCCGGCGTCTCCCGCGTGACACTGCACCGCCGCGGCCTGACCAAGGACACCCTGCTCGGGGAACTCGTCGCGAGCGCCACCGAGGACTACCGGCGAGCGATGTGGCCAGCGCTCACCGGCCAGGGCACCGGCGCCGAGCGGCTCGCACAAGCGCTCGAAGCGCTCTGCGGCGCGGCGGAGGAACACATGGCGCTGCTCGTCGCGCTGCGCGCGCAGTCCGACGGCATCTTCCACCGCGACGACGAGGAGGAGGCGCTGACGCGCACCGTCTTCACCGAGCCGCTGGAGAAGCTCGTGCGCGATGGCATCGCCGACGGCACGCTCCGCCACGTCGACCCCGTCGAGACCGCAACCGTTCTGTTCAACCTCGTCGGCTGGACGTACATCCACCTGCGCACCGGCCACGGCTGGAAGCCCGAGCGGGCGCGCCGCGCGACGCTTGACCCCGTCCTGCACGGGCTCCTGACAGCGCCGGACGCAACGGAGCCGAACACATGAGCTCCGCCACGACCGACCGCTATGTGCCGGCCGCGGGTCGTGCCGCCTTCACGGGCGCCTACGACGCCGTCCTGGCGCTGACCATGCGCGAGCGCCGCTGGCGCCCGCTCCTCGCCGAGGCGGTCCTCGCCGGCCTGCCGGCGTCCGCGACCGTCGTCGAGGTCGGCTCGGGCACCGGCACGCTCGCCATCGCCTTGGCCGGCGCCCGGCCGGACGCCCACATCCTCGGCGTCGACGGCGACGAGCACGCGCAGGCGCTGGCCCAGCGTACGCGCGGCGCCGAGCGCGTCGAGTGGCGCCACGGCCTCGCGGGCGAGCTGCCGTTGCCCGACGCCAGCGCCGACCGGGTCGTGATGTCGCTGCTGCTGCACCACCTCGGCCCCGCCGGCAAGCGCGCCGCCCTGACCGAGGCGCACCGCGTCCTGCGGCCCGGCGGGCGGCTGCACATCGCCGACTGGGGACGCCCGGCCGACCCGCTGATGCGCGCCGCGTTCTTCGCCCTGCAGCTCATCGACGGCTTTGACGGCACTCGTGACCACGCCGCCGGGCGACTGCCCGGCTTTGTCACCGACGCCGACTTCACCGGCGTGCAATGCCACCGACGCCTGCACACCGTCTGGGGCAGCCTGGAGCTGCTCCGAGCCGTGCGGACCTGACCCCAACCCGCGAGGCCATGAGCACCGACACCGAGCTTGCCCCCGACATCGCTGAGGCCATCGGCCGCATCATCGTCGGCAGCGCCGACCCATACCCGGACTACGCGCTGCTGCGCGAGCGCGCGCCGCGGCTGCGTCTGCCCGACGGCACGTGCGTGCTCACCCGCCGCGCCGATGTGGTTGCCGTGCTCCGCGACAGCCGCTTCGGACACCTGTATCCCGAGCGCCAGCGCCAGCTCTGGGGCGACGAGCAGGTGAACTCCAGTCGGCTGCTGCAGAGCCGACTGCGCTGGTTTCTGTTCATGGACCCGCCCGACCACGGCCGCCTGCGCGGGCTCGTGCAGAAGGTCTTCACCCCCAAGGCCTTCGAGGACCGCGCCCCGACCATCCAACGCTTCGTCGACGAGCACCTCGACCACGCGCTCGCCTCGGACACCTTCGACATCGTCAGCGACTTCGCGCACCCGCTCACGGTCGACACCATCGGCGACCTGCTCGGCGTGCCGCGCGTCGACCGCACGCGCTTTTCGGACTGGGGCCTGGTCTTCGAGGCGCTGCCGGGCTCGGAGGCCTTCGAGAAGGCCGAGCGGCTCATCGTCGACTACGAGGACTACTTCACCGCGCTGCTGGCCGAAAAACGCCGCAGCCCCGGCGACGACCTGCTCAGCGCGCTGCTGGCCGCCGAGGAGCAGGGCGACCGGCTCAGCGCCGACGAGGCGCTGGCCACCGCGTTCTCGCTGTTCGGCGCCGGGTTCGACACCACGCGCCATCTCATCGGCAACGCCGTCCACGCGCTCCTGTACCACCCGCACCACCTCGCGCTGCTGCGCGACCAGCCGGAGACGATGCGCAACGCCGTCGACGAGTTCCTGCGCTACGACGGCTCAGTGCAGTTCACGACCCGCACGGCACTGCAGGACGTCGAGCTGGACGGGGAGCGCTTCGCCCGCGGTGACGCCTTCTACCTCTGTCTCGGTGCGGCTAACCGCGACCCCGAAGCGCACGAGCGGCCGGACGAACTCGACATCCGCCGCGCGCGCCCGCAGCCGCTGACCTTCGGCGGCGGTATCCACCATTGCCTGGGCGCGGCGATGGGCCGGCTGGAGACCAGGCTGGCATTGACGGCGCTGCTCGACCGCGCGCCGAACCTGGAGCTCGCGCGGTCGCCGCGATGGCGGCAGGGCGCAGTGTTCCGCGGCCTGGAGGAGCTGCGGCTCTCCGGTGGGTGACCGCTCGGCCCGCGGGCAGTCATGACCGACCACTGACGAGCATCGCCCCGGTCGTCGAAGTGCGCCGCCGTGGTCGGAGGCGACGGGCCTCGCGGGTGCCGCGGGATTAGCGATGGGTCCGGGCCGCGGGCGAGGACCGTGGGCGCTCGCCCGGCGAGCCCTGCCGCCGACGCTCACGCCCCAGCCCGTGCAGGACCAGCAGTCCGACGCCGACCGTGATGGCGACGTCGGCGACGTTGAAGGCCGGCCAACGGGGGAACTCGATGAAGTCGGTGACGCGTCCGTCCCCGGCCCGGTCGACGAGGTTGGCGAGCGCGCCGCCTGCGAGCAGCGCCGCGACCGGTGCCGCGGGCCGCCCGACGCCCCAAGCCAGCAGGACGATGAAGGCGAGCGCGGCGACGGCGACGGCGGCCAGCACCACGGCGCTCGGTGCCCCCGCGAGGACGCCGAACGCGACTCCGCTGTTGAACCCGACGTCGAGCTGTACCGCGCCTACTAGCGCCACCGGTTCGCGGAGATGGCGCTCGGCCAACGCCTTCGTCGTCAGGTCCAGCGCCGCCACGCCAGCCGCGAGAACCAGGAACGAGAGAAACCAGGGCCGGAAACGCGGCCGGGAGAAAAACATCAGTGTCAGTCAATCATATGTGTTACGGTCAATGCGAAATGATTGACGGCGACCTGCGCAGCATCCTGTTCCACGGGCTCTCGGACCCCAGCCGGCAGCGCATCATCAGCGTGCTGCGGCGCGGGCCGGCTCGCGTCACCGACGTTGTCGCGGCGACCGGCATGCAGCAGCCGAACGCCTCCACCCACCTGGCGTGCCTGTGGGAATGCGGGCTCGTCGAGCGCGAGCGTCGCGGCCGCGAGGTCCACTACTGGCTGGCAGAGGGCGTCGAGGACCTGCTGGCGGTAGCGGACCGCCTGCTGGAGAGCGCCGGCGAGCGCATCGCCAGCTGCCCCAACTACGGCCGCGGCCGCCGCCGGGAGGCCGCGTGAGCTGCGCGTGTGAGCCCGAGCCCGAGGTCGCGCGCAGCCTGAGCTGGCGCGAGGCGACCTACCGCTTCGGGCCGCTGCGTAACGCGCTGCTGGCCGGCCTGCTGCTCGGCACCGGGCTGCTGCTGGAGCTGCTCGACGCGCCCGAGGCGGTGCCCGTGGCCGCGTTCTTGGCGGCCATCCCCGTCGGCGCCTGGTACTTCGCCCAGGAAGGCTGGGAGGAGTTCGTCGAGGAGCGCGAGGTCGGCATCGAGGCGCTGATGCTCATTGCCGCCGCGGGCGCGATGGTGTTCGGGCTCTTCGAGGAGGCCGCGGCCCTCGTCTTCTTGTACTCGCTCGCCGAGGCCATCGAGGAGCTCACGTTCGCGCGCACGCGCTCGGCCATCCGCGAGCTGCTGGACCTCGCGCCCAAGCAGGCGCGCCGGCTCGTCGACGGGCGCGAGGAGACCTTGTCCGCCGAGGCGCTGCGGGTCGGCGACCGGTTCCTCGTGCGGCCCGGCGAGGCGTTGCCGACCGACGGCGTCATCCGCGACGGGCGCTCGACGCTCAACGAGGCGCCGGTCACCGGCGAGTCGGTGCCGGTCGAGAAGGGACCGGGTCAGGAGGTCTTCGCCGGCACCGTCAATGGCGAGCGCGCGCTGGAGGTCGAGGTCAGCCGCGCGTACGCCGACAACACGCTGCAGCGCATCGTCCACCTCGTCGAAGAGGCGCAGAGCCAGAAGTCGCGCGCGCAGCGGTTCGTCGACCGCTTCGCCACCCGCTATAGCCCGGCCGTGCTCGCCGCCGGCGTGCTCGTCGCCGTCGTCCCGCCGCTGCTCGGTGGCGACTGGACCGACTGGGCGCTGCGCGGCGTGACCGTCCTGGTCGCCGGCGCGCCGTGCGCGCTGGTGATGTCGGTGCCGGTCGCCGCGGCGGCGGCCATCACGCGCGCCGGTCGGGACGGCATCCTCATCAAGGGCGGGCTGCAGCTGGAAGCGCTCGGCCGCATCGAAGCCGTGTGCTTCGACAAGACCGGCACGCTCACCAAGGGCACGCCGCAGGTCACCGACGTCGTCGTGCTCGACGGCCACGACGAGCGACGTGCCATCGAGCTCGCGGCCGCCGTCGAGGCCCGCTCAGAGCATCCGCTCGCCCAGGCCGTGGTCGCCTACGCCCGCGAGCGCGGCGTCGAACCGGCGCCGGCGGCCGACTTCGAGGCGCTCGTCGGCCACGGCGCCAGCGCGCGCGTGAACGGCTCGGAGGTATGGGTCGGCAGCCCGCAGCTTGTCGGGCAGCGCGCCGCCGAGCTCCCCGCCCAGGCGGACCTCCAGCACCTCCAGGACGAGGGCAAGACCGTGGTCTTCGTCGGCGAGGGCGACCGCGCGCTGGGCATGCTGGCCCTGCGTGACGAGCCGCGGCCCGAGGCCGCCGGCGCCATTCATCAGCTGCGCCGCCTGGGCGTGCGCCACATCTCGATGCTGACCGGCGACAACGAGCGCACCGCGCGCGCCATCGCCAGCCAGCTCGGGCTCGACGAGGTGTTCGCCGAGCTCAAGCCCGAGGACAAGGTCGCGCAGGTCAAGCGCCTGCAGGAGCGCCACGGCGCGGTCGCGATGGTCGGCGACGGCATCAACGACGCGCCCGCGCTGGCCACCGCCGACCTCGGCATCGCCATGGGCACGGGCGGCACCGACGCCGCCATCGAGGCCGCCGACGTCGCGCTGATGGCCGACGACATCACCAAGGTCGCCGAGGCGCTGCGGCTCGGCCGCCGGGCGACGCGCATCTCCCGCCAGAACCTCATCTTCAGCGTGCTGCTGCTGGCGGTGCTCATCCCCAGCGCCGTCGTCGGCCTGCTCACCGTCGTCATCGCGGTCACCGTGCACGAGGTCGCCGAGCTGCTGGCGGTCGGCAACGGCGTGCGCGCCGCCCAGCGCCCGCCCCGTCTGGCACCCGCAGGCGCCTGACGGCCATGGCGCGCGGCGACGTCGCCACGGCCAAGCCGGCGCTGCGCCACGACACCGAGCGGCTGCGCCGGCGCGGGCTGCGGCTGGCGTGGTTCATCGTCGTCTGGGACCTCATCGAAGGCGCGGTCGCTGTCACCGCCGGTCTGGCGGCCGGCTCCATCGCGCTGGTCGGCTTCGGCATCGACTCGGGCATCGAGGTCTTCGCGGCAAGCGTCGTCATCTGGCAGCTGCGCGGCGGCGCGCACGCGCGGATGCGCACAGCGCTGCGACTCATCGCCATCAGCTTCTTCGTCCTCGGCGCCTACGTCGGATTTGAGTCCATCCGCGACCTTGTTGCCGCCGACAAGGCCGGGGAGTCCATCGTCGGCATCGTCCTGAACGTGGTCGCGCTCGCGGTGATGGTCCCCGTCGCCGTCGCGCAGAAGCGCACCGGACGCGCGCTGGGCAACGAGGTGCTCGTCGCGCAGTCCGATGAGACGTGGCTGAGCAACTACCTGTCGGTCAGCCTGCTGGTCGGACTCGGGCTGAACGCCGCGTTCGGGCTGTGGTGGGCCGACCCGGTGGTCGCGCTGTTCGTCGCCGCCATCGCCTTCCACGAAGGACGCGAGGCCTGGCAGGAGTCCTCGGAGCGGGAGGACTAGCGGCATGTGCATGCAGTGCATGGCCGGAGCGTCGCTGTGCGTTGGCAGCGCGTCGGGCATGCGCGCCTGGCTGGCGACGCGCGGCTGGTCGTGGCTGACGCCGAAGGTCATGAAGCGCGCGACCGTCGGGCTGATGGCGGCCGCGGTCGTCGCGTCGAGCGTGGTCGTGCCGAGCGCCGCCCCGCCCAGCCCGACATCGCCGCCATCTGCGGACAAGCCGGAGCAGTCCGTCGGGACGGCCTCCTCGGCAGGCGCCGTCGACGACGGGCGGCCATGAGCGCGAACGAAAACACCTTCGTGTTCGCCGACCTCGCGGGGTTCACGGCGCTCACCGAAGCGCACGGCGACGAGCGCGCGGCCGACATCGCCACCGCCTTCTGCGCGGAGCTCAACCGGCTGCTGCCCGACGACGCCGAGGACCTGAAGATGCTCGGCGACGCATGCCTCGTGCGCGCGGGCTCGGCCGCCGACGCCATCGAACTCGGCCTGCGGCTGACGCGCGAGCTCGCGCCGCGCCACGGCTTCCCCGACGTCCGCATCGGCATGCACACCGGCAGCGCCGTGCACCGCGGGGCCGACTGGTTCGGCGCCACCGTCAACATCGCCGCGCGCGTCGTCGCGCTCGCCGGACCCGGCGACGTGTTGCTCAGCGCTGCCACACGGGCCGCGGCCGAGACGCTCGTCGACGTCGTCATGGAGGACTGCGGGCTGCACGAGCTGCGCCACATCACCCGGCCTGTGCATCTGTATCGGGCGCGCCGCGCGGGCGAGCCGGCCCGCGACGGCCGCTGGGTCGTCGACCCCGTGTGTCGGATGTGCCTCGACGTCGAGCAGGCCGCGACATCGGTCATCCACGACGGTGCGGAGGTCTTCTTCTGCTCGGCGCTGTGCGCCGGCAAGTTCGGGCGCGCGCCCGAGCGCTACGTGCGTGACGCGCAGGAGATGCGCCCGTGAGCAAGGCCGGCAGCGTCGGTCTCGTTGCGCTCGGAGGCCTGCTCGCCGCCGCGCTCTGGTGGCGTCGGCATCCGTCGGCGTGCCCGTACGGGCAGCGTTGGGCGGTCGAGGTCCCGCACCCGTACATCACCGCAGCTCGCCTAAACGACGCCCTCGGCGACGTGGCCGGCAAGCGGGTGCTGGAGGTCGGGCCGGGCACCGGCTACTACACGCTGCCGGTCGCCGAGCGTGTCGGCGATGCCGGCCGCCTGCACATCCTCGACGTTCAGCAGGAGATGCTCGACCTGACAGCGCGCCGCGCGCGCGAACGCGGCCTGCTCAATGTCGTAGCGACACAGGGCGATGCCCGCGCGCTCCCGTACGCCGACGGCAGCTTCGACGCCGCGTTCCTGGTCACCGTGCTCGGCGAGGTCCCTGACCAGGACGCGGCGCTGCGCGAGCTCGCGCGCGTGCTGCGACCCGGTGGGCGCCTCGTCGTCGGTGAGCTCTTCGGCGACCCGCACTGGGTTGCACCCGGCGCGCTGCGGCGGCGCGCGGCAGCAGCCGGCCTGCGCTTCGAGCAGCGCATCGGGACGCCGCTGGCGTACTTCGCGCGCTTCGTGCGAACGACTGGGCGGGAGGACCAGTGAGCCGGCAAGCGGACGCGCAAGACGCGCCGGCGGCCCCGGCGCCGGTCCCCCCACAACGCCCGGAACCCCGGACGGCGCGGCGATGGTGGGCGCTCGGCGCGCTCATCGAGGTCGGCCGGCCCGGCTTATTGACCCGGCCGTACGCGAGTCCTCCTGTAGAGGAATCCGACGCGAATGGTTTCCTTTTCAGTTACCATTTTGGGCGTGACTCCTTCCGCCGTTCGTTCCGACGTCCATCTGCAGCACCGCTTGATGCACGGCTTCGCCGACCTCTCGCGGCTGCGCATCCTCGACGCCCTGCGCGACGGCGAGCGGCGCGTGGTCGACCTCAGCGAGCAGCTTGAGCTGTCGCGCCCGAACACCTCCAAGCACCTGGCGTGCCTGGACGGTTGCGGTCTCATCGAGCGCGACAAGCGCGGGCGCGAGGTCTACTGCCGCCTCGCTGACGGCGTCGCGGAGCTGCTGGACGGCATCGACGGGCTGCTCGACCGCGTGGGTGACCGAGTGGCTGGCTGCGAGCTGACAACGCAGGCGATGCAGCGCGAGGCGCGCGCATGAGCGCGCCGCGGGAGCTGCCGACGCTCCCCATGGCGTCCAGCGCCCCGGCCGCCTCGGAGCCTGCAGCGCCGGAGGCCGGCGCGGCGGCCGAGCGCTTCCGTGTCGAGGGCATGGACTGCGCGTCCTGCGCGCGGACGGTCGAGAAGGCGGTGGCCGCCATTGACGGCGTGCGCGCGGCCACGGTCTCGTTCGGCAACGCGATGCTCGCCGTCGACGGTGACGTCACGGCCGAGACCGTTCAGGCGGTCGTCTCCCGCGCCGGGTACCGCGCCCGCCCGGTCGGCAGGCGCCGCGAGCGGCACGCCCCCTTCTGGCGGCGCGACCTGCGGACCGTCTCGACCCTGGTCTCCGTCGTGGTCCTCGCCGCCGCGGTCGTCGCCTCGCTTTGGGGCGCGCCCCGGGCGGTCACCGAGCCGCTGTACCTGGCCTCGATGGCGGTTGGTGGCTGGGCCATCGCGCGCGCCGCGCTGGCAGCCCTGCAGCGCCGGTCGCTGGACATGAACGCCCTGATGTCCCTCGCCGCCGTCGGCGCGGTCGGCATCGGCGAGTACGCCGAGGGCGCGTGGGTGCTGGTGTTGTTCGCGGTCGGCACCACGCTTGAGAGCTACGCCTTTGACCGCAGCCGTCGCTCCGTCACCGAGCTGATGGACCTCGCGCCCGAGCAGGCGCGCGTCATCTCGGGCGACGGCGACGAGCACCTGATGCCTGTCGAGGAGGTCACGGTCGGTGCTCGCTTTGTCGTGCGTCCCGGTGAGCGCATCCCACTCGACGGCGTCGTTGTCTCTGGCGCGTCCAGTGTCGACGAGGCGCCCATCACCGGCGAGTCCGTGCCCGTCGACAAGCAGCCCGGCGCGGCCGTCTTCGCCGGCACGCTCAACGCGCAGGGAGCGCTGACGGTCCGCGCGACCAAGACGGCCTCTGACTCTACGCTCGCGCGGGTAGCGGAACTCGTCGAACAGGCGCAGGGCTCGCGAGCGCCGTCCGAGCGGTTCGTCGACCGTTTCGCGCGCATCTACACGCCGCTCGTGTTCGGCGCCGCGCTCGCGTTCATCGGCATTCCGGTCGGGTTGCTCGGCGGCGACCTCGACACCTGGCTCTACCGGGCACTCGCGCTGCTCATCGTCGCGTGCCCGTGCTCGCTGGTCATTTCCATCCCGGTCGCCGTCGTCTCCGCGGTCGGGCGGGCCGCGCGCGAGGGCGTACTCATCAAGGGCGGCCAGGCGCTCGAAGACCTCGCGCGCGTGAAGACCCTCGCTATCGACAAGACCGGCACGCTGACGCGCGGCCTGCCGCAGCTCGCGGACATCGCCGTGCTCGACGGCGCCGGCAAGGACCAGGCGCTCGCCTTGGTCGCCGCGGTCGAGCGGCGTTCCGAGCACCCGCTGGCTGAGGCGCTGGTCCGCGCCGCCCGCGAGCGCCGCTTGGCTATAAGCGAGCCGGACGCGTTCGAGGCGCTGCCCGGCCGCGGCGTCATCGCGTCCGTTGACGGTCGCAAGCTGTGGGCCGGTGGCCCGCGCCTGGCCGCCGAGCACCTCGGCGGGGTGCCCGAGCAGGCGGGCCGACTCCACGCCCGCGGCCAGACCGCCATCATCCTCGGCGACGGCGCCCGCGCGCTGGCCGTCTTCGGGCTCGCCGACCAGCCGCGCCCCGAAGCCGCCGACGCGCTCGCCAAGGTGCGCCAGGCGGGCATCGGCGGCGTCATCATGCTGACCGGCGACAACGAGCGAGTCGCTGCGGCCGTCGCCGCCCAGGTCGGCGCCGACGACTACCAGGCCGGACTGCTGCCCGAGGACAAGCTGCGCGCCGTCGAGGCACTGAACGCGGAGCGCGGACCGGTGGCGATGGTGGGCGACGGCATCAACGACGCGCCCGCGCTCGCCGCTGCGCCCGTCGGTATCGCCATGGGGGCCGCCGGCACCGACGCCGCACTGCAGTCCGCCGACGTCGCGCTGATGAGCGACGACCTCGCCCGACTGCCCGACGCGGTCACTGGCGCGCGACAGGCCAGCCGGGTCATGCGCCAGAACGTCGTCGCGTCGCTGCTCGTGAAGGCTGTCTTCGTGGCGCTCGCGCCGCTGGGGATGGTCACGCTCGTGCTCGCCGTCGCCGCCGACATGGGCATGTCGCTGCTCGTCACGCTCAACGGGCTGCGGCTGCTGCGCCGCCGCCGGTCCGCCGGCGACCACGCCGGCGGCACCGCGGCCGGCGCCTCGAAGACCGACACCTGCCAGGAGGACTGCTGCACCCATGCCTGAACTCGCGCTCGCGCTCTACGTCGTCTACCTCGGGCTCGCGTTCGGGCTGCGCACGTATCTGCAGGTCCGCCGCACGGGTTCGACGGGCTTCGTCGGGCTGCGGGGACGTCCGGGCTCCGTTGAGTGGCTCGGCGGCGTGGGGTTCGCGGCCGCGCTCGTGCTCGGCTTCGCCGCGCCGGTCCTCGACCTTTTCGGCGTCCTCGACCCCGTCGCCGTTGTCGACGGCGAGGTCGCACACGTCGTCGGCATCGTCCTGGCGGTCACCGGCATCGCCGGGACGCTGTACGCCCAGGTGGCGATGGGGGCGTCGTGGCGCATCGGCGTGGATGCCACCGAGCGGACCGAGCTCGTCACCGCCGGCCCGTTCGCGCTCGTGCGCAACCCCATCTTCGCGGCGATGCTGCCGACGTCACTCGGGCTCGTCTTGCTGGTCCCGAACGTCGTCGCGCTCGTCGGTTTCGTCGCGCTGTTCGCGGCGCTTCAGGTCCAGACCCGGGCGGTCGAGGAGCCATACCTGATTGCCACGCACGGCCAGACGTACGTCACCTACGCGGCGCGGGTCGGGCGGTTCTTTCCGGGCCTTGGTCGCCTGCGCGCTCAGCAAGGGCGCTGAGGGCGCACGAACACAGGGCGTTTGCTGTTCTCCGGGGCGCCCCGCTAGCTGCTCTGCGCGATGGCGGCCTGTACGGCCTTGCGGAAGCCCTGAAGACCGAACGAGCCCTCAAGCCGCGCAGCCACGCGACCCTTGGTGTCGATGGTGAACAGCCACGGCTCGGTCGGAAGCCCGTAGCGACCCAGCGGCTCGCGCAGACCCTTGTTGGGGTCGTTGTCGACGTAGACCTCCTGGTGGATGAACTCGACGCGGTCTCCGTACTCGGCCTTCAGCTGCGCCGCGATGTCGACGACCGGTCCGCACACGCGCGACTGACACAGCTGCGGGGTAGCGAAGAGCAGCGCGACCGGCTTCTTGCCGAGGACGTCGGGCAGCGCGACCTCGTGCATGTCGTCCGGCGGCAGTCGCGTCTCGATGGCCTCGATGTTCCCGCCGGCAGAGGCGACCGTGTCGGTCTGCACCTTCGGCGCGCGCTCGCCCGGCTCGGGCACCGGGCTGTCCTTGCGCACGGTCACCTGCGACGGCGCGGCGACGAGCCGGTCGCCGACCTTGGTCACGACCAGCACCGTCCACTTGCCAAGCTGTTCGAGCTCGACAGCGTCGGCGGAGTAGACCGCCGCGAACGGGTCCTCCTCGGTCGCCGCCTGCCGGCTGCGGTAGGCGGGCTCGGTGACCAGCAGGTCCGCAGGCGCGAGATACGGGCCGAGAATGTTCGTCGAGCGCGGCGAGCGCGCAACGTACACCGCAGTCGGGCCGTACACGAACTGGCCTTGCTCTGAGATGACGCCGAACGCGAGACGGTTGTGCCCGGGCGTGAACACGCTGGAGGCCAGCCCGACCTCGGTGCCGGTCACGCCGATGGAGTCGGCGAGCTGCTGCATCGTCTGGCCGGCCGTGACCTTCGGAAACTGGTCGGCGGACGGCTTATCGGCGCCGTTCAGACGCTCGCGCGTCTTCGCCGCGGCGGCGCGGTCGCCGCTTGGGCCTTCGGACGGCGAGTCGCTGCCGCCGCAGGCGCCCAGCACGACGGCGGCGAGCGCCGCGAGCGCCACCGCTAGAGCGGTGCGGAGGCCGCCGCTCATGCCGCGCCCTTCTGGTTGTCCTGCTTGCCGGCGCGGCGGTCGCGGAGGTTCTGCACGCCGAGCCAAGCGACGATGATGACCACCGGCGCGACGTATAGCAGCTGGGCCAGCCAGTGGCCGGCGTGTGCGAGGACCAGCATCAACCCTCCCGAGCCTGCGCCAGCAGCCACAGCGCCAGCGTCGTGTAGCCAACCATGACCCCGAGCAGCCAGTACTGCGAGCGCACGGCGGCTTTGGCGCCGTCGAACACGACCAGCGCGCGGTCGTGCGCGAGGACGAGCGCGATGACGTGGCCGACGACGACGAGGCCGACCTGGACGTACCAGAACGCTTCGGCGCCGATGAAGGCGTAGTCGATGGTCCAGTCGGCGGTCCCGAAGATGTTCGAGCCATTGCCGAGCGGGTCGGAGGCCAGGTAGCCGAACGCCTGGCCCTGGAGCAGCAGCAAGCTGACGTAGTGGGCGCCGACGTACGCGAGCGCGATGGGCACGAGCGTGTGCACGAATGAGCGCGCGAGCTCGCGCGTCGAATGGCCGCGGTCCACGCTGCGCGCGCCGGCGACGCCGAGCACGTAGAACGCGCCGGCGACGACCGTCGCCGCGACCATGCCGACGGCGAAGATGACGGTCAGCGCGTCGGGTGCACCCAGCCCGAGGCTGTCTCGCAGCCAGGTGTTGATGGGCCCGACCGAGTCGTTGAACGGCTTGCCGGCGCTGAGCCCGTCGAACGAGACGATGCCGACCATCGCCGCCAGCAGGGCGACCGCGCCGGACTCCACTGGCCAGCTCGGCAGCCCGGCCAGCGGCGGACGCAGGCCCAGCCGCCCGTCGCGGCGCTCGAACACCGACAGCCGCGCGAACAGGCCGAAGTAGACCGAGAACGCTTCGCCGCGGCTTGTCCACTGCTCGACGCCGTACAGCGTCATGGCCACCAACGTCACCGCCGAGTACACGAGCGTGGCAGTCGCGACGGTGCGTGGCTGGTCGCCGCTGGTGGAGACGAGCTCCAGCCAACCGAACGCGAGCAGCCCCACGGCCGCCGGCCAGTACCCGAGGCGCTTCGGGTAGACCAGCGGCTCAGGGCCGCTGGGCGAGATGCGACTGAACAGCCACCCGCTCGCGCGGCCGATGGCCCGCCACGGGTTGAAAGCCCGAAAGACGTCGCCGAGCAGCAGGCTGGCCGGAACGAGGCCCAGCCAGAACCCGACGTACACGAACGTCGGCGCGAAGTTCGCGGTGATGGAGTTCGTGCCCGCGTAGCCGGCGTAGACGACGAGCACCAGCAGCGCGACGCCGGTGGCGCCGCACAGGACGTCGACTGCGCGCGAGGTCAGCACGCGCGACAGGCCGGCCGGCAGCGGCCCCCAGCCGTGGTTCTGCAGCTTCGGCGACGGCCACAACGCCGCGAGCGCGACGAACGAGACGACGAGCACCGCGGTCGCGCCCCACGTGAACAGCCAGTCGGGGATGGGCAGGTCCGTCCGCCCGACCAGGCCATGCGCGGACGCAGGGGCCGCCGTCAGCGCGAATGCGGTCGCGGTTGCGGCGCCGGTGAAGAGGACGCGCCTCATGGCTCGACCTTCAGAGAGCCGAGGTGCGTGGCCGAGTGCTCAAGCTCGACCTCGAAGATGCCTTCGAGGTTGGCCTTGAAGCTCATCGTCACGGTCTTGCCAGCCGGCAGGTCCTTGGCGATGTCGTAGCCGTGCACATGGACCTCTTCGGCTGCGGCGTGGCGGACGCGGAAGCGCACGGTGTCGCCCTTCTTGAAGCTGAGCTGCCGCTCCCGGCCGGCGATGAGCAGCGGAGGCTCGGGCTTGGGCCCGGCGGACGTGGCCCTTGTGGAGTCGGTCGTGTTCGTCGGGCCGGTCGTGGCCGGCTGCTGCTCGGCCGTGGTCGTCGGCTCCGGCGTGGATGCGGCGGTGTCGTTGTCGCTGGGGCGCAGGGCCACGACCGCCACGACGGCGATGAGCGCGGCCACCGCGAGAAGCGCGATGCGCTGATTGCGAGGCAAGGGAGTTCTCCTGGGAGGGTCGGGTCTTCAGAAGGCGCGCGGGCGCGGTCAGTCGCGGGACGGCGCGCAGGTCAGCTGGGCGTCGGCGACGCGAGCCGCGAACGCCGGAGTCGGTGTTCAGCTGGCGAAGAGCGGCGGGGCGCGCCCGGCACCCAGGCGCGCGAGCGGCGCGGGAAGTACGAGCAGCGGCGCGGCGGCGGCCAGCGCCGCGGGCGGCGGCGCCGCCACAAAAACCTGAACGCGGCCAAGCCGCTGGACAGCCTCGACGACGCGGCGCGCGCCGCGCACCAGGAGTGAGAGGGCTCCGCCGACGAGGGCCGAGAACGGCACCGCAAGCCAGCCGCCGTGCCCGAAGACGCCGTCGAGACCCTCCGGATGCCCCGGCGCAAGCAGGCCCTCGACGAGCTCCTGGCCTGTGTAGATGGCCAGCAGCGCGCCCGCGAACGCCAACGCCGTCGTGCACCGGCCCGCTGACCAGCCCCCCTCGCGACGACCGGCGAGCCCCCACATGAAATGCCCAAACAGCGCGGCGAGCAGCAGCGCGAGCAGCGGCATGACCGCGGCCAGGTACGCGTGCCCGTGGTCGCTGAGCGCCTCGTCGGCGGCCCCGCCGTACCCGGCCAGGTAGCGCAGTTCGTGCACGGCAAGCGCGCCCGAGCACAGCAGGGCGACAAGACGCAGCTTGGACACGAAGACCATCGCCGTCACGATAGGTCAGGAGCGGCTTCTGGGCGGCGGTGTTGGAGCTCGTCCCCGCACGGTCGTCCTCTGACGCCGCTGCAGTCCTGGGTCGCTGGCATCCTCGCGGCCAATGCCACTCGTCCTTGCGCCGGTCTACCCGACGCCGACCGGCCTGCACGAAGGCCACGCGGTCATGACGGTGCGCTCGCCGCACGCGAGCACGTTCGAGCGTGTCGACGAGGAGCTCGTGCGGGCCGCCCGCGCGACGCCGCAGCGGCGAGCGGGGCGGACCTTTGCACGATGCTCTGGTGTCTCGGCGGCCGCTTCCGCCGGCACCCTCAGGTGGTTTCGGTAGCCGGCACCTGCTGCAAACGCTCGTCCGGCGCGCCGGAGGTCGGCGGGGCCTGCTCTCCGCCTGGCTGGTCCGGCAGCCGCAGGCGCTTCAGTGAGACGGCGTTGAGCGCGACGATGATGCTGGAGCCGGCCATAGAGATGGCGCCCACCTCCGGGCGCAGGACGAACCCGAGCGGCTCGAACACGCCGGCGGCAACGGGGAGCGCGAGGCTGTTGTAGCCGACCGCCCAGGCGAGGTTCTGGTGCATCTTGCGCTTGGTACCGCGGCTGATGGTGATGGCGGTGGCCACGTCGAGCGGGTCCGAGCGCATCAGCACGACGTCGGCGGTTTCGACGGCGACGTCGGTGCCGGCGCCGATGGCGATGCCGACGTCGGCCTGCGCGAGTGCGGGCGCGTCGTTGACGCCGTCGCCGACCATCGCGACCTTGCGGCCCTGGCTCTGCAGCTCTTTAACCTTGGCGGCCTTGTCGGCGGGCAGCACCTCGGCGATGACCTCGTCGATGCCGAGCTCTGAGGCGACCCGTTCGGCCGTCGCCCGGCTGTCGCCCGAGAGCATGACCGGCCGCACGCCCAGCTCCTTCAGCGCGGTGATGGCCTCCGCGGCGGTCTCCCGCGGGGCGTCGGCGACCGCGATGACCCCCGCCGCCCGGCCGTCGATGGCAACCTGCACGCTGGTGCGCCCCTGGCCGGCGAGCTCGTCTGAGCGGGCAGCCAGACCGTCGCGGGCAATGCCTTCGCGCTGAAGCAGCCGGGCGTTGCCGACGGCGAGGCGGTGACCGTCGACGGCGGCCAGCAGCCCGTGGCCGGGCACGGCCTCGAACGACTCGGCACGCGGGACGTCCAACCCACGGTCCTTGGCGGCCTTGACGATGGCCTGCGCGAGCGGGTGCTCGGAGTCGCCCTCGGCGGCGGCGACCAGGCGCAGCACCTGGGTCTCGTCCACAGCGTCGGCGGTCGCGATGGCGACGACCTCCGGCTCGCCGCGCGTCAGCGTGCCGGTCTTGTCGAGCACGACCGTGTCGAGCGTCGCCGCCTGCTCCAGCGCCATCGCGTGCTTGAACAGGATGCCGCGCTTGGCGCCGAGGCCGGTGCCGACCATGATGGCCGTCGGGGTCGCCAGGCCGAGCGCGTCCGGGCAGGTGATGACGACGACGGTGATGGCGAACAGCAGCGCCTCTTGAACGTCGCGGCCGACGACGAAGTACCAGACCGCGAACGTGACGGCGCCGCCGATGAGCGCTACGAACACCAGCCAGAAGGCGGCCTTGTCAGCGAGGCGCTGGCCGGGCGCCTTGGAGTTCTGCGCCTCCTGGACGAGCTTGACGATTTGCGCGAGCGCGGTGTCCGAACCGACCTTCGTCGCGCGGGCGCGCAGCGTGCCGTTCTTGTTGATGGTCGCGCCGATGAGCTCGTCGCCGACCGTCTTCTTGACGGGCAGGCTCTCGCCGGTGACCGTGGACTCGTCGACCTGGCTCTCGCCCTCCTCGACGGTCGCGTCGACCGGGACCTTCGAGCCGGGGCGGATGAGCAGCAGGTCGCCGACGACGACCTCGGCGGTGGGGACCTCGACGGGGTCGCCGTCGCGCAGCACGACGGCCTTGGGCGGGGCGAGGTCGAGTAGCGCGCGGATGGCGTCGTTGGCGCCGCCGCGGGCGCGCATCTCAAACCAGTGCCCGAGCAGCACGAACGTGGCGAGCATGCCGGCGGCCTCGTAGAAGACCTCGCCCTCGATGAAGAACGTGGCGGCGACCGAGTACAGCCAGCCGACGCCGATGGCGACGGCGACGAGCACCATCATGTCCAGCGTCCTGTTGCGTAGCGCCGCCACCGCGCCGGTGAAGAAGATGGACGACGCGTAGAGGACGACGGGCAGGCTGAGCAGCAGCTGCCACACGTCGCGGTCGATGTCGAACGGGGTCGCCAGTTCGGTGCCGAGCAGCTCGGTGCCGACCATCGACCACAGGACGATGGGGATGGTGAAAACGAGCGCGACGAGGAAGCGGTTGCGCATGTCGCGCTCCATCGCCTCCATCGACATGCCGGCGTGACCGCCGTGGCCGTGGCCGTGCGCGTGCTCGGCGCGCGCCATCGCCGCGTGGTCGTGCGCCATCTCCTCATGCGCCGCGGCGTGCTCGGCCATCGGGTCGCACACGTGGCCGGGGACGGACTGGCCGGCGCAGTGCATGCCGCACTCCTCGACCCAGCGGCGCAGCTCATCGACCGAGGTCTGGGTCGGGTCGTAGCTGACGGTCGCGCTCTGCGCGACGGGGTTGGCTTCGACGGCGAGCACGCCGGGGCGGTTGCCGAGGGCCTGCTCAACGACGGACTTCTGGGTGGCGTAGTGCAGCCCGCCGACGTGCAGGACCGTGGTCTCGTACGCGGGTGCGGTGGCGGTACTCATGGGTCCCATCCTAATACCCTCTGGGGGTATCACAAGTCGGTGTCATCTCGTCACGCCGCTCGCCCGAGGCGCGCGTCGGCGCCCCGGGGCGGCCGGTCAGGCGGGCGAGGTTGACGGCCTCGCGCCTTAGCTGGCCATGGCGCGACACGACTCTGCGCAGCGCCGGCAGGTCTCCGCACACTGACGCATGACCTCGTCGTCGCCCGCTATCTGCTCGCACGACTGCGCGCAGCGCTCGCAGGCGTCCGCACACGCGCCGCAGTAGGCGTGGTGCAGCTCAGAGCCCCGCAGCATGAAGTCGCGGCTGGCATCGCAGGCCTGCGCGCAATCCAGCAGCGCGCGGATGTGGTCGGGCGCGGCGTGCTCGCCGCCGACCTGCAGGCAGTGCTGAACGGTGGCCAGGCAGACGTCGTGGCACTCACCGCAGACGGTGATGCAGTCGCGCATCGCCTGGTCGATGTGCTCGAAGGTGCTCAGGTGATGGCTCATGAGATTCTCCTTGCGTTCGTTCTCGACAGAGGTGCGCGAGGCCGGGGCCGTACGGCCCGCAAGGGCCCTGCGAGCGACGCACACGAACCACGTGTGTGCCGCCGCCGAGGCTCAACGCAGGAAGACCTGAAGGAAGGCCGGTCCGGCCCTCGTCCGAGGCAGAACCTGGGAGGGCGCAAGCCCGAGCACCGGCGCGACCGGCGCCAGCGCGACGAGCCGCGCTCGGAGCTGCTGCGCGGCGGCCCGGGTTAGGCCGATGAGGGCGGCGGCGCCGACGGTCATCACCGCCAGACACATCATGGTGCCGTCGCCCATGTGACCTTCGCCGACCGCGCTGTGGGCGAAGACGACGGCGCCGCCCAGGAGCAACATCACGGCCAGAAGGGCCACGCGGCGGCGCTGGCGACGAGCAAGCGCATGCAGCCGAGTGAAGGTCACCTCACCGAGACGCGTACCCCGCACCCGTCCAGGCGAACCTCGGCCGCGCGTGCCGGCCGGCTACGGCGTCGAGCGCGTGCGCAGCTCCGTCCGCCGCCGGAGGACACGAGGACCTTGCCGGGGCGACGCGCGAGGCCCGATGGAAGTCGGTGGACGGCGTCGGCGGTTGTGCTGTGGCGCTAGCTCGACGCGACGGCTATCGCATCGCCATGCCAGCGCCAGGCGCGCCGGAACCCGAGCCCCTCGGCCTCCGCGACGGTGGACGCCCATCGCTCGGCTTTTGGCCGGCTCGATGCGCGTCGTGTCGTACTGCTGGTCGAACGGCAGGTGGTAGATGCGCTGCCCGTCGCGCGCGACGGTGCACTGTCTGTAAGCCGTGCTCGACCGCGGCTCAGGTCGTGGTGGGAGCGCGGTCGTCGAGCGAGAGGGCTGCGTCGTCTCCCAGGTCAGCCTCCAGCGGTGCGTTGCCGGGGTGTTCGCCGCGCATGTACTGATAGACGAGCGCGCCGAGCGGGGCGCCGAGCAGAGGGCCGACCAGGTAGACCCAGATGTCGGTCCACGTCCCGGACGCCAGCGCGGGCCCGAGCGAGCGGGCCGGGTTCATCGACGCGCCGGTGAGCGGGCCGCCAAACGCCGCGTCGAGTGCGACGGTGGCGCCGATGGCGATGGCGGCGGGCGCGCCGACGGCGCGCGTATCGGTGGCGACGCTGATGATGACGAGCATGAGCAGGAAGCTCATGAGCGCCTCGTAGAGCACCGCCGCGCCGAGCCCGACGCTGGGGACGGTCGCGCCGAGCTCGGCCGGCGCGCCGGTCCAAACGGCGAGCAGCGCGAGCGCTGCCGCGGTGGCGCCGGCGAGCTGGGCGGTCACGTAGGCGCCGAGGTCTCGGGCGGGCAGGTGGCGGGTGAGGAAGAAGCTGAAGCTGACAGCGGGGTTGAAGTGCGCGCCGCTGATGTGGCCGAGCGTGGCGATGAGCGCGACGAGCACGAGCCCGAAGACTGCGGCGATGCCGAGCGTGCCAAGCGCGCCGTCGCGCGTGGCGTCGGTGACGACGGCGCCGCAGCCGGCGAAGACCAGGAAGAACGTGCCGACGCCCTCGGCGACGGCGCGGCGCCCGAGCGTGATGCCGTTCACGCCGCGGCCACGAGCTTGTCGGCGAACTCGGCCGGCAGGCCGGACTCGCGAACCTGGGCGGCGACCGCATCGGCATCGTAGGCGACGCGCTCGATGGTCACCTCGACGCCGTCGGCACTCTCGCGCACGACGGCGAAGGCGCCGCGCGGGTCGCCGTCCTTGGGCTTGCCGACTGACCCGCAGTTGACGAACAGCACGCCGCCGTAGGAGTGCACCCACGGCTTGTGGGTATGCCCGAAGACCATGACGTCGGCCTCCTCGGCGGCGGCCAGGCGTTCGTACAGCCGCGGGGGCTTGTCCTCGAAGAGGTACTCGTTGACCTTGCGCGGCGAGCCGTGGACCAAGTGCATCTTGGTGGTGCCGACCTCGAAGCGCAGGTCGAACGGCAACCCACGCATCCAGTCCTTGGACGCCTGGTCGGTGTGGGCGAGCGTCCACTCGACCGAGCCCTGGCCGAGCTCGCGGTCGTGCGGTGTCACGTATGCGCAGCCGCAGTCTTCGAGGTCGCGCGCGATGGCGTAGTCGTAGTTGCCGTAGATGGTCGGGATGTCGCGCTCTGCGATGAGAGCGACGACCTCGTTGGGATGCGGGCCGTAGCCGACGAGGTCGCCGCCGCAGTAGACCCGCTGGATGCCGAGCTCGTCGATGCGCGCGAGCGCGGCCTGCAGGGCGGGAAGGTTGGCGTGGATGTCAGTGATGACGGCGACGTCGTTGCTCATGTGGTCAGTCGGTGCTGTGGTTCATCGCGAGGGCGTGGGCGGCGCTCAGAAGTCGGGCGCATGCGTCGCCGAGTGAGCGTACGCGCGCTAGGACGGTTTCGCCTTGGAGCGCGCCCAGCGCATCCGCGCTGTCGTCGAGCAGCGCGGCGTGCGCGACGCGCAGTTCGCGGCGCAGCTCGTCGCGGAGCTCGTGTGCGCGCTGCTGGAGCGACGTCTGCGCCGGCGGGCCGTACTCGATGCGGCGCAGCGCGCGCATGCTCGTGCGCACGAGGTCGCGCAGGACCGCGGCGATGGTGGTCATGCGCGAGCTCGTGAGCGCGACGGCGTACAGCGAGAGGTCGTGCGCGGCGTCGTCGACGGCGTCGACGACATCGTCGAGGAGCTCGACCAGCCGCAGCAGGTCGCCGCGCTCGAAGCCGAGCACGAGCCGGTGCGCGAGCTCGCGGCGCAGGTCGTGGGTGATGCGGTCACCGTCGCACTCGCGGTCGGCGATGTCGTCGAGCAGGTCGGGCGCGCGGAGCGGCTGCTCGGCGAGCGCGTGCAACAAGACGGCGGCGGCCTCGGCGTTCGCGGCGGCCTCGTCCAGCAGCTCCTGCACCGCCGCCGGAGGGCGCGCGAGTCCGACGGTCGGTGCCGGCGCCAGGCTCATCTCACTGCCAGCGCCTCGCAGGCGTCCTGCCGCAGGCAGTCGCGGGTCCGGCGGTGCGCGAGCGTGAGCACGTGCGAGCGCACCGGCGCGTCGTCGAACCGCGCGAGCACGGCGTCGGCGCAGGCGCGGATTTCACCAGCCGAGCGCACGCCCTCGAACTCGCCCGCTAGCTGCGACAGCAGCGACTCCAGGCGGCGCTCGTGCGCCGTGCGGTCGGCGCGGATGGCGTCGGCCCTGCGCTCGATGAGGTCGAGTACGTGCTGCTCGATGGCGTCGCGGATTGCACGGACCTCGTCGATGGGCCGCCCGGCGGGGTCTGGGATGTCCCACTCCTCGACCGTGCTGGGCACGTACGGGCAGGCATCGCCGCAACCCATCGTCACCGCCCAGTCGGCATGCAGCTGCATCTCGCGCAGCAGCCTGGTCGGCGTGCGGTCGGAGATGTCGATGCCGACCTCAGTCATCGCCTCGACGACCGCCGGCCACACCGCCGTGGCCGGCGTCGACCCGGCCGACTCGGCGCGCAGGTCAGCGGGCGCGTAGCGCTCGAAGAACGCCTGCGCCATCTGCGAGCGCCCGGCGTTGTGGTTGCAGACGAAGAGCACGTACTTCACGCGACCGCCTCTTCGCCGCGACACATCGCCGTCACCCAAGCCAGTCGGCGAGCTCGTCGAGGGCGCCCGGCAGGGCGTAGTAGTAGACCCACAGCCCCTGCTTCTCGGACTCCACGAGCCCGGCCTCGCGCAGCACCTTGAGGTGGTGGGACACCGTGGGCTGCGAGACGTCGAACAGCGGCACCAGCTCGCAGACGCACACCTTGCCGGCGTGCTTGCGCAGCACGTCGAGCACTTGGATGCGGATGGGGTCGCCCAGCGCCTTGGCGACCTGCGCCATCCGCACGGCCGTGTCGCGTTCCACGTCGGGATAGACGACCGGCTCGCAGCAGACCTCGCCCTTGGCGCGCTTGCTCTTGGGAGCGAGGGTCAGTTCCATGGACGACATTCTATGGAAGGGGCCCGGACCGGGCGTGTGAACATCGCGTGACCGGTGCGGCTGCGCGCGGGTGATGGTGCCGCTCGGCGCCGTAGTAAGTGCGGCGGAGCAGGTGGTCCAGCAGGCGTCCCGGCAGCCCCCGACCACGGGCGTCAGGGCGTTCGGATTGGCGCGTGGACTTGTTGGGTGGGTGGAGCTGCTCGTCGGCCGAGCCGCCGTATCCGGAACTGGTGTACGGCTGATATGGGCGTCGGTTTGTCAAGCGGGCAGCGGTGAGTGCCGCCCGCTTGACGGCCGGTGGTGCAGAGAAGGGGGCTCGTTGCTCGGCGCCGGACGCGTCTGCGGACGCGGTGGCGTTCAGT
>Ga0310823_100075_pt1 | contig 172564 bp, 166 predicted proteins | sample P4_ome_3_FD_201316 | JGI IMG/M metagenome (GOLD analysis project Ga0310823, IMG submission 201316) | Sorghum-adapted microbial communities from Joint BioEnergy Institute, Emeryville, California, United States - P4_Day56_Rep3 | ecosystem: Engineered > Bioreactor > SSF (Solid state fermentation)...
CACCGCCGAGTCGTTCACCATGCAGGTGACCTCCTGAGACGGGCCGCGACAGGCGCAATCTGTCGCTACCAAGCCCGACTTGGGAGGTCACCTTGCCTCAGAGCCCGGACGAAACGGTGGATTGAGGCTAAGAGGACCTCGCCGTGGTCACGCACGGCGCGGGTACTGCGGCTGTCTCTAGCCTCTCCGCGGATGCCGCGCGCCCCACTTCCCGAGCAGTTGGCCGTCCGTGCGGTCCAGGCCTTCCTCGTCGCGATGCTCGCGCTGACCCTGTTCCTTGCGCTCGTGGTCCCCTACCACGCGACCGACGCGCTGGTGTTCGGCGGGTTCTCGCGCTGGCTGGGCCTCCACGGCGGCTTCGTACACGACGTCATCGGCTACCCGCCGTACTCGCGCCCGCTGTTCTACGCGCCGCAGGGCTGGCTGTGGTGGCTGTTCGGCGCGCACGAGTGGATCGGCCGGCTGCTGTCGCTCGCGTTCTTCCTCGTGCTGGTGTGGGGCGTCTTCTCCGTCGCCCGCGACCGCACGCTGCCCGCCACGGCCCCGTGGCTGGCCGTGCTGCTGCTGTTCGCCTGCCCCGACTTCGTGCTGCAGGCGATCGCCGGCCAGACCGACGTCCCCGTCGCGGCGATGATCGCGTTGCTCGCGCTGCTGCTGTGGCGGGCGCCGCCGGGCGCGCGGACCGCGATCCTGATCGTGCTGGTCGCCGCGGCCGCGGTGCTGGCCAAGGCGACCGCGCTGCCGGCGCTGGTCGGGCTCGGCGCCGGAATGCTGCTCGGCGATCGCGCCGGCCTGCTGGACCGGCTGCGCTGGAGCATCGTCCCGCTCGCGATCGGGACCGGGCTCGGCCTCCTGTACGGGGTGCTGATGGCCCGCCACTTCAACCTCGCGCTGAACGAGTTCCTGGGCGGCGTCGCGGGCCCGGCGAACGCCGATCCATCGGTCGGCACGGCCGGCGGATCGACCGGCAGCGTGGCCGGCGACGCGCCGCGCACCAGCGCCGCCGAGCGCGTCGGCAGCGCCGTCTCCTCGTTCACCGACAGCGAGCGCCCGGCGATCCTGCTGCGCGTCGAGTGGCTCGGGTCGTACGTGCGGATGCTCGCGCTGTTCTCGCTCGTCTACGCGGCGGCGCGCGTCGTCGCGATCCCGCACCGGATCGCCACGATCGGCGCCCTCGCCCTCGGGCTGATCGGCTACTGGATCGGCCCCGAGGTGCTCGCCGGCGGCAAGGGGGCGCTGGACATCGGCGCCGGGGCGCTGGTCGGCTCGATCCTCCTGCTCGTCCTGCTGGCCGGCGTCCTGTGGTGCCCGCCCGGCGAGCGCGGCGGGCGCCTGCTGTTCGCGCGCCTGCTCGCCTGGGGCCTGCCGCCGCTGATCGCCTGGGGGCTGTTCGGCATCCTCGGCGACACGCGCACGCTCTCGCCCGCGTGGCCGGCGCTGTTCGTGCTGATCGGCGGCGTCGCGGCGATGGGACTCGCCGGCCTGGCGAGCCGCTGGCGCTGGGCGGCCGTCGGCGCGATCGTGGTCATGCTCGGCCTCGCCCTCCTCAACCTCCGCAACTACGACGGGCTCGGCGCGCGGCCCGACGGCACGATCAACAGCTTCCGCGCGCTGAAGGAGCTGACGCCCGGCACGTGGTTCGACCCGGCCGAGGCGCGGATCGCCGCCGACCCGCAACTCGGCGGGCTCGTCGTGGACATCCGCGCCGCCCGGGAGGGGACCGGCGGTCGTGTCTTGACCAACGACGGGCGCCTGGGCTTCTACTTCCTGCGCGACGCCACGGTCGCCCAGCCGCCGGCGTCCTGCGCCGAACTGGAGGGCTACGACGTGCTCGCGGTGCTCCTGAACCTGCCCGTGCCGTTCGACCCGACCGGCTTCGACTGCCTGGAGCCGGTGCGCGTCGTCCCCGGCTCCTACGCGGTGTTCCGCGTCGTCTAGCTCCGCCGGGCCAGCACCCACACGTTGCGGCGCACGAACGGCAGGCGCGCCATGGCCGCCAGCGGCTGCGGACGGCGGCGGTCGCGCGTGAGGCCCGACAGGATCCCGATCCCCGGCATCACCGACTCGTAGCCCGCCTTGACGACCGTCAGGCCCTGGTCGCGGAACAGCCGCTTGTAGCCGGTCAGCGTGTACGGGCGGCGGTGCGTGTAGTCGTCCCACACCCACCGCTGCGCGTCGGGGGAGGACGCGAACACGAGGCCGCCGGGGCGCAGGACGCGGACGGCCTCGCGCACGACCGAGACGGGGTCGAGGACGTGCTCGAGCAGGTCCTTGACGATGACCCCGTCGAAGCTCGCGTCCTCGAACGGGAAGCGGTCCTCCACGTTGTGGACGATCGCGTTGCGCCCGAGCGCCTGGGCGTGGGCGACGGCCTCCGCCGACACGTCGATGCCGACGTAGTCGCGGAAGTGGTCATTGAGCCAGGCGGTGCCGCAGCCCACGTCGAGCAGGCGGTCGGTCGGCGAGAAGTGGTCGACGATGTCGCGGAAGTAGCCGGGCTCGTCGTGCCAGTCGAAGTAGCCGTGCGGTCCGCCGCCGGCGAGCTGCTCGCGGGCGACGCGGAGGATCGCGTCGACCACCTCGGCCGCGCCGAAGCGTCGCAGGAACTCCGAGGCGGTGACGGCGCCCTCGGGCGGGGCGACGAGGTGGTCGCGGAGCTCGGCGGCGGTCGCGTAGTAGGCGACCGGGAGGCCGTCGAGGCTGTGTGAGCGCAGCGTGCGCCGCAGCACGACCGGCCGTCCGTACAGCAGGCTCTCCAGGATCACCGTCGGCTGCGCCTCCATGCCGACGGACGGCACGACCAGCACGTCGATCCCGGCGAAGAAGCGATCGATGTCGTCGACCTGGCCGAGCAGCTCCACCCGGTCCGCGAGCCCGAGCTGGCCGATCCGAGTCTGCAGACGCTCCGCGTAGCCCGGGTCCTGGGGCGGGCCGCCGATGCGCAGCCGCTCCCAGGCGTCCGGGTGCGACGCCAGCTCCTCGACGAGCTCGACGATGCCCTTCTCCGGGATCAGCCGCGCGAGCACGCCCACGATCGGACGCGGCCCGCCCGGCGGCGGCGTGCGCCGGGCGATGATGCGCGCGACGTCGGCCTCGTCGAGGAAGTTGCTGATCGCCTCGATCTCCACGCCGGGGAGCTTGCGGCGGTACAGCTCGGCGGTCTGCTCGCCGACGGCGACCAGCGCGCCGATCCGGCGGTAGACCGCCCGCGCGGTGACGCGCGCCGCCGAGTTCTGCTCGTGCATCAGGTGGATCAGGACGGGCCAGCGCGTCATCGTGGCCAGGGCGGCGGTGGCGTACGCCTGGCACCGCGCGGTGTTGCCGATCAGCAGCGTCCCCGGCGGCGCGCTCTCGAGCTCCGTGCGCAGGCGCAGGACCGTGTCGGGCATGCGGGTGACCGCCGGGGGCACGAGGCGCGGGTAGCGGACGTCGACCAGCTCGAACCCGTTGTGGCGCACCGCGTCGCCGAAGGCCGACGACGCCGGGGCGAGGAACCGCACGGGCAGCTGCAGGTTGCGGAACGCCTCGGCCAGGCGCAGGCCGAACCGCTGCCCGCCGCCCATGATCAGGCCGTCGTCCAGGATCCAGACGGCGGAGGGCGTGGGCGCCGAGCTCATCGGCGGCATGCTATTCCTCAGGCGGTGCCAACCAAGGAAGAGCTGGAGCGCGCCGCGCGGCGCGACCGCGGCGCCGACGTGCACCTGCGGGCGCCCGCCCAGCTGCGCGAGTACGAGCGCGCGGTGGACCGCATCGTCGCCGACGGGCCCGGTCGCCTGCTGGACTGGGGCTGCGGCTTCGGCCAGCTCTCGCACATGCTCAAGGCGCGCGGCGTCGACGTCACCTCGATCGAGTGGCATCCGACGATCCCCGAGGGCGAGGTGCGCCGCCTGGAGCGCTATCCCGACGTCGAGGCGCGCTACACGCAGGACCCGGTGAAGCTGCCCTACGAGGACGGGGCGTTCGACGCCATCCTGTCGATGGGCGTTCTCGAGCACGTCCAGCACCCCGAGGACAGCCTCGACGAGCTGCACCGGATCCTGCGTCCCGGCGGCCGGCTGTACGTCTACAAGCTGCCCAACCGCCGCTCCTACCTGGAGTGGATCGCCCGTCGCGCCGGCTTCTACTACCACGGCCAGCTCGAGCACGACCGCCTCTACACGCCGGCGACGGCGCGGGCGCTGGTCGAGGCGCACGGCTTCGCGGTCGAGGAGCTCGCGCTCGCGAACATGCTGCCGCTCGGGCTGACCCACCCGGTCACGCGCCGCCGCCGGTTCGTGGACGCCTACTGGCGGGCGAACCGCGCGCTCGCCGCCGTGCCGGGCCTCGACCGGATCGCGACGAACGTGGAGCTCATCGCCCGCCGGGTCCCGTAGCGGACGCGGCCGAGCCGGCTGAGCGGGCTAGCCTGCACGCGCCATGCACGTCGGTCTCAACCTGGTGTACCTGGTGCCCGGCGAGACCGGCGGCACCGAGGTCGCCGCGCGCGAGCTGCTCCCCGCGCTCGTCGCCGCCGCCGGGCCCGGCGTGCGCTTCACCGCGTTCCTCAACCGCGAGGCGTCGGCGGCCGAGGGCGGGCCGTGGAAGGACCTCATGGACTGGGTGACGGTCCCGGTCAACGCCCGCAACCGGGCCGAGTGGGTGCGCGGCGAGCAGCAGCACCTGCCGCGGCTGGCGCGCCGCGCGGGCGTCGACCTCGTCCACAGCCTCGCCAACACCGCCCCGCTGTGGGGGCGCTTCCGGCGCGTCGTGACCGTCAACGACCTCATCCACCGCTTCTACCCGGACACCCACGGCGGCCTGAAGGCGCGCGGCATGGCGTTCCTGGTCCCGGCTGCGATCCGCCGCGCCGACCGCGTCATCACGATCTCGGCCGCGACCGCCGACGACCTCGTGCGTGAGCTCGGCACCCCGCGGGAGAAGATCGACGTCGTCCCGCTCGGCGTCGGCACGACGGTCCGCGAGGCGGTCGCGCCCGCGACCGGCCTGCGCGAGCGCTTCGAGCTCGGCGACCGGCCGATCGCGCTGAGCGTCTCGGCCAAGCGCCCGCACAAGAACCTGCCGCGGCTGCTGGAGGCGCTGGCCCTGATCCCGGCCGAGCGGCGGCCCGTGCTCGTCGTCCCCGGCTACGGCACCTTCCACGACGACGCGCTGGCCGCCGACGTGCAGCGGCTGGGGATCGCCGGCGACGTGCGGATGCTCGGGTGGGTCGACGGCGCCGAGCTCGAGGGCCTGTACGCGGAGGCGGCCGTGTTCGTGTTCCCGTCGCTGTACGAGGGCTTCGGGCTGCCGGTGCTGGAGGCAATGGCGCGGGGCGTGCCGGTCGCCTGCTCGGACCGCGGGTCGCTGCGCGAGGTCGCCGGCGACGCCGCCCGCGTCTTCGACCCCGAGCAGCCGCGCGCGATCGCGGCGGCGATGGAGGAGATCCTCGCCGACCCCGCGCTCGCCGACCGCCTGCGCGCCGCCGGGCGCGAGCAGGCCGCCCGCTTCACCTGGCCCACGGCGGCCCAGGGCGTGCTGGCGAGCTACGAGCGCGCGCTGGCCGGCGGCTGAAGGCGGCGCGCGCGCTCAGCGCGTCAGCTCAGCGCCGGAACGACGTCGACGAGGCCGGCCGCCGCTCGCGCGAGGCGGCGGTCGGCGGTGATCAGCGGGGCGTCGAGGATCTCGGCGAGGGCGACGTAGGTGGCGTCGTATGCGCTGAAGGCGCCCCGGAGTTCCCAGGCCCGCGCCAGGAGCGGCCCGTGGTCGTGACGTACGATCGCGAGCATCGGGTACGTCTGCCAGCGCGCCGCCAGCTGGTCCGCTGGGAGCCGGCCCGTGATCGCCCACCGACGGAGGGCGTGGAGCACTTCGATGTCCGCGAGGTGGGGCACGTGCAACGGCTGGTCGTGGGCCGCATGGCGATGGATCGGCTCCGATCGGGAGCTGTGCAGCAGCAGCTCGACGATGGCTGACGCGTCGGCGACGATCACCGCTCGGCTCGGCCCGCGCGGATCGCGTCAGCGGCGGACTCGCCGGGGTCGAGCGGCGGCAGCGCTTCGAGCCGCTCCCACATCTCGGCGGGGGTCGGCTGCCTGGCGTAGGCGATCAGCTGCTCACGCACGAGCTCCGACAGGGAACGGCCCTGCTCCGCGGCTCGCGCCTTCAGCCGGCGGTGGACGTCGTCGGGGACGTCGCGAATCTGGATCACCTTCGACATGCACTCTGCACCTTAGCGTGCAAAGTGCATGAACTCACGCCTTGACCGCGCGGATGCCGACGACGCGCTTGGCCGACACGAACTCGTCGTGCTCGGCGAAGTGGGCATCGGCGGCGGCGCGGAAGCGGTCCTCGAGCGCGGGGTCGTAGAGGTTGTACGACGACCAGTAGCCGACGAGCGCGTCGGCGGAGTCGAAGCGCATCGCGTCGGTGAACTCGTGGCGCTCGACGGTCGCGAAGCGCGCCTCGCACCAGCGCGGCGCGTCGTCCTCCATGAACGCCTGCGCCGGCGTCGCGCCCGGCACCGGCTCGCCGAGCAGGCCGAAGTGCAGCTCGCGCAGCTCGCGGTTGTTGGCCCGCGAGGGGCCGCAGAAGAACAGCACGCCGCCCGGCTCCAGCAGCTCGTGGATGCGGTCGATCACGCGCTCCTGGTCGTCGGCGTAGTAGAGCGCGTAGCAGGACAGCGCCCGGTCGAAGCGCGCCCCGCAGTCGCGGCCGGCGAGATCGTCGAAGCGCCCGCACAGCGTGCGCACGTTGGCGGGCGCGTCCGCCGCGATCACGTCCAGCGACTCCTGCGCGGCGTCGACGGCCAGGATCGAGCGCACCTGCGGCGCCAGCCGCAGCGTCTGCTGGCCGGTGCCCGCGCCCAGCTCGAGCACGCGGTCGTCCGGCCCCGCGCCCAGCAGCTCCAGCGCCCAGCCGGTCATGTCGCCCGTCGAGTAGCGGGCGTGCGCGGCGTTGCGGGCCTGCAGCGCGGCGGTGTCGGTGTCGAAGCGTCCGATCTGGCTCATCCGGAGGGCACCTTCGCGGTCGGGGACAGGAGGCCGCGGCGGCGCGACCGGCGCACGACCGTGGCCAGCGTGCGATCGAACGCGAGCGCGTCGAACGGCGCCATGCCGTCCGTCTGCTCGCGGTAGAACGCCTCGAGGCGGTCCGCGGCGTCGAGGTGCTCGTCGCCCCACCAGAACGGGTGCACGAGCAGCTGGACCGTCTCGCACGGCGGATCGCGCAGCACCGGCCGCGGGTCGCCGTGGCGCCAGGCGCCGGCCGAGTCGGCCAGGTAGCAGCGCATCAGCGGCGCCGCGTACGCGTTGACCATGCCGCACACGTCGGCCACGGGGCGCAGGGCGGCGACGAGCGGGTCGGCCGGGCGGTGGAAGGAGATCGAGCGGACGGGCTCGCCGAGCACGGCCTCGAGCCGATCCCGGCAGGCCTCGACCTCCGGGCGCACGTCCGCCAGCGCGAGGCCCTCGCGCTCGCCGCGCGGGCCGAGGTCCATGTGCAGCCCCACGTCGTGGCCCTGCTCGCGCAGCGCCGCCAGCGCGGCGCGGGCAGGCGCCCCGTCGAGGTCGTACAGCGGCGAGTCGACCATCACCAGGAACGTGGCCCGCACCCCGGCCTGCGCCTCGACGTCGCCGAGCGCGACCGCCCGCTCCAGCGACAGGTCCACGTCGTGGCGGACGACCAGCCCGGGCGCGTCGACGCCGTCGGCGAGCGGGCGCACGGCGTGGCGCTCGCGCGCGAGCGCCAGCAGCTCGCGCAGGAAGTCGTAGGTGAAGTCCCCGGCCCAGGCGCTCACGCCAGATCACTCACCTTGAAGCCGCCGCCGAGCTCGGCGAGCCGGTCGGCCAGCGCCAGGAACGCCGTGCGCGCGCCCGGGCCGCCGTCGTTGCGGAACGCGGCCGCGTCCTCGGGCGCGACCTCGCCGAGCGGGCGGGTCGCCTTCAGCCGCTCGTACGGGTCGAAGGAGGCGGAGTTCAGCCACACGTGCACGGGATGGAAGTCGAAGATCCGCAGCCCCGGCGGGTCGAGCAGCTCGTCAACCGACCACTGGGCCCGGGGCGCGTACATCTCCATGTTGTCCTGCCACACGTACGGCAGGCGCACCAGGCGCCCGCCCGGGCTCCACTGCTCGACCGCCTCGACGTGCGTGGCGCCCGGCAGGAACAGCGACACGTCGACCTCCACGTCGCTGCCGGCCAGCAGCGCGTCGTGCAGCGGCGTCGACTGCATCAGGCAGTGCGTGCGCACCGCCCGCGCGCCGGGGACGAGCGCGGCGCAGTGGGCGACGACCTCCTCCGGCGTCGCGCCGTGCGAGGAGCCGGCCAGGAAGTTCGGGTGCAGGCCCAGCTCGAACAGGTCGGGCCGCTCGTGCAGCCGCTCGACGGCCGGGCTCGCGTGCGTGACGAACCAGGTCGCGCGGACGCCGCGCTCGATGAGCGCCTGCGCGGCGTCGTCGATCATGAAGTCGGGCGCCCAGTCGAGGTCGAGCGTGAGCGCCGCCCGCGGGCCGGTCACGTGCGCACCAGCTCCTGCTGCAGGCCGGCCTCGAAGCCGATCGGGGCGGGGACGCCGAGGACGCGCTCGCACTTGGCGCGGTCGGCGGCGAACGCGGGCGGCTCGCCGTCGCGGGCCGCGAACACGGGCTCGCGTCCCAGCACGCGGCCGATCGCCAGCGCCATGTCGCGGATGCCCAGCGCCTCGGCGCCGCCGACGTTGACGAGGTCCAGCGCCCCCGCGGCGGGCGGGCGCCGCACCGCCGCGATCACGGCGCGGGCGACGTCGGCGGCGTGGATCGGGCTGGTCACCATGCCGCGCTCGCCCTGCACCTCGACGGGGCGGCCGGTCTCGACGCGGTCGATGAGGTCGGCGACGAGCCGCTCGTCGCGCACCGCCCCGTAGGTCGTGAAGATCCGCAGCGCGCGGACCGGCAGCAACGTCGCGTAGGGCGTGGCGAGCAGCTCGGCCGAGCGCTTGGACGCGGCGTAGATCCCGCGCACGCGGACGGGCGCGTCCTCGTCGAGCGGCTGCGGCCGGGGCGCGTAGACGGTGGCGGTCGAGGCGAGCAGCACCTGCCCGGCGCCGGTGCGGGCCGCGTGGTCGAGCAGCGCGGCGGTCGCGGCGACGTTGACGGCGACGACGCCGGGGCCGCAGGCGGGGAAGTCGCGGTACTCGCGCGCCTGGGCGAGGTGCACGATCGCGTCGAGATCGCCGGGCAGGCCGGCGGCGAACCCCGGCTGCGTCAGGTCGGCGCGGATCGTCGTCACGCCGGGCACCGGGGCGCGGGAGAGGGCGATCAGCTCCCAGTCGGCCGGCGCCTGGCGCACGACCTCCCGGCCGATCAGCCCGGTCGCGCCGGTCAGCAGGATCCGCATCGGCCGCAGACTATCCGCGGCGGGCGCCGCAACTCCGCCGCGTAGCCTCCGTCTCCGCTTCCAGCCATGTGCGGCATCACCGGCATCCTGAACCTCGACGGCGACCCCGTCGCCCCGCGCGTCCTGCGCGCGATGGCCGACGCCGTGCGCCACCGCGGGCCCGACGGCGAGGGGACCTACACCGACGGGGCGCTCGGGCTCGGCCACCGGCGGCTGGCGATCATCGACCGCACGCCGGCCGCCGAGCAGCCCATGGCCACGCCCGACGGGCGCTTCGTCCTCACCTACAACGGCGAGGTCTACAACTTCCAGGAGCTGCGGCGCGAGCTCGAGGCGCACGGATGGCGCTTCCGCTCGCGCGGCGACACCGAGGTCGTCCTCTACGCGCTCGCGCAGTGGGGCGAGGACGCGCTCACCCGCTTCAACGGCATGTTCGCGTTCGCGCTGTGGGATCGCGAGCGGCGCGAGCTGCTGCTGGCCCGCGACCGCTACGGGATCAAGCCGCTGTACTGGACCCGCCGGGGCGACGCGCTGCTGTTCGGCTCCGAGGTCAAGGCGCTGCTCGCCCACCCGGACATGCGCGTCGAGGTCGACCGCCGCGCGCTGCTGGAGTACTTCACGTTCCAGAACCTGTTCACGCGCCGCACCCTGTTCGCCGGCGTGGAGCTGCTGCCGCCCGGCTCGCTCCTGCGCGTGCGCGCCGACGACCGCGGCCCGATCGCCGAGCCGCGCGCCTACTGGGACTTCGACTTCCGCGAGCCCGACGGCCCGCGGGGCGACGAGCGCGAGTACCTCGAGGAGCTCGACCGGCTGTTCCGCCAGGCCGTCAACCGCCAGCTCGTCGCCGACGTCCCGGTCGGCTCCTACCTGTCGGGCGGCATGGACTCCGGCTCGATCACGGCGGTCGCCGCGCCGCAGTTCGACCCGCTGCACAGCTTCACGGTCGGGTTCGACCTGTCGTCGGCGTCGGGCATGGAGCTGGCCTTCGACGAGCGCGCGAAGGCCGAGCGCATGTCGTACCTGTTCAAGACCGAGCACTACGAGATGGTGCTCAAGGCCGGCGACATGGAGCGCGTCATGCCCGCGCTCACCACGCACCTCGAGGACCTGCGCGTCGGCCAGTGCTACCCGAACTACTACGCGGCGCGGCTGGCGTCGCGGTTCGTCACCGTCGTGCTGTCGGGCGCCGGCGGCGACGAGCTGTTCGGCGGCTACCCGTGGCGCTACTACCGGGCGGTCGTCAACGACTCCTTCGACGACTACGTCGCCAAGTACTACGGCTTCTGGCAGCGGCTGCTGCCGCCAGACCAGATCGAGCGGGTCTTCGCGCCCGTGTGGGACGACGTGTGCGACGTCGACACCCGCGCGATCTTCGCCGGCGCCTTCCACACCCACGCGCCCGAGCTGACCCGCCCCGAGGACTACATCAACCACTCGCTGTACCTCGAGGCGCGCACGTTCCTGCACGGCCTGCTGCTCGTCGAGGACAAGCTCTCGATGGCGCACTCGCTGGAGACGCGGCTGCCGTTCCTCGACAACGACCTCGTCGACTTCGCCCAGACCGTGCCGGTGGGGCTGAAGCTCGGCAACCTCGGCGAGGTCGTGCGCCTGGACGAGAACGAGCCGGGCTGGAAGACCGAGCGCTTCTTCCACAACGCGCGCGACGGCAAGCTGCTGCTGCGCCAGGCGATGGAGCGCCACGTCCCGCCGGACGTGACCGGCCGCGAGAAGCAGGGCTTCGCCGCGCCCGACGCCTCGTGGTTCCGGGGCGAGTCGATCGACTACGTGCGCCGGCGCCTGCTCGACGGCGACGCGCGCATCTACGAGTTCCTCGACCGCGACGCGGTCCGCGCGCTCGTCGACGAGCACCTCGCGGGCCGCGCCAACCGGCGCCTGCTGATCTGGTCGCTGCTGTCGGTCGAGGAGTGGTGCCGGACGTTCCTGGCCACGTAGGCTTGCGCCATGTTCAGACCACGACGGCGGCCGCTGATGCGCACCGCGATGATCGGCGGCGCCGGCTACATGGCCGGCAAGAAGGCGGTGCGGGGGCAGCAGCGCGAGCAGGACCAGGAGGAGCGCCTCGCCGCGCTCGAGCAGCAGCAGGCGGCGCCCCAGGCGGCGGCCCCGCCCGCTCAGGCCGCGCCGGCGGCGGCGCCGTCGACCGACGTGGTCGGCGAGCTCACCAAGCTGAAGGGCCTGCTCGACGCGGGCGTGCTGACGCAGGAGGAGTTCGATCAGGCCAAGGCCAAGGTGCTGGGGTCATGAGCACCGTCGGCCCCGTCCAGCTGCTGCTCGTCGGCTTCGAGCCCGACGCGCCGCTGAAGGGCGAGATCCTCGCCGAGCTCGAGCGCCTCGCCGAGCGCGACATCGTCCGCGTCCTCGACATCCTGGTCGTGCGCAAGGAGGACGACGGGCGGATCGCGCTCGTGGAGGCCAACGAGGACGGCGTCGCCGTCGCGCTCACCGGCCTGCACGACGAGAGCGCCGAGGCCGCGCCGGTCCCGGCGCTCGACGTCGACGACCCCGACGTCTGGTACGTCGCCGACGAGATCCCGGCCGGCGCCACCGCGGCGGTCGCGCTGATCGAGCACCGCTGGGCCCTGGGGCTCAAGCAGGCGATGCAGGGCGCCGGCGGCCACCTGCTCGCCGAGGAGTGGATCCACCCGCTGGACCTGCAGGCGGTCGGCATCGACGCCTGACCCGGACCCGCCGCGGACGGCAACGTTCGTGGTGGGTCCACGATGCGGACGGCGGCCTCGTGGGGGCAGGATCGCCCCCATGATTCGATGCAGCGCAGGGATCGCCGTCCTGGGTGCTCTGGCGCTCGCCGCTCCGGCGGCGAGCGCGGCGCCGTTCACCGCCGGCACCGGCCACGACGCGCAGGTCGCGGTCGGCCCCGACGGCACCGGTCACGTCACGTGGCTGACCGACGAGGGCGGTGACGGCCGCCTCGTCTACTGCCGCGTCCCCGCCGGGGGCGAGGCGTGCGAGCGCACCGAGACGCTCACCTTCCCGACCGCGGGCGGCGCCGCCCAGACCGTTCACTCCATGCCGCAGGTCTTCGTGCCGTCCGACGAGCGCGTCGTGCTCGTCGCGAGCTGCTGGAACTGCGGGAGCGGCGGCATCACGAACCGCACGTACCAGTGGACGTCGAGCGACCGCGGCTCGACGTTCGGCCCGCCGGTCGAGCGCGGCCGCGGCCTCATCGCCGACGGCCAGGGCGCGCTGCTGCCCGAGACCGACACGCTGCTGATCGTCGGCGGCGGCAAGTTCCAGGCGATGGGCGACGCGCCCCTCGGCACGCCGGAGATCACGCTCTCGACGACGCCGATCATCGAGTCGCCGGCCGTGGCGCCGGTGCCGGGCACCGATCAGATCGTCCACGTGTCCAGCGACATGGCGCGCCTGGAGCACGCCGTCTACGCCGGACCGCAGAGCGCGACCGCGATGGACGTCGAGGGCAACTGGCTGCGCGGGCAGCCGGTCGCCGGCGGCGAGGCCGACTCGCGCGACGCCTCCCTGGCCGCCGGGCCCAGCGGCCTGCGCCTGGCCTTCCGGCGCGGAGGCGGCGGCAACACGATCCGCGTGAGCGCCTACGACCCGGCGACGCGCACGTTCGGCGCGCCGCAGGACGTCGTCCGCGGCGGCGGCACCGACGAGCCCGACCTCGCCCAGGACCCGAGCGGCGCGCTCGCGCTCGTGTGGCGCGTCAGCTCCTACGGCGGGCGGCTGCGCTACGCGCGCACCGCGACCGGCGACGGCCCGTTCAGCCCGGCCGCGATGATCGCCCGCGGCGAGCGGTTCGCCGACCCGCAGGTGGCGGCCGGCCCGGGCGGCGGCGGCTTCGCGGTGTGGGGCGGCGCCTCGGGCGAGGTGCGGGTCGCGCCGCTGCCGCCGGCGGTCGCGGCGGCCTACGGCGGGCGGATGCGCACGGTCCGCGCGCGGGACTCGCGGGTGCGCTACCGGCTGCGCGTGCCGCGCGACTGCGTCCACGCCGGCCAGAGCTTCACCGCCACGCTGGCCTGGAGCCGGCGCGGCGGCGGCTCCGCGCGGGTCAGCCGCGTCACGTTCCGCATGGGCACGCAGACCCGCGTCGACGGCTCGGCCCCGTTCAGCCAGACGCTGACGGTCCCGGCCGACGCCGCGCCGGCGTCCCGGCTGAACGTGCAGGCTCGCGCGAGCGTCAGGGAAGGCGGCCGCCCGGTGCCCGGGCGGGCGCTGACGGGCGTCGTGACGGTCTGCGACGCATAGGCGCCGACCGGCGGGGGCGCCCGAATGGATTCGGGCGCCCCCGCTCGGGGCAGTCGGCGCCGATGAAGATCGGCTTCTTCCTCTCCTGCGAGGAGTACACCCCCGCGCAGCTCCTCGACCAGGCCCGCCGCGCGGAGCAGGCCGGCTTCGACGCTGCGTGGATCTCCGACCACTACCACCCGTGGACCGGCGCCCAGGGGCAGTCGGCGTTCGTGTGGTCGATGATCGGCGCGCTGTCGCAGGTCACGACGCTGCCGGTCACCACCGGCGTCACCTGCCCGACGCTGCGCACCCACCCGGCGGTGGTCGCGCAGGCCGCGGCGACGAGCCAGGTGCTGCTCGACGGGCGCTTCCGCTTCGGCGTCGGCAGCGGCGAGAACCTCAACGAGCACGTCCTCGGCGACCACTGGCCCGAGGCCGACGAGCGCCTGGAGATGCTCGAGGAGGCCATCGAGGTCATCCGGCTGCTGTGGACCGGCGAGCAGGTCTCCCACCGCGGCCGCCACTACCGCGTCGAGAACGCCCGCATCTACACGCTGCCCGACGAGCCGCCGCCGATCTACGTCTCGGGCTTCGGCCCGAAGGCGACCGACCTCGCCGCGCGCATCGGCGACGGCTACTGCACGACCGCGCCCGACGACCTCATCCGGCGCTTCCGCGACAACGGCGGCGGCGACAAGGTCGTGCAGGCGGGCGCGAAGGTCTGCTACGGCCCCGACCGCGACGAGCGGATCAGGACGATGCACGAGATCTGGCCCAACGACGCGCTGCCCGGCGAGCTGGCCCAGGTGCTGCCGACGCCGGCCCACTTCGAGCAGGCCAGCCGGCTCGTGACGCCCGAGATGCTCGCGGAGGTCACGCCCTGCGGGCCCGACCTCGACGAGCACCTCGCGTCGCTGCGCGAGTACGCCGACGCCGGCGTCGACGAGCTGTACGTCCAGCAGGTCGGCGGACAGCACGAGGCCTTCTTCGCGGCCTATGCGAGCGACGTGCTGCCGCGCCTGCGGTCGTAGACCGTCAGCGCGACGGCCAGCAGGACGAGCGCCGCGATCAGCGCGACCGTCTGGGCGACGTCGCGCACGCCCTCGCTGCCGCGCAGCGTCGAGGTGGGGTTGCTGCCGATGGCCAGCGGACCGGCGAGCAGCGCGACGTTCCCCGTCGTGCGCACGGTGAACGTGAACCGGCTCTCGCGCTCGGTGTGGAACGGCAGCAGGAAGGCGCGGAAGCCGATCTCGGGCGGCAACGCCGCGGCGGGAACGTCCCTCTCGGCGAGCAGCTCGCCGCGGTCGTCGCGGACCTCGATGCGGGCGACCTCGCCGGTCGGCGCCTGCGCCGCGCGCAGGTGCACGCCCGCGGCGAACGCCGAGGGCGCCATCGGCGGCGTCGTGCCCTCCTCGAGCACGCCGCGGGCGCCCCGCGGGGCCGCGAGCACGACCGGCTCGGTCGCGCCCGGCGACGCCTCCTCGCGCACCGCTCCGACGTCGTGGGCCAGGCGCGCCGGGTCGCCGGTCCACGTCTGCTGCGGCGCCGGCGTGCGCGCGTCGTACGACGGCCACAGCCGGTTGTAGCGGCCCTCGAGCGAGTCGTCGAGCACCGGCGCGATGCTCGCGTCGTGGCGCACCGCCGACACGGTCAGCGCCAGCGACACGAGGCCCAGCACCGCGAACGCGCCCCACGTCCACCAGCGCCGGTTGGTGGCCAGCAGGACGAGGATCGGGATCGCCGCCAGCGGCATCAGCACCACGAGCTGGCGTCCCGCATAGGAGCTGCCGGGGAAGCCGACGCCGCTCGCCCCGATCACCGCGAGGTAGAGGGCGGCGACGAGCACGCCGATCAGCGCCGGGCGCCCCAACCGCCACACGAGCACCCCGATCGCCACGACCGCCAGCAGGTGGACGGGGACCTTCGGGAACCAGCCGTACTGGGCGCTGAACAGCCCGCCGACGCCGAACCGGTAAGCGCCGGCGAGCGTTGGCTCGCTCGTCGAGAGCGCGTACTGGGCGCTCGGCCACGGCGAGCCGTACCAGTGTTGGAAGCCGACGGCGAACGCGATGCCCAGGACCGCGAGCGGCGCGACCGCGCCGGCGATCGCGGCGGTCCGGCGCGGGTGCCCCCAGGCGCGCCACAGGCCGATCGCCGCCAGGCACAGCGTCAGCGGCAGGAACCGCACGTTCAGCCACGGCAGGAAGCCGGCGCACATCGCCGCGCCGGCCAGCGCCCAGGGTCCCGGCCGCGTGGTCGTGAGCAGCACGGCCGCCCCCAGCGACAGCGTCGCCGCCGGCGCCTCCGGGTACAGCGCCGTCGCGTAGACCACGAACGGCGCCGCCAGCACGGCCGCCAGCCAGGCGAGCCAGCGCAGGCGCGGCGACCCGAACGGGACGCGATCGAGCAGCATCATCAGCAGCATCGCCCCGATCGCCGCGATGACGACGATCTCGGCCCGCATCAGCGTCGGGCTCTCGGTGACCGCGGCGACCGGCGCCAGCAGCAGCGGCAGGCCCGGCGAGTGGACCGACACCAGGCCGTGGCCGCCCGGGAAGCGGAAGGCATGCGGCTCCAGCGCCGTCCCGCCGTACACGTCCTGGATCAGCTGGGGGTCGTCGTACTCGTTCGTCAGGTCGCGGTCGAGATCGCGCGCGATGCTGACGGCCTCGAGGACGTAGTGCGGCTCGTCGCCGTTGGGGGAGGGCAGGATCAGCACGAGCGCCGCGCCGAAGACGGCGAGGGCGATCGCGAAGGCGGCCGCGTAGCGGCGCACGGCGGGTGTGGAGGCAAGGCGCAGACGGGGCATCTTGGCGAGCCGGTCGGTCGAACTCCGTTGAGCGGCGCCGCCGCAGTGGGCGAATAGCATGAGGCGCCGCCATGTCCGAGACCCGCCTGCAGCAGGCCTTCCAGACCGCGCTCGACCTGCCGCCCGACACCGACTGGCAGTCGCTGGCGTACGCCCAGCACGAGCACTGGGACTCGCTGGGGCACATGGCGCTCGTCGCCGAGATCGAGGAGGCGTTCGACATCATGATGGACACCGACGACGTGATCGCCATGAGCAGCTACCCGGTCGCGGTGGAGATGCTCAGGACGCGCTACGACGTCGACCTGTGAGCGTCGCGCTCGTCACCGGGTCGACGCGCGGGATCGGGCTGGCCGCGGCGCGGCGGCTGGCCGAGGACGGGTACACGGTCGTCGTCAACGGCACCGACGCCGAGGCCGCGCGGGCGCGCGCGGACGAGCTCGGCGGCGACGCGCTGGCCTTCGACGTCGCCGACGCCGACGCCGTCCAGGCCGCCGTCCGCGAGCTGTTCTCGCGCCACAAGCGCCTCGACGTGCTCGTCAACAACGCCGGCGTCCTCGACGACGCGCTGCTGGGGATGATCCAGCCGCAGCGCACGTTCGACGTCAACGCGCTCGGCGTGCTGAACACGATGCAGGCGTGCGCGCGCCTGCTGGCCCGCGGCGACGGCGGCGCGATCGTCAACGTCGCCTCGATCATCGGGATCACCGGCAACCGCGGCCAGGTAGCCTACGCCGGCTCGAAGGCGGCGGTGATCGGCATGACGCGCAGCGCGGCCAAGGAGCTGGCGCCGAAGGTGCGCGTCAACGCGGTCGCGCCCGGGTTCATCGACACGGACATGACGCGCGCGCTGGGCCCCGAGATCTTCGAGGAGCGGGTGGCCGCGGTCGGCCTCGGCCGCGCCGGGACGCCCGAGGAGGTCGCCGAGGCGATCGCCTGGCTGGCCTCCGACCGCGCCCGCTACGTCACCGGACAGGTCCTCGGCGTCGACGGGGGGATGGTCATCTGAAGGCGCTCCTGGACCACGACGGCGTCGCCTTCGTCGAGGGCGACCGCACGTGGACGTACGCCGACCTGCGCGACAAGGTCGCCGCGATCGGCGAGCGCCTCCCCGGCCGCGAGCTCGTGCTGGTGCGCTGCGGCCCCGACGCGCTGTCGGCGATCGGCTACCTCGCCGCGCTCGCCGCCGGCCACGCGGTGATCCTCGTCGAGGCGGGCGCCGACCCGGGCCCGATCATCGAGACCTACGACCCGCGCTTCGTGATCGCCGACCGCGAGGTGCACGAGCGCGACGCCGCCCCCGCCGAGCTGCACCCCGACCTGCGCGTGCTGCTGTCGACCTCGGGCTCCACCGGCTCGCCCAAGCTCGTGCGCCTGAGCGAGCGCAACGTGCTCGCCAACGCCGCCTCGATCGCCGAGTACCTCGAGCTGCACCCGGGCGAGCGGGCGATCGCCTCGCTGCCGCTGCCGTACTCCTACGGGCTGTCGGTGCTGCACTCGCACCTGTTCGCCGGCGCGTCGGTCGCGTTCACGCCGCACTCGGTCATCCGGCCCGAGTTCTGGGACGACGTGCGCCGCCACGAGGCGACGTCGTTCGCCGGCGTGCCGTACGCGTACGCGATGCTCGAGCGCATCGGCATGCGCGACATGGACCTGCCCTCGCTGCGCACGATGACCCAGGCCGGCGGCCACCTCGACCCCGAGATCGCCGCGCTCTTCGCGCGGCGCGCCCGCTTCTTCGTCATGTACGGCCAGACCGAGGCGACCGCCCGCATCGCCTACGTGCCGCCCGAGCGGCTGGCCGACAAGCCCGGCTCGATCGGGATCCCGATCCCCGGCGGGCGGCTGTCGGTCGACGACGGGGAGCTCGTGTACGAGGGGCCGAACGTGATGCTCGGCTACGCGCAGACGCGCGAGGACCTCGCCCGCGGCGACGACCAGGGCGGCGTCCTGCGCACCGGCGACCTCGGGTACGCCGACGACGAGGGCTTCTTCTACGTGACGGGCCGCGTGAAGCGGATCGCCAAGGTCTACGGCCAGCGCATCAACCTCGACGAGGTCGAGGCGGCGGTCGAGGGGCCGGCCGCGGCGGTCGGCGGCGAGGACCGCATCGAGGTGTACGCCGAGGGCGAGGCCGACGCGCGGGCGCTGGCCGCCCGCTTCCGGCTGCCGCCGCGGGCGCTGCGGGTGCACGCGGTCGAGCGGCTCCCCGTCAAGCCGTCGGGCAAGGTCGACTACGCGCTCCTGGCCGATGGCTGACCGGCAGTACGCGACGCCCCAGGCCGAGAAGGCCGCCCGCCTGAGCGAGCGGCTCACCGCGCTCGTGCACCACCACCGCGCCGCCTGCGAGCCCTACCGGCGCATCGTCGACCGCGTCGCGCCCGGCTTCGAGGTGGCCGAGCGGGTGGCCGACGTGCCGCACCTGCCGGTGTCGCTCTTCAAGACGCACGAGCTGCGCTCGATCCCGGCCGACGAGGTCTTCAAGACGCTCACGTCGTCGGGCACGACCGGCCAGCAGCCCAGCCGCGTGTTCCTCGACCGCGCGTCGGCCGCCGCGCAGACGCGCACGCTCGCGGCGACGATGCAGCACTGGCTCGGCCCGAAGCGGCTGCCGATGCTGATCGTCGACACGCGCACCGTGCTGCGCGACCGCGCGCAGTTCTCGGCGCGCGGGGCCGGCATCCTCGGCATGTCCCCGTTCGGGCGCGACCACCTGTACCTGCTCGACGCCGAACCCGAGGCGGTGCAGGCGTGGCTGGCCAAGCACGCGGGCGAGCCGGTGCTCGTGTTCGGGTTCACGTTCATGGTCTGGCGGCACCTCCCCGCCGGCCTCGACCTGCGCGACGGGATCCTCATCCACTCGGGCGGCTGGAAGCGCCTGGTCGAGCAGGCCGTGACGCCCGAGGCGTTCAAGGCCGAGATCCGCAAGCGCACCGGGATCGAGCGCGTGCACAACTTCTACGGGATGGCCGAGCAGACCGGCACCGTGTACGTCGAGTGCGAGCACGGCGCCCTGCACGCGCCCGACGACGGCGACGTGGTCATCCGCGACCCGCTCACCTGGGACGAGGCGCCGCGCGGCGAGCAGGGCGTCGTGGAGGTCGTCAGCACGCTGCCCGAGAGCTACCCGGGGCACGCGCTGCTGACCGAGGACCTCGGGCGCGTGGTCGCCGTCGACGACTGCCCGTGCGGGCGGATGGGCCAGGCGGTGGAGATCCTCGGCCGCGTGCCCAAGGCGGAGTTGCGCGGCTGCAGCGACACGGCGGGGCGCTGACCGCGATGCTCGTCGAGACGCTCGTCCCCGCCCGCGGCGAGGCGGAGCTGGAGGAGATCGCCGACCGGCTGGCGGCGCGTCCGAGCGCGCTGCCGTTCGCGCCCGAGCTGATCGACTTCTGCCACGCGCTGTCGCGGGCGCTGTTCACCGACCCGCGCGCCCGCCGCCATCCCGAGCTGGTGCCGCTGGCCTCGTTCCTGCGGCGCGCGTCGGTGACCGCGCTGGCCGACGAGTTCGCCTCGGGCGCGGTGGCGGGCGTGGCGCAGGTGCCGCGCGGGCTGGCCTTCCACGTGCCGCCGTCGTCGGTGGACACGATGTTCGTGTACTCGCTGGCGGTGTCGCTGCTGGTGGGCAATCGCAACGTCGTGCGCCTGTCGCAGCGGCGCTCGGAGACGACCGAGGTGCTGATCGACGCGCTCAACGCGGTCGTGGCCGAGCACCCGGAGGCCGGCGGCGGCCTGGCCGTCGTCTCCTACGGGCACGAGCTGGAGCCGAGCGCGCTGCTGTCGCGCGCGGCGGACGTGCGCGTGATCTGGGGCGGCGACGCGACCGTCGAGACGATCCGCGCGCTGCCGCTGGCCCCGCACGCGACCGAGCTGCTGTTCGGCGACCGCTTCTCGCTGGCCGCGCTCGACGCGGCGACGCCCGAGGAGGACCTGGCGCGGCGGCTGTTCAACGACGCCTACTGGTTCGATCAGATGGGGTGCTCGTCGCCGCGGCTGGTCGTGGGAGTGGGCGACGGGGCGCGGGAGCGCCTGGAGCGGCTGTTCGACGAGCTGCGCGCCGAGGTCGTGGAGCGCGGCTACGAGCTGGAGCTGGGCGCCACGCTGGCCAAGCGCGCGTACGCCTACGGCGCGCTGGCCGACCGCCCGGTGCGGGCCTACCGCGAGCTGGGCAACGAGCTGACGGTGCTGGAGCTCGAGACGCTCGACGGCTTCGACCGCACGCATCCCGGCGCCGGTCTCTTCTACACGGTCGCGCTCGACTCGCTCGACGACCTTGCCGACCACGTCGTGCGCAAGGATCAGACCATGACGGTCAGCGGCTTCGACGGCGAGACGCTCGGCCGGTTCGTGCGCGCGGTCAACGGGCGCGGGATCGACCGCATCGTGCCGTTCGGCGAGGCGCTGACGTTCGGGCGCTACTGGGACGGCTACGACCTGCTCGGCGAGCTGACCCGGCGGGTGCACGCGCCGTGAGCCGCAGCATCCACCCGACCGCGGAGATCGCCCCCGACGTCGTCATCGAGGCCGACGAGGTCACGATCGGCGCCGGCGTGCGGCTGCTGCCGGGCACGGTGCTGCGGGGGAGGTCGATCCGCATCGACCGCCGCTGCGAGCTTGGGCCCGACGTGCGCGTCGACTGCCGCGAGGTCGTGCTCGGCGAGGAGACGATGCTGCGCGCCCGGGTGACCGCGGCCGGGCTGGCGACGCCGCAGTCGCGGCTGGAGCTCGGCCGCCGGGTGCGCGTGTTCCAGGACACGTTCCTGAACCCGTCGATGCCGCTGACGGTCGGCGACGAGACCGGCCTGGGCGGGCGCTCGCTGATCTTCACGCACGCCGCCTGGCAGTCGATCCTCGAGGGCTATCCGGTCGAGTTCGCGCCGATCACGATCGGCCGCAACGTGTGGCTGCCGTGGCAGGTGTTCGTGCTGCCGGGCGTGGAGATCGGCGACGACGTGACGGTCGCCGCCGGCTCGGTCGTCTCGCGCTCGATCCCGGGCGGCTCGCTGGCGGCCGGCTACCCGGCGCGCGTGCTCAAGCGCGCGCCCGACTACCCGCCGACCCCGCCGCCGGAGGAGCAGTGGGAGATCGCCCGCCGCGTCTTCCGCGAGCTGGCCTGGTTCCTGACCGAGCGCGGCGAGACCGTCACCGCGAGCGAGGGCGAGGGCTGGCTGTCGCTGGGCCGCGTCGCGCTCGTGCGCTCCGCCGAGGTCGCCGCGCCCGAGGGCGCCGAGGTCGTCGCCGCGCTGCACGGCCGCCCGCCGGTCGGCGACGGCGTCACCTGGCTCGCGCTGCTGGACCGCGAGCGCGGCGGCCCCGAGACCGACCTCGCCGAGGCGGTCGCCGAGTTCGTCTCGCGCTACGGGCTGCGCTTCCAGCGGACGTAGCGCGGACGGCCCACCGCGCCGGCTCCTCTGGGCACGTGTGGCACTTTGACCACCACAGTGGTGGTCAAAGTGCCACACGTCGGCACCGGATGGGCGGGCGAGGGCCGGACCACGGAGCCGGCCCGCTCCGCTCGCGCGCGCCGTTGTCAGATCGAGCTCGCATAGCGATCGCGAGGCGACAACGGTCCCGGGCGGGACGGGTGCGTGAGCGGGTAGCGTCCCGCCCATGGACCTCTGCCTGATGATCGAAGGCCAGGAGGGCGTCTCCTGGGAGCAGTGGCAGGCGATCGCGTCGGCCTGCGAGGAGCACGGCATCTCGACGCTGCTGCGCTCCGACCACTACATCGGCTTCCGCGACCCCGACAACGACGTGCTCGACGCGTGGTCGACGGTCACGGCGCTGGCGGCGACGACCACCACGCTGCGGCTCGGCACGCTCGTCTCGCCGGGCACGTTCCGTCACCCCTCGGTGCTCGCGAAGATGGCGGCGTCCGCCGACCAGATCTCGGGCGGGCGCATTGAGGTCGGGCTCGGCGCCGGCTGGAACGACCGCGAGCACACGGCGTTCGGGCTGCCGTTCCCCGACATGGGGACGCGCTTCTCGATCCACGAGGAGCAGCTGGCGATCGTGCGCGGCCTGTGGGGCAAGGGCACGTTCACCTTCGACGGCGAGCACTACCAGCTCGACGGCATCGACGCGCACCCCAAGCCGGTCCAGGACCCGATGCCGCTCATCGTCGGCGGCAAGGCGCTGCCGCGCAGCGTCGACCTCGCCGTGCGCTACGCCGACGAGTACAACACGGTGTTCTGCTCGCCGGCCGTCGCCGCCGAGCGGCGCGGGATCGTCATGGAGGCCTGCGAGCGCGCCGGCCGCGACCCGGCGACGATGCGCTTCTCGGCGATGATCACGTTCATGCCGGCCGCCGACGAGGCCGAGCTGCGGGCGCGCACCGAGCGGATGCGGGCGATCGGCCACGAGCCCGACCCGGACGTCTGGATCATGGGGCTGCCCGACCAGGCCGGCGCGCGGCTGCGCGAGCTCGCCGACGCCGGCTGCGACCGCGTCATGCTGCAGATGCTGCTGCACGACGACGTCGACCAGATCGCGCTGGCCGCGCAGCTGCGCGAGGCGGTCAGCTGACGTCGGCCGGGATCGGCGCGGTCATCAGCCGGTCGACGAGGTCCGCGTAGCCGGCCTTCAGCCGGTCGAGGTCCATCCCGCGGACCTTGCGCTGATGCGCGAAGACCGGCGCGGTGAGCGCGCCGAGCAGCACGTCGGTGGTGTAGGCGGCGTCGCAGTCGGGGCGCGCCTCCTGCACGAGCGCGTGCACGTGCAGCCAGAGCGCCGAGTACGGCTCCGAGCGGAGGTAGTTGCCGCCCGGGGCGCTCTGGGCGTCGAGGAGCAGGTCGAGGTGGTCCTCGAGACGGTCGAGCATCGCCTCGCCGAACGCGCGCAGCCGCTGGCACGGCGGCGCGCCCGGCCCCAGCGGCGGCGGGCCGTGCAGCAGCGCGTCCTGGAAGTCGCGGTCCTTCTCGTCGAGCACGGCCAGCGCCAGCGAGGCGCGATCGCCGAAGCGGCGGAACAGCGTCCCCTTGCCGACCCCGGCCTCGGCCGCGATCGCGTCCATCGAGGTCTCGGCCACCCCGCGCTCGGCGAACAGCCGCTCCGCGGCCGCCAGGATGCGCCGGCGGTTGCGCGCGGCGTCCGCCCGCTCGGGCGGGTGGGGCTCGAAGAGCGGGAGGTCGACGGGGGTGGACACGATCGCAAGCATCTCGAACGGACTTCAGTCCGGTCATGGTATCGTGATGCCCGTCCAAACGGACCGCAGTCCGCAAACCGACCGCTTCAAGGAGCACCTATGGCCACCGACGTCACCCAGGATCGTCTCGCGGGCACGTGGAACTTCAACCGCGTCCACTCCTCTGCTGCCTTCTCGATCGACTACCTCGTCGCCGCGTTCCGCGGTGAGTTCGACCAGTTCGAGGCGCAGCTCGCCGACGGTCAGCTCAGCGGCTCGGTCGAGGTCGCCTCGATCAACGTCAAGGACGAGAACCTCGCGGCCCACCTCCAGGGCCCGGACTTCTTCGACGCCGAGAACCACCCGAAGATCAGCTTCCGCTCGTCGCGCCTCACGCTCGACGGCGACCGCGTGGAGCTCGACGGCGAGCTCACCATGCGCGGCGTCACGAAGCCGATCCACGCCACGGGCACGGTCAGCGGGCCGACCGAGGACTTCATGGGCAACACCCGCCTCGGCTTCACGTTCGAGACCACCGTCAACCGCCACGACTTCGGCGTGAGCTGGAACGCCGACCTGCCCAAGGGCGGCAAGGCGCTGGGCGACGACGTCACGCTCCACGTCGAGCTCGAGTTCGTCAAGGCGGCCTGAGGATGCGGATCCTCGCCATCTCGGGATCGCTGCGGCGAGGCTCGCACAACACGGCCCTCCTCCGGGCGGCGGCAGACCTGCTGCCGCCCGGGGTGGAGCTCGTGATCCACGACGGCCTCCGCGACATCCCGCCCTACGACGACGACGTGCGCGAGCGCGGGCGGCCGGCCCCGGTCCAGCGGCTGTGGGACGAGGTCGAGGAGGCCGACGCCGTGCTCGTGTCGACCCCCGAGTACAACCACTCGATCCCCGGCCAGCTCAAGAACGCGCTCGACTGGCTGTCGCGGCCGCTGGCCGAGTCGCCGCTGCGCAACAAGCCGGCGGCGGTCGTCGGCGCGTCGACCGGCATGTTCGGCGCCGTCTGGGCGCAGGCGGAGACGCGCAAGGTGCTGTCGGCGATCGGCGCCCGCGTGCTCGACGTCGAGCTGCCCGTGCCGACCGCTCACGAGCGCTTCGAGGACGGCCGGCTCACCGACCCCGAGATCGAGCAGGCGCTCGCCGACGTCGTCAACCAGCTCGTCGCCGCGGCGCGAGAGCGCGCCGAGGCGAAGGCTGCGGCGGCGTAGGCTCTGTCCGGTTCGGCGCCCCTCGTGCGTCTGACCGGCACATGACCCAGCTCGAGACGATCTTCCACGAGCAGCAGCGGCCGCTGATGCGGCGGCTGCGCCGCATCGTCGGCGACGAGGAGACCGCCGCCGACCTGTGTCAGGAGACGTTCGTGCGCGCGTGGCGCAAGGCGCCGCGCGACGCGACCCCCGAGCAGCACCGCGGCTGGCTGCACCGCACCGCCGCCAACCTCGCGCTCGACGAGCTGCGCCGCCGGCGCCTGCGCGACCACGCGCCGCTCGACGAGCAGCGCGACGGGCGCCCCGACGCGGAGCCGGCCGAGCGGATGGCCACGCGCGAGGCGATCCGGCAGCTCGCGCCGCACGAGCGGCTCGTGCTGCTCCTGCGCTTCGAGGGCGGGCTCAGCCACCGGGAGATCGGCGCCCTCCTCGACATCAGCGAGGAGGCCGCTCGCAAGCGCGTCGAGCGGGCGCGCAGCGCGTTCATGGCCGCGATCCGCCGCGAGCGCCCCGCCGACGAGCCGCTGATCCTGTTCCTCCGCGGCGAGCACGACGACGCGCCGTTCCGGCGATGGATCGAGCGCGCCGGCGGGCGGCTGCGGGCGATCGACCACAGCGAGCTCGAGTGCGAGCTGGCCACCGCCGACGGGCTGCTGCTCGGCGCCAGCCACCGCGACGTCCATCCCGCGCTCTACGGCGAGACGCCGCGCTTCCACGACCCGGGCGCCGACCTCGCCGCCGACCGCCGCGACCTGCGCGCGCTGCGCGTCGCGCTCGCGCACGACGTGCCGATCGTCGGCGTCTGCCGCGGCCACCAGCTCCTGAACGTCGCGCTCGGCGGGACGCTGTGGCAGGACCTGGAATCGGACGGCGCCAGCGACGCCGACCACCGCGGCGGCGACCACGCGATCCACACCGGCGAGCACTCGCTGTCGCGCACGATCGTCGGCCGCCGAGCCGCGGTCGTCTCCGAGCATCACCAGGCGGTCCGCCGCCTGGGTCGCGGCGTGCGCGTCACGTCGGCGACGCCAGACGGGGTCGTCGAGATGCTCGAGGTGCCGGCGCGGCGGTTCGTGCTCGGCCTCCAGTGGCATCCCGAGCGGGAGGAGGTCGCCGAGGCCGGCGACCGCGTGGCCGACGCGCTGGTGAGCGCGGCCCGCACGCGCCGGGCGACGCTCGGCCGCCGGGCCGCCTGAGCGCGGCGCTCACGCGCCATCGAAGTAGCGCTGCAGGCTGGGCGCGACGAGCGCGACGAGCTCGTCGTGCCCGGCCGAGGCGATCGGCTCCAGCTCGATCACGTAGCGGGCGAAGATCAGCCCCACGAGCTGCGTGCCGGCGCCGGCGGCGCGCAGCGCGGCGTCGGGGCCCGGGATCGCCTCGGCCAGCCGCGGCACGATCTCGCGCTCGACGAACCCGCGCAGGAGCGGGGCCTCGCTCTCGATCGAGCGCACGATCGCCCGCAGCGGCGCGCCGGTCTGCGGGTCGTCCCACACCTGCAGCAGCAGCCGCACGAGCCGCTCGGCCAGCCCGTCGGCGCCCTGGTCGATGACGCTCGCGATCGCGTCGGCGGGGTTGACCGGCAGCGCGAGGGCGGCCGCGAACAGGTCGCGCTTTGACCCGAAGTAGTAGTGGCCGAGCGCGACGTCGACGCCCGCCTCCGCGGCGACGGCGCGCATCGTCGTGCCGTCGTAGCCGTGCTCGGCGAACTGCCGGCGGGCGGCGGCGAGGATCGCCTCGCGGGTGTCGGAGCGGCCGGGCCGCCGTCCCTTCTTCATCGCACGTTGAAATATAGCGCCCGGTCCGCTAACCTCGCCTTCAACACTTGTTGAATTCTTTGCTCCTGGAGGCTCGCATGCCCCGCGAACGCCGCCGCATCCTCATCACGATGTGCCTCGCGCTGGCGACCGTCGTCAGCTCCGTCGCCTCGCTGAACGTCGCCCTCCCCGACCTGGCCCGCGACACCGGCGCCACCCCCACCGAGATCCAGTGGATCGTCGACGCCTACGCGCTCGTCTTCGCCGGCCTGCTGCTGCCGGCCGGCGCGCTCGGCGACCGGCTCGGGCGCCGGCGCGTCCTGCTCGCCGGCCTGGCCGTCTTCGGGGCGGCCGCCGCGGCGGCGACCCTCATCGGCTCCCCGGGCGCGCTCACCGCCGCGCGCGCGGCGATGGGCCTGGGCGCCGCGCTGATCATGCCGGCGACCCTGTCGATCATCACCAGCGCCTTCCCGGCGGGGGAGCGCGAGCGGGCGGTCGCCGTGTGGGCCGGCGTGGCCGGCGGCAGCGCGATGCTCGGCCTGCTGACGTCCGGCCTGATCCTCGAGCTCTTCTCGTGGCCGTCGATCTTCGTGCTCAACGTAGTGCTCGCGATCGTCGCCGCCGCGGCCGCGCTGCGCGTCGTGCCCGAGGGCCGCGCCGGCGACTGCCCGCCGCTCGACGTCGTCGGCGGCGCGCTGTCGGCGCTTGCGCTCACCGCGATCGTGTGGTCGTTCATCGAGGCGCCGCGGCGCGGCTGGGGCGACGGGCTCGTCGTCGCCGGGTTCGTCGCCGGCGTCGCGCTCGGCGCCGCGTTCGTGGCCTACGAGATGCGCCGCGACCAGCCGATGCTCGACCCGCGCCTGTTCCGCCGCCCCGGCTTCAGCGCCGGGTCGCTGTCGCTGCTCGTGCAGTTCTTCGCGATGTTCGGCTTCATCTTCGTGCTGATCCAGTTCGTCCAGGTCGTGCTGGGCTACTCGCCGCTGCAGGCCGGGCTTGCGCTCGCGCCGATGGCGGTCGTGCTGATCGGCGTGTCGTCACGCGTGCCGACGCTCGTCGCGCGCTTCGGCGTGCGGCGGGTCGGCCCGCCCGGCCTGGTCATCGCGGGCGCCGGGCTCGTGATCCTGTCGACGCTGGAGCCGGGCTCGGCGTACTGGCACCTGCTCGGCGGGCTGCTCGTGCTCGGGTTCGGGCTCGCGCTGTCGACGACCCCGGCGACGACCGCGATCGTCGAGTCGCTGCCCGAGGGCAAGCAGGGCGTGGCGTCGGCGGTCAACGACGCGGCCCGCGAGGTCGGCGGCGCGCTCGGCATCGCCGTCCTCGGGAGCGTCCTCGCCGACGCGATCGGGTCCAGCACGGCCGATCCGGCGACCGCGTTCGCCGACGGGCTGTCGGCGACGCTGCTCGTCGGGGCGGCCGTGCTGGCGGGCGGCGCCGCGCTCGTGGCGCTGCGCCTGCCGGGACGCCGCGCCGGTCAGGCCCCGGCGGCCGTGCCCGGGGCGAGCCGGTAGAAGTGGTAGGAGCGCCAGTCGTCGACCCGGTGGTCCTCCTGGTCGACGACGGCGAGCCCGGCGCGGGCGAAGAGCGCCGTGGCCTCGTCGGGGCCGAAGCGCTCCATGTGGAAGCGGTCCTCGGCGCCCTCGGGGACCTCGAGCGCCTCGTACCAGTCGTGCGAGACCGCCGGCTTGGGCGCCCCCTCGCGCTTGTGGCCGAGGTAGACGGCGATCGTGCCGCCGGGGCGCAGGACCCGCACCGCCTCGGCCAGGGCGAGCGCCGGGTCGACGAAGTGGTCCAGCGTGCCGGCGAACAGCACGACGTCGAAGCCGTCGTCGGCGAACGGCAGGTGCTCGGCCAGCGCCCGGTGGCGCTCGTAGCGGGCCTCGCTTTCGCCGACGAGCGGGTCGACGCCGACGAACCGCGTGCCGGGCGCGTGCGCGTCGAAGTAGGACGGCCACGGCTGCGGGCCGCAGCCGACGTCGAGCACGTCGCCGTGCAGCCCCGCGAAGCGCGAGAAGCGCGCGACGTCCTCGCGGTCGCCGACGCCGAGGTTGTGCTCCGGATCGGCCTCGTAGGAGACCGCGCCGTTGCGCTGCAGCTGCTCCCACACCTCCCACTGGCCGGGCGTGAGCGCGTGCCGGGGCGGCGTCAGGTCCCACCCGAACGGCAGCCGCCGGTAGGTCGTGCCGCAGCCGGGGCAGTCGAACGCGTCGCCGTCGAGCGCGGGCAGGGGCGTGCGGCAGGCGGGACAGGCGAGCGTCATGCGGCCGCGCAGGCTACCGCCGCATGCGCGGTGGGCGCGCTCAGCGCCCGAACGCCCGGCACGCCGCCGCGTGCAGCAGCGGCGTCAGCCGGCGCTCCACCACGGGCGCCAGGTCCTCCTGCGGGGTCGACCCGACCGCGGCGGAGATCACCACGGAGCGCCGGCCCCGGCGGTCGGCCAGCGCCCACGTGCGGTAGCCGGAGATCTCGCCGCCGTGGCCGTACATCCACCCGCAGCGCGTCTTCACCCAGTTCACCGCCAGGCCGTAGCGCATCGGCGGGAACCCGGGGTGCGCGAACTCGCTGGCGCGGTCGACCATCGTCGCCACCGCGCCGGGCTCGAGCAGGCGCCCGGCCATGAGGGCCCGCACGAAGCGCCCGATCTCGGGCGGGGTCGAGTACGCGCCCCCGGCGGCCCAGCCCCACGTGGGCGTCCACGAGGTGGCGTTGACCCGCCGGCCGCCCTCGAAAACGTAGCCGTCCACGTGCGGCCGGGGGAGCGTCGCGTCCATGCCGATCGCGGTGCGGCGCAGCCCCAGCGGGGCCGCGATGCGCTCCTGCACGGCCTCGTGGTAGGACCGGCCGGTGAGCGCCTCGATCACCAGCCCGAGGATGATCGTGTTCGTGTTGGAGTACTCGAAGCGCTCGCCCGGCGGGAAGTCCGGCGGCTCGGCGAACGCGAAGGCCAGCAGCTCCGGCGGCGTCCAGACGCGGTCGCGGTCGCGGCCGGCCTGCTCGGCGAACACCGGCGAGCGGTTGTAGCTGTACAGGCCGCTGCGCATCCCCAGCAGCTGCGCGATCGTGATGTGCCCGCCGCCGGGCACCACGCCCGGGAGCACCCGCTCGACCGGCTCGTCGAGCTGCAGGCGGCCCTCCTGCGCGAGCTGCATGATCAGCGTGGCGGTCATCATCTTCGTGACGCTGCCCACGCGCATCACGTCGCCGATCCGCGCGCGGCCCGGACGGCCCAGCCGGCGCGGGCCCTGCGCGTAGCGCTCGCGCGCGCCGGGCCGCACGACCAGGGTGCGCACCGACGGGACGCCCAGCGCGCGCAGGCGCCGCATCGCCTGGCGCACGTCGGCGCGGGTCGTGCCGGCCGCCGCCGTCGCCTTGCTCTCCGCGCGGCTCGTCGCCGCACGTGCGTCGCCCGCGACCGCCAGGACCATCGTCGCGGCGACCGCCGCCGCCAGCGGCCATCCGAGGCCGCGTCGCATTCCGTGCCCGATCATCCGAATCACCACCGTCTCGAACGCGAACGTGGGGTTCTAGCACTCCCGTCGCGTTCGTGCCCCGCCGTCAGTGGCCCGGCGCGGTCCCGCGCATCAGCGCGTCGACGATCGACAGGCCGGGCGGCGCGCCGGTGTCGGGGTGCGCGAAGCCCAGCAGCTCGAAGCCCAGTCCGGCGGCGGCGTACTTCGGCTCCTCCTGGTAGCCGTCGGCGCCGTCGCCCGACAGGTACGCGTCGCCGCCCACCGCGCGCACCAGCTCGATCAGCAGGTCGGTGCCGGCCGCGTCGGACGGCGGCAGGTCGGACTGGCGCACGAGCTTGTGGGCGTGCTCGGGGGCGAGGCGCCGGATCGCGTGCTCGTTGAGCTCGGCGATCCGGTCGGTCTCGTACTCGAGCAGCTCGCGCACCAGCGGCATCGTCGCCTCGAACCCGGGCATCCGCGCGTAGTTCATCTCGATCGTGCGCAGCGCCTTGCGCCGCCACGGCTGGCGGTCGTCGACGCGCACCTCGCGGATGCGCTGCACGCCCTCGCGCACCACCGGCACGGTCAGCCATGCCGGCTTCCCGCCGATCATGAGCTGCACGCGGTTCGTGTACGTGCCGCGCGACGTGCGCGGGAACTGCACGTCGTCGAGCAGCACGAACCGGTCGCTGCGCGCGAGCTTGGCGAAGAAGCCGAGCCACGGCAGGAAGTTCGGCTGGTGGCAGGCGACGAGCACGCGGTCAGGGGTGGTGGGCCTGCATCTCCAGGACGGCCTTCTGGTCGTCGGTGGCGAGATCCTCGACCGAGGTCCCCAGCCGCGCCGCCTGCTCCTCGAGGATCTCGCGCAGCGGCCGCCCCGACCACAGCGTCGGATGCGTGAGGAACTGGATGCGCCCGGCGGTGCGCAGCTCGTGCTCGGGGTCCTTGCCGCGCCAGTTCTGGTTGGAGTCGCTGAGGTAGGCGATCTCGCTGAAGAACCGCGGCGCGTACGTGTTGATGCGATCGCCGAGGTCGAGATGGCCGACCGGCCGCACGCCCGGCATATGGAACGACACGACGCGGATCGGCGTGTCGTAGCGCTGCTCGAGCAGGTCGGCCTCGCGCTCCACGCCCTCGAGCACCTCGTCGTCGGAGTCCATCGCGCTGGAGTCGAAGTGCAGGCCGAGCTCGTGGCCGTCGTCGAGCAGCGCCGCGACCGCGCGATCGGCCTCCTCGTCGAGGTCGTAGAACGGGGTGCGCACCTGCAGGCAGTAGGTCGCGACCTTGCCCTGCTCGGCCTCGACGCGCGACATCGGCTCGATCCACCGCGGTCGGTCGTCGATGTCGTGGCGCAGCAGGAGCGCCCGCTCGGGCAGCTCGTCGGTGAACCGGTAGGCCGGCGGCCCGAGGGCGATCAGCCGCCCGTAGTCCTCGAACGTCATGGCGCTCTGCGGAAACGCGGGCGAGGCCTCAGCGGGCGTCATCGTCGCCGCGCCGTGATCGTGATGCCCGAGCGGTGCACGTGCTCGGCCTCGATGTCGAGGCCCGCCTCGTCGCACCACCGGCGCACCTCCTCCTCCGACTGGCGGAACGCGTGCTTGGGCGCGTACCAGTCGAAGTTGATGTGGTGCATCTCGCCGAACGTCATGTCCGGGTCGTAGTAGGCCTTGGCGATGTCGTAGTAGAAGAGCCGCTGCAGGTTCACGCGGCCGGCCTTGATCCCGAGCAGGTCGATGTCGTCGGGGATCTCGACCTCGACGTTCAGCTCGCCGAGCGCGATCCCCAGCTTGGTCAGCGGCTCCAGCGCCTTCCACGCCTCCTCGGGCGTCATGTGCTGCAGCTGCTCGCGGATCGCGTCGTCGGTGAACTCGCGGATCAGCGACTTGCGCCGGTAGACGTAGAACAGGATCCGCCCGCCCGGACGCAGCAGCGGCGCGACCGCCTTCAGCGCCCCCTCGGTCGAGTCGTTGTGGTGCAGGACGCCCTCGGCGAAGATGACGTCGACGCTGCCGGGCTCGAGCGGGAGCTCGCGCAGGTCGGCCTGCAGGAACTCGGCGTCGTGCAGCCCGGCCTCGCGGAACCGGCGGCGGGCGACCTCCACCGAGGGCGTCATGTCGACGCCCAGGTAGCGGATCCGGTCGCCCATCGGCCCGAACACCTCCAGGCCCGACACCCCGGCCCCGCACCCGGCGTCGAGGACGAGCGGGCGCTCGCCGTACTCCTCCCACCACGGCGCCTCCGAGATCCGCCCGTAGCGCGACTCCAGCCAGCCGCGCATCATCTCCAGCGCCTCGGGCCGCGTGAACGTGTCCTCCTGCGTCCACTTGTAGCCGAACATCTCGCGCGTCGCGGCCTGGTCGACGGACATGTGCTGGCCGACGCGGGCGATGCCGTCGCGGACGACGACGTCCTGGCCGCGCACCCGCAGCGACCGGCCCTCCTCGAGGCTGTCGACGCCCAGGAGCGCCGCCAGCCACGTGCTCGTTGCGGTCCTCATGCGACGCGGAAGGGTACTTGCGCGGCCCGGCGGCCGGCCCCATGATGGGGCCGTGGCAGTCCACGACGACGACCGCGAGTGATCGCCCTCGAGCCGCTGCGCGACGAGGACTCCGACACCCTCTTCGCCTGGATCAACGACCGCGAGCTCGTCGAGATGAGCGCCACGTTCCGGCCGGTCTCGCGCGAGGAGCACGACGCCTGGTTCCGCGCGGTGCGCGACCCGGACCGCGACGACGTCGTGATCTACGCGATCCGCGAGGACGGCCGGCTCGTCGGCACCTGCCAGCTCCTGATCGACGGCGCCGAGGCGGAGCTGCGCATCCGCATCGGGGAGCCCGACGCGCGCGGGCGCGGCCTGGGCACCGAGGCCGTGCGCGAGCTGGTCGGCATCGCGTTCCGCGATCGCGGGCTGAGCCGCGTCTGGCTGCAGGTGTTCGCGCACAACCGGCGCGCGATCCGCGCCTACGAGAAGGCCGGCTTCACCCGCTGCGGCGAGGCGGCCGGTGGCGCGACGCTGCTGATGGAGCGCCAGGCGGGCTGAACCCGGGCGCCGGGCCGCCCGCGGCGCTCAGCGCGTCGCGCGGAGGGCGTCCTCGCCGAACCCGGCCGCCAGGAGCGCCAGCGCGCGGTCGAGCTCGTCGATGAGGTCCACGGCCGGGTTGCGGATCCAGTGCCGGTAGGTGGCCATCGCCACGCCCAAGGCCGCGTTGGCGATCAGCTGGGGGACGTGGTCCTCGGGATCGACGCCGAGACGCCGGGCGACGAACTCGGCGATCACGTCGCACCACTCCGCGTAGCGGACCATCGAGTGCCCCTGCAACGCCGGGACCGTCGTGATGAGCGTCATCCGCAGCCGCAGGGCCGGGAGCTGCTCGCGCCCGTAGTCGTTGAAGCCGACGATCGCGCGACGCAGGACGTCCATGAGCGGCTCGTCGGGGTCGGCTTCGCGCAGCATCCGGCGCAGCCCGTCGAGGTGCTCGCCGAACGTGCCCCAGACGATGTCGTTCTTGGAGTCGTAGTAGCGAAGGATGGTGCGCCGGCTGACGCCGGCGGCGGCGGCGATGTCGCTCAGCGTCGTGCGCTCGAACCCGCGCTCGGCGAACAGCGCCAGCGCGGTCTCGGCGATGCGCTCGCGCGAGGTGGTCGGCGGTCGTCCCGGGCCCGGGCGCGACGTGCTGGGAACGGCGGTCATGGAGATTTGACGTCGAGTGCCGAAATAGGTAGCTTGCCGGACCCCGCAGGGGTTGAGCAACGAGTGGAGGGGAGCATCTCAGTGTCGAACGCCATCACGCAGCGAGAGGACGTCGAGACCACGTCCGTCGAGCCGGTCGAGGCCGAGCCGGCGACCGCCCCCGACGCCCGCGAGCTCGTCGTCGAGGACCTCCTCGTCGAGGACGTCTCGATCGACGGCATGTGCGGCGTCTACTAGCCGTGGCCCCCCGGCAGGACGCCGGCCGGGAGCCGATCGACCTCGACCGGCCCTGGCAGCTCGCCCCGAACGTGGCCCTGCGCCCGGAGTCGTTCGGCGCGCTCGCCTACCACTTCGGCACCCGGCGGCTCAGCTTCCTCAAGAGCCGGCGCCTGGCCGACACCGTGACCGCGCTCGCGGAGCACCCGACCGCGCGTGACGCGTGCGCGCGCACGGGCGTCACCGCCGAGGAGCTGCCGCGCGTCGCCGACGCGCTGGGGACGCTGGCGCGCACCGGGATGATCGTCCGGCGGGCCGCGGCATGAGCGCGACCGCGACCTCCCGCTCGCTGGTCGAGCACTTCGAGGCCGGCCTGGCCGCGCCCATCTGCCTGACCTGGGAGCTGACCTACGCGTGCAACCTCGCCTGCGTGCACTGCCTGTCGAGCTCGGGCCGGCGCGACCCGCGCGAGCTGACGACCGCCGAGTGCATGGCGGTCATCGACGAGCTCCAGCGGATGCAGGTCTTCTACGTGAACATCGGCGGCGGCGAGCCGACCGTCCGCAAGGACTTCTGGGAGCTCGTCGACTACGCGACCGCGCACGACGTCGGCGTGAAGTTCTCCACGAACGGCAGTCGCATCACGCCGCCGGTCGCGGCGCGGCTGGCCGCCTCCGACTACGTCGACGTGCAGATCTCGATCGACGGCGCCACCTCCGACGTCAACGACGCGGTCCGCGGCCCGGGCTCGTACGCGACCGCGCTGCGGGCGATGGAGCACCTGGCCGAGGCGGGCTTCCGCGGGTTCAAGCTGTCGGTCGTCGTCACGCGCCACAACGCGGGCCAGCTCGATGACTTCAAGGCGCTGGCCGACCGCTACGGCGCCCAGCTGCGCATCACGCGCCTGCGCCCGTCGGGGCGCGGCGCCGACTCCTGGGACGAGCTGCACCCGACGGCGCAGCAGCAGCGCGACGTGTACGCGTGGCTGCTCGAGCACGGCGAGGAGGTGCTCACCGGCGACTCGTTCTTCCACCTGTCGGCGCTGGGCGAGCCGCTGCCGGGGCTGAACCTGTGCGGGGCGGGGCGGGTCGTGTGCCTGATCGACCCGGTCGGCGACGTGTACGCCTGCCCGTTCGTCATCCACGAGCGCTTCCGCGCCGGCAACGTGCGCGAGCCCGGCGGCTTCGCCGGCGTGTGGCGCGAGTCGGCGCTGTTCCGCGAGCTGCGCGAGCCGCAGTCGGCCGGCGCGTGCGGGAGCTGCGCGATGTACGACGCGTGCCGCGGCGGCTGCATGGCGGCCAAGTTCTTCACCGGCCTGCCGCTCGACGGCCCCGACCCCGAGTGCGTGCTCGGGCACGGGGAGGCCGCCCTGTCCGCTCGCGGGCACCAGCCGCGGCCCAAGCCGTCCGTCGACCGGTCCCGCCCGCGCCCGCGGCGCGCGCGGGCGTCCGCGCCGGCGCGCCCGTGCGACGAGAGCCCCCTCGCCGGCTTCGAGGTGCTGCGATGAGCGACGGCTGGTTCGAGACGGTCGCCATCGCCCAGGAGCGCGCCCGGCGGCGCCTGCCGAAGTCGGTCTACGGTGCGCTCGTCGCCGGCTCGGAGCGCGGCGTCACCCTGCGGGAGAACGTGGATGCGTTCGCCGAGCTCGGCTTCGCCCCCCACACCGCCGGCCAGGTCGCGGAGCGCTCCCAGACCACCACGGTCATGGGGCAGGAGCTGTCGCTGCCGGTGATCCTCTCGCCGACCGGCGTGCAGGCGATCCACCCCGACGGCGAGGTCGCCGTCGCGCGCGCCGCGGCGGCCCGCGGCACCGCGATGGGGCTGAGCAACTTCGCCAGCAAGCCGATCGAGGAGGTCGTCGCCGCCAACCCGAAGACGTTCTTCCAGGTCTACTGGTGCGGCACCCGCGACCAGATGCTCGCCCGCCTCGAGCGGGCGCGCGACGCCGGCGCCGCCGGCGTCATCGCCACGCTCGACTGGTCGTTCTCGCACGGGCGCGACTGGGGCAGCCCCCAGATCCCGCAGAAGCTCGACCTGCGCACGATGCTGCGCTTCGCGCCCGACGCGGTGCGCCACCCGCGGTGGCTGGCCGCGTACCTGCGAAGCGGCGCGCTGCCCGAGCTGACGGTGCCGAACATGGTCCCGGCCGGCGCTCCCGCCCCAGGCTTCTTCGAGGCCTACGGCGAGTGGATGGGCACGGCCCCGCCGAGCTGGGAGGACGTCGCGTGGCTGCGCCGCCAGTGGGACGGCCCGTTCATGCTCAAGGGCGTGATCCGCGTCGACGACGCGCGCCGCGCGGTCGAGGCCGGCGTCACCGCGATCTCGGTCTCCAACCACGGCGGCAACAACCTCGACGGGACCCCGGCGCCGATCCGGGCGCTGCCGGCGATCGCGGAGGCGGTCGGCGACGAGGTCGAGGTCGTGCTCGACGGCGGGGTCCGGCGCGGCTCGGACGTCGTGAAGGCCCTGGCGCTCGGCGCGCGGGCCGTCATGATCGGGCGCGCGTACCTGTGGGGGCTGGGCGCCAACGGCCAGGCGGGCGTCGAGAACGTGCTCGACATCATGCGCGGCGGGATCGACTCGGCCCTGCTCGGGCTCGCGCGCGGCTCCGTCCAGGAGCTGAACCGCTCCGACGTCGTCGTCCCCGAGGGCTTCGAGCGCCGGCTGGGGGTGCCGGCCGAGGCGCCGGTGTGAGCGCCGGGCGCGTCCGATGCGCCTCGCCGACCTGACCTGGCCCGACGCCGAGCGCGCCCGCGGGCGGGTGCTCGCGGTCCCGGTCGGCGCCACCGAGCAGCACGGCCCGCACCTGCCGCTGTCGACCGACACCGACATCGCGGTCGCGCTGGCCGAGGGGCTGGCGCGGGCGCGCGACGACGTGCTCGTGGCGCCGCCGGTCGCGTACGGGTCCAGCGGCGAGCACGGCGCGTTCGCGGGGACGCTGTCGATCGGCCAGGCGGCGACCGAGACGCTGCTCGTCGAGCTGGGCCGCTCGGCGCTGCCGCCGGGCGGCGGCCCGTTCGCGCAGGTCGTGCTCGTGTGCGGGCATTTCGGCAACGTCGCGCCGGTGCGCCGCGCCGTGCGTCGGCTGCGCGCCGAGGGCCGCGACGTGCGCGCGTTCTTCCCGCGCTGGGACGGCGACGCGCACGCCGGGCGCACCGAGACCTCGCTGATGCTGGCGCTGGCGCCCGAGCGCGTGCGGCTGGCGGAGGCGACGCCCGGCGAGACGGCGGAGATCGGCGAGCTGCTGCCGCGGCTGATGGCCGACGGCGTGCGCGCGGTGAGCCCCAGCGGGGTGCTGGGCGACCCGCGCGGCGCGAGCGCGCCGGAGGGGGAGCGGCTGCTGGCCGAGGGCGTGGCGCAGCTGGCCGAGCTGGTCGCGACGGAGGACGCGGAGTGGCTCGCTGCGCGATCGTGACCGGCGCGGCGCGCGGGATCGGCGCCGCCACCGTCCGCGCGCTCGCCGCCGACGGGTGGACGGTCGTCGCCGTCGACCGCTGCGTCGACGACCCGCGCCTGCCCTACGCGATGGGCTCCCGCGAGGAGCTCGAGGCGGTGGCGGGCGACGCCCGGCCGGGCGCGGTGACGCCGGTCGTGGCCGACGCGACGGACGTGGACGCGCTGGCCGCGGTCGTCGCGGAGGCCGAGGCGCGGGCCGGCGGCGTCGACGCGGTCGTGGCGGTCGCGGGCGCGATCGCGGGCGGCGTGCCCCTGTGGGAGATGCCGGCGGCCGAGCAGGAGGCGGTGCTCGAGATCAACCTCGGCGGCGTGATCGCGGCCGCGCGGGCGGGCGTGCCGGCCCTGCTGCGCCGTCCGCAGCCGCGGTCGGGCCGGTTCGTGGCGGTGGCGTCGACGGCGGCGAGCCGGGGGCTGCCGATGCTGGCCGCCTACTGCGCGGCCAAGGCCGGGGTCGTCGGGCTCGTGCGCGCGCTGGCGCTCGAGCTGCGAGGGACCGGGGTCACGGCCAACTCGGTCAGCCCCGGCTCGACGCGCACGCCGATCCTGGAGCAGAGCGCGCGCCTGTACGGGCTCCCGTCGGCCGAGGCGTTCGCCGCCCAGCAGCCGATCGAGCGGCTGCTGGAGCCCGACGAGGTCGCGGCGATGATCGCCTGGCTGGCCGGCCCGGCCGGCGCGGGGGTGACCGGCGCGGAGCTGCCGGTCGACGGGGGCCTCTCGCTGTGACCGTGCTCCCGTCCGGCCTGCCGATCCGCCTCGACGACGACGTGCGCGTGCACGACGGCGCGCTCGCCGGCGGCTGGCCGCTGCGGGCGGTGCGCCTGTCCGAGGCGGGCCGGCGCGCGCTGACCGCGCTCGAGGCGGGCGCGGATGCGCCCGGCGGCGTGCGCGCGCTCGGCCGGCGCCTCGTCGACGGCGGGCTCGCCCATCCGCGCCCGCGGCCGCGGCCGGCGGCGGGCGCGGTGACCGTCGTGGTGCCCGTGCGCGACCGCTGCGCCGACCTGGACCGCTGCCTGGCCGCGCTGCCGCCGCAGGTGCCGGCGATCGTCGTCGACGACGGATCCGACGACCCCGCGGCGGTCGCGGAGATCGTGCGCGCGCACGGCGCGCGGCTGATCGCGCGGCCGTCGACGGGCGGGCCGGCCGCCGCGCGCAACGACGGCCTGGCCGCGGTGGAGACCGAGCTTGTCGCGTTCCTCGACAGCGACTGCGTCCCGTCCGACGGCTGGCTCGACGCGCTCGCCGGCCACTTCGCCGACCCGCTGGTGGGCGCCGCCGCCCCGCGCGTGCGGCCCGCGCCGGTGCGGCGGTCCGATGCGGTCGGCCGCTACCTGGCCGCGCGCTCGCCGATCGACATGGGCCGCCGCGAGGCGCCCGTCGTCCCCGGCGGCCCGGTGCCGTTCGTCCCGACCGCGGCGCTGATGGTCCGCCGCGCCGCGCTCGCCGGGGGCGGGTTCGACGCCGGGCTGCGCTTCGGCGAGGACGTCGACCTCGTGTGGCGGCTGCTCGACGCGGGCTGGCGGGTGCGCTACGACCCGCGCGTCGAGGTCCGCCACCGCGAGCCCGAGTCGGTCGCGACGGTGCTCGCGCGGCGCTTCCGCTACGGCACCTCCGCGGCGGCGCTGTCCTCCCGCCACCCCGGCCGCCTCGCGCCCGCGGTCCTGCAGCCGTGGCCGGCCGCGATCGCGCTGCTGGCGCTGTCGGGCCGCGTGGCCCCCGCCGCCGTGCTCGCCGGCCAGCAGCGCGCCCTGCTCGCGCGGCGCCTCGAGCGCTCCGGCCTGCCGGGCCGCTGGGCGACCCGGTGGATCGCCGGCAGCGTGTGGCACGCCGGCCTGTCGGCGGGCCGCTACGCGGCGACGTTCGCGCTGCCGGTCGCGGTCGCCGCGGCCGCGCGGTCGAGGCGACCCGCGGCCGCGCTGGCGCTGCTCGCGCTGCCGGCGCTGCGCGAGTGGCGCGAGCGCCGGCCCGCGCTCGACCCGGTCCGCTTCACCGCGCTCGCCCTGGCCGACGACGCCGCCTACGGCGCCGGCGTGTGGTGGAGCTGCCTGCGCGCCCGCACCGCCCGCCCGCTCCTCCCGCGGTGCTTGTCAGGTTCGTCGCGCCAGACCCAACGAAGCTGACAAGCAACGAGCGGAGCGGCGCGTCAGGACGGGCGGCCCGGGCAGCGCGGCGGCTTGCAGACCGACGGCGCCGTGCGCCGCGGGCGGCCCGGCCGCGCGCGGCCCGCGACGCACCGCGCGGGCCGGCACGGGGCCTTGCGCTCCTTCGACGGCCGCTCGTTCACCCGATCATCTCCCGCGCCGGGCCGCCGGGCACGAACATCGGCAGGCAGTCGGCCAGCGGCGCGATCGCCACGCGCAGCAGCGCCGGCCCCGGCTCGGCGAGCGTCTCGCGCAGCGCCTCCTCGACGTCGCCGGGCTCCTCGACCGAGCGCGCCGCCACGCCGAACCCGCGGGCCAGCAGCTCCCAGTCCAGGGCGCCGCCCAGCCCGCTGGCCGCGCGCCGCCCGTTCCAGAACAGGTCCTGCTGCTGGCGCACCATGCCGAGCGCCGCGTTGTCGAGCATGACCACCTTCACCGGCAGGTCCTCCTCGACGGCGGTCGCCAGCTCCTGCAGGTTCATCAGCAGCGAGCCGTCGCCGCTGACGCACACGACCGTCGCGTGGGGGTGCGCGGCCTGGGCGCCGAGCGCGGCCGGCAGGCCGAAGCCCATCGTGCCCAGCCCGCCGGAGGTCAGCCACCGCCGCGGCGCGTCGAAGCGCAGCCGGTTCGCCGCCCACATCTGGTGCTGGCCGACGTCGGTGGTGACGATCGCGTCGCCGCCGATCAGCTCCTGCAGCGCGTCGAGCGTCGCCTCGGGGTCGATCGCGTCGTCGCCGTGCGCGGCCTCCCGCGGCGGGTGCTGGCCGCGCCACGCCTCGATGCGCGCCCACCAGTCCGACAGGCGCGCCGGGTCGGGCGCCAGCGCCGCGAGCTCCCGGGCGATCCCGGCCAGCGCCTGGCGCGCGTCGCCGACCACCGGGACGTGCGCCTCGACGTTCTTGCCGATCTCGGCGGCGTCGACGTCGACGTGCACGACCTTCGCCGCCGGCGCGAACGCCGAGAGGCGGCCCGTGACGCGGTCGTCGAAGCGGGCGCCGACGGCCACGATCAGGTCGGCCTCGTCCATCGCCCAGTTCGCCACGCGTGTGCCGTGCATGCCGAGCATCCCCAGCCAGCGCGGGTCCGACGCCGGGAACGCGCCGAGCGCCATCAGCGTCGTCGTGACCGGCAGGTCGTGCTCGCGGGCCAGCGCGGTCAGCTCGGCGGCCGCCTCGGCGTGCACGACGCCGCCGCCCGCGTACAGCACGGGCCGCTGCGCCGCCGCGATCGCCGCGGCCGCCCTGCGCAGCTGCTTGCCGTTGGGCACCACGCGCGAGCGGTAGCCGGGCAGGCTCGGCTCGCACGGGGCCTCCGGACGCGCCGGGCCCTTCGAGGCGTCGGCCGGCACGTCGACGACGACGGGGCCGGGCCGACCGGTGCGGGCGATGTGGAACGCCTCGTGGATCGCGCGCGCCACGTCGTCGGGACCCTCGACCGCGATCGAGTGCTTGACGATCGGATGCGTGAGCCCGATGACGTCGGTCTCCTGGAAGGCCATCGACCCCTGCAGCTCGGTCGAGACCTGCGCCGTGATGAACACGGTGGGCACCGAGTCCATGTAGGCGTCGGCGATCGGGGTCATCAGGTTCGTGGCGCCCGGGCCGCTGGTCACGAGCGCGACGCCCACGCGCCCGCTGGCCTTCGCGTAGCCCTCGGCGGCGTGCCCGGCGCCGGCCTCGTGGCGGACGAGCACGTGGCGGATCGGCGACTCCTCCAGCGCGTCGTGGATCGCCAGGGACGCGCCGCCCGGCATGCCGAAGACGGTGTCGACGCCCTCCCGCCGGAGGGCCGCGATCAGGTGGTCGGCGCCGCGCATGCGCGCCTCCGTTCATGACCGGCGGTGACGAGGACGATGGGGGAGATGTCGAGTACGAGAAGGTCGTCGAGAATGCGCACGGGGCGCTCCTTTCGGAGGGAGGGGACTGCGAGGGCGACGGCCGAACGGAGCGCGTTGCGCGCCCGGACGGCCTAGCGAATGCCGATGGTGCTACCGGCTACTCGCACGCCGCGACCGAGGCCTACGAGGAGGCTCGGAAGTCGAAGCGGCGTGAGGTGACGCGAGGTCACGGCCAAAGATGATACGCGGGAGCCGGCGATCCGCCAACCGGCTCGGCCCTCAGCCCCAGGGCGACGGCTCGAGCGTCCCGGCCCGCAGCTCGCGGTAGATCCTGTCCCACACGCGCGCGGCCTCGCGCGACCCGTGCCACTTCACCGCGAACTCGCGCGAGCGGCGCCCGATCTCGGCCCGCTTGGCGGGGTTGTCCATCAGGTCGACGAGCACGTCGCGCACCGTGTCCGGCGTGGCGCTGATCACCGGCAGCTCGTCGGCGTACTGGGGCACCTCACGGCGCATCTGCTCCAGGAACAGCGGGCTCAGGTAGCAGACCACCGGCTTGCCGAGCATCATGCCCTCGCGCGCCGTCGCGCCGAAGAACCCGGCCGTGAGCATGTCGACGAACACGTCGGCCTGCGCCTGGTAGTAGCGCAGCTCGCGGTTGGGGACGTCCTTGAAGAACAGCAGCTCGACGTCGCGCCCCTCCGCCTTCAGCTCCTCGACCAGCGGCAGGTACACGTGCGTCGACTTCGTGTTGCGCATCGTCCCCGCCTGCGAGCGCGTGTCGGCGTTGCCGACCGAGTGGTAGATCTTGAACGTCTCCTCGCGCAGCCCCAGCCGGTAGTTGGTGGGGATCAGCAGGTCGGGCTGCCACACGTCCTCGTCGAGGCAGTAGATCCACGGGTTCTCGTGGACGTTGGGCGCGACGTTGTAGTCGGCGCGGTTGCCGCCCAGCAGCGCGACGTAGTCGGCCAGCTCGTTGCGCGCCCGGCCCCAGGCGAGGTTGCGCGCGTCCGAGCACACGTCGGGGCGGTGCTGGAACACGCAGTCGTCGCACGTCGGGTACGGCGGCCACGCCCGGAAGCTCGACTGCGCGACGCCGTCGAGGCAGCCGTTCGTCGTGTAGACGATCGTCTTGCCCATCCGCTTCAGCCAGCGGATCTCGTCGTACTCGCGGAAGCGGTGCGCCACGAAGTCGTGGATGGCGTCGCCGAAGCGCAGCCCGTGCGCGTTGGCGAAGTGGAACACGTCGTACTCGCGCGCGGCCCGCGCGAAGAACGCCAGGTGGCGCGCGAGGTCCCGGCGCGTGCGCCCGACCAGCATCCGGTCCTGGCCGTGGTAGTGGCCCCGGTGGCCGGGGTCGATGTCGACCAGGTCGGCCTTCCAGCCCAGCTCGCGCAGCCGCCGGGACAGGAACCAGTGGTTGTAGTAGGCCTGGCCCACGAAGAGGACGGAGGGGCGCCGCACGGCCGCGCAGGCTAGCCGCCGGCGTCTCGGGGTAGTGCGGCGATCCCATGGCCGCCCTCACCCGCTGGGTCCTCGCGCACCGCCGGCTCGTCGCCGCCGCCTGGCTGCTGCTCACGCTCGGCGGCGTCTACGCGACGACGCAGATCGGCGACGCGTTCGAGCGCCGCTTCGACGCGCCCGGCCGCGAGGGCTTCGAGGTCAACCGCGAGATCCTGGCCGCGACCGGCGCGGGCGGCGCGCTCACGCCGCTCGTGCTCGTGGCGCAGGACGCCGACGACCCCGAGGCCGCGTTCGCGCGGGTCGCCGAGGCGGTGGAGGGCTCGCGCCTGCTCGCCGACCCGCCGCTGGCCGGCGATCCGGACGTCCGGATCGCGCTGCTGTTCATGCCGCGCCCGCCGTCGGGCGTGGACGAGAACCCGCAGGCGGTCGCGGCGGCCGAGCGGGCCGCGGCGCAGGCCGGGGTCGGCGTGACCGGGGTCGAGCCGCTCACCGAGGCCGCCGGGTCCCAGAGCGGCGGGCCGACCCTGCTCGTCGAGATCCTGCTCGGGGCCGCGGCGGCCCTGGCCATCCTCGTGTGGGTCTTCGCCTCGTCCCTCGCGCTCGTGCCCCTGCTGATCGCGGCCGTCTCGATCCTCACGACGTTCCTCGTCCTGCTCGGCCTGGCCCAGGTCACCGAGGTGTCGTTCGTCGTCCAGTTCCTGGTCGGGCTGATCGGGCTCGGGGTGGCGATCGACTACTCGCTGTTCGTCGTCTCGCGCTGGCGCGAGGAGCGCGCCAACGGCCTCGACGGCGAGGCGGCGGTGGTCCGCGCGATGGAGACCGCCGGGCATGCGATCGTCGTCTCGGGCACGACCGTGGCGATCGGGCTGCTCGCGCTCGTCGTCGTGCCCGTGCCGGCGATCCGCTCGATCGGCTTCGGCGGCCTGCTGATCCCGCTCGTCTCGACGCTGGCGACGATCACGCTGCTGCCGGGCATCCTGCTGCGGTTCGGCCCGCGGCTGGGCCGCCGCAACCGCACCCGCGGGATCGGCGCCGGCCGCGGCTGGACCGCCTGGGCGCGGCGGCTCGTCGCCCATCCGTGGCCGGCGGCGGTCGCCGGCCTCGCGGTCCTCCTCGCGCTGGCCGCGGCCGCGCTGTCGCTGCGGCCCGGCGAACCGGCCGTCGACGCGCTCGCCACCTCGGGCGACGCGCGCGCGACGCTGCAGCAGCTCGAGGACTCGGGCGTCGGCGCGGGCGCGCTCACGCCGCTGGAGCTGCTCGCGCCCGCCGCCGAGGCCGGCGCGCTCGCGGAGCGCCTGCGCGACGTCGAGGGGGTCGAGTCCGCGGTCGCGCCCGAGGGCGACGCCTGGGCGGTCGGCGAGCGCCGCATCGTCGTCGCGATCCCCCACGACGACGCCGCCACCGACGCCGGCGCGGCGACACTGGACCGGGTCCGCGGCGCGGTCGGCGACCAGGCCGAGATCGGCGGCCGCGTCGCGCAGGTCCGCGACATCACGCGGGCGATCTACGCCGCGTTCCCGTGGATGTTCGCGCTCATCGCGCTGCTGACGTTCGTGCTGCTGCTGCGGGCGCTGCGCTCGTGGCTGCTGCCGCTGAAGGCGGTGCTGCTGAACGTGCTGTCGATCGGCGCCGCCTGGGGCGTCGTCGTGCTCGTGTGGCAGCAGGGCGGGCTGTCGGAGGCGATCTGGGGGATCCCGGCGACCGACGCGATCACGAACTGGATCCCGCTGGCGATCTTCGCCTTCCTCTACGGCCTGTCGATGGACTACGAGGTGTTCATCCTCAGCCGGGTGCGCGAGGGCTTCGACGAGACCGGCTCGACACCGGAGGCCGTCGTCTTCGGCCTGGGCCGCACGGGCCGTCTGGTGACGAGCGCGGCGCTGATCCTCGTGTGCGCCTTCGTGGCGCTGGCCGCGAGCCCCGGCACCGAGATCAAGATCCTCGCGACCGGCCTCGCGGTGGGCATCCTGCTGGACGCGACGGTGGTGCGGGCGCTGGTGGTGCCCGCGCTGGTGCTGCTGTTCGGCCGCCTCAACTGGGACCTGCCGCCCGGCCTCGCGCGCCTGGTGCGCACGAGGCCGAGCCCGTAGCAGGCCGGCGTCAGCCGGTCGTCAGGTGATACGTGAACGCCTGCTTGCCCTTGCGGCAGAGCGTCACCGTGGGGTGCTCCTTGGCGCCCTTCGCGTACAGCTTCACGCGCGCCTTCGTGCGCCAGCCGCGCGGGCACCAGCGGTCGCTGCTGGCGGCGTGGTTGGCGAAGTGCAGCGCCCGCTTGCAGGACATCCCGCGGGTGAACAGCGTGAGCTCCACGACGAGCCGCAGGGAGCAGCCGGTGACGTGGACACCGCTCGCGGTCGCGGTGATCTTCGCGGCGCTCGCGGCGCTCGCGGGCGCCGCGGCCACCCCGGCCGCGCACACGGTCGCGAGCGCGATGGCGGCGAGCCGCCGGATCGTCGTGCTCATCGGTTCGTGACCTCCAGCGTCGGGGTGGCGTCGTTGCCCTTGATGTTGCGGACGGTGCACCGGTACGGGGCCGACGAGTCGGCGACCCCGCCGCCGCGCAGCACGTCGCAGGACATGTCGTTGCTGCCGACGATCGGGTTGTCCCAGCGGTAGCGGACGGCGTAGCCGGTCTGGCCGATCGCCAGTGTCACGCTGCCCTCGGGACCGCCGCCGCCCTTGGGCGTGATGTTGCTCTCGACGCGGAACGAGCCGGTCCCGCCGGACGGGATCGCGTCGGCCGGGAAGCTCGCCCACTGCCCGCTGCTCAGGAGCGCCTCGCCGCAGGTGAGCGTCTCCCCGGTGCGGTTGGAGATCGTCGTCGTGACGGAGCGCGTCGACGACTCCGGTCCGCGCGGCGCGGCCAGCGCGAAGTTCCCGCTGCCGCCGACGGCGCAGCTCGTCCACGGCGTGTCGTTCGTGATCGCGCGGACGATGGCGTTGCCCCGCTCGGGCCCGTAGCGGGTCACGAGCGCGGCCGCGAAGTCCTGCCAGACGGCCTTGGCCTGGGCGCGAGCCCCGGTCACGGCGCGCTGGAAGTTGTCGCCGATCACGGCACGGGGCGTGCTCGGGTTCGAGGTCTGGCCGGTGCGCCAGTCGATCTCGCCCTTGTCCTTGTTCAGCATCGAGTGGCCGACCCGGTTCGGGCACAGGTTCTTCAGGTCGCCCATGCTGAAGCCGGTCACGACGGTGCCGATCACGTCGAGCCAGTTGACGATGTCCTGGGCGCTGTCGTCGCACCCGGAGATCGGCGCCGTCTGGTCCTGCTCCTGGGAGCCGGTCGGCAGCAGGGACGAGGGGACCGGGTAGCGCAGGTACGGGACGAGGTCGGCGCGGCCGAGACCCAGCGGGTTCGTGATGTCGTAGGTCGCCTCGATGAGGATCTTGCCGTCGGCGTCCTTCTCGGCCGGCTTCAGGATCTGCGGCTTGGCCGGGTTGGCGCTGTCGCCCCAGTTGGTGTGCGACCAGAAGTCCTCGGCGGCGTGCAGCGCGCGCCCGAGGTACTCGAGCGTGTTGCACTTGGCACGGCCGACGCTGCCCGTGCCCATCGTGCACGTCGGGACGGCGATGTCGGCCTGGACGGGGATCGGCTTGTTGTCCCCGTCGAGGATGAGGTTGGCCTGCTGGACCGCGAGGTCCAGGTTGCGGCCGAAGTTGTTGACGCACGCGGCGATCGCGGCGGCGGCGCGCTGCGCGGCGGACGACTCGTACGGCTTGCCGGGCAGGTAGTCGGCGTCGTCGCAGTGGGCCTCGGGGTGGCCGATGATCTCCAGCGGGCTGTCGGGGATGCCGACGCCGCCGAGCGTGCCCTTCGTGCCGGCGAGCATGTCCATGCTCAGTGGCTGGAAGCAGGGCGTCGGCGCGCCCACGGCCTGGCACGAGAGCACGCGCGTGATCTTCTCGTGCTCGGCGTGCTGGCCCATCTTCCCGTCGATCGTGCCGAAGCCGCTGGCGGCGGCCGGCAGGGCCAGCGCGGCGGCGACGGCGCCCGCCGCCGCGATCGCGCGGCGGATGGTCGTCGGTGACACGAAGCTCCTTCCTTTCCTCTCCATTCAGGGTCTGCGGACCCTGCTCGTCACAGCGACCGCAGGAGGGGATATCGGACGGGGCTGTCTCGTCCTTGAATGGCGCCTCAGGCTGGCGCGTCGGCGGTGCGCACCGACCACTCGCTCTCGGGGCGCAGCGCCCCGCGCACGACGACCCAGGGCCAGCGGTCCTCGGAGCCGTCGTGGGCGACGTTGAGCGCGGTGAACGTCAGCGCGCGCTCGACGAAGTCGAGCGTGAGGCCGATCAGCCGGTGCATGCCGACGTCGAGCGTGAACTCGCCCGGCAGCAGCGTCGCGTCGATGCGGGCGCGGATCTCGTGGCGGCCCGGGGCGAGCGACAGCAGGGGGCGGTCGCCGTCGACGTTCTGCACGGTCGCCACCCGCGTGCCGTCGGCGCTGGAGAGGCCGAGCTCGATGACGCCGTCCTCGACGGTCTCGTTCACCCGGAACGTCATCGCGACCGTGAACGGCTGGCCCAGGCGGATGCGGTCGGTCGGGCGGTCGTCGTCGTCGAGCAGCGCGACCCGCTCGAGCGTCACCGCGCCGGTGGTCGAGCGCGGCACGTCGGGCCCGATCGTCGCCACGCCGCCGTCCTGGGTGGCGCCCGCGTGGTGCAGGTACTGGGCGACGACCTCGTTCGTGGGCCCCTCGGCGCGCACCCGCCCGCCGTCGATCCAGTAGGAGCGGGTGCACAGCCGCTGCACCGCGCTGAGCTGGTGGGAGACGAACACGACCGTGCGCCCGCCGCGGGCGACGTCGTCCATCTTGCCGAAGCACTTGCGCTGGAACTCGGCGTCGCCGACGGCCAGCACCTCGTCGACGAGCAGGATGTCGGTGTCGAGGTGCGCGGCGACCGCGAACGCCAGGCGCACGTACATGCCGCTCGAGTAGCGCTTGACGGGCGTCTCCAGGAACGGCTCGATGCCCGAGAACGCGACGATCTCGTCGAAGCGCGCCGCGACCTCGGAGCGGCGCATCCCGAGGATCGTCCCGCTCAGGTACACGTTCTCGCGGCCGCTGAGCTCGGGGTGGAAGCCGGTGCCGACCTCGAGCAGCGTCCCCACGCGGCCGGTCAGCTCGATGCGCCCCTCGGTCGGCGGGGTGATCCGCGACAGGCACTTCAGCAGCGTCGACTTGCCGGCGCCGTTGCGGCCCACGAGCCCGACGACCTCGCCGGGGGCGATGTTCAGGTCCACGCCGCGCAGCGCCCAGAAGTCGCGGCCCTTGGGCGCGCGGCGGCCGATGCGCTCAGAGAGCAGGTCGGTCTGCGCGCCGCCCAACCGGTAGCGCTTGCCGAGCCCCGCGACCCTGATGGCGAGCTGGTCAGATGACATCCGCGAAATCCCGCTCCGCTCGCGTGAAGTACCAGGCGCCCGTCACCAACAGCACGGCCGCGGTGGCCAGCGGGATCGCCAGCAGCGCGCCCGGCCAGTCGGCGTCGGGGAAGATCATCCACCGGTAGGTCTCCAGCACGCCCACCATCGGGTTGAGCGCGTAGAACGGCTGCGCGGCCTCCGGCACGACATCGAACGGGTAGACGATCGGCGTCACGAACAGGCCGACGAGGATGAGGAACGGCACGGCCAGGCGGATGTCGCGGTAGCGCACGTTCAGCGCGCTCAGCCACAGCCCGATCCCCAGGGCGACCGCCAGCGTCAGCACCGCCAGCACCGGGACGAGCAGGATCTGCACGGGCGGCACGACCCCGTAGGCGAGCTGCACGATCATCGCGATCGCGAACGCCGGCAGGAAGTCGATCGCGGGCGGCAGCACCGCGGCGATCGGGATGATCATCCGCGGGAACCAGACCTTGCCGATCAGCTCGCGCGAGGCGACCGTCGAGTCCGACGCGAACTGCATCGCCTGGCTGAAGTACAGCCACATCACCATGCCGGCCAGCGCGAACACCGGGTAGGGCACGCCGGCGCCGGAGGGCACCTTCGCGTAGTGGCCCAGGAAGACGCTGAAGACGACCGCCAGCAGCAGCGGCTGCAGGATCGCCCACACGGTTCCGATCAGCGTCTGGCGGTAGCGGATCGAGACGTCGCGCTTGACGAGGAAGAAGGCGAGGTCGCGGTACTCCCACAGCTCGCGCAGGTTCGGCGCCTGCCAGCCGCGCGGCGGGACGATGACGCGCGTCTCGGCCACTAGACCGCCGCGGCCATCCGCGCCGAGTGCTTCTCGATGCACGCGGCGATGAACGCCTCGTTCTCGCGCGTCCAGGCGATCTGGCGCTCCAGGCCCTCGCGCAGCGGCACCTCGGCCCGGAAGCCCAGCTCGCGCTCGGACTTCTCGGTCGCGCCGAAGCGCTTGCCCGAGCGGTCCCAGTCGCGCGCCGGAGCGATCTCGACGCGGCCCGACCCGCACAGCTCGACGATCGTCTCGGCCAGCTCGCGGATCGACGTCTCCACGCCCGACGCGAGGTTGTAGACGCCGCCCGGCTCGCCCTTCTCCGCGCACGCGATCAGCCCGCGGGCCATGTCCTGCACGTAGATGAAGTCGCGCGTGGCGATCCCGCCGTTGTCGAGCGGCAGCGCCTCGTCGTGCAGCGCCTTCCACACGAACGTCGGCGTCACGTTGCGCCACACGGTGTTGACCGTGCCGCGCCAGCGCCCGGCGCCGAGCACCTCGCCCGGCCCGTACACGTTCTGGAAGCGGGCCTTGACGATCGGCAGCCCCTCGCGCATCCAGAAGTAGTTGCCGTACAGCTCGCCGACGACCTTGCTGATCTGGTAGGGCGAGTCGAGGTACAGCGACACCGGCGCGTCCTCCTGCGTGGCGCTGGCCGCCTCGAACGTCTTCTCGGCCACCGTGCACCCGGCGCCCGCGTAGACGACCTTGCGCAGCGACGTGATCTGCGACAGGCGCATGAACAGCTTCAGCGACGTCAGCAGGTTGTGCTCGTGGTCGGCCAGCGGGTCGGCCATCGAGGACTGGTTGCCGTGGTAGGTGACGAGGTTGAACGCCAGGTCGAGGTCCTCGGGCAGCGAGGCGAGCACGTCGTCGTCGTTGATCGAGGCCTCGATGAACGTCGCGCCCGCGGGCACGTTCTCGCGCTCGGAGCTGAGGAGGTTGTCGACGACGAGCACCTCGTCGCCGCGCTCGAGCAGCGCCGCGACGAGGTTCGATCCGACGAAGCCGGCGCCGCCGGCGACCAGCACCTTGGCCATCAGGAGCGCACCCGCAGCTGCTCTTCCTTGAGGTGCGTGTACGTCTGCTCGATCCCGTGCTGCTGGTACCAGGCGATCGCCTGCGCCACCCCGTCCTCGAGCGCGACGCTCGTCCTCCAGGAGAAGTCGGCGTTCGTGCGCGACGGGTCGAGCAGGATCGACTCGGCGTCGTCGGCGGCGCGCGGGCGGATCTCGACGTCGATCTCGCCCAGGTCGAGCGCCTTCGTCACCGCGTCGAACAGGTCCTTGATCGCCACGTCCGAGCCCGACGACACGTGGTAGGCGCCCGAGCCGACGCCGTCCACCAGCGCGGGCACGACGACGTCGACGAGGTCGGAGACGAACAGGAAGTCGCGCCGCGTGTCGGTGACGAAGCACGGCTTGCCCTGCGTGAGGCGGCTGAAGAACGTCGGCAGCGGCCCCGACAGGTTGCGCGGGCCGTAGACGTTGGCCAGCCGGAAGCTCACCCAGTCCAGCGACGACAGGCGGATGTAGTTCTCGCCGGCCGTCTTGGAGATCGCGTACGACGACTCGTACGGGCGCAGCGGGTGGTTGAGCGTGATCGGCTGCTCCTCGGGCTTGACGCCGTAGCAGAGCGCCGTCTGGAAGTAGACGAGGCGCTTGACGCCCAGCCGCTCGCTGGCCTTCACCACGATCGCGGTGCCCAGCGCGTTCGTGCGCGCGTCCTCGGCCCACGCGTCCGGATCCTTGTAGGAGGCGGCGGCGTGCGCGACCGCGTCCGGGCGGAAGTCGTCCATGACCCCGTCGAAGAACGCCTCGTCGGCGATCGAGCCCTCGACGATCGTCAGGCCGTCCTGGGGCGTGAGGTTGTCGCGGCGGCTCGTCGCGTAGGTGTCGACGGTGCACACCTCGTGGCCGGCGGCCAGGAGGCGGTCGGCCAGGTGCGAGCCGATGAAGCCGCCCCCGCCCGTGATCAGGATCTTCATGTGGTGGTCGTCTCCGTGGTCGGGGCGAGCATCGAGCGGAACTCGTGCTCGCGGTCGTGGAAGCGCTGCTGCCACAGCTCGAGGCTGAGCAGCCCCCAGAACGTGCGCCCGAACTTCGCCTCGCCGTCGAGCGCGTCGAGCACGGCGCGGCGGTCGTAGAGGTCGCGGTCGGTCGCGAACGTGTCGCGCAGGTGGTCGCGGGCGGGCCCGCGGGCCCACTCCACCAGCGGCACCGGGAAGCCCATCTTGTCCTGGCGCTGGGCGATCGCCTCGGGCACGCAGGCGCGCGTCGCCTGGGCGAACACGTGCTTCAGCCTCCCTCCCGGGAACTTCACGTCGGCGGGGATCGTCGCCGCCAGCTCCACCAGCGGGTGGTCCAGCAGCGGCACGCGCGACTCCAGCCCGTGCGCCATCGAGACGCGGTCCTCGACCTGCAGCAGCGCCGGCAGCAGCGTCTTGAAGTCGAAGTGCGTCATCTTGTCGAAGTAGGACTCGTGGCCGACGTTGCGCCCGTTGAACACCTCCGAGAAGGCGTGGAACGGGTCGTAGTCGCCGAGCGCGCGCACGTCGACGAGCCGCTCGATGTCGGGGGCGCGGTTGATGAGGCGGAAGTAGCGCTCGTCGAGCTCCCCGAACAGCCCCTCGCGCCAGAACTGCTGGAGCATCGGCTTGTAGTTCCGCAGCGACGCGAGCTGGGGGATGATCGACTCGTAGGTGACGACGAAGTTGCCGTTGTGCATCGTGCCCTCGATCGCGGCCTTGATGCACTGCTCGAAGTAGGCGATCAGGTAGCGGGTGTAGCCGCCGAAGATCTCGTCGCCGCCCTGGCCGCCGAGGATCACCTTCACGTCGCGGGCGGCCGCCTCCGACACCATGAACTGCGGGAACGAGCCGGGCCCGGCGACCGGGAAGTCGAGGTGGTAGATCACCCGGCCGATCTCGCGCATGAAGTCGTCGACGCCGATGTCGATGACGGTCAGGTCCAGGCCGCGCTCCTGGGCGACGATCCGCGCGTAGCCGGACTCGTCGTACTCGGGCCCCTCGGTGAAGCGGCCGGTGAACCCCTTCATCGCGCCGCTCGCGTACACCGAGGCGAGCCCGGCGACCGCGCTGGAGTCCAGGCCGCCCGACACGTACGCGCCGACCGGGACGTCGGAGCGCAGGTGCATCCGCACGCTGTCGTGCAGGAGCGCCTCGATGCGCTCCTCGAACCACGCCTCGCGATGCTGCCAGTCGAGGTCGTAGTAGACCTCCCAGTAGCGCTCGGGCCGCGCGACGCCGCCGCGCACGACGAGCCGGTGGCCGGGCAGCAGCTCGCGCACGCCGCGGAACAGCGTCTTGCCGGCCAGGCAGAACTGGAAGGCGAGGTAGTCCTTCAGCCCCTCGGGGTCGGTCTCGATCGCCGGCAGGAACGGCAGCAGCGCCTTGGCCTCGGAGGCGAAGTACAGGACGTCGCCGACCTGCGCGTAGTAGAGCGGCTTGACCCCGAAGCGGTCGCGGATCAGCAGCAGCTCGCCGGCGGGCTCGTCCCACAGCGCGTAGGCGAACATGCCGCGCAGCCGGTCGACCGCGTTGGCGCCCCAGCGCTCGTGGGCGCGCAGCAGCACCTCGGTGTCGGTCCGCGTGCGCCAGGCGCCGCCGAGCTCCTCGCGCAGCTCGGGCCAGTTGTAGATCTCGCCGTTGAACGTCGTCACGCGCCCGCCCGGCCCCGCCATCGGCTGGTGGCCGGCCGGCGACGGGTCGAAGATCGACAGGCGCCGGTGCGCGAAGCCGACGTGGCCGTGCGGGTGGCTCCACGTGCCGTGGTCGTCGGGGCCGCGATGCGCGATCAGCTCGCCCATCACGTCGAGGCGACGGGCGAGGTCGGGCACGGGCGCTCCGCGCAGGTTGATGGCTCCGGCGATGCCGCACATACGTGTGGTGATCCGAACGAGCCGGACGGTGGGAAGTCGCGCCGGGGGCGCCAGGGGCCTACCTTCCCCAGCCGTGAACGTGACCGGAATCGAACAGGGATCGTACTTCCTGGGCCGGCTCAGCTCGGTCCTCGGGGGCCGCGACCTGCTCCCATACCTGGGCGAGCTGCACGGCTCGCCGCTGCCCCGCCGCTTCGAGGAGATCGTGGCCGACGAGCCCGCGTTCGGGACCAAGCGGTTCGACTCGATCTGGCAGCTGCGCCTGTACCGCATCTGGCTGTACTGCCTGACGCGCGCGCTGCGCCCGTCGGTGTTCATCGAGACCGGCGTGCTGCACGGCATGACGAGCGCGGTCGTGCTCGAGGCGATGCGCGTCAACGGGCACGGGCGGCTCATCTCGATCGACCTGCCGTCCTACGCCGAGACGGGGCCGGCCAACGTCGACGGCTACACGGCGACGCTGCCGCCCGGCCGCGAGCCCGGCTGGCTGGTCCCCGACGAGTTGCGCGACCGCTGGGAGCTGCACCTGGGCCCGTCGCTCGACGTGCTGCCGGCCGTCCTCGGCGGGCTCGACCGCCTCGACGTGTTCCTGCACGACTCCGACCACACGTACGAGGTCATGCTCGGCGAGTTCGAGCTGGCCTGGCCGAAGCTGGCCGAGGGCGGCGCGCTGATCGCCGACGACTCCACCGACACCGCCGCGTTCGCCGAGTTCTGCGAGCGGGTCGGCCGCGCGCCGCTGCTGTTCCCCAACCCCAACGAGGAGCCCCACGACGAGGAGCGCTGCGGCCTGATCCTCAAGTAGCGGCGGCGCTCAGCGCGGCGTCGTCGCCTGCTGGATGCAGCTCTGGACCTTCGCCTCGGCCTCGGGGTCCAGCACGCCCTGCGAGGCGATCTCGAGCACGTTGCCGACCGGCTGGGCGGCCGTCGCGGCCACCACCGCGTAGTCGGTGGGGCGCTTCTGCTGGAGCTGGATGAGGCGCTCCTGGATGTCCTCGAAGCCGTACTGGGCGGCCTCCGCGTACGGGAAGACGATGAGCGTCACCGGCTTGCCCTTCAGCGTGACCGTGAACCCGCTGCCGCCCATGCTCACCGCGTAGTCGACGGTCGGCTGGAACCACTCGAACGTCTCGGCCGGCTTGCCGCCGACGCAGGGCTCCAGGATCGCCGCCTGGGCGGCGGCGTCGACCTTCTTCGGCGTGGTCGCCTGGGTCGTGGTGGGCGCGGTGACGGCCGTCGGCGGGGTCGTCTGACCTTCGACCGGCGTGGTCGACGCGTCGTCGCCGCAGGCGACGAGCAGGACCGCGGCGGCCGCCAGCGCGGCTGGGAGGAGGCGCGGCATCAAGGGTCGGGATGGTAGAAAAGCCGGCCTGTGCCGGCTCTGCGTGCCTACCTGACCACCGCCGCGCGCCGGCTCGTGGGCGCACGTCAGCTCGAGCAGCTCGTGGCCGCCGAGCCGGTGCTCGAGCTCGTGCGCGAGCTCGAGGGCGGCACGCTGCTGGACGCGGGCAGCGGCAGCCTCGGGATCGCCGACCTGCTCGACGACCGCTGGCAGGTCACCGCGGTCGACCGCGCGTTCGATGACGACGGCGCCTGGGTGCGCCCGCCGCGTACCCGCGCGCACCGCGTCGTCGCCGACGTGTGCGCGCTCCCGTTTCCCGAGGGCGCCTTCGACGTCGTCGTCGCCATCGACCTGCTCGACCGGCTCCCGCCCGGCCGCCGCGGCGTCGCGCTGCGCGAGCTCGGCCGGGTCGCGCGGCGGCGCGTGATCGTGTCCTCGCCCGCCGGGGCCGCCGCGATCGAGGCCGACCGGCGCCTGCTGGAGTCGCTGCGCCGCCCGCCGGGGTGGCTCGTCGCCCGCGTCGGCGCCGGCCTGCCCTACCCCGCCGACCTGGAGGTGCCGCTGCGCGCCTGGGGCCTGGTGCGCAGCTTCCCGAGCGGCAGCCCCGACGCGCACGTGCGCCTGGCGCGCCGCGAGCTGCGCGCCGCCTGGTACGTGCCCACCCGCCTGGCCGCGCGCGTGCTCGAGCGCGGCCTGCGCGACGACCGTCCGTGGGCGCGCCGCGTCCTGCGCCGGCTGCGCGGCGGGGACCGCCCGCCGGGCTACCGCACCGTCGTGGTGGCCGAGATCGCCGCCTCGAGGTGGGACTCGAGCTCGTCGGCGAGCGCGGCGTAGTCGAACTTGCGGGCGATGCCGTCCGCGGCGGTGCGGACGCGCCCGTTGACGAGGTCGGCGAGCCCGTCGGCGATCGCCTCCGGATCCTCGAGGGGCACCGCGATCCCGGCCTGGCCGTCGGTGACCACCCGCGCCGCCTCCGTCTGGTCGCCGACCACGAGGATCGGCCGGTCGGCGGCGAGGTACTCGTAGAGCTTCTGGCCGGTCTCGCCGCGGATGCCGGTGGTGAGCAGCAGCAGCGTGCCTGCCCGCCGCTGCAGGCGCATGGTCGTCTCGCGGTCGAAGGCGCCGACCGCCCGGACGGTGCCGGCGAGGTCGGGCGCCTCGATCTGCGCGCGCTCGCCGTCGCGCAGCGGCCCGGCGAACACCACCTCCAGCCGCGCGGCGGCCTCGGGGTCGCGGCGCTTGAGCGCGCGCACGCCGGCCAGGATCGGCTCCGGCGACCGGCCGACGTAGCCGATGCGGCCGGTGTAGAGCAGCGAGTGGCGCTCGGGGTTGAGGACCCCGTCGGGGATGCCGTCGCCGCCGGCGACGACCGCGAGCTCCTCGAGGTCGAAGCCGTTGGAGAGCGTGTGCGCCTCGCGCTGGCCCAGGCGCGTGCGGGCGTCGTCGGCCATCGGGCGGCTGATCGTCGTGAGCCGGTCGGCGGCGCCCAGCAGCGTGCGCTCCAGCCAGGCGTCGGCGGCGCGCATCGCGGCCAGCGGGAAGTCGGTGCGGGTGCGCTCGAACCGCCAGCCGTCGCGCAGGTCGGCGACCCACGGGACGCCGTGGAGCCGCTTGAGCGCCAGGCCGATCAGGTACGTGGTCGGCGGCGGCCCGCTCGTCCAGACGACGTCGAACGGCTGCCGGCGATGCAGCGCGAGGGCGCGGGGCAGAGCGAACGGCACCCAGCTGAGGATCGCCAGGTCCGGGATCACCCACTCCTCGAGCTTGGACGGCATCGGCGCGGAGCCCTGCGCGGTGCCCTGGAGCGCCGCGAACTGGCCCTTGCGCCAGTTGAAGCGGCTCGTCATCAGGTCGCGCGTGCGCACCACGCGCCGCGCGCCGTCGACGGGGCCGCCGCCGCTGAGGTTGGAGCACAGGACGGTGACGTCGTGGCCGCGGCGGCCGAGGTGCTTGGCGAAGCCGGCGGTCCGGCGCGCCGCCGACAGCGGGGACGGTGGGGCGAGCTGAGCGACGAGCAGGATCCGCCTGGGAGGCACGGTCCCCTAGGGTACGCCCGCCTTGAGCGCCAACCAGGACATCACGGCGGTGGTCCCGTGCCACGACGCGGGCGCCCACGTCGCCGAGGCCGTCGCGTCGCTCCTGGCCCAGGAGGGCGGTCCGCCGCGGATCGTCGTCGTCGACGACGGCTCCACCGATCCGGTCACGCTGGAGGCGCTCGCCGCGCTCCCCGACGGCGCCGAGGTCGTCCGCCAGGACAACCAGGGGCTGTCGGCGGCGCGCAACACCGGCTACCGCCTCGCGCAGACGCCGCTCGTCATCGCGCTCGACGCCGACGACGTGATGGTCCCCGGCGCCCTGCGCGCGCTGCGGGCGCCGCTGGACGCCGATCCCGGGCTCGGCTTCACCTACGGGATCGCGCGCTTCTTCGGCGCCTGGTCGGGCGAGCTGCGGTTCCCGCCCCTGGACGCCTACCGGCTCCTGTACCGCCACATCATCGGCGCCGTCGGCCTCACGCGGCGGGCGCTGTGGGAGGACGTGGGCGGCTACGACCCCGCCTTCCGCACCGGCTACGAGGACTGGGACTTCTGGCTCGGCGCGCTCGAGCGCGGGTGGCGGGGCGCCAAGGTCGACGAGGTGGTCTTCCTCTACCGCCGCCACGGCGACACGATGGTGTTCGGCGCGCGCCGGGAGTACCGACGCCTGTACGGGATGCTGCGCGCCAAGCACGCCGCCCTCTACGCGCGACGGCGCGAGCTGGCGCGCGCCAGCGAGGCGGGCGTCATCGAACGGGCGATATACCGCTACTTCTGGGGGCCCCGGCCCGTTCCACCCGCCGTGGAGCAGGCCGTGTACCGGCTCGTGTTTCGACCCTGACGCTACCCTCGGAGACCCTCATGCCGCTGCTGAAGCCCAACGTCGGACGGGCGCTGAGCGCGATCGGCGCAGTGATCGTGGTGCTCGCCCTGTTCATGACCTGGTACGAGGTCACCCGCAGCACCGGGGTCGTCGAGGAGACGACCGGCTGGCAGACGTTCACGAACCTGCGGTTCGTGATCCTCGGCGGCGGCATCCTCACGCTGCTCTCGGCGATCCCGGCCCAGACGCGGCCGATCCTGATCGCCCGCACCGTGCTCGGGCTGGTGCTGTTCGTGCTGATCCTGCGCCGCATCATCGACCCGCCGGATCTCGTCGACGCCGAGGTGTCCGCCCAGATCGGCGTCTGGGCCGGCCTCGTCGGCGCCGTGCTCGTCGCCGTCGGTGGCCTCGTCGACACCGGCCGCCACGTGGTCGAGGTGTACCCGAGCCTGTGGCGTCCGACCGCCGGGGAGCTCGGGCGCGGCCAGCGCTCGCTGGGCCCCGGCGACGACCGCGGGTAGCCCCCGGGCCCCAACCGCGCGGTGCGCCGCTCCCGCCGCATCCCGCTGCCCCTGCTCGCCGTGCTCGCGGTGGTGCTCGTCGAGGGGCTGGCGTGGACGTTCGCGGTGCCGGCGCTGCAGGGCGCCGACGAGGGCGCGCACTTCAGCTACGTGCAGAAGGTCGCCGACGCGCACGACATCCCGTGGCGCGACCCGAAGCTCGGCTATCTGGAGCCGGGCTACCCGCCGTCCGTGTCGACCGAGCAGCAGATCGCGTGGCTGTGGGCGGGGCTGGAGCCGCTGCGTGGCAACCGCGCCGCGCGGCCGCTGTGGACGCACGAGGACGAGCGCATCTGGGCGCGCGAGAACGCGAAGCTCACCGACGAGGACCGCAAGGACGGCGTCGGCTCGCGCGTGTTCGACAACCCGCCGCTGTACTACCTGACCGCGGTCGTCCCATACGAGATCGCCGGCGGCACGTTCTTCGACCGCCTGTACGCGCTGCGCCTCTACAACGTCGCGCTGCTGCTCGCCGCGGTCGCGCTGACCTGGCTGCTGGCCGGCGAGCTGTTCGGCCGCCGGCGCGAGCTGCAGACGCTCGCCACGGCCGCGGTCGCGCTCCATCCGGTGCTGCTCGACGTCGCCACGCGCGTCACGCCGGACGTGCTGCTGCTCACGCTCGCGGCCGCGGCCCTGTACCTGATGACGCTCGTCGTCAAGCGGGGGCCGTCGTGGAAGCTCGTGGGCGGCCTGCTGGCGGTGGTGGCGGCGGCATGCTTCACGCAGGGCCGCGCGCTGGGCCTGATCGCGCCGGCGCTGTTCGCGATCGGCCTGGGCTGGTGGCGCTCGCGCGGGTCCCCGCGGCCGGGCCTGCTCGCGCGGATCCCGGCGGTGGTGCCGTGGACCGCCGGCGCGATCGTCGTGCTCGTCGTCTTGGCCGCGTACGCGACCCGCTTCGACTTCGGCGAGCTGGCCGGGTTCTGGTCGTACCTGTGGCAGTTCTACCTGCCGCCTCTGCCGGGGATGAGCGATCCGATCGGCGTGAGCTGGGACGTCGAGAACGTGTACCTCAACCGCTTCTTCGGGACGTTCGTGCAGTTCGAGGTCGCGTTCCCGCAGGACCTGCTCGACGCGATCCGCATCGCCGTGTGGCTGGGCCTGGCGCTGCTCGTCGTCTCCGCCTGGCGCCATCGCCGCGTGCTGTGGGAGCGGCGCGACGTCGTCGCCGTCCTGCTCGTCGCGTTCGTGCTGTCGGTGCTGGCGCTGCACGCGGCCGCGTTCCGCTCGCTGCTGGGCAACCCGGCCGACCCGGTCATCACCGGGCGCTACCTGCTGATGCTGATCCCGCTGTTCGGCCTGGCCGTGGCGGCGGCGGTCGCCGCGCTGCCGGGCCGGGTCCGGGGGTTCGCCGCGGGCGGCCTGCTCGGCGCGATGTTCCTGCTGCAGCTCAGCGCGTTCGGCCTCGTCGTGGAGCGCTTCTATGCGTAGGGCGGCGATCGCCGGCGCGGTGCTCGTCCTCGTGCTCGGGTTCGTGTTCGTGGTGCGCCCGTTCGTGTCCGAGCAGCGCCCGACGCCGGCGTCGATCCCGTCGCCGGCCTCGGTCACCAAGATCGACACGGTGCCGCTGCAGCGCGGCCATCCCGTCTGCTTCGGCGACGTCGTCGCCGAGGCGCACGCGGAGCGCTTCAGCTTCCGCGTCTCCACCCCGTTCGGCCCGACGCCGGAGCTGCGCGTGAGGCTTCGCGGGGGCGGCTACGACTACACGGCCACGATCCCGCCGGGCCTGCTCGACGGCCAGGCGGCCGAGGCGGCGATCCCGGCGCCGCTGGTCGACGTGCCCGTCGAGGTGTGCATCTCCAGCCGCGGCGAGCCGCTCATCGGCCTGTACGCGGCCGTGGACCGCGCCCGCTCGCGCTCGAAGGCGATCATCGACGGCGAGAACACCGACAAGAGCGTGTGGTTCCAGTTCATGGAGCCGCGGTGGCACGCGATCACCGAGCGCCTGGCGCTGACCATCGACCGCATGACGGTCTTCCGCCCCGGCTACGTGGGCCGCGTCCTGCTCTGGATCCTGGCCGTGCTGTTCGTCGTCGGGACGCCGATCGCGATCGTCTGGGCGTACGTGCGCGCGCTGCGCGACGACGGCCTCGGCGGCGCTCCGCCGATCGACGTCAACCAGCGCCGATCGCGCTGGCGCCGGTTCGTGGACTGACGTCCGATCGGTTCCCGGTTGCCACGTCGCGGCCAAGTGCGATATGACACCACCTGCCTGGAGGAGGAGAGGTGGCGTCCCGCCCAGAGCTCGATACCGACAGGCCGCGAAGGTAAGCCAGAGAGCCGGACCAGGGTCAACCGGCGGAGCGCTTGCACCGGAGAACTTCGTGGCCAGGGGATCTGGAGCCGGGCGGGACGCCAAGCACTCGGGGGAGTGGGGCGCGAGCCGCGGGGCGTCGCCAAGGGCGGCGCCCCGCGGTTCGTCTTCGGGGACGTGTGGCGCCTTTCGCCCACCCCTCGGGCAGAAAGCGCCACACGTCCGCCGGACGCGCGCGCGACGAGCCCGGCCGCGCTGCGACGACTCACGCGTGTCGGGTTGAGGACGCTATGCGTCCTCGAGACGACACGCGTCAGCGATCGACCGGAGCCGTTGCGCGCCCGGGCGCGACGCCGCGCGAGCCGGCGAAGCGGACCTCGACGCGCCCGTCGGCGGATCGCCAGCTCCGCGGGACGACGAGGCGGGCGGTGAACCGGCCGCGGACCACGCGCGCGGCCGCGCGGCGCGTGCGCGTCCGGCCGGCGATGCGGACGCGGTAGACGATCACGACCCGTCCCGTCGCGCGGCGCCCGACGCTGCCGCGCACGAGGAGCCGGCCCGTGCGGGGAGAGATCGTCGCGGTCGTGACGGCGACCGGCGTGCGCGCCGTCGACCGGGGCGCGGGCGCGTCCGCACCGGGGGCGACGGGGGCGGACGGCACGACCCCTGCGCCGCCGCCACCCCCGTCTGTCCCTCGCCAGGTGCCCCCGCTCCCGCCGTCTGTGGCGCCGCCGCCCGAGCCGCCGGCGCCTCCACCGCCGCCGCCGCCCGAGCCGCCGCCTCCGCCTCCGCCACCGGAGGAGGGCGCCGAGTAGGAGATCGTTCCCGTCGCGCCGGTGGCCGCGCTGCCGTTGCCGGCCGCGTCGACCGCCCACACCGCGACGTCGTACGTGCCGCCCGCGGGGAGCGTCAGCCCGCCGAGCGTCTGCGGCCCACCCGTGGGCGCGGTGCTCCCCGAGGCGCACGGGCCGCCGCCGAGCGCGCACGCCCGCCACTGGATCGACGCCAGCGGCGCTCCCGATCCCGCCGGTGGATCGGTCCACGCGAGCTCGAACGCCGGTGACGCCCCGCCGCCGGTGACCGCCAGACCCGACGGCGCAGCCGGCGCCGTGTTGTCCACCTGGATCGCGACGGGCGCGCTCCGCTTCTCGTTGCCGCCCGCGTCGATCGCCGCGAGCTCGACGTCGTGGTCGCCATCGCTGAGCCCGGTCGTGTCCAGCGCGACCGCGTCCGCCGTGGCGTTCGTGCACGGCGCAACCCGCGTGTAGTCACACGCGCCGGAGCGCGCGACCTCGGAGCCGACCGCCGCGCCGTCGACGTACCACCGGAACCCGCGAATGCCCGTGCTGTCGGTCCCCGACCCCGTCGCGCTGACCGTCCCGCGCCGCCACCCACCGCCCGAGATCGACAACCCCGCCGCCGACGGCGGCGTCGGATCGCTGATCGTCGTCGTCGACGCGTAGATGGCGACCCAGGCGGCGTGGAGCGACGACCCCGTTCCGCAGCTAGAGAGCGGACATTCCACACCCCAGCTGAGAGCGGTCGCATCGAGAGCGCTGTACGAGACGGTCGTTCGTACTCGCGCATCCTGACCATCGAGACTCCACGCGCCGCCGCCGATGTCGCAGGTGTAGTAGCCGCCGAGAGTGTCGATCGTGCACGTCTCGGCAGGGTTGATGAGGTTTCCGTCGGCGCGCCCGAAGACCACGTAACCCTGAGAGTCCTTGCCAATACTCCGCTGGATCTCTATCGCCGTGATCGCCGTCCCTGCAGGCGCGTACAGGGTGAAACGGGCGTACTGGCCATTTCCGGGGCGGTTGACACCAGTGGCTCCGAGGCGGGTCCATGCTGCAACGCCGGTGATCGTTGATGCGGGCTCATCTTCGGCGTTGTACGGCTGATCGTTTGGCGCTGGTGGGCATTCCGGGGCGAGCTGCTGGTACCCGATGTCGTTGCTGGTCTCGAACACCCAGGCGTTGTCGTCGCCGATCCCGCCCGCGTCGCCGCATGACTGCACCGTGTACGTGCCGGCGTGAGCGCTGTCGGTCCAGATGAGGGCAGCTGATACGGCCAAAGCGATCACAACGGTCCGCGGCATCGACGGCAGCGAGACTATCGACAACCGATCGAAGCTGTCTGACTACATAGCCATCTGTTGGACTATCCCTACGAGAACTCCCGCGAGCGCCGAATGACGAGTGACGGTGAACTTCCCGTCCCCGGTCGTCGGAGCCGGACGGTCACGGTGCGCCAGCTTCGAACCCGGACATCGAGACGGCTTGATGTACGGACGAAACGCCGCCGGTCGACCGTGAAGGTGACGACATCTCCGGCTCTAGGTCCCCAGACGGCGACCCGGAGGTGGCCGCGGCGGAAGGTGATCCGCTTCAGGGTTGGTCGCGGAGGCGCGCCAAGGGGCATGGCGTCGATGTCTGGGAGCGGAACAGACACCATCGGTGCGGTGACAGGTGGCGCATGGATCACGACGTTGTCCTGTTCCGTCGGTTGCCTCTCGTCGCGGCCATCGTGACTGACCGTTCCCACTGCGGGCCCACTTGCACCGGCGTTCGACGCTGTGACGACTACCTCACACGGCGCAGCATCGCGCGACGCGTCAGCGACGAGGGCACCAAGGCCTTGGTCGACGAACGTCTGTGCGACGTCCAGGACGCGCACGCCGTTAACAACTCGGGCAGAGGCGACTAGCGCCTCCTCGGCGGCACCGGGTGAGAGCGATGGTCTGTAGGACCGCAGTGCATTCAAGGCTGCTGACACGATTGGAGCCGAGTACGACGTGCCAGTGCCCACTCCCATTCGGTATCCAGACGCGGTGGTCAGGCAGACCTCAGTCCCGAACGTGGCGATGTCCATCTCGGAACTCGCGTTTGTGAAGGAGGCGAGGACACCATTGTGATCCGTTGCCCCAACTGCAAATGCGTCTGGGAAGGCTGCGGGGTACGCGAGGTCGGCGAGCCCGCTGTTCCCCGCAGCGGCGACCACATTGATCCCGTTCGCGCGCACTTGGTGAATCTTGTTCCCAAGGAGGTTGCGCTCGACTTGCGACATCGACAGCCCGGCGATTGACAAGTTGATAACCCGGACGTTCAAGTGGGCTGTCTCACACGAATCGATCGCCTGTATGTACGCGTTCGCGGTCGTCATCCCACCCGAGAACGCTCGGACGCTCACCACCTTCGACGCCGGCCAGATCCCCGACGCGCCAACCCCGTCGACCTGGCTCGCGATGACCCCGGCGACGTAGGTGCCGTGCTTCGACAGCGGCACTCCGGTGTCGCTCGTGGCGCCCAGGTCGTCGAACGGGGGGCCGAGGACGGAGCCGCGCTCGACGAGGGCGGGGCCCAGGTCGGTGTTCGTGTCGACCCCCGAGTCGATGACGCATACCGCGCCCGCGCCGCCGGGCGGCGCGGGCGTGGAGGAGAGGAACTCGGCGCGGGCGGCGATCGCCTGGGGCGAGCCGGCGCCGTCGGCGTGCGCAGGCCCCGGCGCGACGAGGACCCCGGCGAGTGCGGCTCCGAGCACCGCGAGCCGCCTCATGACGGCCTCCTCAGCACGGTGACCGTCACCGGCGCCGAGGCGCTGTCGGCGAACGGCCAGGACGGATCGCGCGGCACCCTCACCCGGAACGCGTAGCGCTGGGTCCGCATGGTTCGCTCGAACCGGTAGCGCGTCGCGAACCGGCCGCGCTCGTCCAGGCGGACGGCGCGGACCGACCGCCAGGACCGCCCGACGCGCACCTCCAGCCGACCCGTCTTCCGCGACCCCGGCGGCGCACCCTTCACGGCGCCTCGGAACCGCACCGCCGCGCCGTTGCGCACGTACGACCGGCTCGCCGTCAGCGACACGGGCGCGACGACCTCGACGGTCGTCGAGGCGGTCCGGTCGTAGCTGCGGTCGCTGAGCCGCACCCGGTACCCGAACGTCACGATCCGCGACGTCCCCGGCGGCAGCACGAACCGGAAGCGGCCCGCGGCGTCGGTCCGCACCGCCCCGGCGATCTCGCCCTCGGCGCCGCGGACGTACCGGTGCACGATCACGTCGACCTGCGCGTCCCCGATCGGCTCGCCGGCCGCGTTCTCGAGCACGCCCGCCAGCTCCCGCCGTTCGCCGAACGCGATCCGCGCGGAGCCGCTCCCGACCACGCGCAGCGTCACCCCCGTGCCCGCGTTCACGCCGTTCAGGCCGGTCACCGACAGGGACGGCGCCGCCGCGGGCGGCACGGGCAGGCGCCGCACCTGATCGGGGCTGAGCGGGCTGCCGCCCCCGCCGCCCCCGCCGCCCCCGCCCCCGCCGTCCTCGGAGCGCACCGGCGCGTCGCGCACGCCGCCCGCTCCGCCCGCCCCGCCTGGGCTGGGCATCGTCCCGTCGCCGAGCGTGATCTGGGCGCTGGCGGGCGAGGGGACCGTGGTCTCGCCGCCGTCGGTGTCCGCCGTGACGAGCACGCGCACCGTCGCCCCGGCGAGGTCGGACCCGACCGCGAGCGTCTCGCCCGTCGCGCCGGGGATGTCCGTGCACCCGCCGCCGCCCGCCGAGCACCGCTGCCAGCGCACGCTCCACGTCACGCCGTCGACGTCCGCCCACGTCCCGCGCTCGTACGCCAGCGTCTCGCCCGCGCGCGCCGTGCCGGTCACCTGCGGCGCGACCGAGTTCGAGGGCGGGCGCTTGACGCACTCGCCGGCCTCGTTCGTCGTCCCGTTCGGGCACGGCGTCCCCGGGTCGGCGAGCGCGCCGCCGGGCGCGTTGACCCGCAGCGTCACCCCGGCGGCGACGACCGCCTGGCGGCCCGACGCGTCCTCGACGACGAGCTCCGCATCGGTGTGGACGCCGTCGCCGAGCTCGCGCAGGTCGAACTCCGGGGCGTACACGGCGCCGGCCGTGCGGCACGGCACCAGCGAGGCCACGCTCGCCGTGAACTCGTAGTCGCTGCCGACGCCCGGCTGCGCGTCGCGGCAGGTCGGGCTGTCGGGGTCCGCGAGCGCCACGACGGTCGCGCCGCCCGCGCGCAGGACGAACCGGTAGACGCCCGAGCCGACGTCCGAGGCGGCCACGCGCGCGCCCGCGCGGTCATCGGTCAGCCATCCGCCTGCCAGCAGCGCGCCGCCGTCGCCGTCCGCGCCGCCGACCGGCGCCGTGCCGTCGGCGACGCCGAGCTCCATCCGGCGCGCGATCCAGTGGCCGCCGGCGCCGCATCGCGGCGCCGGATCGAACCCACCGAGGGTGTTCACGCAGCGGATCGCGATGTCCAGCACCGGCGGCCCGGCGGACCAGACCGCTCCGTCGCCGGCGTCGCCCACGTACCCGCCGCCCCAGCTGCCCCGGTTCTCCCACGTCGTCTGGATCTGCGGCTGGAGCAGCGCCCCTGACACGGGGGCGCTGAAGGAGCGGTCGGCCCACGCCGACGCGAACGACAGGCCCGGCGGGGCCGACAGCACGGTCCGCTGCTCGTGCCCCAGGCCCGCGTCGACCGGCAGCACCACGCCGAACGGACCGCCGGCGCGCGAGCCGGAGTTGATGCCGCCGCTGCTGCCGACGTCCTGCCACGGCCCGGCCGGGACCGGCGCGCCCGACGGCAGGGCGCCGAGGTACTGGACGTACTGACCGGCGCCGAGCGCCGGCGGGGCGAGCACGAGCCCGCAGGCCACGGCGAGCCCGGCCATCGCGAGCCGCCTCATGGCCGCACCCCCACCGTCACGGTCCGGGAGGCGCCCGTCTCGTACGGCCAGCCGCCGTCGCTGCGGACGATCGCGCGGAACGGGTAGCGCGTGTGCCGCACCGTGCGCGTGAACCGGTACCGGTACGCGAACCGGCCGTGGCGCAGCCTTGTCGTGCCGAACGTCAGCCATCGTCCCTCCTGGAAGACCTGCATCTCGACGACCTTCCGCGAGCCCGCCGGCGCGCCCGCGACGCGCCCGCGGAACCGCACCGCCGCGCCGTTGCGCAGCGCACGGGGCGTCGCGCGCATGCGCACGGCGCTGCGCACCGCCATCTCGAGCTCGGCCGTGTCGGCGTGGTCGGCATCGCCCGCGAACGCTCGGTAGGCGAAGCGCACGGTGCGCGACGGCCCCGACGGGATCGTCGCGCGGAACGTCCCGTCGGCGCCGGTGACGACCCCGGGCAGCGAGGCCCATGCGCGGCCGCGCGCAAGCGCGCTCAGCTCGATCTCCGCGCCGGCGATCGGTGTGCCACCGCGGCCGGTCAGCCGGCCCGTCACCGTGGCCGGCCGCCCGTAGGGAACGACCACCCGGCGGCCGGACGACGCGCCGGCGCGGACCGTCAGCGACGCGGCGGTGCTGGCGTTCTGGCCGTTCGCGCGCGGGCCGTCGGAGACGGGCTGCGCCGGTGGCTGCGGCGCGGGGGCGGGAGGGGCTGCGCCGCCGGACGGTCCGCCGCCGCGCACGGGAGCGGACGTGACGTCGCCCGCGCCCCCGGCTCCGCCGCCGCCACCGCCACCTCCGGCCTGGCACGCGCCGGTGACGTCGTAGGCCCCGCCGGCGCAAGGCGTGCCGGGATCGCCGAGCGCGCCGCCCGGCGCGTTGATCCGCAGCGTGCGGTTCGTCAGCACCGTGCGCTCGTTGCCGCCGGCGTCCTCGATGCCCACCGACACGAGGTGCACGCCGTCGCCGAGCGCGGTCAGATCGAAGGTCGGCGTGTACGTCGTCGGCGCGGTCGCGCACGGCACGAGCGTGAGCGCGGACGGGACGAAGTCGTAGGGCGAGCCGTTCGTCGGCCGGGCGTCGCGGCAGCGCGTCGTCGCCGGGTCCACGAGCGTGTGGAACGTCTGGCCGGCCGTGCGCAGGAACGCGCGATACACCCCGGAGCCCAGGTCCGATGCGGTGACCGTGATCGAGGCGGCCGGCGACGTCTGCCAGGTCCCGTCCAGCAGCGGTCCGGTGATCGTGCCGGTGACGAGGGGAGCGTCGTCGTCGTGGAGCACCAGCTCGCCGCGCTCGATCACGAACGAGCCGCCGGCGCCGCAGCTGCCCGCGACCGAGTCGAACCCGACGCACGCCACCCGGATCGCGAGATGGCTGGGGTCCGCGGCCGTGCTCGTGCCCGCGGCGCTGTCGCCGTTGTATCCGCCGTAGGGGCTGGGCGTGTACGGCCAGCCGCGGTGCACCCAGGTCGTCTCCGCCTGCGGTTGCGAGTGGTCGCCGGAGACGGGGAGCTCGGTGCGCCAGGTCACGGTGGCGGAGCGGAACGTCAGGTTCGCGGGCGGCGACAGCGTGGCCGTCTGGGCCCAGCCCTCGGCGGCGGGCGGCATGACCACCCCGTACGCGCCGGCGCCGCCGGGTGCGTTGTGGTTGAGACCGACCCATGGGCCGACCGTCACCGGGGTCCCGTCGGGCAGGGCGCCGGAGTGCACGGTCAGGTCGCCCACGTCCGCCGCGGCCGGACTCGGCGCCGGCGCGAGCAGGACGGCGAGGGCGACGCCGGCGCACGCGAGGCCGCGCCGCCGCCGGGCGGTTGCTGGGGTCATCTGGGCTCCTCTGGTCGAACCGGGCGTTGCTGCCCTGGTCGAGGGGGGCGGCGGGTGCGATTCGCCCCCCGACCCACGCGAAGGAGATCAGTTGAGCATTTCCAAGAGCCTAAGCGTTAGATCTTAGCTGTGTATTCGACGGATGTTCGAGGTGCCGACGTCCGCTCATTGCGACGATCCGCCTGCGCAAAGGCCGCGGTCGGCCGGTCGCCGGCCGGCGCGCGCGTCAGCGCGTACCGGTCGGCGCCCGGCGCGATCTCACCCGGCGCGTTCACGACCGCCAGCGTGAAGCCGGCCCGCGCCGCCATCGCCTGCGTCGTCGCGTCGAGGTCGCGCTCGGGCACGCCGAACGGGTACGAGAACGCGGTCGGGGTCGTTCCCAGCCAGCCGGCCAGGTCGTCGCGGGAGCGCTCCATCTCGGCGAGCTGCTGCTCGGGCGGGAGCCAGCGCAGCGACAGGTGGTCGCGGCCATGGGCGCCGATCGTCACGTGCTCGGCCAGCTCGTGCAGCTCGTCGAGCGTCAGCGGGCGCGGGTCCTCGCCGTCGGGCGCCTGCGCCCACGCGCGCACCTGCGAGAGCGCCGTCTCGATCCGCTCCAGCGACTGCACCTGCAGCCACGCGTGCAGGCACCGCCGGGCGACGTCGCGCTGGGCGGCGTCGCGGGCCGGCCACGTGCGCACGTCGCCGTCGAGGTCGACCGTGAGCGGGCCGGTGGCGCGCGCGGTGTGCAGCAGGCGGGCGAGCTCGTCCCACCAGAACGTCCGGCCCTCCTCGACGTGGCCGGTGGAGATGAACACGGTCACCGGCACGTCGATGCCGCGCAGCGCGGGCAGGTTGTCGGCGTAGCCGTCGTCGAAGGTGATCGCGACCGCGCCGTCGGGGAAGTCGCCGGTCGCGATCTGCTCGAGCGGCACGATCCGCGAGCGCAGCGCGTCGATCTGGGCGGCGAAGTTGGCGGGGGACACGGCCAGGGCGAGCGGGTCGTGCTCAGGCTCTGCGACGCGGTGGTAGATGAGCACGACCGCGCGCGGGCCGTCGTCGCGGCGCAGCGACGGCAGGCGCGGCAGCGCCGGAAGCGGGTCGGGCACCGACGGCCGGAACGGGGTGGACGGGGCGGCCGGCTGCAGGCCGCGGTGCGCCACGACCGGGGCGGCGATCGCGCCCGCGTTCTCGGCCGCCCGCGCGGCGCGCTCGCTCGCGGTCTCGAGGTCGCCCTGCACGAGCGCGAGGCCCGCGCCGGCCGCGCTGCCCGCCGCGGCGCGCAACGCCTCTCGCACGCCGCGGGGGCACCCGGCGAGCTGCGCCCGCCCGCCGTAGCGGGCACGGCGGGCGACGATCTCGCGCCGGCGCAGGGCGGCGACCCGGACGATCCGCTCGACCGCCAGCTCGGGCCGGTACTCGGCGCTCCAGCCGGCGGCGGCGAGGTCGCGCTGGGCGGGGTGCTCCTCGGCGAACCAGTCGCGTTGGCTGTCGCGCGCCGGCCAGAAGCCCCCGATCGCGCGCAGCGCCGCCGTGCGGAAGGCGACGTTGCCGCCGCGCAGCGTGCGCTCGCGCGCGTCGAGCTCCACCGCGCGCGGGCCGTAGTCGAGCGGGGCCAGCGCGCCGAGCAGGCCGTCCGCCAGCCAGCGTGGCCGCGGACCGTCGAAGCGCAGCGCGATCGGGCCCCCGATCGTGGCCCGGTCCTCCGGCGCCGCCGCCCAGGCGGCGGCCAGCGCGTCGAGCCAGCCGCGCGGCGGGGCGACGTCGTCGTCGAGGTAGGCGAGGACGTCGGCGTCGGTGGCGGCGAGCGCCCCGTTGCGGGCCTGGGCGATGCCGGCCGGCGCCTCGATCACCCGCGCGTCGGGGACCACGCGGGCGGCGAGCTGGCGCACGGCCACGAGCTGCGCGGCGCTGAGGCCCGCGGCGGCGACGATGGGCGCGGGCGCGATCCGGCCGACCGCCTCCAGCGCCTCCGGGAGCGCCGGAGCGAGGCGGTCCAGGCAGACGGCGACGTCGATCCCCCGCGGCACGGCCCCCGGAACGCTACGCGCTCGGAGCGGCGAGGCCCTCCCCGGCCGTGGTCACTCCGAGCCCGCGCGCCAGGAGCGCGCGCAGCTCGTCGAGCTCGTCGGCGTCGAGGCCGGGCAGCAGCGTCGCGACCGCCTCGTCGGCGAGCTGATGGGCGCGGCGCAGCGTGCGGCGCCCGGCGGCCGTCAGCGTGACGCGCGAGCGGCGCCGGTCCTGGGGGTCGCGGGTGCGCTCGACCAGCCCGCGCGCCTCGAGCTCGTCGATGGCGGAGACGACGAGCGCCGGGGCCTTGCCCAGGAGGCGCGCGATCTCCTGCTGGGAGCCGGGATCGTCGCTCTCGATGATCGACAGGATCGAGTAGCCGCGGCCGTCGAGGTCGACCGGGGCCAGGTGGGCCTCGGCCGACGCCGCCAGCGTGGTGCCGGCGTGGACGAGCAGCAGCGCGAGGCGAGTCGCCGCGCCGCGGGAGAGGCAGGGCTCGGCCACGGGTTCCATGCCGGCCATCATATCCCCGGGCGAATCGTTCAAGCCTTGAATGATATAGCGACTGCTGGTACTGTCGCCGAATCATTCTGCGATCGAACGATTCAGGGAGCGATCCTTCATGAGACGGAACCGCTGGGCGACGCTCACCGTCCTGGCGCTGGCGCAGTTCATGGTCGTCCTCGACGTGACGATCGTGAACGTGGCCCTGCCGGACATCCAACGGGACCTCGGGTTCGCTCCCGACGACCTGCAGTGGGTGATCAGCGCGTACGCGCTCCTGTTCGGCGGGTTCCTCCTGCTCGGCGGCCGCGCGGGCGACCTGCTCGGGCGCCGGCGCGTGTTCATGGCCGGCCTGGCGCTCTTCGGCGCCGCCTCGCTGGCGGCGGCGTTCTCGGCCTCGCCGGAGATGCTGGTCGTCGCCCGCGCGGTGCAGGGCCTGGGCGGCGCGCTGCTGTCGCCCGTCGCGCTGTCGATCCTGATGGTGACGTTCGCGCACGGCCGCGAGCGCAACATCGCCATGGGCGTGTGGGGCGGGCTGGCCGCCCTGGGCGGCACGGCCGGCGTGATCCTCGGCGGCGTGCTCGTCGACGCCCTCGGCTGGGAGTCGATCTTCTGGTTCAACGTCCCGGTCGCGATCGCGCTCGTCGCGATCGCCCCGCTGTTCGTGCGCGAGAGCCGCGCGGACCTGGCCGTGCGGTCCTTCGATGCGGCCGGCGCGGTGCTGGGGACCGCCGGGCTGCTGGGGGTGGTCTACGGGGTGATCCGCTCCGAGCCGGTCGGCTGGGGGTCGGCCGAGGTGATCGGCTCGCTCGCCGGCGGCGTGGCGCTGCTGGCGCTGTTCGTGGCGGTCGAGGCGCGCGCGACCGCCCCCCTCGTGCCGCTGCGGCTGTTCGCGTCGCGCGGGATGCGCGTCTCGAGCACGGCGCTGGCGCTCAACGGCGGCGCGTTCCTGTCCATGTTCTTCCTGACGGCGATCTTCCTGCAGCAGGTGCGCGGCGACTCGGCCCTGCAGGCCGGGCTGCACTTCCTGCCGATGGGCGTCGCCGCGGTGGGCGGCGCGACGGTCGCGTCGAACCTCGTCACGCGGATCGGGACGCGGCCCGTGCACTTCGCGGGCGCGGTGCTGAGCGTGCTCGGCCTGCTGCTGCTGTCGCGGGCCGGGGCCGACGGGGCGTACGCGGCGGAGGTCCTGCCCGGGACCGTGCTGTTCGGCGCCGGGATCATGGGCATCGGCGTGTCCAACCAGATCGCGGCGGTCGCCGACGTCCGGCACGAGGAGGCCGGCGCGGCGGGAGGCGTCGTGAGCGCCGCCTACCAGGTCGGCGGCGCGCTGGGGCTGGCGATCGTGACGACGCTGTCGACCGCGCACGCGGAGAGCGTGCTGGCCGGCGGCGCCGACCCGGTGTCGGCGCTCGTCGGCGGCTTCGAGCGCGGGATGCTCGTCGCCGCGGTGCTGGCCGCGATCAACGTGGCGGTGGTCCTCGTCGCGCCGCGGATCGCCCCCACCGCCGAGCAGCTCGCCGAGGCGCAGGCGACGGCGTGACCGGACGGGACCGGACGCGGGAGGTCAGCGCACGAGGATCGACGCGTGCACGGTCCCGTCGCAGCTGGTCACCCACAGCGTGTCCGCGCTGTGGGCGACGCGGGCGGGACCGGGCTGCGCGGCGTCGCGGTACTCGATCTCGGCGTCGAGCGCCTGCGGATCGGCGCCGACCGCGGCCAGCCGCTCCTCGAGCACCGTCCAGTAGGCGGCGTTGTTGACGTGGTCGGCGAGGTCGACGTCGGCGACGCGGAAGCGCCAGTCGAAGCGCGGCAGGTCCGCGTGCGGGTTGCCGTGGCGCAGGCGCGCGCGGTCGGCGCGCCGGCCGGCGGCGGCCTCGCCGTAGACGGCGTCGAAGCGCTCGTCCAGGCGCGCCGGCTGCTGGGTATCGGGGTCGAGGAAGATCCACAGCGCGTCGGCCTCGACCCGCGCGCCGGCGGCGCCCTCCAGCGATGTGCGCCGCTGCGCCCAGCGCGGCCCGACGCCCGAGCAGAACGTGCGCAGCACCACGCGCTCGTCGAAGCGCGGGAAGCGCCCGACGGCCATCCGCATCCGCCGCAGGACCCACACGCCGGCGTCGGCCAGGCCAGCGTCGGCGACGTCGTCGTAGGCGACGTCCTGCATCCAGCGCGCGAGCGCGTCGGTGCGCGCCCGCCCGCTCGCCGTGACGTCGCCCAGGCGCGCCCGCGCCTCGCCCTCGAACACGCGGCCCCGCTGCGGGATCGGAACCATCTCGCTCACGAAAGCCACCCCCGGATCGCGGTCTCCAGCTGCTCGGCCGCCCGCGGCCACGTCCGCCCCGCCGCCAGCTCCAGGCCGGCGGCCGCGCGCCGCCCGCGCTCGGCGGCGTCGTCGAGGAGGTCGCCGATCGCGCCCGCCACCGACAGCGGGTCGAACTCGGCCAGCGCGATCGGGCCGTGGCGGCCGAAGGTCTCGGTCATCGCCTCCGACGCGAGGTCGACCACGGGCAGGCCGCAGGCGAGCATCTCGGTCGGCACGAGCGACGGGTTCGTCATCGACAGCACGACGCCGACGGTCGCCTCCGCGTAGAGCGCGGCGAGCTGCGGCCCGTCGAGCACGCCCGGCTGCTCGCAGTCGAAGCCGGCGTCGATCTCGCGCGCCTCGCCGAACAGGACGATCCGCAGCCCCGGCCGGGCGGCGGCCAGCTCGCGCAGCGCCAGCAGCCCCAGCGGCACGGCGCGGCGCGCGGTGACGGCGCGGGCGTAGAAGACGACGGTGTCGTGGCGGCGGACGACCTCGGGGTCGGGGCGGTAGACGGCGTGGTCGATGCCGAGGTCGAACGCGTCCGCGCGCGCCCCGTAGCGGTCGCGCAGCAGGCCGGCCAGCCACGGCGACGCGGCCACGCACGGCAGCCCCAGGCGGTAGGTCGACTCGGCCCAGGTGCGCTCGGCCGACGTGCCGTAGAACTCGGGCTCGTGGTCCTGGACGAGGTAGCCGCGCGCGACGGCGCCGGGCAGGCGCAGAACGCGGTGGACGGTCTGCCAGCCGGTGGCCAGGACGGCGTCGGCCCCGCGCCAGGCGTCGAACGTCGCGTGGACGTCGACGTGGGCGGCGTCGAACCACTCGCGGAAGCGGGCCTCGACCTGCTCGGGCGGCTCGCCGCGGTGGGTGCCGTCGGCGTCCTCGATCCACACCGAGCAGGAGTGCCCGCGCGCGACGAGGCCGCGCAGCAGGTGCATGATCGTCGAGTGCCCCCCCGAGCCGCGGCGGAACTGCGGGACGACGACGGCGACGCGCAGCCGGTCGCGGCGCGGGCCCGGCGGCGCGAGCGGGGCGACCCCCTCGCGCGCGACCTCCAGCAGCGCCGAAGGCGCCTGCACGCGCAGCGGCCCGGGATCGGGCCGGCCGAGGACGCGGCGGGCCAGGTCCCTCATGTCGGGCGCACCCTCCGCCACACGCGGCGCAGCGGCGCCAGCAGCCAGCGCAGCGGCGCGCGGTCGACGATCCGGTCCAGGCGCTCGAGCGGCGCGACCCGGTAGCGCAGCCGGTCGCGCTCGCTGACGACGAGCGCCTGCGCCTCGATCGCGGCGCGCACGTCGGCGATCGCCCGGGCGGCGGCGGGCGCGGCGGCCGGCTCGGGCCGGCGCGCGATCTCGCGCAGCGCCGCCGCCATCACGGTCCCGGCCTGCTCCCACGACGGCCACGCGCGCGCGGTCGCCAGCGCGCCGCAGCGCAGCCGGTGCAGCAGCGCGCGGTCGCGAGCCAGCAGGTCCAGCGCGCGGCTGGTCCCGCGCGGGTCGTCCCAGTCGACGACGAGCCCGTTGACGCCGTGCTCGACGTACTCCTCGTGGCCGGTCACCGCGGTCACCACGCACGTGGCGCCGAGGTGGAAGCCCTCCAGCGGCGGCCCGAACATGCCCTCCACGCGCGACAGCTTCAGCACCACGTCGCTGCGCGCGTACAGCGCCGCCATCTCCTCGTGGGTGAGCGGGCCGACGACCTCGTCGGCTCCGGCCGTGTCGACGTCGCGCACGCCGGTGACGAGCGTGACGTGGCGCGGCTCGCGCATCTCGCGCACCGCCGTGAGCGCCTCGCCGACGCCCTTGAACCACACGTGCGGGTTGCCCTCGATCACGATCCGCAGCGGCTCGGTGCGGCGCACGTCGAGCTCGGCGGGGGAGGCGAACACGTCCTTGGCGACCCCGTTGCGCACGAGCAGGGCGCGCAGGTCCGGCCGGATCTCCTCCAGCGTCTCGGCGATCCAGCGCGCCTCCGTCACCACGTGCAGCGGCAGGTCGTGGCTGAGCGCGGCCCCCAGGCGCTGCGGGTCGTCAGGCCGGTAGAAGCGGTCCTCGAGCGACTGCACGAAGTAGGCGCGCCGGTGCGCGTCGAGCTCGAACAGCGGCTCGGTCGTCGCCCACCAGGTCGCCAGCGCGACGTCGAAGCGGCGCTCGCGCGCCTGGCCCAGCGAGATCACCTCGACCTCGCCCAGGCCGCGGAAGCGCCAGTCGGGATCCTCGCGCTCGCGCGCGAGGACGAGCGTCGCGTCGATCCCGTGGCGCGGGAGCTGGCGGGCGTGCTCGACGACGACCCCGACGCCCCCGGAGAGCTGCAGGTCGTTGACGAGGAAGGCGACGTTCAAGACGAGCGGCTGCCGAGTTGCGCGTTCAGTCGCGCGATCTCGTCGGAGGACCAGCGGACGTTCTCGCGCAGCTCCTCCAGCTCGGCCTCCAGCACCGCGAGCGTCGACTCGCGCTGGCGCTCCCACGTGCGGCGGCCGTCGAGATCGGACGGGATCGCGAGCGCGCGGGAGGCGAGCTCGCCGGCGCGCGGGCCGAAGGCGGCGATGAAGTGCGAGGGGACGGCGTCGGGGCGCGGGGTGACCGGCGGCAGCTCGAGCGGCCCGTCGTGGCCCTCGACGACGAGGTGGGAGCCGTCGAGCGGCACCTGGTGGGCGACCACCGCGCCCGCGGGCAGCAGGCGGCGCAGCTCGTCGAAGGCGCCCTCGCCCCACATCGTCTCGTGGTAGGGGTTCTCGAGCGCCCAGAACGCGTCGTTGGGGACGCTGAGGACGACGGTCCAGCCCGCCTCGGCCAGCTCGACCAGCGCGCCGACGAGCGGCACGAACGTCTTCAGGTGCTCGATCACCTCGAAGCAGGTGATCGCGCCCGGCTCGCCGTCGCCCAGCGCGGCGCGCACCGCGGCGACGCCCTCGTCGGCGGCGAGGTCGGCCTGGACGCGCACGATCTCGCGCGCCTGCAGGTCGCGCCCGGCCTGGTCGAGCGCGTCGGCGTCCGCGTCGACGAGGACGACGCGCGAGAGCGGGGTGTCGCGCAGCGCGTCGGCGGCCGCGACCCCGGTGCCGCAGCCCAGGTCGCACCACGTCGGGGCGCCCGCGACGAACGGCGCGGCCGCCGCGTAGCGCAGGTCGTGCTCGACGCGGATCGAGGGCTTGGTGTCGCGCGTGATGCGCTCTTGCCAGTCGGCCATGGGCCCGTGGAGCGTATCTTCCGGCCGCGATGGCGGCCCGGTATCGAACCCCCCGCTTCGGCGAGCCGCTGCGCCTGGCGTTCGTCGGGCAGCAGACCTACTTCGAGGCGTGCGCCCTGGACGAGCGCTCCGCGCGCGTGCACACGCGCTACGTCGACTTCCGGGAGGGCGCCGACGCGGAGGCCATGCGCGCCCAGCTCGACCGCTTCGCGCCGCACGCCGTCGTCGTGTTCCGGCCCGAGATCGTGCCGGCCGGCGCGCTCGACGGGCTGCCCGCGCTGACGATCGGCTTCCTCACCGAGCCGATCCCCCGCCGGGCCGGCCGCAAGAGCCATCCCGACCTGCGCCGCCGCCGCGACGACCTGCGCCGCGCCGACGCCGGGCTGTGGGACCGGATCGTCGCCTTCGACCCGCTCATCGTGCCGACCGCCGACGCGGTGTTCCCGGTCTGGCGGGCGCTGCCCATCCCGGTCGCCGACCGCTTCTACGGCGTCGCCGGCCACGTGAACGGCACGCCGCGGCTGGGGTTTGTCGGGCGCTCGACGCCGCACCGCGAGCGGTTCCTCGCCCACCCCAAGCACGAGCTCGACATCGTCCACGTCGCGTTCGGCCTGCACGGCGCCGAGCTCGACGCGCTGATGGCCTCGATCGACGTCGCGATCAACCTCCACAACGAGCCGTACCCGTCGTTCGAGAACCGCGTGTGCCTGCACCTGGCCGCCGGGCATCTCGTCGTCAGCGAGACGCTGTCGCCGACGCACGGCCTGGAGCCCGGGATCGACTACCTCGAGTTCTCGGAGCCCGACGAGCTGCTGTCGATGCTGCGGACCGTCGTGCGCCACCCGGGGGCCTACCGGCGCGTGCGGGTGCGGGGCCGGCGCAAGGCCGAGCAGTACCGGGCGAGCCGCGTGTGGCCGCGGCTGGTCGCCGACGCGTTCGCCGACGTCGCGGCGTTCGGCACCGAGCGCCGCGGCTGAGCGCTGGCGCGGGGGGCGCGGGCTCGGGTACGGTTCGCGCGATGGCCACGGAGGCGCCCACGTCCGAGACCCAGCAGGCCGAGCCGGGGATCGTCGAGAAGGTCTTCGACAGCCCCATCGTCGGCATGGCGCCGTGGATCGCGCTGTCGGTGCTCGTCGGGCCCGGGCGCTTCGAGATCGCGGTCGTCGTCGCGCTCGTCCTGTCGCTGATCGTCCTGCTGTCGGACGTGCTGCGCGGGCGCTCGCTGAAGCTGCTGGGGGGCGCGGACACCGCGTTCTTCGGCGCGTTCGCGATCGTCGGCCTGCTTGCCTCCGACGCCACGATCGACTGGCTCGAGACGTGGGCCGGCGAGCTGTCGAACATCGCGCTGGTGATCATCGCCTGGGGCTCGATCGCGATCGGCGTCCCGTTCACGATCCAGTACGCCCGCGAGCAGGCGCCGCGCGAGCACTGGGACCTGCCGATCTTCCGCCACATCAACGTGGTCATCACCGCGGCCTGGGGCGTCGCGTTCCTGGTGGCCGCGATCGCCGGCTTCTACGGCGACGCCGTCCTGGAGGACAACAACAACCTGTGGACCGGCTGGGTCGTCCAGATCGGCGCGCTGATCGCGGCGATCCAGTTCACGCAGTGGTACCCCGACTACGCGAGCGGGCGCGCGCGCCAGGCGGCCGGGGTGGAGGGCGACCCGCCGCCGGCGGTGGCCGAGCTGCTGATCCCGCTGGCGGGCTACCTGCCCGTCGTCGGGATCCTCGTGCTGGTGTTCGACGCCGGCCCGTGGTGGGTCGGCGTCGGCATCATCGTGGCCGGCGGCCTGCTGACGAACGCGCTTCGTCAGCAGATTGCGGCCTCGAAGGCCTGACGGGCCTCCGGGTCGTCCGGGGCGGGTACTAGGGTGGCCCGTCCATGGTTCCCCTGCAGCTCCTCGAACGCGGCCCCGTCGCCCAGCATCATCCGCTCGGCGCCTCGACCGGCTACATGGAGGAGCACCGCGGGGACTGGGGGGCGCTCGTGGAGGGCGCGCTGGAGACCTCGTCGTTCGCCGTCGAGCTGGCCGCGCTGTCGGAGACCGAGCTGCCCGGCCTGCTGGCGTTCCTCGACGGGGCGCCGCCGCTGCCGTTCCACTACGTGTCCGTGCACGCGCCGACCAAGCACCTGCGGATGAGCGACGCCGAGCTGGTCGACGCGCTCCTGCGGCTGCCGGCCTGGGTCGACGCGATCGTCATCCACCCCGACGTCATCGAGGACGTCGCGCCGTACCGCCGGCTCGGCGCGGCGCTCGTCGTCGAGAACATGGACCCGCGCAAGCTCGCCGGCCGCACCGCCGGGGAGCTCGAGCCGCTGTTCGCCGAGCTGCCCGAGGCGGGCTTCTGCCTCGACGTCGCGCACGCGGCCGCAGTCGACCCGCTGCTCGACGAGGCGCACGCGATGCTCGACCGCTTCGGCGCGCGCCTGCGCCACCTGCACGTCTCGTCGCTGGACGAGGACTGCCACCACCTGCCGCTCAGCGACGCCGACGAGACGGCCTGGACGCCGGTCCTGCGCCGCTGCCGCGACGTGCCGTGGATCCTCGAGGCGCCGCTCGCGGGCTGACCGCGCGCGGCTGACCTCACGCCGCGGCCGCCGGCCGCGTCCTCCCTGCGTCACCCACGACGAACGAGGAGGACGCATGACGCAGCAGATCGCGCTGGTCACGGGCGCCAACCGCGGACTGGGGCTCGCGACGGCCCGCGGGCTCGGGGAGCTGGGCATGACGGTGGTCGTCGGGTCCCGCGACGCGGGGCGCGGCGAGCAGGCGGCGGCGACGCTGCGCCGCGACGGCATCGCGGCGGAGGCCGTCGCGATCGACGTGACCGACATCGCCACCGTCCGCGCCGCCGCTGCGCGGCTGGACCGCGTCCACGGGCGTCTCGACGTGCTCGTCAACAACGCCGGCATCCTGCCCGAGGCGACCGCCGGCGGCGCCGGCCGGCCGCTCGACGCCGAGCTCGTGCGCCGCACGCTGGAGACCAACGTGTTCGGCGCGGCCGCCGTCACGCAGGCGATGCTCGGCCTGCTCCGCCGCTCGCCGGCCGGGCGGATCGTGAACGTGTCGAGCACGATGGGCTCGCTGGCCGACCAGACGGACCCCGACTCGCCCTACCACGGCCTGGTCGTCCCCGGCTATCAGGCGTCCAAGGCGGCGCTGAACTCGCTGACGATCGGGCTGTCCAAGGCGCTCGCGGACACGCCGATCAAGGTCAACAGCGTGTGCCCGGGATGGGTGCAGACCGACCTCGGGGGCCCCGAGAACCGCGCGGCCGCGCCGCTCACCGCCGGCGAGGCGGCGCGCGTGGTGGTCGCCGCCGCGACGGTGGACGAGGACGGGCCGAGCGGCGCGTTCCTGTCGGCGGGCGGCGCCGTGCCCTGGTAGCCGCGTCGCTTGTCAGGTTCGTCGTGCCTGGCACGCACGCGGTGACAAGCGACGTTGCGGCGGATGCGGCGCGGGTCGCGATCGGCCATCCTGCCGCGCGTGGCCTCGCCGCTGGAGCAGCTCGCCGCCCACAGCCCGGACGGCTTCCCGAACCTGATCGCCGCGCGCGAGCGGACCGCGCGCGAGCTCGCCGCGGCGCGGGAGCGCCTGGCCACGCTCCCGCGCGACCCCGACGCGTCGGTGGTGCTGTTCGGCTCCTGGGGGCGGCGCGAGCTCACGGCCGGCAGCGACGACGACTGGCTCGTCCTCGTGGCCGGCGAGAAGCGCGACCAGGTGACGCCCCCGCCGGACGCCGTCGACGCGGCGCTCGGGCGCCGCCCCGGCGAGACCGGCACGTTCGCCGACGTCGCGTTCGCCGCCGACCTGGCCGGCCGCATCGGCCTGGAGGAGGACACCAACCGCAACCTCACGCGGCGGATGCTGCTGATGCTCGAGTCCGTCGCGGTGGCTGGCGAGGACGCCCACCGCGCCGCCCGCGACCTCGTGCTCGACGGCTACCTGCAGGGCGACGTCAAGGACCACCGCCCGCCGCGCTTCTTCCTCAACGACGTCATCCGCTACTGGCGCACGATCACCGTCGACTTCGTCGGCAAGACCCGCGCGGGCGGAGGCGAGAAGGGCGCGCTGCGCAACCTGAAGCTGCGCCTCAACCGCAAGGTGCTGTTCGCCGGCGGCCTGCTCCCGCTGCTGCTGTGCCACCGGCTGCGCGCCGAGGCGATCGCCCCCGAGCTGCGCCGGCGCCTCGACCAGCCCGCCACCGACCGCCTCGCCGAGGTGTTCCTCGAGTTCGACGTCGACTCGGGCGTGCGCGCGCTGTCGGCCTACGACCGCTGGATCGGCATGCTCGACGACGACGCGATCCGCGCCGAGCTCGCCTCGCTCACGCGCGAGCAGGGCGACGCCAACCGCGCCTTCCGCACCGCGCGCCGCCACGCCCACGAGCTCCAGAACGGCCTGCTCGCGCTGCTGTTCGAGACGCCGCTGCTGCCGCTCGTGCGCGAATACGGGATCTTCTAGCGGCGCTTAGCGGCGCTTGTCGTAGCGCCTCGCACTACCGTCGGTGGGTCACATCCGACGACAAGGAACGACGAATCCCGTGATCAAGACACTCACGCGCAGCTGCGGCGCCGCGCTCTTCGCCTGTCTGGCGCTGACCGCGGTCGTCGCCGGCTGCGGCAGCGACGACGACAGCTCCACCACGGCGAGCGGCGCGACCGAGGCGGCGACCGCCACGACCGGCGCCGCCATCCAGCTCCCGGCGGAGTACGCCGACAAGGGCACGCTGGTGGTCGCGACCGACGCGGCCTACCCGCCCAACGAGTTCATCGACGAGGACGGCAGCACGATCGTCGGGATGGACCCCGACCTCGCGGCCGCCCTGGGTGAGAAGCTGGGCGTCGAGATGAAGATGGAGGCCGCCGGCTTCGACGCGATCCTGCCGGGCCTGGCCTCCGGCAAGTACGACCTCGGGATGTCGTCGTTCACCGACACCAAGGAGCGCGAGAAGACCGTCGACTTCGTGACGTACTTCCGCGCCGGCACCTCGTTCTTCACGAAGGCCGAGGGCGGGACCGAGGTCAACGGGCTCGAGGACCTGTGCGGCCTGAAGGTCGCCGTCCAGAAGGGCACGACCCAGCAGGAGGACGTCGAGGCCCAGTCGAAGAAGTGCGAGGAGGAGGGCAAGCCCGCCGTCGAGCTGTCCACGTTCCCCGACCAGAACGGCGCCAACCTGGCGCTGCAGTCGGGCCGCGCCGAGATCAGCCTCGCCGACTCTCCCGTCGCCGACTACCAGGTCAAGCAGTCCAACGGGCAGTTCAAGTCGACGGGCACGCCGTACGGCACCGCGCCCTACGGCATCGCCGTGCCGAAGGACAGCGGCCTGGCCGAGCCGATCCTCGAGGCGCTGAAGGCCGTGATGGCCGACGGCACCTACGAGGAGATCCTGACCAAGTGGGGCGTCGAGGCCGGCGCCATCGACGACCCGGTGATCAACGGAGCCGAGTCCTGAGCCAATCCGTCCCGGAGCCCGCGGGGAGCGTCCCCGCGGGCTCCTCGGTCCCACCGGACGAGATCAAGGCGGTTCCGCTCCGCCACCCGGGTCGCTGGATCGCCGCCGCCATCGTGGTCGTGCTGGCGGCGACGATCATCCGCTCCGTCGTCACGAACGACCGCTTCGGCTGGTCGATCGTCGGCGACTACCTGTTCTCCAGCCGCATCCTCGACGGCCTGGTCCTGACGCTCGAGCTGACCGTCATCGCGATGGTCATCGGGATCGTCCTCGGGACGCTGCTGGCCGTGATGCGGCTGTCGGCCAACCCGCTCGTGTCGGGCGGCGCCTACGTGTACGTGTGGCTGTTCCGCGGCACGCCCGTGCTCGTCCAGCTGCTGTTCTGGAACTTCATCGCGGCCGTGTACCCGACGATCTCGATCGGGATCCCGTTCACGAGCGTCGTCTTCTTCGACTTCAGCGCCAACAGCGTCATCACGCCGTTCGTCGCGGCGATGCTCGGCCTCGGCCTCAACCAGGCCGCCTACCAGGCCGAGATCGTGCGCGCGGGCATCCTGTCGGTCGACGAGGGCCAGTCGGAGGCGGCGCAGGCCCTGGGCATGACGCGGCTGCAGACGATGCGCCGGATCGTGCTGCCCCAGGCGATGCGCGTGATCATCCCGCCGACCGGCAACGAGACCATCTCGATGCTGAAGACGACCTCGCTGGTGAGCGTGATCGCGGTCAAGGACCTGCTCTACGCGGGCCAGCTCATCTACGCGGTCAACTACCAGCAGATCCCGCTGCTGATCACCGTGTCCATCTGGTACCTGGCGGTCACGACGCTGCTGTCGATCGGCCAGTACTTCCTCGAGCGCCGCTACGGCCGCGGGTTCCGCCGCAACGAGCCGGAGACGTGGTGGCAGCGCGCCTGGCGCTACGCGATCCCGCGCCACGCGAAGGTGGAGGGCACGCCGTGAGCGAGCCGATGGTCAAGGCCGAGGGCGTCCACAAGCGCTTCGGCCGCGTCGAGGTGCTGCGCGGCGTCGACCTGTCGGTGCCGGCGGGGACGGTGACGTGCCTGATCGGGCCGTCGGGGTCGGGCAAGTCGACGTTCCTGCGCTGCATCAACCACCTGGAGAAGATCCAGGCGGGGCGCATCTGGGTCGACGGCGACCTCGTCGGCTACGAGCAGCGCGGCGACCGCCTGTACGAGCTGAAGGAGGCCGAGATCGCGCGCAAGCGCGCCGAGATCGGCATGGTCTTCCAGCACTTCAACCTGTTCGGGCACATGACGGCGCTCGAGAACGTCATCGAGGCGCCGTGCCGGGTGCGCAAGATGCGCCGCGCCGACGCGATCGCCCGCGCCCGGGAGCTGCTCGACCGGGTGGGGCTGGCCGACCGCGCCGACGCCTACCCGTCGCAGCTCTCCGGCGGCCAGCAGCAGCGCGTCGCGATCGCGCGGGCGCTGGCGATGGACCCGAAGCTCATGCTCTTCGACGAGCCGACCTCGGCGCTCGACCCCGAGCTCGTCGGCGAGGTGCTCGACGTGATCCGGGGGCTCGCGGCGAGCGGCATGACGATGATCGTCGTCACCCACGAGATGGGCTTCGCCCGCGAGGTCGCCGACCAGGTCGTGTTCATGGACGCCGGCCTGGTGGTCGAGCGCGGCACGCCCGCCGAGGTGCTCGCCAGCCCGCGGGAGGCGCGCACGCGCGACTTCCTGGCGAAGGTGCTGTAGGACGAGCTCAGGCGGCCGCCGGCGGGGCGGCCAGGCGGGCCGCCGCCTGGGCGACCGTCGTGCGGTCGAGCTCGGCCTCGATCGCCTGCGACACGCGGTCCTGCAGGCCGACGAACAGCGCCCCGACCTCGCGCCCGACCGGGCACGCCTCGGCCGGGCCGTGCAGGCCCAGCACGGGGTCGTCGCCCTGGACGGCGCGCCACGCGTCGCCGAGCGTGATCGCGTCGGTGGGGCGGGCGAGCTGCCAGCCGCCGCCGGCGCCGGGGCGCGAGACGACGAGCCCGGCGCGGCGCAGGTGTCCGAGCACGCGGCGCAGGTAGACCGGGCTGGCCTGCACGCTGGGCGCCATCTCCTCCGAGCTGCGCGGCCGGCGCGGGTCCTCGGCCAGCAGCAGGAGCACGTGGGCGGCGACCGCGAACTGCGTGTTCGTCGGGCGGCTCATGACGAGAGCGTACAACCGCAACCGGATCAGTTACAGTTCCGGGCCGCGCAATCGCAACCACCACGACGACGGATTCCAGACGGAGGACGCATGACCACGATCGGCATCACCGGCGCCTCGGGCCAGCTCGCCCGGCTCACGATCGACGCGCTGCTCGAGCGGGGCGTCGACCCGGCGAGCCTCGTGCTCGTGACCCGCAGCCCCGATGCGATCGCCGACGTCGCGGCCAAGGGCGCGACCGTCCGTCACGGCGATTTCGACCAGCCCGACGGTCTGCCCGACGCGTTCGCCGGCATCGAGAAGCTGCTGCTGATCAGCGCCAGCGACATCGGCCGCCGCATCCCGCAGCACCAGGCGGCCATCGACGGCGCGAAGGCCGCCGGGGTGCGCCACGTCGCCTACACGTCGATCGCCAACCCGGTCGAGGACAACCCCGCCCCGGTCACGCCCGAGCACCGCGCGACCGAGCAGGCGCTGCGCGACAGCGGCCTGGCGTGGACGTTCCTGCGCAACGGCATCTACGCCGAGTTCCAGGCCACCGGCGCCGCGCAGGCGGTCGCCAGCGGCCAGCTCGTGACGAACAAGGGCGACGGCCGCACCTCGTACGTGTCGCGCGCGGACTGCGCCGCCGCGGCGGCGGTCGTGCTCGCCACCGACGGCCACGAGGGGCAGGCCTACGAGATCACCGGGCCCGAGGCGGTCACCGAGGACACCGTCGCCGCGATCGCCAGCGAGATCGGCGGCAAGCCGATCGAGGTCGTCAAGGTCGACGACGCGGCGTTCGTCGCCGGCCTCGTCGAGCACGCCGGCCTGCCCGAGCCGGTCGCGCAGATCGTCGCCGGCTTCGGGCGCGCCACCCGCGAGGGCTACTTCGCCGAGGTCACCGACACCGTCGAGCGGCTCACCGGGACCAAGCCGCGCACGCTGCGCGAGGTGCTCGAGGTCGAGCTGCCGCCGCTCCTCCGGGGCTAGTCGACCGCGAACGAGTCGACGATCGTGTCGGTGTCGAGCACCGCGTCGGGCGCGTCGCGGCGCACCGTCACGCTGAGCGTCACGAACCGCGAGCCGGCCTGCGCGATCACCTGCGTGGTGCGCAGCCCGCGCTCGCGGTAGTCGGCCACGAGGCGGCGCGCGTCGTCGGCGCCGGGCACGTCGGCCTCCTCGTTCTCCACGACCTCGCCCGCCGCGCCGCCGCCGCGGATGCCCTGGATCGTGAACGCGACGTAGCGCTCGAGCGTGCGCCCGCGGCGCGGCACCGTCGCGACGAGCACCCCGTCGCCGCGCTCGTCGCCGACCTCGATCAGGACGTCGGGCCCCGACGTCGGCGCGGTGCGCAGGTCCCGGGGCAGGTCGACGCGCACGCCGTCCCGGTCGAAGACCCAGTAGCCGTCGGGCGGCCCGGCCGTGGTCGACAGCGCCACGATCCCGGCCAGCCCGGCGACCACGAGCACGACCGAGAGCAGCGCGGTGCGCATCATCCGCGCTTCAGCCACCGCTTCACGCGCCGGGCGGGCGCGGTGAGCTTGAGGAAGATGCCGCGCAGCTTGACGCCGACCTTGTAGGCGTTCTGCTCGCGCAGGTCCTTGAGCACGCCGGAGGTGATCGTGTGGTCGATCGTCAGGCGCTGGCCGCGCGCCAGGTTGGCCTGGAAGTCGCGCACGAGCCGGCGGCCGGTGACCTGCGGCGACGGCGCCGGCTCGGCCGCGATCCGGCGCAGCGCCAGCGCCATGAACGCGCCCGCCTGCTCCCACGACGGCCACGCGCGCGCGGTCGCCAGCGCGCCGGCGCGCAGCCGGTGCAGCAGCGCGCGGTCGCGGGCCAGCAGGTCCAGCGCGCGGGCGGTGCCGCGCGGGTCGTCCCAGTCGACGACGAGCCCGTTGACGCCGTGGCGCACGTACTCCTCGTGCCCGGTCACCGGCGTGACGACGCACGTGGCGCCCATGTGGAAGCCCTCCAGCGGCGGGCCGAACATGCCCTCCACGCGCGACAGCTTCAGCACCACGTCGTGCTCGGCGTACAGGCGCGCCATCTCGGCGTGGGGGACGGCGCGCACGAGCCGGTCGACCCCCTCGACGTCGTCGCCGTCGCGGTCGGGGGTGACGAGCGTCACCGTGCGCTCCTCGCGCATCGCGGCGGTCGCCGCCAGCGCCTCGGGGATGCCCTTGAACGCGATCCGGGGCGAGCCCTCGATCAGGATGCGCAGCGGCCCCTCGAGCGCGACCGGCGCCTGCGCGGGCGAGGCGAACACGTCCTTGGCGACGCCGTTGCGCACCAGGAACGCGCGGTCGCGCCCGCCGCGCAGCGCCTCGAGCTCGCGCGCGATCCAGCGGGCCTCGGTGACGAACCGCACGGGCAGGTCCAGCGTCAGGCCGGCGGCGATCCGCTCGGGCTCCTCGGGCAGGTAGAAGCGCTCCTCCAGCGACTGCACGAACGAGGCGTAGCGGGCCGCGTCGAGGTCGAACAGCCAGTCGGCCGTCTCCCACCACGTCGACAGCGCGACGTCGAAGCGCATCGCGCGCGCGTCCTCCAGCGGCACGACGTGCAGGTGCTCCAGGCCGCGGAACGACCAGTCGGGCTCGGCCTGGCGCGCGGTCAGCACGAGCGACACGTCGAAGCCGTGGTGGCGCGCGAGCTGGGAGGCGTGCTCGACGACGACGCCGACGCCGCCCGACAGCTGCAGGTCCTGGGTGAGGAACGCGACGCGCATCGGCGGGCCGTACTGTACGGCGCGCCCATGCGTCAGCCCCGCTTCGGCGAGCCCGTCCGCGTCGCGTTCGTCGGCCAGCAGACCTACTTCTCCCAGTGCGCCCTGTCGGAGCCGACTCGGTCCGATCCGCCCCTGCTTCCGCGGTTCTTCGACTTCCGCGCCGGCGTGGGCGACGACGCCGAGGCGCTGCGCGACGCGCTCGAGGCGTGGGGCGCGCACGTCGTCGTCGTCTTCCGCCCGGAGATCCTGCCGCCGGGCACGCTGCACGACCTGCGCGCCGCGACGCTCGGCTTCGTCACCGAGCCGCTCAAGCGCGCCGGCGGCGTCGAGCACCCCGACCTCGACTGGCGCGAGTCGGAGCTGGCGCTCACCGATCCCGGCAACTACGACCGCATCGTCGCCTTCGACCCGCTCGTGGCCGAGACCGCCGACCGCCACGCGCCGGTCTGGCGCTCGCTGCCGCTGCCCGTCGACGACCGCATCTACGCGCCCGTGCGCCCGAGCGCGTCACCGCCGCGGGCGCTGTTCGTCGGCTACTCGACCGAGCACCGCGAGCGCTTCCTGATCAACGCCAAGCACGAGTACGACGTCCTGCACTACGCGCACGGGCTGCACGGCGACGAGCTGCTGGAGGTGTTCGGCCGCACCGACATCGGCCTCAACCTGCACGTCGAGCACTACCCGAGCTTCGAGAACCGCGTGCTGCTGCACCTCGCCGCCGGGCACCTCGTGATCTCCGAGCCGCTGGAGCCCGCGCACGGGCTCGAGGCCGGGATCGACTTCCTGGAGATCCGCCGCCCCGACGAGCTGATGACGCTGCTCTACCAGCTCACCCGCCGCCCGGACACGTTCGAGCGGGTGCGCCTGCGCGGGCGCCACAAGGCCGACGACTACCGCGCCAGCCGCATGTGGCCGCGCGTGATCGCCGACCTGCTCGCCGACCTGCGCGCGTTCGGCAGCGACCGGGGCGTGAACCGGGGCTTGCCCGAGCGCCGCAGCCACTCGTCGAAGTAGGCGTCGAGCTCCATCCCGCTCTCGCGCTCGGCCAGCGCGACGAAGTCCTCGGTCGTGCCGGTGCCGTGGCGGCGCTCGGCCTGCCAGGCGCGCAGGATGCGCCAGAACGCGTCATCGCCGACGATCTGGCGCAGCCCCTCGACGGTCATCGCGCCGCGGTCGTAGACGGCCTCGCCGAACAGGTCCTCGCTGCGGCGCGGGATCACCGGCTTCCACAGCGGGCGCAGCCGCGTGCCCTCGCGCTCGGAGCGCTTCCACAGCCGGTCCCAGCGGTCGGCCGTCGTGAGCTTCGAGCCGCCCACCTCCTGCGCGTACAGCCACTCCGACCACACCGCGAAGCCCTCGGCCAGCCAGATGTCGGGCCAGCGCGCGAACCCGACGCTGTCGCCCCACCACTGGTGCGCGAGCTCGTGCGTCAGCGCGCGCACGCCGCGCTCGACGTACACGGGCTTCGTCTGGACCTCGAGCGCGTAGCCGATGTAACCGGCGTTGGCGACGATCGCGCCGGCCGAGCCGAAGGGGTAGGGGCCGTAGGCCGACGCCAGGAAGTCGAGCGTCGCGCCCTGCCGGCGCAGCAGGTCGCGAACGCGGCGCAGCCCCGCGCGGGTGATGGCCGGCAGCGGCGCGCCGACCTGCTCATGGCCCGGCCAGGGGCGCCGGTTGGTGTTGGCGGCGAGGTCGACCGCGTTGAACAGCGGGATGCCCGCCGGCGAGCGGTGGCGCTCCACGGCATAGCGCCCGACCGTCGCGGTGGCCAGGTACGGCGCCATCGGCAGGTCCTCGCGCCAGCGGTGGGTCGTCCAGCGCCCGCGCGTGCGCCGCGACGCCAGCCGGCCGTTGGAGATCCCCCACAGGCCGCGGGGGACCGTGATCGCGACCGCGAACGTGGCCTTGTCGGCCGGCGTGTTGTTGGCCGGGAACCAGCCCATCGCCCCGATCGGCTCGCCCAGCGTCACGATGCCGGTGTCGGTCGGGATGGTTCCCTCCCACGAGCCGTCCGGGTCGACCACGGGCCGCGCGCGCCCGCCGTAGCGGACGGTGACCTGGAAGGAGGTCCCGCTCGGGATGCCGGCCGCGGGCGTGACCACGAGCTTGGAGCGCTCGCGCCGGCCGCGCGGGCGGCGCTGGACGAAGCGCGCCGGGGCGCCGTCGACGTGCACCGAGCGGACGCGCAGACCCTGCAGGTCGAGCCCGAAGCTCGACAGGTCCTGGGTCGCGGTCGCGGTCATCGTCGCCGTCGCGCGCAGGCGCCGCCTCTGCGGCCGGTAACGCAGGGCGATCGCGTAGTGCGCGGCGTCGTAGCCGCCGTTGCCGACCCACGGGAACAGCGGGTCGCCGCCGGACAGCGCGCCGGGCGCGAACGACGGCGACCGCGCGGAGGCGGCCGCCGGGAGGGCGGCCAGGAGCAGGACGGCGGCGAGCGCGACGAGCGGGCGCATGGCGGCGCGACGATACCGGCGCGCCGCGACCGCGTCCGCCGCCCGGCCCGCGGCTACGCTCTCGGCGTGCCGCCCGCTCCGCCCGCGGTCGCCGTCGACGGCGTCTCGAAGACCTTCCGCCTGCCCCATGAGCGCGTGCACACGCTCAAGGAGCGGGCGCTGCATCCGCTGCGGCGGATGGGCCACGAGGCGTTCCCGGCGCTGCGCGACGTCAGCTTCGCCGTCGACCACGGCGAGTTCTTCGGCATCGTCGGGCGCAACGGCAGCGGCAAGTCGACCCTGCTGAAGCTGCTGGCCGGGATCTACGCCGCCGACCGCGGCCGCATCTACGTCAACGGGCGCATGTCCACGTTCATCGAGCTGGGGGTCGGGTTCAACAACGACCTGCCCGCGCGCGACAACGTGATGATCAACGCGACGATGCTCGGCCTCAGCCCGCGCGAGGCGCGCCGCCGCTACGACGCGGTCATCGACTTCGCCGAGCTGCGCGAGTTCGAGGACCTCAAGCTGAAGAACTACTCGTCGGGCATGGAGGTCCGGCTCGCGTTCAGCGTCATGATGCAGGTCGACGCCGACGTGCTGCTCATCGACGAGGTGCTGGCGGTCGGCGACGCCTCGTTCCAGCAGAAGTGCTTCGACGAGTTCGCCCGCATCCGCCGGGCCGGCAAGACCGTGCTGCTCGTGACCCACGACATGGGCAACGTGCAGCGCTTCTGCGACCGCGCGATGCTGCTCGAGCGCGGCCAGGTGGTCGAGCTCGGCGACCCCGACCGCGTCGCGGCCCGCTACCTGGAGCTGAACTTCAACCAGGGCGACGTCGAGGCCACCCGCGAGGAGGCCGACGCCGGCCGCTACGGCGACCGGCGCGCCGAGATCGTCGAGGCGTGGTTCGAGGACGAGGCCGGCGAGCGCGTGCAGACGATCCCCGGCGGGGCGCGGCTGGCGTTCTGCTTCCGCGCCCGGTTCCGCGAGGAGGTCGCCGACCCGCTGTTCGGCGTCGTGCTCGCCGACGACCGCGGCACGCCGGTGTTCGAGGCGTCCAACGTGCTGCTCGAGCCGGCCGGCACGTTCGCCGCCGGCGACGAGGCGACCGTGCGGATCGCCTTCGACTGCGTGCTGTCGTCGGGGCGCTACGAGGCGACGCCGGCGATCGCCCGCGGCGGCAGCGGCGTCGCCTGGATCGACCGGCGCGAGCGGTTCGCCTCGATCGTCGTCGCGTCGGCGCGCTCCACCGACGCCGTCCTCGACGTCCCGTTCGCGCTGGAGGTGCGCTCGCGTGAGCGCCGTTGAGCCGTCGCTGGGGCGCCAGATCAAGGGGCCGTCGGCGGTCGGGACCGACCCGCGCCGCTTCTGGCACCTGACCCGCGCGCTCGCCGTCACCGAGTTCAAGCTGCGCTTCTTCGGCTCGGTGCTCGGCTACGCCTGGCAGGTCATGCGGCCGCTGCTGCTGTTCGGCGTCCTCTACGTGCTGTTCACGCAGATCGTCAAGATCGGCGGCGATGTCCCGATGTACGGTGTCGCGCTGCTGCTCGGCCTCGTGCTCTACACGTTCCTGTCGGAGGCCAGCGGCAGCGCGGTCACGTCGATCGTCGACCGCGAGAACCTCGTGCGCAAGATCGAGTTCCCGCGCCTCGCCGTCCCGCTCAGCGTCGTGCTCACCGCGCTGTTCAACCTGGGGCTGAACCTGTGCGTCGTGGCGATCTTCCTGCTCGCGTCGGGCGGCTCGGTGCGGTGGTCGTGGCTGGAGCTGATCCCGCTCGTCGCGCTGCTGGCCGTGCTGGCCAGCGGCCTGGCGATGCTGCTCAGCGCCCTGTACGTCCGCGCCCGCGACCTGAAGCCGATCTGGGACGTCGTCCTGCAGATCCTGTTCTACGGCTCGCCGATCTTCTACGCGGTGGAGACCGTGCAGGAGTCCGCGCCCGACTGGGTCGCCAAGGCGCTCATGCTCAACCCGTTCGCGGCGATCCTGCAGCAGGCCCGCCACGCGGTCGTCAGCCCCGAGTACGACACGGCGGCCGCGGCGATCGGCGGCACGTGGCGGCTGCTGGCGCCTCTGGCGGTGATCGCGGTGGTCTTCGTCGCCGGCTACCTCGTCTTCCGTCGCGCGGCGCCCCGCCTGGCGGAGGACCTGTGAAGGCCTCGCCCATGGGGCTCGTCCTTCATTGCGAGAACTCGCCGGGGGCTCCTTCTCGCGGGCGCGAGGTGTCCCTGTGAGCGTGGAACCCTCGCCCATGGGGCTCGTCCTTCATTGCGAGAACTCGCCGGGGGCTCCTTCTCGCGGGCGCGAGGTGTCCCTGTGAGCGTGGAACCCTCGCCCATGGGGCTCGTCCTTCAATGCGAGAACTCGCCGGGGCTCCTTCTCGCGGGCGCGAGGTGTCCCTGTGAGCGTGGAACCCTCGCCCATGGGGCTCGTCCTTCATTGCGAGAACTCGCCGGGGCTCCTTCTCGCGGGCGCGAGGTGTCCCTGTGAGCGTGGAACCCTCGCCCATGGGGCTCGTCCTTCATTGCGAGAACTCGCCGGGGGCTCCTTCTCGCGGGCCGGAGGTGCCCGTTTGAGACGCGCCCGTGCCCGCGCCGCCCTCGGCCGCGCGTATGCGCGCGCCTGGCGGAGGGCCGCCCCGCGGTCGGCGCGCACGATGCCGAGCCTGCCCGCCGAGCCGCTGTCGCGCCGCTTCGGCCAGGACCGCGGCCGGCCGATCGACCGCGTCTACATCGAGCGCTTCCTCGAGCGGCACGCCGCCGACCTGCGCGGGCGCGGCGTCGAGATCTACGAGCCGACCTACCTGCGCCGCTTCGGCCGCTGCGAGCGCATCGACGTCCTCGACCTCGACCCCGCCTCGGCGCAGGCGACGATCCACGGCGACTTCGACGCGCTCCCGGCCGCGGCGTTCGACTGCTTCGTCTGCACCCAGACGCTGTCCGCGGTCGGCGACCCGCTGGAGAAGCTGCGCCAGGCGCACGCGGCGCTGAAGCCCGGCGGCGTGCTGCTCGTGACCGTCCCGAACATCACGCCCGACATCCCGGGCGAGGCGTTCCCCGACCACCTGCGCTACACCGCGCACGGGCTGCGCGCGCTCGCCGCGCAGGTGTTCCCCGACCCCGATGTGCGGGCCCACGGCAACCTCCGCACGGCCGCCGCGTTCCTGTACGGGCTGGCCGCGCACGAGCTCGAGCCGGCCGACTTCGAGCACGACGACCCGGCGTTCGAGCTGGTCGTCACGCTGCGCGCGGTGCGGCCGCCGCGCTAGCCTCCGGCCGCCTATGCAACGCCTCGACACGCGCCTGCCGGGCCCCATCCTGCTGCAGCCCACCGTCCACGGCGATGCGCGCGGCTTCTTCGTCGAGACGTACCGCGAGAGCACGTTCGCGCAGGTCGGGATCGAGACGACGTTCGTGCAGCACAACCACTCGCGCTCGTCGAAGGGCGTCCTGCGCGGCATGCACTACCAGATCGGCCTGGCCAAGCACGTGCGCTGCGCGCGCGGGCGGATCCTCGACGTGATCGTCGACATCCGCCGCGGCTCGCCGCACTTCGGGCAGTGGGAGGCGTTCACGCTCGACGACGAGAGCCACCAGCAGCTGTTCGTGCCCGCCGGCTTCGCGCACGGGTTCCTCGTGCTGTCCGACGTGGCCGACGTCGTCTACCTGCAGGACGACTACTACGACCCGGAGCGGGACCGCGGGATCGCCTACGACGACCCCGACGTCGGCATCCGCTGGCCCGTGGACGTCGACCTGCTGCTGTCCGACCGCGACCGCAACCAGCCGCGGCTGGCCGACGTGCCGGACGAGGACCTCCCCGAGTACGCCTAGACCCGCACGCGGACGGGCGCCGGAAGACGCCCGATCGGCCCTATCCTTGCCCACGGTGCGCGCCCGCCTGCCCGACATCTCGCCGCGGACCTACGCCCGGATCACGACATTCGCGCTGGCGACCCTGGTCATCATCGTGCTGACCGGGGCGGCCGTGCGGGTCACCGGCTCCGGCCTGGGCTGCCCGAGCTGGCCCGACTGCAACGGCTCTTTCGTGCAGACCGAGCTCGACACCCACGGCGCGATCGAGTACGGCAACCGCCTCTTCACCGGCGTGGTCAGCATCGCGACGATCGCCGCCGCGCTGTGCGCGTTCCTGCGCGTCCCGTTCCGGCGCGACCTGGCGATCATCGGCCTGCTGCTGCCGCTCGGCGTCGTCGCCCAGGCGGTGCTCGGCGGCCTCACCGTGCTGTTCGACCTGCAGCCCGGGTTCGTCATGGGCCACTTCCTGCTGTCGCAGCTGTGCATCGCCGCCGCCGCGGCGCTGTGCTGGCGCGCCCGCCACGAGCCGGGCGACCGGCCGCGCGTCGCCGACCGCTGGGCGGTGCTGCCCGTCCGCGCGCTGCTCGTCTACGGCGGGGTCGTCCTGTTCGCCGGCACGATGGCGACCGGCGCCGGCCCGCACGCGGGCGCGTCGGGCACCGGCGAGCTCGTCGACCGCATCGCCTTCTGGGGCGGGCACACGATGAAGCGCCTGATCGAGTGGCACGGGCGACTGGGCACCGGGCTGCTCATCGGCGCGGTGATCGTGTGGGTCATCCTGCGCCGCCGCTGCGCGAACCCCGAGGTCCGCCGCGCGATGACCGTCGTCATCGGGCTCATCTGCCTGCAGGGCGCGATCGGCCTGTGGCAGTACGAGGTCGGCGTGCCGGCCGAGCTCGTGTGGATCCACGTGGGCGTCGCGACGTTCACCTGGCTGGCGCTGCTGTGGGCGACCGCCGCCGCGGGGACGCTCGCCCCCGCCACGGCCGCGGCCGTCCGTCCGGCTCAGCGCGCAGTGCCGGTGAACGACCGCGTCCGGGCGTAGGTCGGCGCGCGCCGCGGACGCCCGGGGAGGAGCCGGCGCCACGAGCTGCGCCGGCGGCTCCAGGTGCGCTCGCGCCGCTGCATCGACGACGCGTAGATGAAGGCGGGACGCTCCATCTGCACCGCGCAGCCGACCATGTCCGCGGCCGGCCCGTCAAGGGCTCCGCGGCCGAAGACCCCGCATTCTCCGCCTTCTTCTCACCGCGCGTCCGCGGGCAGCGCACGCAGGACCAGGAGCGCGATGTCGTCGCGCTGGGCCTCCTGGTCCTGGAAGCCGACGAGCGCCTCGACGATCGCGGTCGCGACCGCCCCCGCCGGCTTGCCCGCCGTGCCCGCGACGAGCGCGCGCAGGCGCCGCGCGCCGAAGCGGTCGTGCGGGCCGCGGATGTCGGTGACGCCGTCGGTGTAGAGCAGGACGTCGTCGCCGGGGTCCAGCCGCAGCGTCACGTCGCTCCAGTGCCCGTTCGGGAACGCGCCGAGGAGCGTGCCGGGGCGGCCGAGCTCGTCGACGATGCCGCTCGGCCGGCTGCGCAGCGGCAGCGGATGCCCGGCGCAGGCGAGCGTCATCGTCACCCCGTCGCCACCGTCCGGCTCGATCCGCGCGCACAGCGCGGTGCACAGGCGCCGGCGGTCGTCGTCGTGGACGAGGACGTGGTTGAGGCGCTCCAGGATGCGGCTGGGGTCGCGCTCGTAGAACGACGCGGTGCGGATCGTGTGGCGGGCGAGCGCGGTGATCGCGGCGGCGGCCGGGCCCTTGCCGGTGACGTCGCCCATCACGACCATCCACGCGCGCGGCTCCCCGGGCAGCTCGAACACGTCGTAGAAGTCGCCGCCGACGGTCTCGCCGCCCGCGGCCGCGCGGAAGCGCGCCGCCATCTCGATGCCGGGGACCTCGGGCAGCGTCGGCGGCAGCAGCGCCGCCTGCAGCGTCGAGGCGATCCCGGCGTGCTCGCGGTGCACGCGCGCGTGCTCCACCGCGATCCCGGCCCGGCGGCCGAGCTCCTCGGCCAGCAGCAGGTCGTCGGTCGTCAGCCGCCGCTGCGACTCGATCGTGCCCATCGTGATCGTGCCGATGGTCCGCCCGCCGGCCGTCATCGGCACGATCAGCACCGACCTGGCGCCGACCGCGCGCAGCGCCTCGAGCTGCTCCGGGTCGCCGGCGGCGACGCGCAGCAGCTCGTCGGTGATCTCCGGGTACAGCTCCGAGGTGCCGGTGCGCATGACCTGCGGCGGGCCGATCGGCACGCCCGGCTGCTCGGCGCGGTCGCGGATCACGAGCGTCGCGTCCTTCGTGCGCTCCGGCGCGCGGTCCGCGGTCGCGACGCGCCGCAGCACCCCGCGCTCGTCGGGCATGTCGACCGCGCACCAGTCGGCCAGGTCGGGGACCGCGGCCCGCGCCACCTCGCGCAGCGTCGTCTCCGGGTCCAGCGACGCCGTCAGCAGCTTGCTGGCCTGCGCGAGGAACGTCTGCGCGAGCTCCCGCCGGCGCTGCTCGGTGATGTCCTCGATGACGTTCACCGCCAGGCGCGGGCGCCCGTCGGGCCCGAGGACGGGCGTGGCCTTGTTCAGCCGCCACCAGCGCCTGCCGGTGGCGCGCTCGACGACCTCCAGGACGAGCTGCGGGCTGCGCTCTCCGGCCAGCGCGCGCGGTCCGGGCAGCCGGTCGTAGCCGACCGGATCGCCCTGCTCGTCGCGGATCTCCCACCGGCGCAGGATCTCCTGCGGGTGGGTCCGCAGCATCGCCTCCACGCTCTCGAAGCCGCTGAGCCGGGCCGCCGCCTCGTTGGCGTACAGCAGGTTCCCGTCGGGGCCCTGCACGGTGATCGCGTCGGCGAGCGCCCCGATGACCGCCTGCAGGTCGGACGAGATCGCGCCGAGCTCGCGGCCCAGGCGCGCGTGGTCGATCGCCAGGCCCGCGCGCCGGGCGACGGCCGAGGCGACCTCGAGGTCGTCGCGCTCGTAGCGCCGGCCGCCGACGAGCCGCACGAGCGCGAGCGTGCCGATCGTCCGCCCGCGCGCCGAGAGCGGGACGACGATCAGCGACGCGTACCCGGCGTGGCGCATGAACGCCAGGTGCTCGTCGTCGGTGGCCCAGCGCTGCAACTGGGCGTCGCGCGTCACGTGCTCGAGCATCGGCTCGCCGGTGCGGATCACGGCGGCGACGGGGTGGTCGCTGTCGGGCTGCACGGGATGGCGCCGGCGCGACTCGCGCACCCCCGCCGCGATCTGCGGGTCCCGCGCCGCGGCGCCCCCGAGGACGAACCGCCCGTCCGGCGTCATCAGGTCGACGACGCACAGGTCGGCGAGCAGCGGCACGGGCAGCGCCGCGATCGCCTCGAGGTTGTCCATCGGGTCGGCGCCGCTCTCGAAGAGGGCGCTCGCGCGGGCGAGCAGGTCGGCGCGGGCGAGCGTGCGCTCGGCCTCCTCACGGGCGTGGCGATGGCGCTCGCGGGAGCCGGCGACCGCGGCGGCCAGGCCGGCGCCGACCGCGACCGTCGTGATCGCGACGAGGTGGTTGGCGGTCGAGACCTCCTCGGCCACCAGCCCGAGCACGACCGCGCCGAGCACCGAGATCACCCCGATCGTGGTCGTGCCGCGCGCGCCCGCCGTCGCGGCCGCGACCAGCGGCCCGACGACGAGCAGCGGGACGAGCGCCGTCGTCCCGCCGATCGCGACATCGAGCACCACGAGCGCCAGGGTGACCGCCAGCGCCGGCGCGAGGGTGCGCACGCTCCGGAGCATCCGCGCGCGACTCTACCCAGGCGCGCCCGGTGGCCCGGACGGGAGTACGAGTCCGCGACCGCGCGATCGCGGATCGCGCCGGACCGGCGGATCGGTCAGGCCGGCTTCACGGCCTGGATCGAGACGCTCACGACGCCGTAGATCGCGACGGCCTCCAGCGCGCGCTGGGAGACGAAGCGGTAGTTGGGGTTGAGCCGGACGGCCTCGACGCTCAGGCCCGCGTCGCGGATGTGCTCGACGTAGCGCTCGAGCGGGACCGAGCCGGCGATGCAGGCGGCCCACAGCTGCGTGTTGGCGCGGGTGCGCGGGCGCAGCTCGCGCGCGCTGACGATGTCGGCGATCGCCAGGCGCCCGCCGGGCCGCAGCGCGTCGGCGGCGGCCGCAAACGCGCGCGCCTTGTCGGGCACGAGGTTGAGCACGCCGTTGGAGACGACCGCGTCGAAGCTCGCGGGCTCGACCGGCGGCTCCTCGACGTAGCCGTGCAGGAAGCACACGTGCTGCAGGCCGGCGAGGTCGCGCAGCGTGCGCGCCTTGCCGAGCTGCTCCTCGGTCATGTCGACGCCGACGACCGCGCCGGTCGGGCCGACGAGGTGGCCGGCCACGAACGCGTCGGTGCCGGCGCCGCTGCCGAGGTCCAGGACGCGGTCCCCCGGGCCGATCTGCGCGAGGTCGAGCATGTGGCCGACGCCCGCGTAGGAGGCGAGCGCCTCGGCCGGCACGGCGTCCAGCCACTCCTGCGGATAGCCCAGGCGCTTGGCCAGCGCGCGGCCCATCTCGAAGTGGAAGTCGCCGCCCGGGTCGCGGGCGACGTCGCGGTACATGGCGCGGATCTGGCGGCGGACCTCGTCGAGGTCGACGTCCAGGGCGGGGGTGGCGATCATGGTGGCTCCAGTGCGGTCGGGTGAGCTGATGCGGGCACCCTCCGTCACCGGCCTTCCCACGACCTTCCCGGCGCGGGAAGGCCGCAGGAAGGCGGCTGCGGGAGCCTGCGCGGCGATGTCGCCGACCGTCCCACCCGCCCGACGCGTCCTCGCGACGCTGCTGTTCACCGACGTCGCCGGCTCCACCGAGCACGCCGCGGCGCTGGGCGACGAGCGCTGGCACGCGCTGCTGGCGCGCCACGACGCCGCGCTGCGGCGCGCCGTGGCCGCGCACGGCGGCCGGCTCGTCAACCAGTTCGGCGACGGCGCGCTGGCGCTCATGCCCGGTCCCTCCGCCGCCGTGGACGCCGCCGAGGCCCTGCGCGACGGGGTCGCCGCGGCCGGGCTGGAGGTGCGGGCGGGCGTCCACGCCGGCGAGTGCCTGCTCGCGGGCGGCGACGTGCGTGGCCTGACCGTCCACGTCGCCGCCCGGGTCGCCGCGCTCGCGCAGCCGGGCGAGATCCTCGTCTCGCGCACGGTCGCCGACCTCCTGCTCGGCTCCGGCCGGCGGCTGGAGGACCGCGGCGAGCACGCCCTGCGCGGCGTCCCGGGCCGCTGGCGCCTCCACGCGCCGGTCGCCGCGCCGGTCGTGCAGGCGCCGCGGTTGTCGGTCGTCGCATGACGCGGCAGACTCGCCCCGTGCATCGCCTGGACGTCCATGTGCTCGGCGGCTTCGCGGTGGAGGTGGACGGGGTCCCCATCCCGCCCGCGAGCTGGCCGCAGCGGCGCGCCGCCGACCTCGTGAAGCTGCTGGCGCTGGAGCCCGGACACCGGCTCCCGCGAGACCGGGTGCTCGACGCGCTGTGGCCGCACCTGGCCCCCGAGGCCGCCGCGGCCGCCCTCCACAAGGCCGCGCACTACGCGCGGCGGGCGCTGGGGGAGCGCGACGCCGTGGTCGTCGCCGGCGGCGTCGTCGCGCTCGCGCCCGGCGCCGAGGTGCGCACCGACTGGGAGCGCTTCGAGGCCGACCCCGCCGCGCCCTACGACGGCGAGCTGCTGCCCGACGATCGCTACGAGGAGTGGACGGCGGCGCCGCGCGAGCGCCTGCGGACGCTGCACCGCGAGCGGCTGCGCGAGCAGGGGCGCTGGGAGGAGCTGGCGCGGGTCGACCCCGCCGACGAGGAGGCCGCCCGGGCGCTCATGCGCGCGGCCGCCGCAGTCGGCGATCGCACCGGCGCCGTCCGGCGCTTCCGCGCGCTGCAGGCGGAGCTGGCCGACCTCGGCGTGCAGCCGTCGGCGGCGACCCGGCGCCTGTTCGTCGAGGTCTCGCGCGGGCCCGCCGTGCAGGCGCCGCTGGGGACGCTGGAGCCGCTGGCGCGGCGCGCGCCCGAGCTCGCCCTGGCCGTCGACGCGCTCGAGGCGGCCGAGCGCGACCGGGGCGGCCTGCTCCTGGTCACCGGCGAGGCCGGCAGCGGCAAGACCGCGCTGGCCGAGGCGATCCTCGCGCAGGCCGCCCAGCGCCGCTGGCACACGCTGCGCGGCAGCACCGGCGACCTCGCCCCGGGCCGGCTCGGGGTGGTGCGCGAGGCGGCGGCGCCGCTGATCGCCGAGCGCCCCGACCTGATCGCCAACCTGGCGCCGGGCCAGGCCGCCGAGCTCGGCGCCGGCGCGCCGGGCGCGCCCGCGCTGGCCGAGCTGCTGGCCTGCGCGGCGACCGAGCGCGGCTGCGCGGTGCTCCTCGACGAGCTGCACGTCGCCGACGAGGGGACGATCGACCTGCTCGTCCCGCTGGCGCGGGCGGCCGCGTCGCGCTGCCTGCTCGTCATCGCCTGCTGGCAGACCTCGCAGGCGCGGGCCCAGCTGCAGCGGACGGCCGCCGCGCTCGTGGCCCGGCGGCTGGCGACGCCGATCACGCTGGAGCCGCTGGAGGCGGTGGTCGCCGGGCCGACGCGCTACGCCACCACGAGCGACGGCGCGCGCATCGCCTACCAGGTGCACGGCGACGGCCCGCTCGACGTCGTGTTCGTGCCCGGTTGGGTCTCCAACGTCGAGCACTACTGGGAGATGCCGTCCGCGCGGCGCCTGTTCGGCCGCCTGGCCCAGCGCGCGCGCCTCATCCTCTGGGACAAGCGCGGCACCGGCCTGTCGGACCCGGTCGCCAGCCCGCCCACGCTGGAGGAGCGGATGCTCGACATGTCGGCGGTGATGGCCGCCGCCGGCAGCGAGCGCGCGGTGCTGTTCGGGGTGTCCGAGGGCGGGCCGATGAGCCTGCGCTTCGCGGCGGAGCGGCCCGCCGCCGTGACGGGTCTCGTGCTGCTGGCCACCGCGCCGCGCTTCTACGCGGCCGACGACTTCCCGGCCGGCTGGGCGCCGGCGATCGCCGACCGCTACGCGGCCGAGATGTACGAGCACTGGGGCACCGGCGCGCTGCTGGAGGTCTTCGCCCGCGACGTCGCCCACGACCCGCTCAGCCGCGAGCTGTTCGCGCGCTACCAGCGGGCCGGGGCCAGCCCCGCGATGGGCAGGGCGATGGTCGAGGCGATGCGCGACATCGACGTGCGTCCGCTGCTGGGCGCCATCCGCGCGCCGACGCTCGTCCTGCACCGCACGAAGGACCGCATGATCCCCGTGGAGGGCGCGCGCCTCATCGCGCGCGAGGTGCCCGGCGCGCTGCTCGTCGAGCTGACGGGCCGCAACCACTTCCCGTTCCTCGGCGACGTCGACCCCGTGCTGGACGAGATCGAGCCGTTCCTGGAGCGGCTCGAGGCCGGCGCCGGCCGCTGAGCGGCCGCCTCAGGCGGCGACCGCGGCGCGTCCGGCGCCGGCGATGAGCCCGGCGAGGTGCGCGGCGTCCGCGCCGACCCCGCCGATCATGTGCGACGTGCGCCGGTGCTGGAACGGCAGCCCGAGCGCCAGCAGGCCCGGGACGGGCGTGACGCCGCGGCGGTGGCGCAGCTCGCCGTCGGGACCGACCGCCTCGGCCGGCAGCCAGTCGTAGCGGCGCGTGAACCCGGTCGCCCACACGATCGTGGAGATCCCGGCCGCCGGCAGGTCCAGCGCGCACACGCCGGGTCCGAGGTCCAGCGGCGCCGGGCCGGGCGCCGCGTCGAAGGCGAGGCTCGCGGCCTGCGCGTGGGCGCGCACGTGCGCGGCCTCGAAGCGGTCGAGCAGGCGGCGCATGCGGGCGTCGGCGGCCGCCGCGACCGCGCCCAGGTCGCCGCCGAAGCGCGCCGTGGCGCCGTCCCACCCGACCAGGCGCCCGGCCAGCAGCACGCCGTGGCGGCGCAGGACGCCGAGGCCGAGGTCCTCGCCGCCGTTGGCGCCGGTCAGCACGAGGCTGGCGGCGCGGCGCGCGGCCGCGGGGTCGGCGACCTCGTCGATCGTGCGGTCCAGCTCGCCGATGCGCCGCAGCCAGCACCACGCGTCGGCGCCGCGGTGGCGGCGCACCATGCGCGCGTGGCGGCCGGCGGCCAGCACGACGGTCCGCCCGGCGCGGCGCAGCTCGAGCGCCAGCTGCTGGCCGCTCGGTCCCGCGCCCACCACGAGCACGCCGCCGGGCGGCAGCGCGTCGGCGCAGCGGTAGGCGGCCGCGTGCAGCTGCGCCACCTGGGGCGGGGCGCCCGCCGCGACCCCGGGCAGCTTCGGCACGGCGGCCGCGCCGGTGGCGACGACCACGTTGCGCGCGCGCCACGTGCCGCCGTCCGTCGCGACGAGCAGGCCCTCGCGGCCCCGGCGCACGTCGAGCACGCGCGTGCGCTCGAGCACCGGCGCCTCGGTCGCGGCGGCGTACGCCTCCAGGCGGGCGATCAGCGCGTCGCGGGTGGGGTACCCGTCGGGATCGGCGATCGGCGTGTCGCCGGGCAGGCGGTTCATCCAGTTGGGGGTCAGCAGCGTCAGCGACGGCCAGCGCTCGCGCCAGCGCTGGGCGACGCGTCCGCGCTCCAGGAGCACGTGCTCCACGCCGGAGGCGCTCAGCTCGCGGCTGAGCGCCAGTCCGGCCTGGCCGGCGCCGACGATGAGGGTGTCGACGCGGGGCATGTCAGGGGGCCACCTGGATCCCCACGGGCACGCCGTTGGTGACCATGTCGAAGACGGCCGAGCGCTGCTGCGCGCGGGTGACCAGCGCGACCAGCGTCTCCTTCGGCGCATCGCCCTCGACGCGGAAGGTCACGCGGATGCGCTCGAACCCGTTGCGGTGGTCGTCCGACAGGCCGAGCGCACCCTGCACGTCCATGTCGCCCTCGAGCGTGGACTCGACGCGCGTCAGGCGGACGCCGCGCGCGGAGGCGATGTAGACGAGCGTGGTCGTCAGGCACGCGGCGAGCGCGTGCAGCAGGTACTCGGCCGGGTTGGGCCCGGTGTCGGTCCCGAGCAGGATCGCGGGCTCGCCCGCGTCGACGGCGAACGGACGCTCGCGCGACGTGTCCTCGCCGCCGGCGGCGTAGAAGTCCTTGATCGTCGAGCGGTTGTGCGCGCCGCCCAGCCACTCGTTGCGGGCGCGGAACGTGAACTTCGCCAGCTCCGGGCGCTCCTTCAGGAGGTCGAGCGTGCCGAACAGCTGCTCGGTGTCGACGCCGTTGCGGACGGTCTCCTGGACCTGAGTCATGCGGGGCTCCTTCTGTCCGCGGGCGCCGGTGGCGCCCGCCTCGTGGGTCGTGACGGCGGGGACCCTCTCGGAGCCGCCTTCCCGGAACCTTCCGAACCCCGTTCGAGACGGAGGACATCGTTCCCAGCGGGGGTCCGCGGTCTGGGAGGATCGGCGCATGGACGTGGAGGTGCGCCTGCTGGGGGGCTTCGACGTGCGGGTCGACGGACGCGCGCTGCCGCCCGACGCCTTCGAGCAGCGGCGGGCCGCCGACCTCGTGAAGCTGCTGGCGCTCGCGCACGGCCACCGGCTGGCGCGCGACGAGGTGGTCGAGCAGCTGTGGCCGCACCTGGCGGCCGAGGCCGGCGTCGCCAACCTGCACAAGGCCGCCCACTACGCGCGGCGCGCGCTGGGCGCCCGCGAGGCGGTCGTGCTGCGCCAGGGGATGGTCGAGCTGGCGCCCGGCGGGACCGTGCGCACCGACGTCGAGCGCTTCGAGGACGGCGACCTCGCCGCCTACGGCGGCGAGTTGCTGCCCGACGACCGCTACGAGGCGTGGACGGCGGCCGCGCGCGAGCGGGTGCGCGAGCGGCGGATGCGGACGCTGCGCGCCGGGGGACGCTGGCACGACGTGCTCGCCGAGGACCCGGCCGACGAGGAGGCCCACCGCGAGCTGATCCGCGCCGAGCTGGAGGCCGGCAACCGCCAGGGCGCCGCCCGCCGCTTCCACATCCTCCGCGACGAGCTGGCGCGGCTGGGCCTGCAGCCCGACCCGGAGACCGTCGCGCTGTACGAGGAGGCCGCCCGCGGGGAGGTCGTGCAGGCGCCGCGGTCGCTGGCCGGCCCGGTCGTCGGGCGCCGCGAGGAGCTGGCCGAGGCGGTCCGGGCGCTGCGGCTGGCCGCCGACGGCCGCGGCTGCACGCTCGTGATCGCCGGCGAGGCCGGCATGGGCAAGACGCGGCTCGTCGAGGCGCTGATGCAGGGCGCCGAGCGGCGCGGCCTGCACACGCTGCGCGGCGCCGGGCGCGACGCCGAGGGCGCGCCGCCCTACGGCGCGGTCGTCGAGGCGCTCGACCCGCTGCTGCGCCGCCGGCCCGACCTGCTCGAGCGCCTGGGCGACGGCTCACGCCGCGCGCTGGCGCTGCTCACCCCCGCCGCCGGGCACGCCGAGGGGGTCGCCGCCCCCGAGCGCCACCGGTTGCTGGCGGCGATCGGCCACCTGCTCGACGAGGCGGCGCGCGAGCGCGGCCTCGTGCTCGTGCTCGAGGACCTGCACGCGGCCGACGAGGCGACGCTGCGGCTCGTCGACTACCTCAGCGGCGCGGCGCGCGCCACGCCGCTGATCGTCGTCGCCACGCTGCGCCCGCCGCCGGCCGGCGCCCCGGCCGACCGGCTCGTGCGCGGGCTGGCCGACCGGCGCGCCGCGGTCGTCATGCGCCTGGGCCCGCTCGACGACGACGCCGTGCGCGAGATCGGCGAGCGGGCGGCCCGCGCGCCGCTCGACCCCGCCGCCGCCGACGCGCTCGTCGTCGCCGCGGCCGGCAACCCGTTCTACGCCCAGGAGCTCGGCGCGACCGCCACGCCCGGCGGCGGCGACGTCCGCGTGCCGCCGCGCCTGGCCGACCTGCTCGACGCGCGCCTGGACCGGCTCGGCCCCGAGCCCGACGGTGTGCTCGTCGCGCTCGTCGTGCTCGACGACGGCGCCGAGCCCGCGGCGCTCGCCGCCGCCGCGGGGACCGACCCGGCCACGGTCGACGCCGCGCTGGAGCGGGCGGCCGCTGCGGGCGTGCTGGGCGCCGAGGACGGCGGCTGGCGCTTCCGCCATCCGCTGTTGCGCGAGGCCGCCGGCGCGCGGGGTGCCCGAGGCGCTGCAGGTCGCCGCGCACGGCCGGGTCGCCGACTGGCTGGCCGCCCACGACGGCGCGCCCGAGCGCATCGCCCACCACCTGGTCGCCGCCGGCCGCGGCGAGGAGGCCGTCGCCCCGCTCGAGGCGGCCGCGCGCCGTGCCGCCCGGATCGGCGCCTACGGCGACGGGCGCCGCTGGGTCGAGCTGGCGCTGCGCCATGCGCCCGTGGCGCAACGGCCCGCGCTCTACGCGCTGCTGGGCGACCTGCGCTTCGCCACCGGCGACCGCGCCGCGGTCGCCGCCTACATGACCGCGGTGCGCAGCGCGACGCCGGCGGAGGCGATCGACCTGCGCATCAAGCTCTCGCGCGCCCTCGTGGCCGCGGGCGACGTCGAGGGGGCGCACGCCCCGCTCGTCGACCTGCCGGAGGGCACCGGCGCCCAGCACGCCCGGGTCGCGGTCGCCCGTGGGGTCCTGGCGTGGTACGGCGGCGACATGGACGAGGCCGTGCGGCAGGTCGAGGTCGCGGAGCGCCATGCCGGCGACGAGGCGCTCGACGACATCGTGGAGCTGCGCGCGATGGTGGCCCACGCCCAGGGGCGCTGGGAGCCGCACGCGCTGATGGAGCTCACCGGCGGCTGGCAGGTCCCGGACCTGGCGGGCCGCATGTCGGACGCCTACCTGTGCGTCACCCAGTACGCGCTGCAGACCACCGAGCCGTTCGAGCGGCTGCTGGCGTTCGCGCGGGACCTGCGGGAGAAGGCCCGGCGCGCCGGCGCGCGCCGCGGAGAGGCGTTCGGCGCCACGCTGCTCGGCGAGGCGCTGCTGCTGACCGGCGACGCGGAGGCGGCGCGCCGGCAGCTCACCGACGCGGTCCGGCTCAACCACGAGGTCGGCGCGATCGGCGGCGAGGCGCTCGCGCGCACCCGGCTGGCGGAGGCGCTGGCGATGACCGGCGATGAGGTGGGCAGCCTGGCCCACCTCGACGAGGCGATCGAGCTCGCCCACGCGTCGACGGTCGTCCGCCACATGCTGTTCATCGTGTACGCGGTCTCGATCCGCCTGCGGTCGGACCCGGCGGCGGCCCTGGCCGCGGTCGACGTCGCCGAGGTCGTCCTCGAGGACCAGCGCGGATGCGGGTTCTGCCCGATCGGCTACGAGCTCACCGCCGCGTCGGCGTGCGCCCGGGCGGGCGAGCCGGTCCGCGGTCGGGAGCTGCTGGACACCGCGGTCAGGCGGTCGCGGATGTGGCCGCCGGGCACGTGGTCGGCGCCCATCGCCGAGTCGCGCGGGGAGCTGGCCGCCGCCGAGGGCGACGCCATCCAGGCCGAGGTGCAGATGCGCCGGGCCGCCGAGGTGTACGCGGCGGCCGGGCAGCGCCTGCACGCGACGCGGGTCGCGGCGCGGCTCGCCGAGATCGGCGGCGCGGCCGGGGCGCCGGCCTGACATGCGAGCGGCCGGGGCCCGAGGGCCCCGGCCGCTGCCTCCCGCGACAGGAGATCGGAGGAGAGGAGGTCGCGGGGTCGCTCAACCGCGGTGCGCGACCGCCGCGGGCTCGAGCGCGATCTCGAGCACCTCGTCGATCGACATCACCGGGTGGAACGTCATCTGCGCGCGCACGTCCTCGGGCACGTCGTCGAGGTCCTGGCGGTTGCGCTCCGGCAGGATCACGTCGGTGAGCCCGGCCGCGTGCGCGGCCAGCACCTTCTGCTTGAGGCCGCCGATCGGCAGCACGCGGCCCTGCAGCGTGACCTCGCCGGTCATGCCGACCGTGTGCTTGACCGGGCGCCCGCTCAGCAGAGACGCCAGCGCCGTGACCATCGTGATGCCCGCCGACGGGCCGTCCTTGGGGATCGCCCCGGCCGGCACGTGGACGTGGAACTCGCGGTCCTCGAAGGCGTGCGGGTCGATGCCCAGCTCCACCGCGTGGCCGCGGACGTAGCTGAGGGCGATCTTCGCGGACTCCTTCATCACGTCGCCGAGCTGGCCGGTCAGCGTCAGGCCGCCGTTCTTGCCGTCCATCGAGGTGGCCTCGACGAACAGGACGTCGCCGCCGACGCCGGTGACCGCCAGGCCGGTGGCCACGCCGGGCACCGCCGTGCGGATCGCCGCCTCCTGGAACACCTTCTGGCGGCCGAGCGCTTCGCGCACCGCGTCGACGTCGACCGTCACCGGCGCCTGCACCTCGCCCGCGGCGATCTTCGTCGCGGTCTTGCGCAGGACGGTGCCCAGCTCGCGCTCGAGCTGGCGGACGCCCGCCTCGCGGGTGTACTCGCGCACGATCAGCTCCAGCACCTCGTCGGAGACCTCGACCTCGTCCTCGCGCAGGCCGTTGCGCTCCCGCTGGCGCGGCCACAGGTAGCCGCGGGCGATCGCCGTCTTCTCGGCCACGGTGTAGCCGTCGAAGCGGATGACCTCCATGCGGTCCAGCAGCGGGCCGGGGATCGTCTCGGCGCTGTTGGCGGTGGCGATGAACACGACCTGCGACAGGTCGAGCTCCACGTCCAGGTAGTGGTCGCGGAACGTCGAGTTCTGCGCCGGGTCCAGGACCTCCAGCAGGGCCGCGCTCGGGTCGCCGCGCCAGTCGGCGCCGACCTTGTCGACCTCGTCCAGGAGGATCACCGGGTTCATCGTGCCGGCGTCGCGCAGGGCGCGGACCAGGCGGCCGGGCAGCGCGCCGATGTACGTGCGCCGGTGGCCGCGGATCTCGGCCTCGTCGCGCACGCCGCCCAGCGACATGCGCACGAACTCGCGGCCCATCGCGCGGGCGATCGACTCGCCGATGCTCGTCTTGCCGGTGCCGGGCGGCCCGATCAGCGTCAGGATGGCGCCCGCTCGCTTGTCGGCCTCGATGCCCCGCTCCTGGCGCAGCTTGCGCACGGCGACGTACTCGACGATGCGGTCCTTGACGTCCTCGAGGCCGGCGTGGTCGGCGTCGAGCACCTCGCGGGTGTGCACGGGGTCGAGCTTCTCCTCGGAGCGCTTGCTCCACGGCACCGCGATCAGCCAGTCGAGGTAGTTGCGGATCATCTGCGCCTCGCCCGACTGCTCGCCGGAGCGCTCGAAGCGCGACAGCTCGCGCTCGGCCTGCTCGCGCACGGCGTCGGGCATGCCGGCGTCCTCGATCTTCTGGCGGTACTCGTCGACGATCGAGCCGTCGTCCTCGCCGAGCTCCTTGCGGATCGACTCCATCTGGCGGCGCAGGAAGTACTCGCGCTGCTGCTTCTGGGCGCCGGACTCGACGTCCTCGCGGATGCGGCGGCGCACCTGCAGCTCCGCCAGCCGCTCGCGCTGCAGGCGCACGGCCAGCTCCAGGCGCTCGGTGACGTCGAGCGTCTCCAGCAGCTTGACCTTGTCGTCGAACGACAGGTCGGGCGAGTAGCCGGAGGCGTCGGCGAGGGCGCCGGGCTCGGTGATGGCGCGCAGGAACGAGGCGACGCGGCCGTCGTCGCCGCGCAGCTCGAGGATCTCGTCGTAGACCGCGCGCAGCTCGCGCTCGAGCTCGCGCGTGCGTCCGTCGACCGGCACGTCGTCGGGCGATTCGGTCACCTCGACGCGCAGGCGGCCGCGAGGATCGGTGTGGGCGGCTCCGGCGATGCCCCGGGAGACTCCCTCCAGCGACGCGCCGCGCAGCCCGCCGGGCAGGCGGACGCGCTCGGCGACGCGCGCGATGGTGCCCACCGACGCGAAGCTGCCCTCGTGGCGCGGCACGAGGAGCACACGCTCCTCATCGCCGACGTCGACCGGCAGGGTCACGTCCATGGTCGGGAAGACGACGGTGTCCTCCAGGGGAACGAGCAGGAGCGTGGTGGTGGTTTCGGGCACTGGTCAGTCCAAACTTTTGAGGTCGTGAACCTTTGCTTGTGCATGGTAGCGCAGGATCTGCGCGCGCTCCACTGAGATATGCGCAGAGGCGTAGGCTGAACGCATGTCGCCGCGTCAGGCGCGCCTCACCGTCGTCGCCGCGGTGCTCGGATCGATCACCGTGTTCGTCGACGCGACGGTGGTCAACGTCGCGCTCCCGGCGATCTCCGGCGACCTCGGCGCGGGCCTGGCCGGGCAGCAGTGGCTGAGCGGCGCCTACCTGCTCACGCTGGGGTCGCTGCTGCTCGTCGGCGGCTCGCTGGGCGACCGCTACGGCCGGCGGGAGATGTTCATCGCCGGCCTCGTGGCGTTCGCGGTCACGTCGCTGATGTGCGCGGCGGCGCCGACGGTCGGGACGCTCGTCGCCGCCCGCGCGCTGCAGGGCGCGGCCGGCGCGCTGCTCGTCCCCAACACGCTCGGGCTCATCGTCGCCCGCTTCCCCGCCGACGCGCGCGGAGCGGCGATCGGGTCGTGGACGGCGTGGTCGGGCATCGCGATGATCGCGGGGCCGCTGGTCGGCGGCCTGCTCGTCGACTCCGTCTCGTGGCGGTGGGTGTTCGCGATCAACGTCGTGCCGGTCGCCGCGGCCCTGATGGTCGTCGCGCGGGTGGACCGCGCGCACGACGGCGGCGGGACCGGCCGCATCGACCTCATCGGCGCGCTGCTGGGCACGCTGGGCCTGGCCGGGCCGGTGTTCGCGCTGATCGAGCAGCCGTCACGCGGCTGGGACGACCCGCTGATCCTGGGCGCGCTGATCGGCGGCCTGGCGCTGCTGGCCGCATTCGTGGTCGTCGAGCGGCGCCTGCGCGACCCGATGCTGCCGTTGAGCCTGTTCGCGCAGCGCAACTTCGCGGTCGGCAACGCCTCGACGCTCGCGGTGTACGGCGGCCTGGGCGCGGTGCCGTTCTTCCTCGTCCTCTACCTGCAGCAGGTCGCCGGCTACTCCGCCCTCCAGGCCGGTCTGGCCTCGACGCCGGTGACGCTGCTGATGTTCGCGCTGTCGCGGCGCTTCGGGGCGCTGGCCGACCGCATCGGGCCGCGGGTGTTCATGGGCGCCGGCCCGGTCGTCGCCGGCGCCGGCATCGCGCTGTTCGCGCGCATCGACCCCGAGGGCCGCTACCTCGCCGACGTGCTGCCCGCGGTGCTGCTGTTCGGCTTCGGCCTGTCGCTCACGGTCGCGCCGCTGACGGCGACCGTGCTCGGCGGCGTCGACGAGCGCAACGCCGGGATGGCGTCGGCGATCAACAACGCGGTGGCGCGGATCGGGTCGCTGCTGGCCGTCGCGGCGATCGGCGCGCTGGTCGCCCAGCGCCTGGGCGGCGGCGACCCCTCGTTCGCCACCGTCGGCGCGGACGCCGCCACCGACGCGTTCCGCTTCGCGATGCTCGTCACCGGCGCGCTGGTCGCCGTCGGCGGGCTGCTGAGCGCGGCGGGCATCGAGAACCCGCAGCGCGACGTGCCGTGCGCGGAGCACGCCCCCGGCGCGACGGTGGGACCGACCGTCGCGCGCGAGGGCGCGTAGACGCCACGCTCCGGCCGCCGCTCACGTCGGCCCCGGCCGGTCCCGATACTGGACGAGGATGATCCGCGTCGCCCTCGTCGCCTGCCTGCTCGCCCTCCTCGCGGCCGCCGCGCCCGCGCACGCGCGCCTGCCGTGGCCCGCGACCACGCTCCAGCTCGGCCTCGAGGACGAGGAGGGCGGCGCCGCCGCGCTGCGCGAGAGCGCCCCGTTCGGCCTGCGCTACCACTACCTCGCCGGCGGCGTGAACACCGGCGGCGGCTGGGCGACGTGGGCCACCGGCAACGGCAGCTTCGTGACCGGGTTCGTCGAGGACTCGGTCGCCAACGGGATGGTGCCGGTGTTCAGCTACTACCAGCTGCGCCAGAGCCGGCCGGGCGCCTCGCGCGGCGACGAGCGCGAGGCGATCGTGACCAACCTCGCCGACCGCGCCACGATGCGCGCCTGGTTCGAGGACATCCGGCTGTTCTTCCAGCGAGCCGGGGAGACCGGGCAGACCGCCGTGCTGCAGGTCGAGCCCGACCTGTGGGGCTACGTCCAGCAGACCGGCGGCGACGACGCGGGCGAGGTGCGCGCGCAGGTGGCCGCGACCGGGCTGCCGGAGCTGGCCGGGCTGCCCGACAGCGCCGTCGGCGTGGCGAAGGCCGTGCGGCGCCTGCGCGACCGGCTCGCCCCGAAGGTGCTGATCGGCTACCCGTTGTCGATCTGGGGGACCGGCAAGGACATCGCGATCTCCAACGAGGACGACGCGTCGGTCGACCAGCTCTCGCAGCGGTCGGTGCGGTTCCTGCGGTCGCTGCGCACCTCGTTCGACGTGCTGTTCTCCGAGGTCGCCGACCGCGACAGCGGCTACGCGGTCAAGCGCGACGGGCGCGACCCGTCCGAGGCGTGGTGGGACGCCCACGACTTCCGGCGCTTCGGCCGCTACATCGGCAACGTCCACCGCGAGACGCGGCTGCCGGTCGTGGTGTGGCAGATCCCGCTCGGCAACACGCTGTACCGGGCGATCGACGACACGCCGCACCACTACGCCGACAACCGCGTCCAGTGGCTGCTCGGCGGCGGCAACCGCAGGCACCTGCGCGCATGGGTGCGGGCGGGCGTCGCGGCGCTGCTGTTCGGGTCGGGCCAGGCGGACGGCACGTGCGCATGCGACGCCGCCCGCGACGGGATCACCAACCCGCCGCCCGACGGCACCCACACCCGGCCGTCGCTGAGCGCCGACGACGACGGCGGCTACTTCCGCGCCCGGGCCCGGGCCTACTACCGCGCGGGGCCGCTGCCGCTGCCGGCCGCCACGCGCGGCCGCGCGCCACGCTACGCGCGCTGACGCGTTCGTCCAAGACGCGGCCGCCGCGCCCGCCTACGGTTGCGCCATGACCACCACATGGGCACGGATCAACTTCGACGAGGTCGATGACATGGCGACCCGGTTCGGCATGGAGTCCTTCGGCGAGTCGCGCTTCCTGCGCGACCAGATCGGCTGCGAGGGGATCGGCGCCGCCCTGTACCGCATCCGGCCCAACGCCCGGCCGGGGTTCGGCCACCGCCACGCCGAGGCCGAGGAGCTCTACGTCGTCCTCGAGGGGACGGGCCGCCTGCGGCTCGACGAGGACATCGTCGACCTGCGCCCGATGGACGCGGTGCGCGTCGCGCCGCCGGTGATCCGCGAGCTCGAGGCGGGCCCGGACGGCATGGTCGTGCTCGCCTTCGGGACGCACGTCGAGGGCGACGCGGAGATGCTGCCGGGGTGGCGGAGCTAGGCGGGATCGCCGCTACGCCGCGCGGCCCATCGGCGCCTCGCGGGCGGCCGCGCAGGCGCGCGCGTAGGCTCCCGGGGAGCGGCCGATCTGGGCGGTGAAGGCCCGCGTGAAGTGGGCCTGGTCGAAGTATCCGAGCTCGAGGGCGAGCGTCGCGTGGTCGGTCACCTCGCCGGCGGCGATCCGCTCGGCGGCGACGTGCAGCCGGTAGCGCTGCAGCACCCACTTCGGCGTGACCCCGACCAGCTCGGCGAAGCGCCGCTGCAGCGTCCGCGCCGATACGCCGTGGCGCGCGGCCAGCTCCGCGACCGTCGTCCGCTCGGGCGCCACGAGCATGTCGGCCACGACCTCCCGCACCAGCGCGAACGCCGGATCGGGCGCCGGCAGCCGGTCGCGCAGGAACGCCTCGACCGCGGCGATGTGCGCATCCGGGTCGCCCAGGCACGCGGCGAGGGTGCGCTCCAGCGCGTCGCCGTCGGACCCGAACAGCTCCCCCAGCGGCACCGCCCGGCCGGTCAGCGCGCCCGCCGGCACGTCGACGAACCCGGCGAACCCGCCCGGCCGGAACTTCGTGCCGACCGCCATCCCCGCGCCCGCGAGCCGGTGCGCCGAGCGCGCCGCCGGGATCCCGTGCACGGCGACCCGGCCCGGCTCGGCCACGAGGTTCACGCACGGGTGCGGCAGGATCTCCTGCTCGAACGGCGCGCTTCCGCGCAGGTCCCAGCGCACGATCCAGTGGCGCTCGACGTGCCCGGCCAGCTTCGGCGCGGGCCGGCGGCGCTCGAGCGAGAAGTGCCGGAACCCGGCCTCCGGATCGAGGATCCCGTGACGGCTGGTGGTCGGCCTCTCCACGCCCGAGGATTCTCGCAGCGCCGCGCGGGCTCTAGCCTGCGACGCATGGAGCTCGAGCAGGTCGGCGCCACGCTGCGCGCCTACGTCGCCGCCAGCGGCGCGCTGCAGGCGGTCGCGGCCGTCACCGACGGCATCGTCACGTGCGACGCGCTCGGCACCGTCGTGGTGCAGCTCGATCCCGACGACGAGCCGGCGCCGCTCGACGTCGGCGACGCGCAGCCCGTCCCGATCGGGATGGAGCTCAAGCAGCTGCCGCCGTTCGCGGTGGACGCCGCGGCCGGCGAGGTGAGCGGACCGCTCGGCGGCCTCGAGCACGTCGCCGAGGGCCTGCTGGCGCTGTCGCGCGCGCTCGGCCCGCCCAGCGTCGCGTTCACGTGGCCGCCCACGACCGGCGAGACGCCCCTGGTGCTGTCCGCCCGCGAGGGCGACGGCGTCGTGATCGTGATCGGCGAGGAGCAGTACGAGATGGACGAGAGCTGGCCGCCGCGGCCGCAGCCGCCGCGGCCAGCCTCCTAGGACGGGCGCGTCCGCTGCGCGCCCGCCCTGCCCACCGGGGCTACCGCTTGAAGCCGCGCATGCCCCGCTTGAACGCGGTGTAGCCGGGACGCGTCGAGCCGTCGGCGTTCACGAGGCCCGCGTCGAACCCCTTGCAGTCGTCGCCCCAGTACGCGTACGCGTAGAGGCGATCGATGTAGCGGTCGTACTTCTTGGCGAACTTGAACATGTACGTGATGCGGTTCGCCGCACGCTTCTCGTTGCACGGCCACGCGCGCCCGAAGTTGACCAGGCCGCCGGTCTCCGTCAGCCAGAACTTCGCGCGGCTGTTGTAGCGGCGGGTGGTGCGGAACGCGTCGAGCGTGCCCTTGGCGCGCTTGCGGTTCACGTCGGAGTAGTTGTGGATCCCGACGAGGTTCGCGCGCTTGCGCCAGGTCTTGCTCAACGAGCCGTAGAACTTCGAGATGTAGCTGCCGACCGCGGGCGACGTCTGGTCGAGCACGTCGAGCGCGACGATCTTGTCGCAGCCCTTGCACAGCTGGTACATCGTCTTGAAGAACTGCGCGGCCCGCTTCGGCGAGCGGTACGTCGGCTGCGTCGTGTGGTTCGCCTCGTTCCAGACGCCCCACTCCTCGACGCCCATCTCGCGGTAGCGACGGACCAGCTTGCCGACCTGGCGCTTGTAGGCGCTCACCGACGGCAGCTTGGCCTTCTTGGAGCGCAGGTCGTTCGTCGACGGGGTCATGAAGACCTTGACGCCGTTGCGGCGGGCCGCGTCGACGAAGATGTCGGCCTGCTGCAGCTGGTACGGATCGGTGGCGGCGTCCCACTGGATGAAGTAGCGGACGCGCTTGAGGCCGAGATCCTTGAACGGATCCTGGTCGAACATCGAGGCGTTCTGGTCGCCGAGTCCGACGGTCACGTTCACAGCGGATGCGCTGGCGGGCAGCGACAGCGCTGCGAGCGCCACCCCGGCGCTCAGCAGCATCGATCTGATGGTGGGCATGCTGACCCGAACCGATCCCGGCGCCGGGAGTTGCGGTCTGTGTGCGCTGGGTCACAGAATCGGCCCCATGGAAATCCGCACCATGCGGCCGGCCGAGCTCGACCTCGCGCTCGACTGGGCGGCCGCCGAGGGATGGAACCCGGGCCTGCACGACGCCGCCGCGTTCGCGGCCGTCGACCCCGACGGGCTGCTCGTCGGGCTCGTCGACGGCGAGCCGGCGGCGACGATCGCGGCCGTGCGCTACGACGACGCGTTCGCGTTCGTCGGGCTCTACATCGTCCGCCTTGACCTGCGCGGCAACGGCTACGGCCGGGCGCTGTGGGACGCCGCCCACGAGCGGCTCGCGGGCGTGACCAGCGGCCTGGACGGCGTGGACGCGCAGGTGCCGTTCTACGCCCGCACCGGCTACGAGCTCGAGACCTGGACGTACCGCTACGAGGGCCGCGGCGGCGCCCGCGCCACCGACCGCGAGGACGTGCGGACCGTGACCGCCGCCGACGTGGCGGCGCTCGACGCGCGAGCGTTCCCAGCCCCGCGCGAGGGGTTCCTGCGCGCGTGGACCTCCGCCCCCGACGGCCGCGCGCTCGGCCTCTACCGCGACGGGGCGCTCGCCGGCTACGGCGTCCGGCGCATCTGCCGCACGGGCTGGAAGGTCGCGCCGCTCTTCGCGCCCGACGCCGCGGGCGCCGAGGCGCTCCTCGACGCCCTCGTCGACGGCATCGACGGCCCATACTGGGTCGACGTCCCCGAGGCCAACGCGCCCGGGACGGCGCTCGTCCGTGACCGCGGCATGACCCCCACGTTCCGCACCGCCCGCATGTACCGCTCCCACCCGCCGGACTACGATCGCGACCTGGTGTTCGGAGTCACGACCCTGGAGCTCGGATGAGGGCGATGCTGTTCGAGGCCCCCGGCCGGCCGCTGCGCCTCGCCGACCTGCCTGAGCCCGAGCCGCAGCCCGGGCAGGTGCTCCTCGACGTGCACGCCTGCGGCGTCTGCCGCACCGACCTGCACCTGCTCGACGGGGAGGTCGACGTCCCGCACCCGCCGGTCGTCCCCGGCCACCAGATCGTCGGGCGGGTGCTCGGCGGCGACGGTTTCGAGCCGGGGACGCGCGTCGGCGTGCCCTGGCTGGGCTGGACGGACGGCACCTGCCGCTTCTGCACGAGCGGGCGCGAGAACCTGTGCCCGCAGGCGCGGTTCACCGGCCGCGACATCGACGGTGGCTACGCGGAGCGGGCCGTCGCCGACGCCCGCTTCTGCTTCGCGCTGCCCGACGGCCTCGACGATCTGCACGTCGCCCCGCTGCTGTGCGCGGGGCTGATCGGCTACCGCGCGCTGCGGCTGGCCGGCGACGCCGAGCGTGTCGGCCTGTACGGCTTCGGCGCGTCCGCGCACCTGCTCTGCCAGGTCGCGGCGTGGCAGGGCCGGCGCGTGTTCGCGTTCACCCGGCCGGGCGACACGGAGGGGCAGGCGTTCGCGCGCTCGCTCGGCGCCGAGTGGGCGGGCGGCAGCGACGAGGCGCCGCCCGAGCCGCTCGACGCGGCGCTGATCTTCGCGCCCGCCGGCCCGCTCGTGACGACGGCGCTGCGCGCGCTCGAGCGCGGCGGCGTGGTCGTCTGCGCCGGAATCCACATGAGCGACATCCCGTCGTTCCCGTACGACGACCTGTGGCTGGAGCGCCAGATCCGCTCGGTCGCCAACCTCACGCGCGATGACGGCGAGGAGCTGCTCGCGCTCGCGCCGCAGGTGCCGCTGCGCACCACCGTCACGCCGTACCCGCTCGAGCGCGCCAACGAGGCGCTCGACGACCTGCGTCACGGCCGCTTCGAGGGCGCGGCGGTGCTGCGGATCCGCTGACTCAGCCCGGGTAGGAGACCCGCAGCGTCACCGGGCCGTCGGCGCCGCCGCGGCGCACCGCGGTGAACGTCAGCACCTCGGTCGGCTCCTCGCGGCAGCCGGCGCTGATGCGCCACACGTCCCGGGCGCCCTTGCGCGCCTTGGACTCGGACTTCACGCGCTGGTCGCCCGAGCGCACGCGGATGCCGACCTCCGAGCCGCGCGGGCCGGTGATCGTCGCCTTCAGGGAGCCGTCGAGCGTGAGCGGCAGCCGGAAGGACTGCACGCTGCGCCCGGGCGCCATCGTGAACGTCGCGGTCGTGTTGCGCGTCCACGGCTCGACCACGTCCAGGCGTGCGGCCTCGAGCGCGCCCTGGTCGGGCACGAGCAGCGGCGTGAACCGCCACGGCTGCTCGGGGAACGTCAGCCGCGCGTAGGCCTCGGCCCAGCCCTCGCCCGGGTTGGCGCGGTAGTGGTCGGCCTCGTCGCCGGGGAACAGCCGGCGCTGGAGCGCCTCGTTGCAGACCATCTCGTACGACGCCCAGCGCTTGGGGCCGTAGTCGAGCGCGCCGCCGTCGAACTCGTCGTTGCGGCGGTTGGCGGCGATGTGGTGGCCGTACTCGTGCGTGAGCACGTAGCGCACCGTGTAGCCGCCGTCCTGCGTCTGGGCGTCCAGGCCCGACGACGGGACGATCATCTCCTGGCGGCCTGCGCCGTAGCAGGCGAGGATGCCGTCGTCCTCCCGCCCGCCGCACAGGCGCGCCATCTCGCGCGGGTCGGCGACCTTCACGCGGAGGTTGCGCAGCTCGGTGCCGTGGGGGAGCGAGTCGAGGAACGCCACGTAGCTCTGCGCGAGCGCCGGCTGGTGGCCGACCAGCGCGGTGAACTCGACCGTGATCGCGCCGCCGTCGCTGATCGGGACGGTCGTCGACGAGGTGGCCTGCGCGGCGCGTGCGGGCGGGGTGGACGACGACGCCGAGCGCGTCACCCGGTCGGTGAACGGCGCGGCCTGGGCGGCGGCGGGAGCGACCGCGCCGAGCACGACGGTGAGGGTGACGATCCGGCGGAGCATGGCGGCCAGGGTAGGTACCGAAACCTAAGAGGACCCTGAAAGGTGCGGTGCGCGTGGACGGACGGCGCAGGACCGCACCTTCGCGGGGCGAACCGTGTTGAGATCGCCGTGCGCATCACTTCGCTGCTCGCCATGCTCGTCAGCGCCGCCGTTCTCGTCGCGGCGCCGGCCGCTGCCGCCCAGGCCCTCGAGGACGTCGAGGACCTCCACGAGGCGTTCCGCGGGCACGGCATGTGGATCTGGCAGATCGGCAAGGCGGCGGGCGGCGATCCGGCCGGCATCGCCGAGCAGGCGCGCGCCGCCGGCGTCGACACGCTCGTGATCAAGGCCGCCCATGGCGTCAAGCCGTGGAGCCAGTTCTCGCCCAAGCTGGTCTCCGCGCTGCAGGCCGAGGGGTTCCACGTGTGCGGCTACCAGCGCCTGGAGAGCACCCGCGCCGCCGCGCAGGCCCGCGCGGGCGCGACCGCGAAGGCCGCCGGCGCCGACTGCTTCATCATCGACGCCGAGGCCGAGCTCGAGGGCCGCTACCGCGAGGCGCGCACGTACGTGCGCACCCTGCGCCGGCTCATCGGCCCGGACTTCCCGCTCGGGTTCACGTCGTTCCCGTACGTCGACCTGCACCCGCTGATGCCGTACTCGGTGTTCCTCGGCGAGGGCGCGGCGACCGTGAACATGCCGCAGATCTACTGGAAGGACATCGGCGACTCGCCCTCGGCGGCGATCGCCCGCACGGTTGCCACGAACCTCGTCTACCGCCGGCCGCTGGCGCCGATCGGCCAGCTCTACGAGCGGCCGTCCAGCCGCGAGGTCACCGACTTCCGCCGCATCGCGCTCGCCTACGGCGTCGCCGGGCTGAGCTGGTGGAGCTGGGATTCGGCGGTCAGCACCGGCTGGCGGGCGATCGCGCGCTCGGTGACGCCGGTCGCGCTGCGCGCCGCCCCGCCGACCTACCCGACCGTCCGGCCGGGCGCCCGCAGCGACTACGTGGTGTGGGCCAAGGACCACCTGCGCGCGCAGGGCTACCGCGTGACCCGCGACACCCGCTTCGACGCGACCACCGCCCGCGCCGTGCGCGCCTTCCAGAGCGCCAACGGGCTGCCGGTGACCGGGGCGCTGGACCCCGCGACCTGGAGCGCCCTGCTCGAGGGCTGAGGCGGCGCACGCGCGCCGCCGAGAGTGGCAGACTGACACCCCATGTCCCATCGCCTCGTGCGCGCCGCGCTGGCCGCCTGCGCGCTCGCGCTGCTCGCCGCTCCCGCCGCCGGCGCCGCCGACAACCCGTGGCTGGCCCAGCGCTTCCTGAACTTCGCCCACCAGGGCGGCGAGGACGAGCTGCCGTCGAACACGATGTACGCGCTCAAGCGCGCCGTCGCCGCGGGCGCCGACGCGCTCGAGCTCGACGTCGGCTACACGCGCGACGACGTGCTCGTCGTCATGCACGACAACCGCGTCGACCGCACGACGAACGGGACCGGCAGCGTGAACGACCTCACGGTCGCCGAGGTCCAGCGCCTCGACGGCGCGTACTGGTTCGTGCCCGGGCGCAACGCCGTCCACGGGCTCGACCCGTCCAGCTATCCGCTGCGCGGCGTGCGGACCGGCGAGAAGCCGCCGCCCGCGGGCTACACCGCCGAGGACTTCCGCGTGCCGACGCTCGAGGAGGTCCTGCGCGAGTTCCCCGACGTCCCGATCAACATCGAGATCAAGGGCCGCGACGGCAGCGACGACGCGGTGTTCTTCCACGGCGCCGACCTGCTCGCCCAGCTGCTGAACCGCGTCGGGCGGCGCGACATCATCGTGGCGTCGTTCAACCAGCGCGCGATCGACCGCTTCCACGCGGCCGCGCCGCAGATCGGCGTGGCGCCCGGCATCGACGGGATGGCGAGCTTCCTCCTGGCCAACGGCTCGCCGGGCGAGGGCGTCGTCGCCTTCCAGGTGCCGATCACGTTCCGCTTCGGCGGCCAGCTCCTGACCATCACGAGCCCCGACACGGTCACCCGCGCCCACGACGCCGGCTACGCCGTGCACGTGTGGCTCAGCAACGACACCGAGGACCAGGCGACGTACGAGCGGCTGCTGGACATGTGCGTCGACGGGATCATGGCCGCCGCGCCGATGGCGCTGCAGCGGCTGCTCGAGGAGCGCGACGTCGTGCGCCGCGAGCGCGGGCGGATCGTCGGGCTGGACCCGTGCGGCACGCGCGTGGCGACGGGCTCGGCGCGGGCGCGCCGCGGCGTGGTGACGCTGCCGATGCGCCGTCAGGGCCAGTCGCAGGAGCGCCGCTCCGGCACCGTCACGCTGCGCGCCGGCCGCCGCGCGCTCGGTCGCGGGCGCTTCGAGCTGGCGACCGGCGCGGCGCGCACGACCGCGCGCGTGCGGCTGACCCCGGCCGGGCGCCGCGCCCTGGCCGCCCGGCCGCGGCTGCGCGTCGTCGCCGACGTGCAGGAGCGCGTCCCGGCCAGCCGCCGCACGCTGACCGTGCGCCGCTGACCGGGATCGCGTGGCCTCTGGCACTAGGCTGACCCGGATGACCGCGGACCCGCGACAGGCGCTGGTGGCCACCGTCAAGGCCGCCTACGAGGCGTTCGCCCGAGGGGACGTCGAGGCGGCGCTCGAGCACGTCTCGCCGCAGGTCGAGATGCGGCCCGAGGGCACGTCGAGCGCCACCGGCCGCTCGGTGTACCGCGGTCACCAGGGCATCCGCGACTACTTCGAGGACGTCGCCCGCGTGTGGGACGGGACGCTCGAGGTCGAGCCCGTCGACTACCGCGCGGTCGCCGGTTCGGTCGTCGTCTTCGGCCGGGTGCGCGCCCGGCTGGGCGGCGAGCCGTTCGAGACCGAGGTCGTGTGGGTCTGGAAGCTCCGCGACGGGCTGCTCACCTCCTGTCAGGTGTTCTCGACGCGCCGGGCCGCGCTGGCGGCGGCTCGCGCGAGCTGACCGCCGGCCGCGCCGGCGCCGTCGACGGCCCGCAGGCGCAGCGCTCCGCGGCCGCGCAGCGCATGACGGCTGAGGCCCGCCGGCGCCAGCCAGCGGTCGACGAGCCGTCCGCGGGCGGTCGTCGCCGAGACGAGCGCCGGGCGGGCCAGGACCAGCGTGACGACGCCGGGCTCGCGGTGCGCGGCGGCGATGAGCGCCGGGACGGGCGCGGACGGGGGCGGACCGAGCGCGACGAGGCACTCGGGGGCGTCGCAGGCGGGGACGGAGGCGCTGGCCGCCGGCCCGCCGCTCGCGGCCAGCCCGGCGAGGGCCAGCCCGCCCGCGAGCAGGGCGGAGCGCGGAGCGCGACGCAGCGGGATCACAGGGTCACCGCCATCGGTGCGACGCGGGCCATCCAGCGCGCGGCGGCCAGGCGCCCGGCCGCGACCGCGGCGGCGGACGCGCCGTCCATCGGGTCGGCGCCCATCGCGGCGCGGTCCTCATCGCCCGCGCGGATCGCGGCGACCGCGATCCCGCGGGCCTCCAGCGCCGCGACCTCCCCCTCGAGGGCGGCGGCCCACAGCCGGCTGAGCGGATCCCCGGCGGGCCCGTTGGCGTCGAGCGCGAGCACGCGCTCCGCGCCGGCTGCCGCGGCCCGCTCGCCGCCGGCGGACAGGATCAGCGCGGTGCGGTCGAGGGAGAGGATCGGTGACATGGTGGGGGTTCTACGGACCGCGCGGCCCGCCGCCTTCGCCCCTTCCGGCCATCTCCGGCGAATGGCCGGATCGGGCGATGCCGGCCGGGGCGGCGCGCGGGAGCCTTGACGGCCATGTCCTCTCCCACCGTCATGGAGCGCCTCGGCGCCCGCCTCTACGACGGCGTCCTCGCCCTCGGCGAGCGCCGCGGCATGGCGGCGCGCCGGGAGCGCCTGCTGGCGACCGCGCGCGGCAGCGTCCTCGAGATCGGCGCCGGCACCGGCCTCAACCTGCCGTGCTACGGGCCGGAGGTCACCGCGCTCGTGCTGACCGAGCCGGTGGCGCCGATGCGCGACCGGCTGGCGCGGCGCGCCCGCGGCGCCGGCGTCGCGGCCGAGATCGTCGACGCCGCCGGGGAGGCGCTGCCGTTCCCCGACGGCGCGTTCGACGCCGTCGTCTCCACGCTCGTGCTGTGCACGGTCGCCGACCAGGAGGCGGCCCTGCGCGAGATCCGCCGCGTGCTGCGGCCGGGCGGCCGGCTGCGGTTCATCGAGCACGTGCGCGCCGGGAGCGCCGTGCGGGCATGGACGCAGGACCGCCTCGCACGGCCGTGGCGGTGGGTCGGCGCAGGGTGCACGTGCAACCGCGAGACCCTGCCGGCGATCCGCCGCCACTTCGCGCGCGCCGACGTGCGCGCCGACGCGTGGCGCGGGATGCCTGGTATCGAGCGCCCGCTCGTGGTGGGGGTCGCGCACGCCTGAGCCGAGCCCGGCGAGGGCCGCCCCTCGTGTTCCCGAGCTGGTGGGCGAGCCATCTCGAGCTCGACTCGGCCCGCACCCCGTGCACCGCCATGTCGCCAACGTCCGCGCGAAGCTGCGCCGGCCGACCCGCGCCGCCGCCACGGCCGAGGCCGTCCGCCTCGGCGTGGCGTGAGCCCCGGGCGGCCGGCGGGCGTGCGATACGTTCGGGCCATGGCGAACCTCGGCACGACCGACCTCGACGTCCATCCCATCTGCCTCGGCGGCAACGTGTTCGGCTGGACCGCCGACCGCGACGACACGTTCGCGGTGCTCGACGCGTACACCGCCGCGGGCGGCAACTTCGTCGACACGGCCGACAGCTACTCGCACTGGGTTCCCGGCCACACCGGCGGCGAGTCGGAGACGCTCATCGGCGAGTGGATGACCGCGCGCGGAACGCGCGACGACATGGTCGTCGCCACGAAGGTCCGCGGGCGCCTCACGGCGGAGAACGTGCGCGAGCACGCCGAGGCGTCGCTGCGCCGGCTGCAGACCGACCGCATCGACCTCTACTACGCCCATTACGACGATCCCGAGACCCCGCTGGAGGAGACGCTCGGCGCGTTCGACGCCCTCGTCCGCGACGGCAAGGTCCGCTACGTCGCCGCCTCGAACTTCACCGCGGACCGGCTGGCCGAGGCGCTGGCCGTCGCCGAACGCGAGGGCTTCGCCCGGTTCGTCGCGCTGCAGCCGCACTACAACCTCCTCGAGCGCGACTACGAGGCCGAGCTGCAGCCGCTGTGCCAGCGCGAGGCGATCGCCTGCCTGCCGTACTTCGCTCTCGCGCGCGGCTTCCTCACCGGCAAGTACCGGCCGGGCACGACCGTCGACAGCCCGCGCGCGGAGGGCGCGGCCGCCTACCTCGACGCGCGCGGCGAGGCGGTGCTGGCCGCGCTCGACGAGCTCTCCGCCGCGCACGGCGTGAGCCATGCCGCGATCGCGCTCGCCTGGCTGGCCCAGCAGCCGACGGTGGCGGCGCCGATCGCCAGCGCCCGCAACGTCGAGCAGCTGCGCGACCTGCTGCAGATGACGCAGGTGCGGCTGTCGGGCGACGACCTCGCCCGGCTCGACGCGGCCAGCCTCACGCCCGTCTCGTGACGGCGCCGTACACGTCAGAGCTGGCCGAGGCGCTCGCGCCCGGTCTGCTGGAGCGCTTCCAGCGCTACGCGCGCGTCGGGACCCAGTCGCGCCGCGACCGCGACCGCTCCCCGAGCACCCCCGGCCAGCTGGAGCTCGGCGAGATGCTCGTCGGCGAGCTGCGCGCGCTCGGGCTCGACGACGCCTCGCTCGACGAGAACGGCTACGTCATGGCGACGCTCCCCGGCGACGGGCCGGCGATCGGCTGGATCGCCCACCTGGACACCTCGCCCGACGCGCCGGGCGACGGGGTGGAGCCGCTCGTGCACCGCGACTACGACGGCGGCGTCCTGACGCTGCCGCGCGACGGCACGGTCCTCGACCCCGATCAGATGCCCGAGCTGCGCGGCGCGGTCGGCCACGACCTCGTCACCGCGTCGGGGGACACGCTGCTCGGCGCCGACGACAAGGCGGGCGTGGCCGCGATCATGACCGCGGTCGCGCACCTGGCCGCGCACCCGGAGCTGCCGCGGCCGACGCTGAAGATCGCGTTCACGCCCGACGAGGAGATCGGCGAGGGCGCGACCCTGTTCGACATCGAGCGCTTCGGCGCGCAGTGCGCGTACACGGTCGACGGATCGGCGCTGGGCGAGCTGCAGGACGAGACGTTCAGCGCCGCCGAGGCGATCGTGACGATCGAGGGCCACGACGTGCACCCGGGGTTCGCCACCGGCAAGCTCGTCAACGCGACGCGGCTGGCCGCCGAGGTCGTGGCCTCGCTGCCGGCCGACCTGACGCCCGAGGCGACGTCGGGGCGCGACGGCTTCATCCACGTGTACGAGGTCGAGGCGACGGCGGCGCGGGCGACGATCCGCGCGATCGTGCGCGACTTCGACGACGACCGGCTGGAGGCGCACTGCGACGTGCTGCGGCGCACCGCCGAGGAGGTCGTCGGCCGCGAGCCGCGGGCGCGGGTGAGCGTCGACGTGCGGCGGCAGTACCCGAACATGCGCCGCTACCTCGAGGGGCGCCCGGAGATCGTCGGCCGCGCCGAGGCGGCGATGCGCGCCGAGGGCATCGAGCCCGTGCGCAGCCCGATCCGCGGCGGCACCGACGGCTCGGTGCTGAGCCAGCGCGGGCTGCCGACGCCGAACCTGTTCACCGGCGGCCACGAGTTCCACTCGGTGCGCGAGTGGGCGTCGCTGCAGGAGATGGCGGCCTCGGCGGCCACGCTGGTGCGGCTCGCCTTGGAGTGGGCGCGGTCGCCCGCGTAGGCTTGCGCGGTCTCGACGTCCGCCAAGAGGAAGGAACCTTCGTGCAGACCCGCTCGCGCCTCGCGGCGCTCGCCGCCTTCGTCGCCCTGTCCGCGTCCGCCTTCGGCTCCGCCGCCGCGTCCGCGGCGCAGGACACGAACGCGTCCTCCGTGCGCCAGGACCTCGCCCAGGTCACCGATCCCGCCGGGGCGCCCGGCTTCACCATGACCCTCACGCGGGTGACGATCAAGCCGGGCGTGGAGCTGGAGCTGCACACGCATCCCGGCAACGAGGTCGCCTACATCGTGCGGGGGCGGCTCACGTACACGGTCGCCACCGGCAAGGTGCCCGTCTACCGCGGGCCCTCGGGGTCGCCGCGGCTCGTGCGCGAGCTGACGGCCGGGCAGACCGGCGTCCTGCGCGCGGGCGAGTGGATCGTCGAGAGCCCGGGCGAGGCGCACCGCGCCGTCAACCGCGGCAAGCGGCCGGTCGTGATCCTGCTGGCCTCGCTGTTCCCGACCGGCGCGCCTCCGGCGACGCCGGTCGCCGGGTAGCGCTCCGGACCGCTCCGGGTTTCGGTGCGCTGAGGGGCCGGGAAGCGGCCCGGGGATCATGGGTCCCCGGGCCGTCATCCGCCGTGCCCTCGCCGCCGCCGCGCTCGGCGGCCGGTTGGCGCTCGTCCCGGCGCGGCTCCCCGCCGCGCCGTTCCTGGGCCGGCTCGCGCCGCCCGGCTGACCCCTTCGAGGGCACCAGCAGTCCGATTCCGACCTCGAAGGAAAGGGGGACGACGTCATGCGACGTTGCCTCACGGCCGCCGCCGTCGTGGCCGGCCTGTCCATCCCTGCCCTCCGGGAGCGGAGGGCCGCGCGGCGTCAGGCCGCGCCGTCGTCGTTGCGCGAGGCGGTGACGAGCTTCGAGCCGGACTTGCTCGACGTGAACCACCGCACGGCGCGCGGGAGCGCGATCCTCGCCGCTGCGGCGAGCCAGTAGTAGCGCGGCGTGTAGCGCTCGACGCGGCCGTTGCGGATGCAGTCGGCGATCGCGTCGGCGACGACGCCGGGCTCGGACACGATCGCCTTCGGCAGGCCGCGCTGGGGGAAGCCCTCGGTGTGGATGAAGCCCGGCAGCACGAGCGCGACGTTCACGCCGTTGGCGCGCTCCTCGGCGCCGAGCGCGTCGCTCCAGCCGCACAGTGCGAACTTCGACGCGCAGTACGCGCCCGCGCCGGCCCGCGCGATCCGGCCCGACGTCGACGACATGTTCACGATCGTCGACGGCGCGCTCGCCCGCACGAGCGGCAGCAGCGCCTCGGTCAGCCGCACGTGCGCGTCGAAGTTGATCGCCATCGTGCGGCGCACGTTCTCGTAGCCGCCGTCGGCGAACCGCGCCCGCCAGGACGCGCCCGCGTTGTTGACGAGCACGTCCAGCCGCCCGCCGTGCTCGGCCTCGATGTGCGCGCGCACGCGCGCCGGCGCGTCCTCGTCGGTCAGGTCCACGGCCACGGACGTCGCCGGGCACGGCAGCCGCTGCGCCAGCTGCGCGAGGCGCTCGCCGCGGCGCGCGACGAGCACCATCCGCGCGCCGGGCTCCCGCGCCAGGCGCAGTGCCGTCGCCTCGCCGATGCCGCTCGACGCGCCCGTGATGCAGATCACCATGGCGCGGCAGTCTGCCGGGCGCGCTGCCCGCACGTCGGTCAGCCGCGCGCCACCGCCGCCGCGTCGCCCAGCGACGTGTCCGGCACGCCGAACGCCTCGACGAGCGCGCCGGCGTGCGGCCGCACCGCCGCGCACAGCCCGTTGACCGCCTTCACGACGGCCTTGGACCGCGTCGAGGACAGCCGCCCATGCTCCTGGAACCAGCCGCGCTCGCGCTCGATCGTCGACAGCGCGTACAGGCTGCACAGCCCGTCCAGCAGCTCGGCCTCCGGCCCGGAGCCGGCGCCGTCCACGGCGCGCGCGAACGCCTCCCCCACGACGCGGTCGACCCACGCCCGCGCGCACGCCACCACGTGGTCCTGGGTGTCGACGAGCACGGTGAACGGATCGCGTCCCGCGTCGATGCCGCCCTTCAGCCGCCGCGCCGCGCCCGCGAGGACGTGATCCGCGCGCCAGCGCAGCAGCTCGAGCTGGGCGGCCCGGTCGAGCAGGTCGCGGCCGTCGTCGCGGCCCGGCCGCAGGTCGTCGGCGATCCGCCCCAGCAGCTCGCGCACCGCGGTGCGCTCGGCCAGCGTCCCCAGCACCTGCCCGGCGAAGAACGTCGCGGTCCCGAGCGGGTCGAGCTCGCCGAGCTGGTCGCGGAAGTCCGTCAGCAGGTTCTTGGCCGTGAGCTGCAGCAGCACCGTGTTGTCGCCCTCGAACGTCGTGAAGACGTCGGTGTCGGCCTTCAGCGCGGCGAAGCGGTTGCCGCGCAGGTAGCCGGACCCTCCGCACGCCTCGCGGCACTCCTGGATCGTCGCCGTCGCGTGCCAGGTCGCGATCGCCTTCAGCCCCGCCGCCAGCGTCTCGAGCTCCCGGCGGTCGCGCGCGTCGTCGTCCCCGTTGCCGCCGAACACGTCGTGGAGGCGCTCGCGCAGCTCGTCCTGGGCGAAGTGCAGCGCGTACGTGTGCGCGAGCGGGATCAGCAGCCGCCGCTGGTGCGTGCGGTAGTCGAGCAGCAGCGCCTCCTCGCCGTCCGGCGGTCCGAACTGGCGGCGGGTGAGCCCGTGGCGCACGGCGATCGTCAGCGCCACCTTCGACGCGTTCACCGCGGCCCCGCAGATGCTCACGCGCCCCTGGATCAGCGTCCCGAGCATCGTGAAGAAGCGCCGCGTCGGGTTCTCGATCGCGCTCGTGTACGTCCCGTCCGGGGCCACCTGCGCGTAGCGGTCCAGCAGCGCCTCGCGCGGCACGCGCACCTCGTCGAACCAGATCCGCCCGTTGTCGACCCCGTCCAGCCCGAGCTTGGCGCCGCAGTCCTCCAGGCGCACGCCCGGCAGCGGCTCGCCGTTCTCGTCGCGCAGCGGCACGAGCAGCGCGTGCACGCCGCGCCCCTCGCCGCCGACCACGAGCTGCGCGAACACCACCGCCATGCGCCCGTCGCGGGCCGCGTTGCCGATGTAGTCCTTGCGCGCGGACTCCGTCGGCGTGTTCACGACGAACTCGTCCCGCGACGGGTCGTAGGTCGCGGTGGTCTCCAGCGCCTGCACGTTGGACCCGTGGCCGGTCTCGGTCATCGCGAAGCAGCCGGGCAGGCGCAGCGTCGCGATGTCGGCCAGGTAGCGCTCGTGGTGGCGCTCGGTGCCGAGGTGCAGCACCGCCCCGCCGAACAGCCCGAACTGGACGCCGAGCTTGACCAGCAGCGACAGGTCGCCGAACGCGAGGGTCTCGAAGGCGGCCACCGACGCCCCCACGTCGCCGGCCCCGCCGTAGGCGACCGGGTAGCCGAGCGCGGTGCGCCCGTCGGCGGCGAGCTCGCGCGCCCACGCCAGCACCTGCGCGCGGTGCTCCTCGATCGAGTGGCCGACGTAGGGCGCGCTGGACGGACGTCCGAGGAACTCGCGCACCTCGGCGCGGATCGCGGCGTGCCGGCCGTCCAGCAGGCGTTGGAGCGCGGCCTGGTCGACGGCGGCCGGCGGGATCGTGGGGGTCACCATGGCGATCGGGGTCTACCCGGATCGCGCGACGCTAGGCTGTGTGACGGATCACTCGCCGTGCCTTCGGCGAGCGCGATCCGATCAAGGAAGGGAGGACCGAATGCGGTTCATCTGCCGTACCTGCCTTCGCCTGTGGTCCGCGGACCGCGTGGAGGATCGCAGCGCCTGCCCCTATTGCGGCGGCGCGCTTCTCCCCCGGTAGCGACCGGCGAAGCCAACGATCGACGCCCGGCTCATCGGCCGGGCGTTTCTCGTTCCCGGCCCTGGGCGAGCTCCCGTGCCGCCGCGGCGACGTCGTCCTCCAGCCGCTGCGCCTGGTCGAGGTGGAGCCCGGTCCAGGCGAACAGCATCGCGGTGAACGTCGCGTCGCGGTCGCCGGTGGCGGCGGCGTCGCGGAGCGCGTCGACGAACACCCGGTGCGCCTCGGCGTCGCGGGCGGTCGGCGGAGGCGCCGGCCGGACCTCGGCGACCGCCCGCGCCGCCCGCTCGTACCAGTCGCAGACCGGCGCCGCGTCGCCGATCAGCCGCCCCGCGCCGGCCGGACGTGGCCGTCCCTCGATCATCCGCGACAGCACTCCCAGCCCGTCGGCGGTCGTGTTCAGCCGCGAGGCCGCCGCCAGCAGGCGCGTGTGGGGCACGAGCCGCTGCTGCTGTCCCGGGCGCTCCGCCAGGCGCTGGCGGAAGGCGGCGTCGAGGCGCTGGCTCGCGGCCGCCGCCTCGGCGCGCAGCCCGGCCTGCCGGTCGGGGGGCTCGTCGAGCGCGAACCGTCGGAACGCCGCGTCGAGGTGGCGGGCGGCGGTCGCCATGGCGTCGGCGAGCGCGCCGCGCAGCAGCGCCGCCGCGCCGCGCGGCCAGAACAGCACGCCCACGAGCAGGCTGATCGCGAAGCCGATCGACACGTCCTCGATCCGGACGATCCCGATGTCCCAGCCGGCCTGCGCGATGAGCGCGAACACGATGAAGATCGTGACCGTGAACCCCGTCTGCCCTGCGGCGAAGGAGATCGCCCGCGGCGCGTACGCCGACAGCATCGCGGCGAACGGGAGGACGCACCACAGCGCGACGTGGTCGGTGCCGAGCAGGATCAGGATCGGCGCGCCGATGACCAGCCCGGCGGCGGTGCCGAGCAGCGCCTGCACGATCGAGGCGCCGGTGCTGAGCGCGCTGGAGCGCAGCACCGACAGCGCGCCGAGCACCACCCAGAAGGAGTGCTGCACGTCGAGGAGCTGGCCGGTGAGCACGGCGAGCGCGAGGCCGATCGCGCCGCGGACGCTGTTGCGGAACCAGACCGAGCGCACGCCGGCGTGCGCGGCGGCCATCCGGCCCGAGGCGGCCAGCGCCACGCTCTGGCGCCGGATGAACGAGGCCGCCGACATGTCGCGTCCGGTCGCCCCGCCGGCCACCATCGCCATGTCGGCGACGTCGAGCGTCGCGAACGAGATCACGCGCGCCTCCCACGCGCGCACGACCGCCGCCCACAGGCGCGGCCCGTCCTCGCGCAGCGCCGGGTCGGCGAGCCGGTCCACGAGCTCGTCGACGACCTGCCGGCGGCGGCGCTCGAGCCCTTCGAGGTCGGGCCGGTCCCGGGCCCGGCCCTCGACGAGCGCCGCGCTGTCGGCGAGCGCGGCGGCCGACTGGAGGCGCAGCTCGCGCTCGGCCTCGGTCGGCTCGAGCGGGACCGGCGGCTGCGGGATCCGCAGCATCAGCGCGTGCAGCCAGGTGACCTCGCCGATGAGCTGCGCCAGCGCTCCGGTGGCGCCCGCGGGCCCGGTCGGGCGGAACGGGGTGGCGGCGAAGCGCTCGTGCATCGCGTCCACGAGCGCGGACACCTCGCGCTCGTCGCTCGGCGTGGGCGACGGCGCGGACAGCAGCCGGGCGATGGCCCGGAGGGCGTCGGCGATCGCGCTGCGCAGCCGGTCGCGCGGCCGCGCCGGGAACAGCAGGAACGAGGCCGGGACGCAGGTCGCCCCGCCGATGGCCCAGCCGAGCAGCCGCGGCGGGATGTCCGACGCCTCGGCGGGCACCATCACCGGCAGGATGAACGCCAGCAGCGCGGCCGTGCCCGCGGCCGCGAGGTAGCCGTTCAGGACGCCGGCGAACAGGATCGCGAAGCCGATCGCCGCCATGCCGGCCGTCGCCGCCACGGTGTCCTGCGAGCAGACGGTGCCGAGCGCGATCAGCCCGGCCCCCGCCGCGAGGAGGAGCAGGTAGGCGCCGATCCGCACCCCGGTGGGTCCGCCGAAGTCGACGAACAGCAGGAGCGCGATGGCGCCGAACGCGGAGAACAGCGCGGTCTCCTCGTTGCCGGTCGCGATCCCGATCGCGAACGTGACCGGCAGCATGATCCCGGTGCGCAGGGCCAGCCGCAGCGCGAAGCGGCCCGGGTCGGCGGGGCGCCAGCGCAGGAGCCTCATGCGAGCTCGCGCACCACCGCGTCGGCGACCTGCCGGCCGCGGAGGGTGAGGACGGCGCGCCCGTCGTCCACGCGCAGCAGCCCGCCCGCCCGCAGGCGCTCCAGCGCGGCCGGGTCGCACAGGTCGCGGTCGAGCCCCTCGGCCAGGCGCGCCTCGAGCATCACGCGCTCCAGGCGGCGCTGCTCGGGGCTCAGCGTCTCGCGCGCCTGCGCTGGCGAGCGCCCCGCGGCCAGAGCGGCCGCGTAGCGGGCCGGGTGCTTCACGTTCCACCAGCGCGTGCCGGCGACGTGGCTGTGGGCGCCCGGGCCGATCCCCCACCAGTCGTGCGAGCGCCAGTAGCCGAGGTTGTGGCGGCAGCGGCCCTCGGGGTCGCGCGCCCAGTTGGACAGCTCGTACCAGCGGAGCCCCGCCTCGGACAGCAGCGCGTCGGCGGCCTCGTAGCGGTCGGCGAGCGTGTCGGGGTCGGGCGCGGGCCGCTCGCCGCGGCGCACCTGCGCGTGCAGGCGCGTTCCCGGCTCGATCGTCAGGGCGTACGCGCTCACGTGGTCGGCGCCCGCCTCGAGGACCGCCTCCAGCGAGGCCTGCCAGTCGCCGGCGCTCTCGCCGGGCGTGCCGTAGATGAGGTCGGCGCTGACGCCGTCGAACCCGGCCGCGCGGGCCTCCCGGATCGCGGTCAGCGCGCGGCGCGGCCGGTGGGTGCGCTCCAGCGCCGCCAGCACGTGCTCGCGGACCGACTGCACGCCGAACGACATGCGCGTGACGCCCGCCGCGCGCAGGGCCTCGAGCGCGGCGGCGTCGACGCTGTCGGGGTTGGCCTCGACGGTGATCTCCGCGCCGGGCGCGAGCCCGAGCCGGGCGTCGATGCGCGCCAGCAGCGCCCCGATCTGGTCGGGCGTGAGCAGGGTCGGCGTGCCGCCGCCCAGGAACACGGTGGCGACCGGTCGCGGTCCGCCGGCGTGCAGGACGCTCGCCGCCAGGTCGATCTCGGCCAGGGCGGCCTCGACGTAGGCGCCGCGGTCGCCGGTCGTGTAGGTGTTGAAGTCGCAGTAGCCGCAGCGCGACAGGCAGAACGGCACGTGCACGTAGACGCCCAGCGGTGGCACGGCGCGACGTTAACCGCGCCGCGGGCGGAAGACGACCCGCACGACCTCGATCTGCCGCTGCCCGAAGCTGCCGCGATAGACGGGCCCGGCGCCGGCCGCCCAGTCGCCGATCCGCGGGTCGCGCTTTGGCCGCAGCCGCCGCGACACGTCCAGCACCGTGATCCCGGGCAGGGTCACGGAGCCGCCGGCGATGACCACGTGCAGGTCGCCGTCCCCGTCGGGGTCGACGCGCTCCAGCGCGATGATGCGGCCCTGCGCGGCCCGGCAGTTGGCGGCGTCGGGCGGGCAGCGCGGCGCGGTCGCCGCCGCGCCTGCGGTCGGCGCGGCGAGCGCGAGGGTCGCGAGCAGCGCTTCCAGGGCCATCGCCGCCAGGGTAGGCGGCGACGGCCCCGGCTACCAGCCGCTCCAGGCCAGGCGCCGGCCGGGGACGCGCAGGCCCAGCAGGCGCAGCGCGTCGTCGATGTGCAGGCCCGCGAGGTGCAGCTCCTCGCACACCTGCGCGTCCTGGGTCTCGTGGGCGAGGCGCCCGGCGGTGGTGGCCAGCACCTGCAGCCGGTCGGCCAGCCGCTGCGGCGACTGCGCCGCGTCGACGGCGTCCGCCTCCCGGCGCAGCGCCTCGCGCTGCTCGGCGTCGAGGTGCTCGCAGGCGACGAACCCGGCCAGGCCGAGCTGCGCCTCGGCGGCCGCGAACGCGTCGGGGCCGGGCGGCGGGCCGTCGGGGATCTGGCGCAGGCACGCGCACAGCCGGCGCGCCCGCTCGAGCGCGACGAAGACCTTCGCGTCGTCGCGCGCCCGCCAGTGGGTGTGCTCTTCACGCGATGACGGCGTCATGCCGCCTGTACTACCCGCTCGTCCGCGTGTCTCCCGTGTCCGGGTCACCCGCCGTATCCCGGACGACGGGCCGCGCCGCCGCTAGGGCTGGGTGACGGTCGCGGGCTGCGGTTGCGCGTCCTCGCCGCCGATGTCGACCCGCCAGGCGCCGTCCTCGCGCACGAGCGCGCCCGACTCCTCGGCGCCGTCGCGGCGGATGCTGACCGTCGCGCGGTCGCCGTCGATGTCGACGTCGGCGATCTCCAGGCCGTCCAGCACCTCGCGCGCCGCGTCGGGGTCGACCTCGGCCTGCGCGACCGCGTTCTCGAACGCCTCCACGCAGCCCTCGGCGTCGACCTGCTCCGCGAGCCGCTCGACCGTCGCGCGCGACGCCGCCGACAGCAGCTCGCACGCGGCGTCGCCGTCGCCCTCGGCGACCGCGGTCAGGTAGCCGTGCACCGCCGCGCGGACCTGCTCCTCCTGCCCGCCGCCGGTGGACCCCCCGCCCTCGTCGTCGTCTCCCCCGCAGCCGCCGACGGCAAGGGCGGTCGCGGCGAGCAGGGCGATGGGAATCAGGCGCGGGAAAGAGAGCATGTGACGCCGACTACCCGGAACCCGGTCGCAAAGCGCCGCGAGTTTCGCCCCCTGGGCGAACACTCGCTGAGGGAGGCAAGCCCTCCGGGCGCAGCCTCCCCTCGCCCCCTGGGCGAATACTCGCTGAGGGAGGCAAGCCCTCCGGGCGCAGCCTCCCCTCGCCCCCTGGGCGAATACTCGCTGAGGGAGGCAAGCCCTCCGGGCGCAGCCTCCCCTAGCACAGAAACACAAGAACTCCCGCACGCGTGGACCTGCCCGCCTTCCTGACGGGGGGTTCACTACCGGCCATGAGGAGAGGGTCGGTGGTGTGCTCGCGGCAGTGACGCAGGGCAAGGAGAGCGTCGCGCTCGTCGACGTCCCGGAGCCGCCGCAGCCCGGTCCCGGCGAGGTGCTCCTGCGCCCCGAGGCCGTCGGGATCTGCGGCTCGGACCTGCACATGGTCGCCGGCGAGCTGGCGGTGGTCGGCAACGCGACGTTCCCGCGCGTGCAGGGCCACGAGCTGTCGGCCACGATCGAGACCGTCGGCGTCGGCTGCCGCCCCGAGCTGGTGCCCGGCCAGCGGGTCGCGGTGTGGCCGCTGCGCCCGTGCGGCGACTGCTACCCGTGCAGCATCGGACGCCCGAACGTGTGCGACAACTTCTCGCTGATCGGCGTCCACGTCGACGGCGGGCTGCAGGAGCGCCTGCTCGTGCCGCAGCGTCACGTCTTCCCCGTCGACGTCGACCGCCCGTCCGTCGCGACGCTCGTCGAGCCGACGTCGATCGCGATGCGCGCCGTCAACCGCGCGCGGGTCGCCGACGGCGAGGCCGTCGTCGTGTTCGGCGCCGGGCCGATCGGCCAGGTGTGCACGCTCGCCGCGCTGGACCGCGGCGCGCGCGTGCTGACCGTCGACCTGGTGACCGAGCGCCTCGAGCGCAGCCGCGCGCTCGGCGCCGACGTGCTGAGCTGGACCGACCGCGAGAGCGTGGTCGACGCGGCGACGGACTGGGCCGGCGGGGGCGTCCCCGTCAGCCTGGACTGCAGCGGGGCGGCGGACGCCGTCCTGGCGGGGATGGAGATGGCGAGCCGCGCGGGACGCGTCGTGCTCGTGGGCATGTCGGGGGCCACGCTGGCCGCTCCGGTCGTGACGTTCGTGGCCAAGGAGCTCGACGTCCTCGGCGTCAGCGTCTGCAACGGCGAGGAGTTCCAGCAGGCGGTCTCGCTGGTGGAGCGCTACCAGGATGCGATGGCCTCGCTCATCAGCCACGAGTTCCCCTTCGAACGGACCGCCGATGCGCTGGCGTTCGCGATGGAGCACCCCACGGAGGTGATGAAGGTTGTCATCAACCTATGACTACGTGATCGTCGGCGCCGGATCGGCGGGCTGCGTGCTCGCTGCGCGCCTGACGGAGGATCCCGATGTCCGCGTCGCCCTGATCGAGGCGGGCGGATCGCAGGACTTCCCCGAGGTCGCCATGCCGATGGCCTTCCCGCTGCTGTTCAAGAGCGCCGCCGACTGGGACCTGTTCAGCGAGCCCGAGCCGGGGCTCGGCGGCCGCCGTCTGTACCTGCCGCGCGGCAAGCTGCTCGGCGGCTGCGGCTCGATCAACGCGATGATCTACCTGCGCGGCAACCGCGTCGACTACGACGAGTGGGCCGAGCAGGGCGCGACCGGCTGGTCCTTCGGCGAGGTGCTGCCGTACTTCAAGCGCTCCGAGGACAACGAGCGCGGCGAGAGCCAGTTCCACGGCGTCGGCGGGCCGCTGAAGGTGAGCGAGAGCCGCTCGAACAACGAGCTCGTCGACGCGATGATCCAGGCGACGGTCAACGCCGGCCACGAGCACAACCCCGACCTCAACGGCGCCCGCCAGGAGGGCGTCGGCCGCTTCCAGGTCACCCAGCGCGACGGCCGGCGCGAGTCGACCTACACCGCGTTCCTGAAGCCGGCGCTCAGCCGTCCGAACCTCGAGGTCATCACGCACGGCTTCGTCACGCGCGTCCTCTTCGAGGGCGACCGCGCCGTCGGCGTCGAGGTGGTCGAGGATCGCGTCCCGGGCGAGCTGCGCGTGGAGCGCGAGGTGATCCTGTCGGCGGGCTCCTACCAGTCGCCGGTGCTGCTCATGCACTCGGGGATCGGCCCGGCGGACGACCTGCGCCCGCTGGGCATCGAGGTGCGCGAGGACCTGCCGGTCGGCGAGAACCTGCAGGACCACCTGATGTGCAACCTCAACCTCCTCACCGACGGCGGGTCGCTGTTCGACGCGTTCACGCCCGAGAACCTGGAGCTGTTCGAGGAGGGCCGCGGGCCGCTGACGTCCAACCTGCCCGAGGCGGGCGGCTTCTTCCGCACCCGCCCGGGCCTGAACGCGCCCGACATCGAGTTCCACTACTCGCCGAGCCTGCTGTACGACCAGGGCCTGACGCCGCCGCACGACCACGGCGTCTGCTACGGGCCGGTGCTGATCAAGCCGGAGGCGCGCGGCAAGGTGTTCCTGCGCTCGCCGCTGGCCGACGCCAAGCCGCGGATCATCCACAACTACCTGACCACCGAGAACGACCGGACGTCGTTCGTCAACGGGCTGCGTCTGGCGATGGAGATCGCGCAGCAGGAGCCGCTGAAGTCGCGGGTGCGCGAGCCGTACCTGGCGCCCGAGTCGGACTCCGACGAGGACATCCTCGCCTACGCCCGCGAGCACGCGCACACCGTCTACCACCCGACGTCCACCTGCGCCATCGGCCAGGTCGTGGACCCGGAGCTGCGCGTGTACGGGACGGAGGGGCTGCGGGTCGTCGATGCGTCCGTGATGCCGTCGATCACGCGCGCCAACACGCACGCGCCCACCATCATGATCGCCGAGAAGGCGGCCGACCTGATCGCAGGGCGGCAGCCGGCCGGAACCGCCACGGCCGTGGCCTGAGACCGCAGGAGGGAACCGCACCGATGCGCACCACCGAGCAGCCGCCCGTCGCCGAGTCCGCCGGTCTCCTGGACGGCTTCGACTGGACGGGGAAGGTCTACACGGACGGCTGGGTCGACGCGCCCGCCACGATCGACACCTACGAGCCCGCCACCGGCGAGCTGCTCGGCTCGGCCGGCGTGGCGGACGCCGAGACGATCGCGCGCGCCTCGGAGCTCGCCGCGAAGGTGCAGCCCGAGTGGGCCTCGACGCTGATGACCGATCGGATCGCGATCCTCGAGCGGGTCGCCGACGGCCTCCGGCGCCACCACGACGAGTACCTGCAATGGATGATCCGCGAGTCGGGCTGCATCCCGCCGAAGGGCAGCCACGAGATCGGGGCGTCGGTCGGCCAGATCCAGCTCGCCAACAGCCTGGTCAACGCGACGCTCGGCCACGTGCTGCCGTCGATCACGCCGGGGCGCACGTCGACGGCGATGCGCGTGCCGATCGGCGTCGTCGGCGTCATCTGCCCGTGGAACTTCCCGCTCGTGCTGGCGATGCGCTCGCTGGCGCCGGCGCTGGTGCTCGGCAACACGGTGATCCTCAAGTCCGACCCGAACACGCCGGTCTGCGGCGGCGTGCTGATCGCGCGCCTGTTCGAGGAGGCGGGGCTGCCGCAGGGCGTCCTGCAGGTCGTCTGCGGCGACGCGGACACCGGCCAGGCTATGTGCGAGGACCCGCGCATCCGCATGATCTCGTTCACGGGCTCGACGGCCGCCGGGCGCAAGGTGGGCGAGACGTGCGGGCGCACGCTCAAGCGCGTCGTGCTCGAGCTGGGCGGCAACAGCCCGCTGATCGTGCTCGACGACGCCGACATCGACATCGCCGCGTCGGCGGGCGCGTGGGGCTCGTTCGGCCATCAGGGCCAGATCTGCCTGGCCACGAGCCGTCACATCGTGCACGAGAACGTCATCGAGGCCTATCTCGAGGCGCTCGTGGAGCGGGCCAAGCGCCTGCCGGCCGGCAACCCGGCCACCGACGAGGTGGCGCTCGGGCCGCTGATCAACAGCCGCCAGGTCCAGCGCGTGCAGCGGATCGTCGACGAGTCGATCGCGCAGGGCGCGGCGGCGCTGACCGGCGGCAAGCCGGACGGCCCGTTCTTCCCGGCGACGGTGCTCGCCGACGTGTCGCCGACGATGCCGGCGTTCGCCGAGGAGATCTTCGGCCCGGTCGCGCCGGTCGTCCCGTTCCGCACCGACGAGGAGGCGATCGCGCTCGCCAACGACACCGAGTACGGCCTGACGGCCGCGGTGCAGGGGTCGGTCGCGCGCGCCCAGGCGATCGCCGACCAGATCCACGCGGGCATGGTCCACGTCAACGACACGACCGTGAACGAGGAGCCCCCGGCGCCGTTCGGCGGCTTCGGCGCGTCGGGCAACGGCGGGCACTTCGGCGGCGTCACGCAGCTCGAGCAGTGGACCGAGTGGCAGTGGCGGACCTCGCGGGTCAAGGGCGAACCGTTCCCCTTCTAGGCGAGATGCAAGTAGGATCTGCCACGAAGTCTGGGCCTGGAAGCGGAGGAGAGAGGTGGGCTCTGACGTCTGAGACGACGACCGAGGGGCGCCCGCAGGCGCCCGAGCACTGGCACGTTCGCGGCGTTCCGACCAAGGACGGGCTCGAGCAGTGGGCCGACATCCTGTCGATCACCCACCTCGGGTTCGACGTGGAGGCCACGCCGCGCACGCCGGAGACGTTCCGGGGGTCGGTGACCCGGCGGCGGCTCGGCGACCTCATGCTCGTCGACTGCACGTCGTCGCCGTGGCTGGGGCGCCGCAGCCCCGAGGTCATCGAGCAGGCCCCGGCGCCGGTCATCGGGTTCCAGTTCCTGCGCCGCGGCGTGGAGCAGGTGCGCGACCGCGGCGACGAGGTGCAGCTCACCGCCGGCGACGTGATCGTGTGGAACGGATGGCAGCCCGTGGACGTCGAGGTGGTGGAGTCGTTCTCCAAGCGCACGCTGATCTTCCCCAGCGACCGGGTGATGTCGGTGTGCCCGCGCCTGGAGGAGGCGAAGGTGATGCCGCCGGTCGAGCAGGGCCCGGCCGCGCGGCTGCTGGTGCGCTACCTCGACGCGCTCGCGCTCGAGCTGCCGTGGATGGACGAGACGGCCGCGACGGCGGCCGCCGATGCGGCGCTGGAGCTGCTGCGGGCGGCGGTCGAGCCGAGCGTGCCGACGACGCGCACCGCGCGCCGCTCGGCGATCCGCGCCGAGGTGCGCCGCTACATCCGGTCGCACCTGCAGGACGCCAAGCTCGGGCCGGAGACGATCGCCAAGGCGCACAACATCTCGGTGCGCACGCTGCACGGACTGTTCGAGGACAGCGACGAGTCGGTCGCCGGCCTCGTGCGCCGCGAGCGGCTGGCGCGCTGCCTGGAGGATCTGCGCCGCCCGACGGGCGGCTCGGTCACCGAGATCGCGTTCCGGTGGGGCTTCCGCGACGCCGCGCACTTCGCGCGGGTGTTCAAGCGCGAGTTCGACCTGACGCCGAGCGAGGTCCGCGCGCAGGCCCAGGCCGAGGAGGCCGAGTGCCTGGCCTGATGGCCGGGCGCGCCGGGCTCGTCACGGGTGCTGGACACGGCATCGGACGGGCCTGCGCGATCCGGTTCGGGCAGGAGGGGGCGAAGGTCGTCGTCTCCGACCTGGAGTCGGCGCGCGAGGCCGCCGAGGGCACCGTCCAGGCGATCCGCGACGCCGGCGGCGAGGCGACGTTCTTCCCCTGCGACGTGTCGCAGGCCGCCGACCAGGAGGCGCTCGTCGCCCACGTCGTCGAGCGCTACGGGCGCATCGACTTCGCCCACAACAACGCGGGCATCGGCGTGCACGCGCCGCTGGCCGAGACGTCCGACGAGGACTTCGACCGCGTGATCGCGATCAACCTGCGCGGGACGTTCCTGGGCATGAAGCACCAGATCCGGGCGATGCTGCGCAACGAGGGCCCCAACCGCGGCGCGATCGTGAACACGTCGTCGAACGCGGGCCTGCGCGGGGTGCACATGATCGGCGCCTACGCGGCCAGCAAGCACGGCATCAACGGCCTGACGAAGAACGCGGCGATCGAGTACGCCGAGCAGGGGATCCGCGTGAACGCGGTGTGCCCGGCGCCGATCATGACCCGCCTGATGTCGGACCTGCCCGAGGACCGCCAGGCCGAGATCATGGCCCCGCAGGCCCTGAAGCGCCCGGGCGATCCGATGGAGGTCGCGGCCGCCGTCGTCTGGCTCTGCTCCGACGAGGCCTCGTTCGTGACGGGCGTGCCCATGCCGGTCGACGCGGGGTCCGTCGCCGGTTGGTGAGTATCGGGCGGATCCACGGGAACGCCGGGAGGCCCGCGAGTTTCGCCCCCTAGGGCGAACACCCGCTGAGGAAGGCAAGCCCTCCGGGCGCAGCCTTCCCTGGCACAAATCGGCAAGAACTCCCGCACTCGTGGACCTGCCCCCCGGAGACGGCCCGCGTACCGTCGCCAGGCAGAGAGGAGAGGTGTTGATGGGAGAGGACGTGGAGCTCGTCGCCCTGTACTGGACCGTGTCCGGGCCGGTCGAGGTGCACTTCGGTCGCGAGTGGAGCTACTTCAGCTGGGAGGACCGCTGCGCGGAGGCCGAGAAGGTCGGCTTCGCGGGGCTGGGCATCTGGCATGCCGACCTCGAGCACGTGCTGCAGTCGCAGTCGCTGCAGGACATGCGCCGGTCGATGGACGACCACGGGCTGCGCTACCTGGAGCTCGAGTTTCTCATGCACTGGTGGCTGGACCCGTCGGACGACCGGCGCAAGGAGTCCGACCGCATCCGCCGGCTCCTGTTCGAGGCGGCCGAGGTGCTGCCGGCCCATCACATCAAGGTCGGCAACATCCCGGGGGACCCGGTCGAGTTCGGCCGCCTGACCGAGAGCTTCGCCGAGCTCTGCGCGGATGCGGCCAAGCACACGGACGCGACCGTCGCCTACGAGTTCATGCCGTTCGACGTGAACGTCCGCGACCTCGAGACGGCCGTGAAGCTCGTCGAGGACGCCGGCGCCCCCAACGGCGGCCTGGCGATCGACACCTGGCATCTGGAGAAGCTGCGCATCCCGCCGGAGGGCCTGAAGGCCGTCCCGCGCGAGCGCCTCGCCTGGATCGAGCTGAGCGACGGCAAGAAGGAGTGGATGGCCGACGACGACCACGTCGACGAGGTCATCAACCACCGAAACCTGCCGGGAGAGGGCGAGTTCGACATCCCCGGCTACGTGCGCGCCGCCCAGGAGATCGGCTACCCGGGGCCGTGGGGCGTGGAGGTGCTCTCCGAGGAGCTGCGCAACAACCCCATCGACGTGATCTTCCGCCGTGCCTACGACACGACGGCGGCCCAATTCCTGGAGAGGAGCCCGCGATGACACCGAGCCCCCTGGACAACGACCGCCTCATCTGGATGTACACCCAGATGGTGCGCATCCGCGAGTTCGAGGAGCGCGTGAAGCGCACGTTCGAGGAGTACCCCGGGGTGATCCGCGGCCACACCCATCTGGCCGACGGCGTCGAGGCCTCGATCGTCGGCTCGATCGCGAACATGCAGCCCAACGACTACGTCCTCACGACGTATCGCTGCCACGGCTACCCGATCGCGCTGGGCACCGACACGAAGGCGATCATGGCCGAGATCTACGGCCGCGCGACCGGCCTGTGCAAGGGCCTGGGCGGCTCGATGCACCTGTGCGACCCGAGCCGCGGGTTCCTGGGCACGTCGGGCATCGTCGGCCAGGGCATCCCGCACGCGACGGGCGCCGCGTACGCCGCGCAGATCCGCAAGGAGGGCCAGGTCGTCCTGTCCTTCTTCGGCGACGGCGCGTCCAAGCAGGGCGCGTTCCACGAGTCGCTGAACATCGCGTCGCTGTGGAAGCTGCCCATCGTCTACGTGATGGAGAACAACGGCTACAACGTCGAGACCCAGACCCACCAGGAGGACGCCAACGCGGCCGCCGGCGAGGACCTGTCGGTCAAGGCGAAGGCCTACTCCATGCCGGGCATCACGATCGACGGCGGCGACCCGGTCGCGGTCTACGAGACGGTCGGCGCCGCGATGGAGCGCGCGCGCAACGGCGAGGGCCCCACGCTGGTGGAGTCGAAGGTCTACCGCCTGTCCGCGCACGGCAACCTGATCGCGCCTCCGGGCGTGCCCCTGCACTACCCCGAGCACGAGGCGATCGCCGTGTTCGGCGACCGCGAGCAGTACGAGGCCGCGCTCAAGGGCGACCCCGTGCCGCAGTTCCGCGGCCGCCTCGTCAACGACGGCGTGCTGACCAACGAGCAGGCCGAGGAGATCCTCAAGGCCGCCCGCGACGAGATGCAGGAGGCCGTGACCTTCGGCGTCGAGAGCCCGTTCCCCGAGAAGGACGAGGCCCTGGCCTACGTCTACGCCTAGGAGCACGAGCACATGAGCCACGAGCTTCCGTACATCGCTGCCATCGACGAGGCCATCCGCCAGGAGATGGAGCGCGACGAGACCGTCATCTACTTCGGCCAGAACATGGCCACGACCGAGAACGCCCCGTACCGGCAGGCGTTCGGCGACGACCGCGTGCGGGTCACGCCGATCTCGGAGACCGCCGAGATCGGGATGGCCGTCGGCGCGGCGCTGGCCGGCTTCCGCCCGGTCGTCGAGCTGTACATGGCCGAGTTCATGCTCGTCGCGATGGACCAGGTGACCAACGAGGCGCCGCGCTTCCGCGCGATGAGCGGCGGCCAGGTGAAGGTGCCGCTGGTCCTGAAGGCCGGCTGGGGCTTCACCGCCGGCTGGGCCGGCCAGCACACGGGCACGCTCACGAACCTGTTCATGGGCGTCCCGGGCCTGAAGGTCGTGTCGCCGTCGACGGCGGCCGACGCGAAGGGCCTGATGGCCACGGCGATCCGCGACGACAACCCGGTCGTCTACCTGCACAACTACCTGCTGACGCTCGACCACGGCGACGTGCCCGACGGCGAGTACCTGGTGCCGTTCGGGGTCGCCGACGTGCGCCGCGAGGGCTCCGACGTCACGATCGTCGCCAACGCCCACATGCTCAACCAGTCGCTGAAGGCGGCCGAGACGCTCGCGGGCGAGGGCATCCAGGCGGAGGTCATCGACCCGCGCACGTACGCGCCGCTGGACGTCGACACGATCCTGACGTCCGTCGGCAAGACCGGCCGGCTCGTGCTGGTCGACTCGGCGCCGCGCCACAGCGCCGCGGCGAACGTCATCGCCGGCGAGGTCGTGGAGCGCGGGTTCGACCTGCTGAAGGCGCCGATCGTGCAGGTGACGGCGCTCGACGCGACCGTGCCCTACAGCGAGCCGCTCGAGGCCTACGTCATCCCGGACGCCGATCGCGTCGCCGCCGCCGTGCGCGGCGTGCTCGGCACCGCCCCGGTCGGAGTCTGAGGGGAGACGTGACCGCAGACGACGCCCGCCGGCTGCTGCGCGCCATGTGGCGGATCCGCCACTTCGAGGAGCGCGTCGGTCGCCTGAAGCGCACGGACGAGGTCTTCGGGCTGATCCACCTGAGCGTGGGTCAGGAGGGCGTCGCCGCGGGCACGTGCCTGCAGCTGCGCGACGACGACGCGGTCTACAGCGGCCATCGCGCCCACGGCCACGCGCTGGCCAAGGGCGCGCCGCTGGACCGTGTGATGGCCGAGCTGATGGGGCGCGAGAGCGGCCTGTGCCGCGGCATGGGCGGCTCGATGCACCTCGTCGACGTGGAGCACGGCTTCATGGGCGCGACCGGCGTCGTCGGCGGCAACATCCCGATGGCGCTGGGCAGCGCGCTGGCCGCCCGCCAGCTCGGCGGGGACGCGGTCGCGGTGGTGTTCTTCGGCGACGGCGCCGTCCAGGCCGGCCACTTCAACGAGACCGTGAACCTGGCCGCCCTGTGGGGGCTGCCGCTGATCATGGTGTGCGAGAACAACGGCTTCGCCGAGTTCACGCCGCGCTCGGCGCACACGGTCGTGGAGCGCGTCAGCGACGTCGTCGCCCCGTACGAGATCACGCGCGAGACCGTCGACGGCAACGACGTGCTCGCCGTGTGGGAGCGCTTCGGCGAGTTCCTCGCCCGCGCCCGCCGGGGCGAGGGGCCGTTCCTGCTCGAGTGCCTGACCGTGCGCCTGCGCGGCCACTACGAGGGCGACCCGGCCGCCTACCGCGAGGCGATCGCCGACGAGGAGTGGCAGAAGATGGACCCGATCCTGCGCCTGCAGCGCCACGCGCTGAAGCAGAAGTGGGTCGACGAGGACGAGCTGGCCGCGATCGAGGCCGAGGCCGCCGGCGCGGTCGAGGCCGCGGTGGCGTTCGGGCGCGAGAGCGCGTTTCCGGAGCCGGAGCTCGTCGCCGAGCTGGTCTACGCGGGGTCCGATGCCTGAGACGACGTACGTGAAGGCGGTGCTGCGCGCCCTCGACGAGGCGATGGCCGCCGACGAGCGCGTGATCGTCCTCGGCGAGGACGTCGCCGAGGGCGGCCCGTACACGACGACGGCCGGCCTGGCCGACCGCTACGGGCGCGACCGCGTCATCAACACGCCGATCAGCGAGTCGGCGATCACCGGCGTCGCGATCGGCGCCGCCCAGTCCGGCCTGAGGCCGGTGCTGGAGATCATGTTCATCGACTTCATCACGCTGGCGCTGGACCAGCTCGCCAACCAGGCCGCCAAGGCGCACCTGATGTCGGGCGGCCAGCTGACGGTCCCGATGGTCCTGCGCACCCAGGGCGGCGCGGGCCAGCGGGGCGCCGCCCAGCACTCGCAGTCGCTGGAGGCGTGGCTCACCCACGTCCCCGGGCTGAAGGTCGTCATGCCGGCCGATCCCGCCGACGCCGCAGGCCTCATGGCCAGCGCGATCGCGGATCCCGGGCCGGTCGTCTTCGTGGAGCACAAGGGGCTCTACTTCCAGCGGGGGGAGGTTCCCGACGCGATCGAGCCGGTGCCGATCGGCGAGGCGCGGATCGTGCGCGAGGGGCGCGACGTGACGATCGTCGCGCTCTCGCGGATGGTCGGCGAGGCGCTGAAGGCGGCCGACCGGCTCGCCGCCGAGGGGATCTCGGCGGAAGTGATCGATCCCCGGACGCTCGTTCCGCTGGACCTGGAGGCGATCGTCGGATCGGTCCAGCGCACGAACAGGCTCGTGATCGCTCACGAGGCCGTCGCCCACGGAGGCGTGGGCGGGGAGATCGCCGCGGAGGTACAGGCTGCGGCGTTCGACCACCTGGATGCGCCGATCGAGCGAGTCGGCGCGCCGTTCGCTCCCGTGCCGTTGAGCCCTCATCTCGAGGACCTCTACGTCCCGGGCAGCGACGAGATCCACGAGGCCGCTCTGGCCACGCTCGGCAAGGCCGAACCGCGTCGATCGGCGACGCACGACGGAGGAGGAGGAGCAATGAGGATGGACCCAGGCTGGCGGAGGTTCCGGTCGGTGCTGGCGGTGATGCTGGCCGCCGTGCTGGCGTTCACGTTCGCCGCATGTGGCGACAGCGACGAGGACTCGGACACGGGTGCCTCGACGTCCGCCGCCGCGCCCGCGGACACGGGCGCGTCGACCGCAGCCGCCGAGGAGCCAGCCGCCGAGGCGTCGAAGTGCGGCCTCGGCAACGGTGAGAAGGCCACCGGTGAGCCGATCAAGCTCGGCTCGGTCAACACGAAGCAGCCCGGCACGGACTTCAGCGAGATCGCGCTGGCGGCCGAGGCGTACTTCAAGTGCGTGAACGACAACGGCGGCATCAACGGCCGTCCGATCGAGTACATCATCGAGACCGAGCAGACCGACCCCGGTCAGGTCGCGTCGCTGGCCAAGAAGCTGGTCGAGACCGAGAAGGTCGTCGGCATCGTCGGCAGCACGTCGCTGATCGACTGCGCGGTCAACCACCAGTACTACGAGAAGCAGGGCTACTACGTCATCGGCTCGGGCATCGCGCCCGAGTGCTACACGACGCCCAACCACGCGCCCGTGAACATGGGTCCGCGGCACAGCTCCGCCGGCGCCGCCCAGGAGCTGATGAAGCAGGGCGTCAAGAAGATCGTCTTCGATCAGAGCAACGTCCCCGGCACCGAGTACATCGACGAGGGCGTGCGCCTCACCGTCGAGGCGGAGGGGATCCCGTACGAGTCTCTGAAGGACAACGTGCCGATCCAGGACGCGAACTCGGTCGCGCTGAAGCTGGTCCAGGCGGCCGGCGACGGCGGTGGCGTGGTGCTGAACTTCACGCCTCCCGAGGCGCTGAAGATCCTCCAGGCCGCGGAGCAGCAGGGCCTGGCCGAGCGCGTGAAGTGGGCGTGCTCGACCCCGTGCAACACGGACTTCCTGGCCGAGGCGCTCGGGTCGTCGTGGGATGAGCAGCTCTTCGTCAACGCGGAGCTGAACCTCATCGACGCCGACGGCCCCGACAGCCAGCTGTACCGCCAGGTGCTCGAGCAGTACGCGCCGGACATCCCGCTGGGCTCGTTCAGCCAGATGGGCTTCCTCGAGGCGCGCATCGCGACCGAGGCCCTGCTGGGCATCGAGGGCGACATCACGCCGCAGACCGCGAACGCGGCATTCGTGGATGTCACGGGCTTCGAGACGGACATCCTGTGCAAGCCGTGGTACTACGGCGACGCGCCGCTGCACATCCCCAACAACGTGGACCGCACGGTCACGCCAAAGGAGGGCAAGATGGTGCAGTACACCGACTGCTTCGACATCTCCGAGGCGGACCCGTACATCAAGGACGTCCGCGAGATCGAAGCCGACATGGGAATCGAGTGATCCCATGACCCCACGGACGAACATCGTGCGTATCCGCTCGATGCTCGTCGCCATCGTCCTGCTGCTGGCCGCGAGCGTCACGCTCGCGGCCTGCGGCGACGACGACGATACGAGCACCGGGGCGGCCACGGCCGCCGGAACGCAGGCGGCGAGCACCGGCTCGTCGGAGGAGACCGCGAGCGCCGAGACCGCCAAGTGCGGCCTGGGCAACGGCGAGAAGGCGACGGGCGAGCCGATCAAGATCGGCGCGATCGTCACCAAGCAGCCGGGCACCGACTTCACGGACGGGCCCAAGATGTCGCAGGCGTTCTTCGAGTGCGTCAACGACAACGGCGGCATCAACGGCCGCCCGATCGAGTACATCATCGAGGAGGAGCAGACCGATCCTGGCCAGGTCGCCTCGCTGGCCAAGAAGCTCGTCGAGACCGACAAGGTGATGGGTCTCTTCGGCGGGTTCTCGCTGATCGACTGCGCCGTCAACCACGAGTACTACGAGCAGCACGGGTACTACGTGACCAACGCCGGCATCGCGCCGGAGTGCTGGAGCACGCCCAACAGCGCGCCCATCAACATGGGGCCGCGCTACAGCTCCGACGGCGCCACCCAGGCGCTGCTCAAGCAGGGCGTGAAGAAGCTGGTGTTCGTGCAGTCCAACGTGCCCGGCACCGAGTACATCGAGGCGGGGCCGACGTCGATCGCCAAGGCGGCCGGCGTCCCGATCACGACCCTGGCCGAGAACGTGCCGATCCAGGACGCGAACTCGGTCGCGCTGAAGCTGGTCCAGGCGGCCGGCGACGGCGGTGGCGTGGTGCTGAACTTCACGCCTCCCGAGGCGCTGAAGATCCTCCAGGCCGCGGAGCAGCAGGGCCTGGCCGAGCGCGTGAAGTGGGGCTGCTCGACGCCGTGCAACACGGACTTCCTGGCCGAGGCGCTGGGATCGTCGTGGGACGGCCAGCTGTTCGTCAACGCCGAGCTCAACGTGGTCGACGCCGAGGGCCCGGACACGGCGCTCTACAACCAGGTCCGCGAGGAGTACGGGCCCGACATCCCGCTGGGCTCGTTCAGCCAGATGGGCTTCCTGCTGGCGAAGATCGCCGTCGACCAGATGCTCAAGATCGACGGTGAGATCACCAAGGAGAGCGTCAACCAGGCGATCCTCGACACGAAGGGGTACGAGACCGACATCCTCTGCAAGCCGTGGTACTACGGCGAGGCCCCGATGCACATCCCCAACAACACGGACTGGACCACGACGCCGCAGGAGGGCAGGATGGTCATCCAGGAGGATTGCTTCGAGATCTCGGCCGACGACCCCGACATCGCGAGGGTGCGCGAGATCGAGCAGGAACAGGGGATCGGATAGATGCCGAGTTGGCAGGACTTCCAGCCATTCATCGTCACCGGCCTGGCGCTCGGCGGGGTTTTCTCCCTGTCGGGCGTCGGGATGGTGGTCCTGTACCGGGCCACCGGCGTCCTGAACCTCGCCTACGGCGCGGTCGGGGCGATGGGGGCGTTCATCGCATGGGCGCTGATCAACGACCACGGGTGGCCCGAAGGGGTCGCCTACCTCGCGTGCATCCTGTTCGGGGGCGTCGTGACGCTCGCCTACGGGATGGCGTTCGGGCCGCCGCTGGCCGGACGCGAACCGCTCGTGAAGGCGGTCGCGACGCTGGGCCTGGCGCTGATTCTGCTCGGCGCGATGTCCTGGATCTGGAGCGACAAGGCCCGCTCCATGGTCCTGCCGACGACGAAGGAGGGCTTCCATGTCGGTGACGTCCTGGTCAACTACACCCAGGTCATCGGCTTGGCCCTCGGCATCGGCGTGACCGCAGTCACCGCCGCGTTCCTGCGCTACACCAAGCTCGGGACCGGCATGCGGGCACTGGCCGATGACCGCGAGATCACCGCGACCCTCGGCGTGCCGGTGCGGCGCGTCGAGGCCGCGGCCTGGTTCGGCTCCGGCATCCTGTCCGGGGCCGCGGGCCTGCTGTTCAGCAACCTCGTCGGCCTGGACGCCGCGACGCTGACGTTCCTCGTCATCTCGTCGGTGGCGGCCGCGCTCATCGCGCGGCTCCAGTCGCTGTGGGTCACGCTGGCGGCCGGCATGTTCATCGGCCTCGTCACCGCGATGGCGACGCCGATCCTGTCGATCTCGCAGTACCGCGACATGGCGCCGTTCGTCATCGCGACGATCGCGCTGCTGTTCCTGTCGCGGCACGGGTCGCTGGCGACGGCGAGGGGAGCGAGGTAGCCATGGGAGCCGTCGACACCTCCACGCCGTCGCCCGCCGCGCCGCCGTCCAAGCTGCGCGCGGCCGGGCGGCGCCTGCAGCCCAACGAGATCCGCGGCCTGATCGCCATGGCGATCGTGGTCGTGATCGCCCTGGCGCTGCTGCCGGCGATCCTCAGCGTCTACTGGGTCACGGTGCTGACCGCGGTGGCCTATATCTCGGTCACCGCGCTCGGCCTGAACCTGCTCATGGGGCGGGTCGGCCTCGTGTCGCTGGGCCAGATCGCCGTGCTCGCGATGGGCGCGTGGATCTTCTCGAAGCTGTCGTTCTCGACGGGCCTGCCGTATCCGATCGTGCTGATCCTCACCGGGCTCATCACGATGGTGCTCGGCACGCTCGTCGGCCTGCCGGCGCTGCGCCTCAGCGGCCTGTACCTGGCGCTGATCACGCTGATGCTGGCCGGCGCGATCACGATCGCGCTGCGCACCATGCAGTTCCCCAACGGCGGTCCCGGGTTCCTGGGCAACGACCCGAACTCGAGCGCCGCGGTGCGCCGCCCGGCGATCGCGATGAGCGACCCGGCGTTCTTCCGCTACACGGTCATCGTCTGCCTGATCATGTTCCTGATCGCGCTGTGGCACGTCCGCGGCAAGGCGGGCCACGCGTGGGCGGCGATCCGCCAGAGCGAGCCGGCGGCGCTGGCGGCCGGCGTGAACATCACGCTGTACAAGCTGTGGGCGTTCGCGCTCGCGTCGTTCATGACCGGCGTCGCCGGCGGCCTGATGGCCTCCGACGTGGGCCGGCTGTACGCGATCTCGTTCCCCACCGACAAGTCGATCGTGCTGCTCGCGGTCGTGCTGATGGGCGGCATCTACAGCCTGTGGGGGGCGCTCATCGCGGGCGCGTTCTACTCGCTGCTGCCGGCCCTGCTCAACGACTGGGGCCTGCCGGCGGACCTGCTGACGATCCTGTTCGGCATCGGCATCATCCAGGTGCTGCTGACCGCGCCGGGCGGCCTCGCCCAGCAGTTCCCGCGCGACATGAAGAACCTCGGGAAGCTGATCATGCGGTTGTTCCGACGAAGCAGCGCCCCGCCGGATGACGGGAGGGCGCCGGCATGATCGACATCCAGGGGCTGACGGTCCGCTTCGGCGGCGTGGTGCCGCTCGACGGCGTCACCGTGCAGTTCGAGGCGGGCACGTGCGGGCTGATCGGCCCCAACGGCGCCGGCAAGACGACGTTCTTCAACGTCCTGTCCGGCTTCGTGGCTCCCGCCGCGGGCTCGGTGAAGGCGTTCGGCGAGGACCTCCTCGCGCTCGCGCACTTCCGCCGCGCCCGGTGGGGCCTGCGCCGCACGTTCCAGACCGAGCAGGCGATCGAGGAGCTGTCGGTCGTCAACAACGTCGCCATGATGCTCGAGCACGTCCCCGGCGGCGGCGGCCCGGCCGCCCGTCGCGAGGCCGCGCTCGAGGCGATCGAGTTCGTCGGGATCGACGTCGATCCCGACGTGCAGGTCGGCACGCTCGGCGCTCGCGACCGCCGCCTCGTCGAGGTGGCGCGGGCGGTGGTGGGCAAGCCGCGGCTCGTCCTGCTCGACGAGCCGGCCGCCGGCCTGCCCGACGAGGAGACCGAGCATCTCGGGCGCGTGATCACGCGCATCCCGCAGGAGACCGGCGCGAAGGTGATCCTCGTCGAGCACGACATGACGCTCGTGGGCGCGTGCTGCGAGACGACCGCCGTGCTCGACTTCGGGAAGCTGATCGCGTCCGGGCCCACCGACGAGGTGCTGCGCGACGAGCACGTGATCAAGGCCTACCTGGGGACGGAGGAACCGGCATGAGCGGCACGCTGCGGCTCGAGGGGATGACGGTGTCGCGCGGCGCGGGTCCGGTGGTCCGCGACGTGACGATCGACATCCCGCCGGGCAAGGTCACCGCCCTGCTGGGGCCCAACGGCGCCGGCAAGTCGAGCCTCGTGCTCGCGGTCGGCGGCGTCCTGCCGTCGAAGGGCAAGGTGCTGGCCGACCGGACCGACCTCCACGGCAAGCGGCCGGAGAAGATCCGCGCCGCGGGCGTGGCGATCGTCCCCGAGGGGCGGCGCATGCTGCGCGGCCTGACCGTCGGCGACAACCTCGACGTGGCGTGCTACGCGCTGTCGCGCGAGGACGCCCGCGCGGGCCGCGCCCACGCGCTCGAGCTCTTCCCCGAGCTCGAGAAGCGCCTGGACGCGCTCGCCGGGTCGCTGTCGGGCGGCGAGCAGCAGATGCTCGTCCTCGCCCAGGCGCTCGTGTCGCGGCCGAAGTGGCTGCTCGTCGACGAGCTGTCGCTCGGCCTGGCGCCGGTCGTCGTCAAGCGCCTGGTGCCGACGCTGCGCACGGTCGCCGAGAGCGGCGTGGGCGTGCTCCTGATCGAGCAGTTCGCGCACGTGGCGCTCGGCGTGTCCGAGGACGCGTACGTGATGGACCGCGGACGCATCCACTTCTCGGGGGCCGCGAGCGAGCTGCGCGAGCACCCCGAGCTGCTGCACTCGTCCTACCTGCAGGCCGGCAAGGCGGCCTAGCGCCGCCTCGCCCGCCGTCCCGCCTGCGCGGGGCGGCGGGCGCCGGGACGGGTCCCGTGCCGGACGCGTCACACTGTGGGGGCCGATGACGAACCTGCCTCGCCCCATCCCCGCCGAGCTCGCCGAGCTGATCGCCGCGCGCCTGCGCGTCATCGGCGACCCGACGCGCATCCGGCTGCTCGACGCCCTGCGCGACGGCGAGAAGTCCGTTCAGCAGCTCACCGAGCTTCTCGGCACGAGCCAGCAGAACGCCTCCAAGCACCTCGGCGTCCTGTTGAACGCGGGCCTGGTGACGCGCCGCAAGGTGGGCACCAGCTCCTACTACGCGGTCGCCGACCCGACGGTGTACGCGCTCTGCGAGCAGGTCTGCGGCAGCCTGCAGACCCAGCTCGACGAGCTCAGCGCGCTGGTAGCAGGACGTACGGGCTGACCGGCGGCTGCGGCGCGTCGGGCTCGCGGCCCGGCGCCGGGGCCTCAGACCGGCGCGGCGGCGCCGGGCGCGCGGCCGCGGCCGGCGGCGCGGTGGGGGGCACGTCGGCGGGCGGCGTCTGCGACATGCGGTCCGACCGCGGGCCGCGACGACGCGACGACCCGCCGCGCGCGACGTCGATGACCAGCAGCGTCAGCGGGACGGCGCAGAGGAGGGCGATGACGGCGGTTTCGATGCTCATGGTGCACCCATCGCACCACCGCCCGGGGCCCCCGGCAATGACGATGTGCCGGCCGGTGTTTCAGTCCTGGATCGCCGGCGCGGCGCCCGGGGCGAGGACCTCGACGGCGTGGTCGGCGAACGCGCGGGCGGCCGGTTTGAGCTGCCGGTCGCGCGCCCACATGACCGCCAGCTCGAACGTGGGCCCGGGCAGGTCCAGGTCGATCGTGACGAGCTCGTCGCCGAGGAGGTTGGGGACGTCGCGGCGCTCGGCGCCGTAGACGACCGTCACCACGTCGCCGGTCGACACCAGGTGCGCGAGCGTGAGCGCCTGGTCGCAGCGCTGGACGATCTGCGCGCCGATGCCGGCGATCTCGCATGCCGCCTCGAAGCTGCGCAGCGCCTCGGACCCGTCGAGGAACCCGAACGCCTCGCCGCCGATGTCGTCGAGCGTCACCCGCCGGCGGCGGGCGAGGCGATGCTGGGGCGCGGCGACGAACCGCGGCCGCAGCGGCGCGAACGGGCGCACCTCCAGGCCGGGCGGCGCGGCGCCGGCCTCGACGCCGTTCACCGCGACCTCCACCTCGCCGTCGGCGAGCGCGCGCTGCGTGGAGGCGAAGTCGTGGCTCTCGACGGTGGTCAGGCGGATCTCGGGACGCGCGGCCCGGAAGTCGCGCACCAGCGCGTCGAACCAGTCGGCCAGCGTCGCGAGCGTGCCGACGCCGATCGTCACGTGCGGCGCCTCGCCGCGCGCGACGCTGCGCAGCTCGTTCCAGCCGCGCTCGGCGTCGGCGAGCAGGTCGCGGCCGAGCACGAGGACGCGCCGCCCGGCGTCGGTCGGCTCCAGCGCCCGCCCGTCGCGGCGGACGAACAGCTCGGCGCCCAGCTCGCGCTCCAGCCGCTGCACGTGCCGGGACACGCTGGCCTGCGACAGGTGCAGGTCGCGGGCGGCAGCGTGCACGCTGCCGCGCGAGGCGACGGCGACGAAGCAGCGAAGCGGCGTGAGGTCCATGCGGAACCGGAGCCTATGCGAGCGTGAGATGCGCCTCGGCGCGGCCGCCGCCCTGCGCCGCGAAGAACGCCTCGATGCGCTCCATCGCCTCGTGGCGGCGCGCGGGGTCGTCGAGCGCGATCGGCTCGCCGAACGTGACGCGCACCGGGTGGCGCCGCTGCCACACGCGCCGGCGCGGCCAGACCTGGCCGGGCGGCATCGCCGTGCGCGTGCCGGCCAGGTGGATCGGCACGATCGGCACGCCGTGCCGGGCGGCGAGGACGGCGGCGCCGCTGCGCAGGCGCACGGGACCGCCGTCGCGGCGGCGCGTGCCCTCCGGGTACATCAGCACGCTCCAGCCGGCGTCCAGGAGCGCGTCGACGTGCGCGAGGTCGCCGCTGCCGCCGCCCTCGCGTCGCATCGGCACGGTGCCGAACAGCAGCGACACGAGCGCGGCGCGGCTGCGCCGGCCATAGAAGTAGTCGGCGGCCGCCGCGACGACGGTGCGCCCGCGCCACGGCGCCGGCAGCGCGCGCAGCAGGATCGGCGTGTCGATGTGGCTCGAGTGGTTGGCGGCGAAGACCACCGGGCCGCGCAGGCCGCGCAGGGGCTCGTGCCCGCCGTGGTCGCGACGCGTGTAGTAGGCGAGGATCGGCCCGAAGACGCCGGCGAGGATCGCGGCGCGCGCCAGGCGCGCCGGAGGCGTGCGCGCCCACGGCTCGTCGAGCTCGGCGCAGCTCATCGCGTGGACCGCTCGTCCCTCCACCTCGGACGGGTGAACACCGCGCGGGCTCCGCGGTTTCACCGATCGTGGCAGTCTGCGCCCTGCACGCGACACGAGAGGGGACCGGAGTTGGGCGCGATGAAGTGGTGGGGCTGGGGCGAGCACGACGTCTCGTTCACCCACGAGGACAAGCCGGAGCTGCGCGGCTTCATCGAGCGGGTGCTCGGGGTCGACGTCGCCCGGCCGACCACGCGCCCGCCGCGGTTCGAGGAGCTCGACGTCCCCGCGCCGCGGCTGCCGGACGCCCTGCGCGCCGCCCTGGAGGCCGCGGTCGGGGCCGAGCACGTCTCGACCGACGACCTGGACCGCGTCGTGCACGCGCGCGGCAAGTCTTTGCGCGACCTCGTGCTCACCCGCCGCGGCGAGCTCGGCCGCGTGCCCGACGTCGTCGTGCGGCCCGGCTCCGAGGAGGCCGTCGCCGCGGTCCTGCGCGCCGCGCTCGACGCCGACGCGGTCGTCATCCCGTTCGGCGGCGGCACGAACATCTCCGGTTCGCTCGAGGCGCCCGCCGACGAGGAGCGCGCGGTGGTGTCGGTCGACATGGGGCGCCTGGACCGCGTGCTGGAGATCGACGAGCGGTCGCGGATCGCGCGCGTGCAGGCGGGCGTGCTCGGCCCCGACCTGGAGCGCCAGCTCGAGGCGCGCGGCTGGACGGCCGGGCACTTCCCCGACAGCTTCACCCACTCGACGCTCGGCGGGTGGATCGCCACGCGCTCGTCGGGGATGCAGTCCGACAAGTACGGCGACATCGCCGACCTGACGCGGGCCGTGCGCGTCGTCACCCCCGCGGGCGTGCTGGCCACGCGGCCGGTGCCGTCGACGTCCACCGGTCCGAGCGTGCGCGAGATGGTGCTCGGCAGCGAGGGCCGCCTCGGCCTGATCACCGAGGCCTGGATCCACGTGCACCCGGTTCCGGAGCGGCGCACGATCCTCGGCTACCTGCTGCCCGACTGGCCGCGCGCGCTGGAGGCGATGCGCGCGATCGCCGAGAGCGAGGCGACGCCGTCGGTCACGCGCGTGTCCGACGCGCGCGAGACGCAGTTCTCGTTCGCCACGCGCAAGTCGCCGACGCTCGCCGACCGCGCGAAGTCGAAGGCGCTGCAGGCCTACCTGAAGCGGCGCGGGATCGACCCGTCGGCGATGTGCCTGGCGTTCATCGGCTACGAGGGGACGCCGGCGCACGTCGATCGCCAGCGGCGCGCGGTCGGCCGGATCGTGTCGCGCTACGGCGGGCTGTGCGTCGGCGCCAGCCCGGGGAAGCTGTACGACCAGAAGAAGTTCGACACCCCCTACATCCGCGACTTCCTGCTCGACCGCGGGGTGCCGGCCGACGTGTCGGAGACCGCGGCGCCGTGGAGCGCGCTGCAGCCGCTGTACGACGCGGTCGTGGCCGCCGGCGAGGGCGCGTTCGCGCAGCTCGGCGTGCGCGGCTACATCATGTGCCACCTGTCGCACAGCTACCACGCCGGCGCGTGCCTGTACTTCACGTTCGCGCTGCGCCCGTCGGGGGAGCGCGACGCGCTGGAGGAGTACGACACGGTCAAGCGCGCCGTGCAGCAGGCGTTCGTGGACAACGGCGCCACGCTGTCGCATCATCACGCGGTCGGCACGGAGCACGCGGCGTGGCTGGAGCAGGACGTGTCACCCGCCGGGGCGGCCCTCCTGCGGGGCCTGTTCCAGGGCGTCGATCCGGGCCGTAACCTCAATCCTGGGAAGATCGTCTGATCGAATCGGCGATCCTGACCTACCAGGTGGGGTAGCGTCCCGCCCGCGAGACCACGGGGGCGCGGCCCCAGTGGGCCCGTGGGGCGGGCGGAGCCAGACCCTCATACGGAGACACGAATGGCGCAGCACCGCTCGAAGCTCGACGTCCAGGAGATCGCCGCCGATGTGGAGGCGCGCACCCGCAAGGTCCGGGTCGCGCTCGTGGCCGGGGGGTCCGTGCGCGAGGCCGCCCTGCGGACGGCCCTCGTCGCCGACGGCCGCCAGCTGATGCACGAGGACCTGCTGCCGGAGGACGTCCTCGACGCTCTGGCCGACCTCGAGCCCGACGTCGTCGTGATCGACGTGCCGACCGGCCTCGACGACGACATCGCCGTGGTCGCGAGCATCGCCGCCACGAGCGGTCCGACGGGCATCGTCGTCGTGCTCCCCGAGGACCAGCCGGACGTCGCCGTGCAGGCGCTGCTCGCGGGCGCCACCGGGATCGTGTGGCGCGACGCGTGCGAGTCGACCCTGCGCAACGCGGTGGCTGCGGCCGCCCGCGGCGAGCCGGCGGTCCCCGGCGGCGTCACGATGGCGCTCGTGCGGCGGCTCCGTGACGCGGCGCCGGGGTAGGGCGCCGCGGGCGCGCGCCCGCGATCGGGGAGGAACCTCACCAGCCGCCCCGGCGGGAGGGCCGTAGCGTCACGTCGTGTCCGCGCGTGCCCGTCGTCTCGTCGCCCTGGCGGCGCACGCCGGGAACGTCCCGTGGGCGGTCCCCGCCGCCGTCGGCGCGGGCATCGTCGTGCTCGCGTTCTCGGCCGGCGGCTTCTTCCCCGCCGACACGGCGCTGGCCGCCGTCGTCGCCGCGATTGCGTTCGCCGGGTGGTCGCTGCTCGCGCGCCGCCCGTGGGACGGGCTGGCGCGCGCGCCGGCGATCGCCGTGGGCGCGCTGGTCGCGCTGGCGGCGTGGGCGCTCCTCTCGCAGGCCTGGTCGCACGCGCCGCTGCGGGCGCTGCTGGAGTTCGACCGCACCCTGTTCTACGCGCTGGCCGTGGCGCTGTGCGCGGCGGCCTCCGCGTCCGCGGCGGCGAGGGCCTGGATGCCGCGCGCGATCGCGCTGGCCCTGGCGGGCGTGGCGATCTGCGGGCTCGTCACGCGCCTGCTGCCGCGCGTGTGGCCGACGCCCGCGGGCGGCGAGTTCGAGCGGCTGAGCTACCCGCTCACGTATTGGAACGCGATGGGCCTCCTCACGGCGCTGGCGATCGTCGCGTGCGTGCACCTGGCGTCGTCGCGGCGCGAGCACGTGGCGGTGCGGGCCCTCGCCGCCGCGGCGATCGTCCCCGTGTCGGTCGCGCTCCTGCTCACGTTCTCGCGCGCGGGGCTCGCGCTCGCGCCGCTGGCCGTGCTCGCCTACCTGCTGCTGGCGCGCCCGCCCGGCGCGGCGCCGGCGCTGCTGGCGATCGCGCCGCCGACCGGTGTCGCGCTCGCGGTCGCCTACGGCGCCGACGCGGTCGTCAAGGCGCCCGCGCCGACCGACGCGGCGATCGCGCAGGGACGGACGGTCTTCGTGGTGGTCGCCGTGGCGGCGGCCGTGGCGGGCGTTCTCCTCGTGGCGCTGCGCCCGCTCGAGGCGCGCGTGGCGCGATGGCGCCCGCCGCAGCGGACGCTGCGCGTCGCCGGCGCGGCCCTGGCGGGGGTGGTGCTGGCCGGCGCGGTCGTGAGCGGGCTGCCGCAGCGGGCGGTGGAGCGCGTGGCCCACGCCGAGGTCAGTCGCGTGGCCGAGACCGGCGACAGCCGCGACCGCCTCACCGACCTGGGCGACAACGGCCGGCTGGCCAACTGGCGCGTCGCGCTCGACGCCACGCGGGCCGAGCCGCTGCTCGGGACCGGCGCCGGCACGTACGCGCTGCAGTGGGTGCGCGACCGCGACATCGACCAGGACGTCACCGACGCGCACTCGGTGTGGCTGGAGACCGCGGCCGAGCTCGGGATCCCGGGGCTGCTCCTGCTCGTGGCCGCGATCGGGGCGCTGGCCGTGGGCTGCGCGGCGCGGATTCGCGGCCCCGACCGGGCGCTGGGCGCCGCGGCGCTGACGATGCTCGCCGTCTGGGTGGTCCACGCGGGCGTCGACTGGGACTGGGAGATGCCGGCGGTGACGCTGCCCGCGCTGGCGATGGCGGCGTGCGCGTCGGCGGGCCGGACGCGCGAGCTCGCCGACGGCGATCCGCCCGGCCGGTCGCCGTGGTGGCCGCGGCTGGCGGTCGTGGCGCTGGTGGGCGCGATCGCGCTGACGCCGCTGTCGGTCGCCCGCGCGCAGCCGCCGCTGGACGACGCGCTGGCCGCGGTGCGCGCGGGCGACTGCCGGACGGCGGCGGCGAAGGCCCGCGAGAGCCTCGAGCGCCTGTCGATCCGCCCCCAGGCCCATCAGATCCTGGCGGTGTGCGAGCTGCGCGCCGGCCGCGGCGAGACGGCGCTCGCGCACATCCGCGCCGCGCTCGACCTCGACCCGCAGGACTGGCGCCTGCGCTACGACCTGGCCGTCGTGCGGGCCGTCAACGGCCTCGATCCGCGCCCGGCGCTCGCCGACGCCCGTGCGCGCAACCCGCGCTCGTGGCTGCTGCGGATCGCCCAGCGCGAGACGCGCAGGGCCGAGGGTCCCGACGGCTGGCGCGAGTGGGGGCTCGGCTCCACCCTGCTGCTCTGAAGGACCTGCCGGCGACCCTGGAGAGGCCTCCCCAATCGGCGTCGCAACGTTCCCCGCCGATCGCCCCCACCGCGGCCATACCGTCGCCACATAGCCCATCGAGCAGCAGAAGGGGACGACCGCATGAAGCCGCGCATCACGCTTGCCACGATCGTGGCGATGGGGCTGGCCTTGAGCCTCAGCGGCGTGGCCACGGCCGCGACCGCCGACTCGCCCACCGCCACGGAGCCGTCGGCCACCACGCCTGACGCCGCCGCGCTGTCGACCGACGCCGCGGCCGCTCAGTACCAATCCGAGGAGGCCAGCTCCGTGCCGGTCACCCCGCCGCCTGAGGAGCCGCCCGCCCCGCCGGCCGAGGAGCCGACGGTGGCCACCGAGGCGAGCACGGAGTCCACGCCGCCGACAGAGCCTTCCGAGGAGCCCGCCGCCGCGCCGTCGCAGAGCGCGGACTCCTCCGAGCCGACGTTCCAGCCGGTCTCCGAGCCCGCCCCGGAGCCGATCGCCCAGGCGAGCAGGTCAGGCAGCCTCCCACACACCGGGTACGGGCTCGTGCCCGTAGCGCTCGGTGGCCTCGGCCTGCTCGCCCTGGGCCTTCTGCTCCGGTCGCGCACTCGTCCCGGCCGGCAGTCCTAGACACCCAGGGGAGGACATGAGGATGCGTGCACGGGTCGCCGCCCTCGCCGTCGTGCTGGCGGGGGCGGTGCCGGCCACGGCTGCGGCAGCGCCGACGGTCGTGACGTTCGGCTTCGACGACGGGACGGCGAACCAGCTGCAGGCCGCCGCGCTTCTCCAGGAGAGGGGCATGGCGGGGACGTTCTTCGTCAACAGCGGGAACATCGGGAAGACCGGCGAGTACATGACGTGGGACGACCTCGCGGCGCTCAAGGCCGCGGGTCACGAGATCGGCGGGCACACGACGAGCCACAAGAACCTCGTCACCCTTTACGGCACCGACGGCGCCGCGGCGGTCCAGGCCGAGGTCTGCGACGACCGCGATGCGCTGATCGACAAGGGGTTCACCGACATCGTGAGCTTCGCGTACCCGAACGGCGCCCACAACGCCGAGGTCCGGGCCATCGTGCAGGGCTGCGGGTACAGCAATGCCCGCACGACCGAGGGCATCGATCCTCCGCCGTGCGGCGACGACTGCGCCGAGTGGATCCCGCCGGCGATGCTGTACCGCACGCGCGCCGCGCAGCTGCTGACCGAGACGACGGCGGAGGACGTCATCGGGTCGTTCGTCGCCGCCCACGAGTCGGGCGGCGGCTGGCTCCAGCTCGTCCTCCACGACGTGTGCAACGGTTGCGGCGGCGGCTACGAGATCAGCCTGGAGGAGCTCACCACGATCGTGAACTGGCTCGAGGAGCACGCGTGCGAGGGCTACGTCGTGGCGCGGACGCGTGACGTGATCGAGAACAACATCCCGGCCGTGCCGGCCTGCCCGGCCCCGCCGGCCGATCCGCCCGCCTCGGGCGGAGGCGGCGCCGGTGGCGGCGGTGGCGGCGGTGGCGGCGGTGGCGCCCCGGCCACGGCGGCCCCGTCGAGCCAGCCGGTCTCGGCGCCGTCGACGGACGCGCCGCCGGCGATCGCCGAGCCGGTCGCGCCCCAGGGGATGCCGGCGCCGCTGACGGTGACGCTGACCAAGCCGAAGATGTCCCGCGGGGGGTGGATCACGGTGAACGCGTCCGTCACCGCTCCGGGCCCGGTGCGCTGGGTGCGCTTCCTGGTCAACGGGCGCTCGGTCACCGTCGACCGCACGGCTCCGTACCGGCTGCGGTGGAAGCCGAAGCCGGGGCGCACCGCGCGCCGCCTGACGATCACGGCCGAGGTCGTGACCGTCGACGGCACGAAGGCGAGCTCGACGACCCGGACGTTGCGGGTCCGGGCGCGCCGGTAGCGCCGCATGGCCGCGAGCGAGCAGACCGCCATGCCGCGCCTCCCGGGCCTCGCGCACGTCGTGCGCGAGGCCTGGGCCGGCCGTCTGCCGGCTCGCTACGACGAGCCGCGCACGCGGGTCCCGTTCGAGCACGCGGTCCGGGCGCGCCTGCGCCCGGGCCAGCGCGTCCTCGACGTCGGCTCGGGCGCCCGGCCGTTCCTGTCGCCCGACGAGCGCCCCGAGGGGGTGCGCTACGAGGGCCTCGACATCTCCGCCGACGAGCTGCGCAAGGCGCCGGCCGGCTGGTACGACGACGGCCACGTCTCCGACATCGTGCAGCGCGACCCCGCGCTCGAGGGCCGCTACGACCTGATCGTCAGCAACCAGGTGTTCGAGCACGTCCGCCCGCTCCCGGTCGCGCTGGAGAACCTCCGCGGCTACCTCGTCCCGGGCGGGACGATGGTCGCCAAGCTGTCGGGCGGCTGGTCGATCTTCGCGCTCGCCAACCGCGTCGTCCCGCACCGCGTCGCGGTCTGGGCGCTGCACCGGTTCCTCGGCGACGACCCCGACCGCGTCTTCCGCGCCTACTACGACCACTGCACCGACCGCGCGCTGCGCCGCGCGATGGGGTCCTGGTCGGAGGTCCGCATCGACCCGCTCTACATGGGCGCGGAGTACCTCAGCTTCATCCGCCCCCTCCAGGCGCTCTACCTCGGCGTCGAGGAGTGGATCGCGCGCCGCGACGTGCGCGACCTCGCCGCCTACTACATCATCACGGCCACCCGCTGACGCTCCGCCGCCGTTGTCGGTTCGAGCTCGCTATGCGATCGCAGGACGACAACGGTGGGCGGCGAGGAGGAGGTCGCCGTGCGGTGGCGCGCCGGAGCACGCCGCGCGGCTGGACGGGGTGTCGCGCTTTTCCTCCGAGGGGTGGAGGGAACTCGCGACACCCCGGCGAACGAGGGCGGATTGCGCGGCGCCTACCGCCGGGGCGGCGGCACGACGCGCAGGTACCGGGCCCAGTCGACGCCGGGGGCGATGTCGAACACGTACCGGCCGCCGCTCTGACGGACGCCGTTGGCCTGCGCGAACGAGACGAGCGGGTCGGCGAAGCCGAACGAGGTGTACATCGTGCTCGACTCGAACATGAAGTTGATGCCGTCGCCGCCCGTGTCGCCGACGTAGCCGCCGTAGCGGGCCAGCGCGCGCAGGATCGCCTTCTTCCACGCGGGCACGGGCAGCGCGGCGATCTGGGCACGGCTCATCGTCAGCTGCAGCCGCGCGCCCAGCGGCGGGGCCATCGTCCCCTCCGGGCACCGGGCGCCGCCGCTGACCGCGGGGTACACGAACGAGCTCTGCCCGCGCATCTGGACGCCGTGGCCGAACCAGTCGCCGACGCCGGCGCAGCGGATCACGACGAACAGCGCGTGGCGGATGCGGCTCGCGGCGAGCTCCTGCGCGCGGATCATCCCGGCGATGTTGCCGAACCGCGACGCGGTGCCGCCGCCGCGCAGGCCGTCGCCGTCGATGCGCAGACGCCCGCCCCACGAGAACCGCAGCGTGCCGCCGCCCGCGGGCTTGTCCTGGACCTGCCAGAAGTCGTACTCCCACCCGTCGGGGGTCACGACGGTCATGTGGCCGTCGCCGCCCCCAGCGGGCCGGGCCGCATCGGGGATCGGGATCCGATGGCCGGCGATCGGGTTGCGGCCCCACGGGGCGGTCGGCTGCAGGCGGAAGACCGGATCGGTCGACTTGGCGTAGTAGGTCGGGTGGCCCCAGTCGTCGCGCGTCTGGGCCACGCCCACCTGCATCGGCGACGGGCCGCCGCGCGAGAGCACGGTCGCGATCATCTCGGCCGAGCGCGGATGCGTCGGCGTCCCGCGCGCGATCGGCCGGTTGAACGGGGAGCTCGGCGCGTACGGACGCCACTTGGGCCCCGGCCATCTGCCCACGCCGAACCCGCGCCAGCTCGTCGGCGCCGCGGTCCGCGCGGTCGGCCCGGCCGCCCCGGCCTCGAGGCGGCTCTCGGAGGAGGCTCCCGTTCGCGCCGCCTCGTCGCTCGAGCCCGACGAGCAGGCCGCGGTCGCCCCGACGGCGACCGGGGCGAGCGCCAGCAGCGTCCGCCGCAGGCGGCGGCGCGCCACGCCTACGCCCTCCGGCCGCGCACGAGCCGCGCGACCGCGGCCGGCGACACGCCGAAGCGGGCCACCCCTGCCAGGAACCCCATGCCCCATGCGCCGTGCATGATCGCCAATGCCGCGGGAACGCGCGCCACATCGCGCGGCGCGCCGTGGCGGGCGGCGCCCGCCGTGGTCGCGGCCAGCGCGGCGCCGTAGAGGCCCATCCCCGCGAGCGCGGCCCGGCGCACCGGCTTCGACGGCGCCAGCGTCAGCGCCGCGGTGACGAGCACCGCCGGCGGCAGCAGGTGCGTGCGGCGCAGGCTGCCCGGGTGGCGCCGGTTCGTCTTGGCCCGGTAGAAGCCGTGGCGCCAGTACTGGCGCCACAGCGCGCCCGGCGTCGACCGCGGCAGGTACTCGGCCGCCATCTCGGCGCGGCACACGATCCGCCGGCCGCGGTCGAGCACCCGCGCGGCCATCTCGGAGTCCTGGTTGACGGGCCAGTCCGGATCCCAGCCGCCGATCTCCTCGACGGTCTCACGCTTCCACACGCCGGCGAACACGCCGGTGTCGAGCTCGCGCTCCTCCGGCACGGCCTCGTCGCCCTCGCCGTTGAGGCGCCACTTGCCCGAGCCGCCGACGCCCAGCCGCGTGCCGAGCGCCAGCGCGACCGCCCCCGACCAGCCGCCGTGCGCGCGCGGGACCACCGGCCCCGCCACCCACACGACGCCGTCGTCGTCGCGCTCCAGCCGCTCGATGCCGGCGGCCAGGTACCGCGAGGGGAAGAACGAGTGCGCGTCCATCCGCGCCACGTAGCGGCCGCGCGCGGCGGCCAGCGCCGCGTTCAGCCCGGCCGCGGTCGTGCGCGCCGGGTTGTCGACGACGTTCACCCGCGGATCGCGCTCGGCGATCCGCTCGAGGATCTCGCGCGTGCGATCGTCGGAGCGGCCGTCGGCGAACACCAGCTCGAACGTGCGACCGTCCAGCTCCTGGGCGCACATCGTCGCGACCGTCTGCTCGATGCACGACTCCTCGTTGAGGACCGGCACCAGCACGCTCACGTCGGGGCGTCCGTTGCGTCCGCTCTCGCTCACGTCCGTGCTCCTCTCCGGGCGATCGCCAGCAGCGCCGGCCCGAGCGCCAGCAGCACCCACAGCCGGCGGTCGTCGGCGTTCGACAGGAAGACCGAGGCGACGAGCGCGCCGACCGTCGCCAGCACCGCCGCCCGCGACAGCGCGACCATCTCGCGGTCACCGGCCCGCTCGAACCGCCGGATCGCGCGCAGGCCCGCGACGAGCGAGGCCGCGACCACGGCGAGGAAGAGCGCGAGCGCCACGATCCCGCCCTCGGCCCACAGCTGAAGGTACGCGTTGTGCACGACGATCCGCTCGCCGATCAGCAGGTCGGCGCGGGCGATCGCGCCCGGCTCGCGGATGTACTCGGCCGACACGACGGGGAACTGGCCGAGGCCCGCGCCGAACAGGGGCCGGTCCCGGATGACGCGGGTGGCGACGAGCCAGATGTCGTCGCGGCCGCTGCCGCCGTCCGACACCGACGTCACGCGCTCCAGCGCGCCCGGCGCCGCCGAGAACCACAGCGCGGCGCCGGCCACCACCACCAGGGCGAACCCGAGGATCGCCCCGCGCCGCTCGCGGACCAGCACGAGCGCGCCGGCGGCGACGACCAATGCCGCCAGCCAGCCGCCGCGCGACTCGGTCGCCGCCAGGCCCACGGCCAGCAGCACGACGGCGCCGGCCAGCGCCAGGCGCAGCGCCGGACGCCGCCGCAGCCCGGCCCACAGGCCGCCGGCCAGCGCGATCGCGGGGACGATCGCGGCGGCGAGGTAGTTGGGGTCGTGCGTGGCGCCGGCCAGGCGCCCGTCGTCGAGCGCGGCGCCGGAGGTCGCGCCGGGGTCCAGCCCACCGGTCGCGGCGCCCGCGAGCACCGACAGCGTGGCGCCGGCCACGAACGCGGCCGCCAGCCAGCGCGCGTGCTCGCGCCGCGTGACCAGCGAGACGACCATCAGGAACGCGACGACGGCGATCGCGATGTGCAGCAGCTTCTCCGACGCCGCGCCCCCGGCCGGGTCGGGCGCCCACGCGATCGTCGCCGCCGACCACGCCACGAACCCGAGCGCGGCGACGAGCTGCAGCCGCTGGTCGCGCGCGTACGCGGCCAGGCCGGAGCGCCCGCCCGCGACGACGCCGACCCAGGCCACGAACACGACGAGCAGCGCGTAGTTCGTGCCCGCGCCGCGCGTCCCGGCGATGCCGCTCAGGAACGCGGTCACCAGCCACGCGGCCAGCGCCACCGGCGGGTTCGCGAACGCCAGCGGCACGAACACCGCGGCGGCCAGGAACCCGACCGCCAGCAGCGGCTGCTCGGCCGCCAGGAGGCCGGCCAGGGCCGCCGCGGCGAGCGCCGCGACAGCCACCGCCGCCCGCGGAAGCAGCGGTCGTGCCAGCGTGGTCGTCACCGCCTCAGGACGCCGCCTGGCTGGGCACGCGCTCCGGCGGCGGCGCCGGCCGGTCGCCGTTGCGGCGGGGCTCCACCGCGGTCAGCTCGGTCATCAGCGCCCGGGGCGGGCGGGTCGGGTCGTACCCGTAGTAGCCGCCGGCCCGCAGGTGGCGCGGCGTCCCCACGAGGATCATCCCGCTCGGCGTGACGGCCAGGTGGTCGAGCGTCTCGTGCGCGATCGCCAGCTCGTGGCGGTTCGTGCGGCCCGGACGCGCGACGAGCAGCAGGTCGTCGACGTGGGCCATCAGGCGCAGCGCGTCGGCGACCCGGCCCAGCGGCGGGGTGTCGATCACCACGTAGTCGGCGTCGGCGCGGGCCTGCGAGATCAGCTCCGGCAGGCGGCGCGTCAGCGAGTGCAGCAGCACCTCGGCATCGCCGGCGGGCGGCGCGCTCAGCACCTTGAGGTTGCGCGTGCGCGGCGCGCGCACGAGCACCGACGACAGCGGCGCCTCGCCGCGCAGCAGGCCGAGCAGGTCGGTGTACGCGTCGAGCCGGTCGCCGACGTCGCCCTTGCGCAGGTCGAAGTCGAGCAGCACCACCTTGTGGCCCGACGACGCCAGCGCCTGCGACAGCGCGATCGCGCACGTCGTCTTGCCGTCGCCCTCGGACGCGCTCGTGACGAGCACGACGCGGGGCCCGCGCCCTCCGCGCGCCTCCAGCTGGATCTGGAGGGCGCGGAAGGACTCGAGCATCGCCGCGGACGGCGCCGCCGGGTCGGCGCCGCGCTGCCGCTCGACTGGCACGCGGGCCAGCACCGGCAGCGGCCACACACCGGTGAGCTCCTCCTCGTCGCGCACGCGCCGGTCGAGGTGCTCGAGGGCGAGCGCGGCGCCGGTCCCGAGCGCGAGCCCGGCGATGAGCGCCAGCGCGATGACCATCCACGCCGGCGTCGCCGTGGTCGCGCCGGGCACGTCGGCGGCCTGGAGCACGGAGAAGTTGGGGTCCTGCCCGCGGGCGATCGCCTGCAGGCGCCCGGACCGCTGGGCCAGGTCGGCGGCCAGCGCCGGGTCGGGGTCGTCGCCGAGCGCGCGGCGCTGCTCGGCCAGCGCCGCCACCTGCGCCTGCGCCTGCTCGGTCAGCGACTCCCGCCGCGCCTCGAGGGCGCTGCGCGCATAGGCGTTGGCCAGCCGCGCGGCCAGCGTCGCCCGGTCGGCCGTCGCGGTGACGGCGACGATATCGCTGTCCCCCTGGGGCTCGACCTTGACGCTCTTCATCACGTCCGCGACGTCGACGGCCCCGTCGAGACGCTCGACGGTGAGCGCCGCGGCGCGCGGCGAGATCAGCATCGTCGACGCGGTCTCGAGGGTGCGCGTCGGGTCGACCGACTCGGTGAGGATCGGCAGGCCGTTGGGCGCCAGCTCGGAGGCGACCGGCGTGACGAGCACCTGCGCGGTCGCCTCGTACTCGGCGGGGCGCACCTGCAGCCAGGCGATGCCCGCTGCGAGCGCGGTCAGCGTCACGAGGACGACGATCCACGGATGCCGGCGCAGGGCGCGGCGATACGGCGACAGGGGGCGCTCGTCGCCCCCGGGCAGATGGTGCGTCATGGCCGTTCCTCCCTCGACGTCGACGGCGGGCGCTCCACCAGCTCCCGCAGCGCGGTCTCCACCTGGGCGGCCACGCTCGGCCAGCCCGATCCGTTCATCACGACGCGGCGGCCCTCGCGGCCCAGGCGCTCGGCCAGGGTCGCGTCGGTCACCACGTCCTCGAGTGCGGCGGCGAGCGCCGCCGGGTCGCGCGGGGCGACCACGAGCCCGGTGCGCCCGTGGCGGACGGCCGACGGCAGGTCGCCGACCTCGGTCGCCACGACGGCGCGCTCCATCGTCATCGCCAGATGGGCGACGCCGCTCTGATAGGCGGCCAGGTACGGGAGCGCGACGACCCGGGCCTGCGCGAACAGGGGCGCGACGTCGCCGACGGGCACGTACCCCGGGCGCACCTCGACGCGGTCCCGGCGCTCGGCCGCCCACGCCAGCACGTGGCGGTCCTCGCCCTCCTCGGGCACGGTCGGCCCGGCGATGGTGAGCCGCACCTGGGGGCGGCGCTCGGCGAGCTCGTCGAACGCCTCCATCAGCACCGGCAGGCCCTTCATCTTGCGCCAGGCGCCGAAGAACAGGATGCGCGGCTCGGCGGCCGGCGCGGGCGGCTCGCCCGCGAAGATCCGCTCGTCGCCGTGCGGGATCACCTCGACGCGCGCCGGGCGCCAGGTCTCCAGCAGCTCGCGGCGGCTGGTCTCGCCGTGCACGAAAAGCAGGTCGAAGCTCGGGTAGGCGCGGCGCAGCAGCGCGAGCGTGGCGCGCGAGCCGGCGTACAGGCCGCCGCCGCCCCAGCGGTCGAACGGGCGCACGTTGTGGCAGACGTGGGCGACCGGCGTGGAGCCCTTGGCGGCGTTGACGGCCAGCGCGCCGGCGGCGGTGAGCGCGAGGTCGAGGCTCCCGTTGACGAGGACGGCGTCGTAGTGGCCGCGGCGGACCTCGCGGGCGATCCGCGTCCACGAGGCGGTGAGGCGCCCGGCGGTGCGGGCGCGGCGCACGAGCGCGCCGCCGGCGGTGCCGCGCGGCGCGGCGGCCAGCACCTCGCGCCGGCGCGCGGGGCCGGCGAGGCCGGCGAGCTCCTGGTCGCGGGTCACGATGAGGTCGACGTCGTTGCCGCGGTCGGCCAGCGCGTCGGCCAGCTGCGTGGCGTAGTGCAGGAGGCCCCCGAGCGGGGTGGGCTCGACGACGGCGAGGCGTAGGCTCACGCGATCGATCATGGGGGCTGGCGGGGGGCCGCCGGCGGGCATCCTCTGACCCCCAGGTGGGGAGATTCGTCCCCGCAGCCGGGCGCGAAGCTCACCGCGCCCGGCTTGCCTTGTCCCCCGCGCGGGCGAGGCGCCGGGGACTTCAATGCGAGACGTGACCGAGACCGGCCGCCCTCTGCGCGTGCACGTCCTGATCGACTCGCTGAACTGGGGTGGTGCGGAGACCCTGCTGGCCGACTTCGCCGCGGGGGCGCCCGCCGCCGGCCTGGACGTGAGCGTCGGCTACCTGCAGGACGTCAACGGCAGCCCGTCGGCGGAGCGGCTGCGCGGCGCGGGCGTCGAGCCGACGCTCGTGGGCGTGCGCCGGCTGCTCGACGCCGAGTCGGTCCTGCGCGTCCGCCGCCACCTCGCCGCGGTGCGGCCCGACGTCGTGCACACCCATCTCGGGGCGGCCGACGTGCACGGGACGATCGCGGCGCGGTCGCTGCGTCTGCCGGTCGTCTCGACGATCCACCTGGTCGGCGAGGGCGGCGGCGACGCGCGCACCCAGGCCCGCGAGCGGGTGATGGCGCTGGCGCGCCGGCGCAGCCGCCGGGTGATCGCCGTCTCCGACGCCGCCCGGCGCGCGTACCTGGACGGCGGCTGGGACCGCCCGCAGCACGTCGTGACCGTCCACAACGGGATCGCGGTGCGCCGGCTGCGCGCGACGCGCGAGGAGACCCGGGCGGCGCTCGGCATCGCCCCGGACGCGCCGGTCGTGGCGCTCGTCTCGGTGCTGCGCGCCGGCAAGGGCCACGACGTCGCCGCGGAGGCGGTCGGCCGCCTGCTGCCGCGAGTCCCGGGCCTGCGCCTGCTCGTCGCCGGCGACGGGCCCGCGCGCGACGACGTGGCCAGCGCCCTGGCCCCGCTCGGCGACGCCGCGCTCTCGCTCGGGTTCCGCAGCGACGCGCTCGAGCTGATCGCCGCCGCCGACGTGCTGGTGCTGCCGACGCGCATGGACGCGTTCCCCACGGCGCTGCTGGAGGCCGCCGCCGTCGGCGTGCCGGTCGTGGCGACGCGCGTCGGCGGGATCCCGGAGATCGTCGAGGACGGCGTCACCGGCCTCCTGGTCGACCCGCCCCCGGACGCCGCCGCCGTCGAGGCCGCGCTCGCCCGCCTGCTGTCCGACCCGCAGCGGCGCGCGGCGATGGGCGCCGCGGCCCGCGAGCGGTTCGCCACCCGCTTCACGGCCGAGAGCTGGGCGCGCCGCTGCCGCGCCGTCTACGACGCGGTCCTGTCGTGAGCGGCTCGTCCCGCCTGGCCGCGCGCACGCTGCGCTCCATGGGGTGGGCGTACGGCTCCTACGTCGGCGGCCGCCTCCTGGTCCTGATCAGCACGGTCGTGCTGGCGCGCCTGCTGACGCCCGCCGAGTTCGGCGTCGTCGCGCTGGCGCTGACGTTCATGGTCTTCCTCGACACGGTCAAGGACCTCGGGCTCGGCCAGGCGCTGATCGTCGCGCCCGACGACCAGATCGAGGAGCGGGCGCAGACCGCGTTCGGCTGGTCGCTGATGGTCGGGGCCGGGCTCAGCCTGATCACCATGGCGATCTCGCCGCTGGCCAGCGCCTTCTTCAGCGCGCCCGGCCTCGGCGCGCTGCTCGCCGTCCTGGGGCTGAACTTCTTCCTGCGCTCGATCGGCGTCACCCACTACGCGCTCGCCCGCCGGGCGCTGGACTTCCGCTCGCGCACGCTGGCCGAGCTCGCCGACGCGAGCGTGCGAGGCGTCGGGTCGATCGCGCTCGCGCTCGCCGGCCTCGGGGCGTGGAGCCTGGTGCTCGGCTACCTGATGGGCACGAGCGCGATGGTCGCGACGATCTGGTGGCGGGTGTCGTTCCGGCCGCGGCTGCGGCTGCAGCGCGCGCACCTGCGCGAGCTGCTCACGTTCGGCGGCATGCTCACCGTGGTCGACATCGGCCACGCGCTGGCTCACGAGATCGACTACCTGTTCATCGCTCGCATCCTCGGGGTCGCCCCGCTGGGCCTCTACTCGGTCGGCTTCCGCCTGCCGGAGCTGCTGATCGTCAACCTCGCCGTCGTCGCGGGCACCGTGCTGTTCCCGGCCTACGCGCTGCTGGACCCGGCGCGGCTGCGCGAGGCGTTCCTCGTGTCGCTGCGCTTCACCGCGCTGCTCGTGTTCCCGGTCGCCGTCGGGCTCGTGCTCCTGGCGCGGCCGGTCGTCCTCACGCTGTTCGGCGAGCGGTGGGAGGACGCGATCCCGGTGATGCAGGTGCTGGCGATCTACGCGGTCGTCGTGACGCTGAACGTGCCGGCCGGCACCGTCTACAAGGTCACCAACCGCCCCGGGATCCTCGTCGCCTTCACGATCCCCTACGTGATCGTGCTGGCGATCGCGCTGACCCTCTTCACCCACCTGGGCATCGTCGCGGTCGCGATCGTCATGGCCGGCCTGCAGGGGCTGTTCGCGATCGCGGGCTGGCTCGTGAGCGCCCGGATCCTCGAGGTGGCGCCGAGCCGCATCGCCGGCGTGCTCGCCGGTCCCGCCGCGGCCGCGGGAACGATGGCGGTCGCGATCACGGCCGTGGCGCAGATCGTGTCGTCGCCGGGCGCCCTCCTGGTGGCGGGCGGCGCGGCCGGGGCGGCCGGCTACGCGCTCGGCGTCGTCGCCTTCGCCGGCGACGCCGTCGGCCGCCTGCGCGAGATGGCCTTCGAGCGGCGCACGACCCGCCCGGCCGCCCCGACCTTGAGCCGGTAGCGCAGCGGGCCGTCGGCGCGGTAGACGCCGATGCGCGGAAGGGCCAGGCGCTGCAGGCCGGCCGGCGCGGCCGGCCAGCGCGGCGAGCCGCCCGGCAGCGTGACGCCGGTGCGGTAGCCGGCGCGCTCGGCGGCGCGCACGACGCGGAGGTCGTGGGCGCCGAACGGATAGGCGACCGACGTGCACGGGCGCTCCATGAGCCGCTCGAGCGCGACGCGCGACTCGACCAGCTCGGCGCGCAGCTCGTCGTCGCCCAGGCGCGGCAGCCACGGGTGCGTGCAGGTGTGCGCGCCGATCTCCCAGCCGCGCTCGGCGACGTCGAGCAGCTCGGCCGGCGTCATCGGGTCGAGCTCGTGGGCGTGCTCGGTGAGCAGGTGGCGGCGCACCTCCGGCCAGCGCATCCGCTCGCCGGCGAAGACATAGGCGGTCGGCACGTAGACGGTGGCGACGGCGCCGAGGCGCTCCAGCACGGGCAGCCCGAGCCGGTACACCGAGGCGAGCGCGTCGTCGAAGGTGACGACGAGCAGCCGCTCGCCGGGGGCGGCGCTGATGGCCGCGTCGACGGTGACCGCGCGATAGCCGCGGCGCAGGAAGTGACCGACCTGGTCCTCGAGCTGGGCCGGCGTCACCGCCATCGGCGACTGCCACGTCGGGCTGACGCCGTGGTAGCAGAGGGCGACGACGCTCATCCGGCGCCCCCGATGAACGCGGCGACCCGGCCGGTCTCCGCCTCGATCGTGTGCTCGCGGGCGAGCGCGAGGCCGGCCTCGATCAGCGCGTGCCGATGCCCGTCGTCGTCGAGCACGCGGCCCACCGCGGCGGCGGCCGCGCCGGCGTCGCCCGGCGGGATCAGCTCGACGGCCTCCCCGGCGGCGGCGCGGATGCCGCCGACGTCGGTGGCGACCACCGGCAGTCCGGCGGCGAACGCCTCGAACAGCACCTGCGGCAGCCCCTCGGTCCAGGACACGTGCAGCAGCACGTCGCTGTCGCGGTAGCGCTCGCGCAGCCCGCCGTCGAACGGCACGTAGCCGAGCACGTCGGCGCGGTCGGCGACGCCCAGCTGCTCGAGCCGGTGCTCCAGCGCCTCGCGCAGCGGGCCCTCGCCGCACACGACGAGCCGCACGCGGCGGCCCTCGGCGACGAGGCGCGCGAGGACGTCGGCCAGCAGCAGCGGGTTCTTCTCGGTCTCCAGGCGGCCGACGCTGAGGATGCGCGCCTCGGGCTCGTCGGGGAAGCCGACCCGGGCGCTGCCGATGCGCCGCGCCGGCGTCCTCTGCGGCGCCGCGTCCGCCACCTCGTCGGCGCGGATGAGCGAGATCGCGACGGGCAGCAGGCGCCGCGAGCGGCGGTACTGGCGCGCGAGGTCGGGGCCGACGGCGACGACGGCCAGCCCGCGTCCCAGCCCGCGCCAGGCGGCCTCCATCACCGCCCCGGCCGCCCACAGCCAGCGGCGCTGCGGGTGGCGGCTGCGCATGTAGTCGCGCATCGACTGGCGCACGCCGAGGACGACGCGGCGGCCGCGCAGCCGGGCGGCGATCGCGAACCCCAGCGCGAGCGGGTGCGGGCCCAGCAGCCACACGGTGTCGAGGTCGTCGAGCGCGCGCCAGAAGGCGCGCAGCGACGCGGCCGCGCGCGCGCCCGACTGGCGCGGGTCGGTCAGCGCCTCGTAGAACGGCAGCTCCACGAAGCGCACCCGCTCGTCGAGCCGGTAGGGACCGCGCCCGGGACGCGGGTCGACGCGCCCGAGGACGGTGAGGCCGCCGGTGCGCGTCGCCAGCTCGTTGAGGAACAGCGCGAAGGCGCGCTCGGCGTAGACGCCGTCGCCGTCGCGGCGATAGGCGTAGTCCGTGTAGACGCCCAGCCTCACCGGCGACCGACCTGGGAGGCCAGCAGCTCGGCGATCCGCTCACCACCCGGCAGCGGCTCGACGCGCACCTTGCGCAGCGGTCCGATGCGCCGCAGGCGGGTCGTCGCCACCTCCGTCGCGCCCATCTTGCGCGCCCACGCCCGCGCGGGCGCGTTGGCGGCGTCGATGCGGCTGATCGGCGGCTCGGCGCCGGCCGCCTTCTCGATCTCGGCGACCTGCAGGACCGCGGCGATCGCGATGCCGCCGCGCCGATGCGCAGGGGCGGCGATCGAGTCCTCGAACGACACGAGCTCGGGCGGGAGGTGCAGCCAGCCGCCGGGAGCGGTGGCGAGCGGGACGCGGTCGACGTGGATCCAGGTCGCGAACGCGAGCTCGTCGCCGCAGGTCACGACGTACAGGCGCGCGCCGCCCTCGAGGTAGGAGCGGGCCGTGGCGGGGGCGATCCCGCCGATCGCGGCGAGCGCGTCGAGGTCCTCCTCTCCGCCGCGCCGCAGCGTGTAGCCGTCGGGCAGCGGCGGCGGGTCGTCGACGTCGATGAGCACCCAGATGTGCTCCTCGCGCTGGTAGACGCGGCGCACGAGGGGCGCGATCCCCCAGCGATGCACGCGCTCCAGCGTGCCGCGCACGCCGTGGCGCGAGAGCGAGGTGAGCGCCCGCCGGCCGACGCTGTGGTGGGTGACGGTCTGATCGGTCATGACGGCCGAGCGAAGATCTGGGGCAGGGCGAGCATGGCGCGGAGCATCCTTTCGTCGCATCGTGGCCCGACGTGCGTGCGCGGCACGTCCGCCGGGTCCCACGGGCCGCAGGGCTGGTATCCGCCATAGAAGCTGAAGGCCGCGGCCACCCCACGACCGGTGAGAAGCCTCCCCGTCGCCTGGGTGAATGCCTGACGGTGGCCGACCGGATAGGCGAACCAGCGCATCGGCTCGCCCAGCTCGGCCTCGAGGCGCTCCGCGCACCCGTCGATCTGCTCCGCCTGCGCGTCGAGCGTCAGCGTCGACAGGATCGGGTGGTCGACCGTGTGCCCGCCGATCCACATGCCGGCGTCGCGCATCGCGCGCGCCATATCCCAGGTCATCCACTCGCCCGCGGCGGCGGCCGGCGGGCAGCGGCCGGCGCCGGTGCGCTCGGCGACCTCGTCCAGGAAGGCCTCCGCCTCGCCGGGGCCGAGCGTGCGGTAGCGGTCGGTCAGCGCGGCGATCGCGGCCTCGGCGTCCCGTGGCGGGCGCGCGGCATGCCGCACCATCCACGCGATCTCGTCCCACCAGGCGGCGCGCGGGCGGTCGAGGAAGCCGGTCGTCAGGAAGAACGTCGCGCGCAGCCCGTGGGCGCGCAGCAGCGGCAGCGCGATGTCGTGGTTGTCGCGGTAGCCGTCGTCGAAGGTGATCATCACGTGGCGCCCGCGGCCCGCGAGGGCGTCGGCGAGGTCGGGCGGCCCGATGACGTCGGCCTCGCGGGCCAGGACGCGCAGGTGGGCGTCGAGCGCGTCGGCGCTCGCGCTCCACAGGCGATGGTCGAACGGGCTCCCGTGCGGGTCGCCGACGCGGTGGTAGTTGAGGATCAGCACGCCCCGCCAGGCCGGCAGCGTGCGCAGCCCGCGCAGGGGCCGGCGCTCCAGCAGCGCGGCGGCGTGCTCGCGCTTGCCGGCGATCACGACGACCTCCTGCGCACGATCTGCGCGGCGTGCGCCGCCCGGGTGCGCCAGGTCCGCCGCTCCAGCGACGCCCACACGAGCCGCTCGCTGCTGTTCGCGAGCTCCTGCTTGTAGCGGGTGGCGGGGGCCAGGAAGTCGTAGTGGGTGATGCCGCGGTCGCGGCAGGCGCGCATCGCCAGGACGTGCGCGGCGTGGCCGGCGCGCAGCTTGTTGTCGTCGTAGCGGCGCAGGCCGCCCTGGTAGAAGAGCAGGCGCCCGCCCTCGATCAGCCCGTACAGGCAGGCGACGGTCTCGTCGCCGCGGCGGACGCGGACGAGCGAGACCTGGCGGCGCGGGAGCAGCCGCGCGATGAGCGTGCGATGGAACGCGGCGAAGCGGCGGCTCGCGAACGCGCCCGGCTCGCCACGTTCGCGCCAGTGGCGCTGGTGCAGGTCGACGAGCTCGTCGAGGATGCTGCGCGCCTGCTCCCCGGTCGTGGCCCACTCGACGTCCAGCGGGCCGAACGCGCGCAGGGTCCGCTGCACCCTCCGGCGCTGCGAGCCGTCGAGGCCGTCGAGCACGTCATCGCCGATCGTGAGGTCGGTGATCGGGCACTCCTCGGTGCGCACCCGCGCGGCGGGCAGCGCGGTCACGAGGTCGGCGGCGTCGGCGGGGACGAACCCGTCGAGCAGCAGCCGGTCCCACTTGCGGTCGCGGCTCAGCGACGCGGCGAGCGCCTCGGCGAACGCGCGCCGGTCCTCGGGTGCGGCCAGCAGGCGGTTGCGCTCGACGAAGACCGACGCGCCGGCCGGCTCGCCGGCGGTCCCGACGTGGACGGTGCGCGGGCGCATGCGGCGGCCGGCGCCGTACGTGACGAGCGCGATCGCGCGCGGCAGCCCGTTGCGCTCCCCGACGACGAAGCGGTGGTCGACCGCGTCGCCGTAGTGCTCGAGCCAGGTGCTCGTCCACGCCCACGAGCACATGAGGCCGGGAGCGCCGACGTCGGCCTCCAGGCTCTGCCACACGGCGGCAGCCGCTCGGCGGCGGGCTGAGGGGATGACTCGCAGGCGAATGGTGCTCGAGGCCGTTGCGGTCGGCGAGCTGGTGGCGGGCACCCCGTCACTGTCGGCGATCGCCGGCGTCGGTGATGGGGGCAATGTCCCGGGTGGGTGCGGAGGTTTCTCCAGGGCGGTCGCGCCGGGCGGTGCGCAGCATGGCGTCATGCCCACGATCGCCACCCGTCTGGACCGCGAGCGCGCGTTCCACGACCGCGCCTTCCGCGAGCAGACGCGCGCCGAGGTGCGCCGCTTCTACTCGGTCACCGGCGCGCTGCGCGCCTGGTACGAGGCGGAGCTCGAGCGCCGCGCGCCGGGCGCGGACGTGCTCGAGTACGGCTGCGGCCCCGGGAGCGCCGCCTACCTCCTGGCCGACCGCGGCGCGGTCGTCACGGGGATCGACCTGTCGCCGGTCGCGATCGACCTGGCCCGCCGGGAGGGCGAGCGGCGCTGGCTCGAGAACCGGCTCGACTTCCGCGTCATGGACGCCGAGCACCTCGCGTTCGGCGACGACAGCTTCGACCTCGTCTGCGGCAGCGCGATCCTCCACCATCTCGACCTGGAGCGGGCGTACTCGGAGATCTCGCGCGTCCTGCACCCGCGCGGGTCGGCGGTCTTCATCGAGCCGCTGGGCCACAACCCGCTCATCAACGCCTACCGCAACCGCACGCCCCAGCTGCGCACGGTCGACGGGCACCCGCTGAGGATGGCCGACCTGGAGCTGGCGACGCGGTGGTTCGGGAGCGTCGAGACGCGCTTCTTCACGCTGACGTCGCTCGCGGCGGTGCCGCTGCGCGAGTGGTCGGGCTTCGGCGGGGTCGTGCGCGCGCTCGACCGCGTCGACGAAGCCCTGTTCAAGGTGCTGCCGCCGCTGCGCCGGCACGCGTGGATGGTGGGGATGGTGCTGTCGGATCCGCTGACCGGAGGTGCCGCATGACGATCGGGATCGTGGGCCTGGGCTACGTGGGTCTGCCGTTGGCGGTGGCGTTCGGTGAGGCTGGTCATGACGTGGTCGGGGTGGATGTCGATCAGCGCAAGGTGGCGGCGTTGCGGGCTGGCGAGTCGT